>Ga0209379_10000509_pt1 | contig 31862 bp, 29 predicted proteins | sample tdDd001_FD_187124 | JGI IMG/M metagenome (GOLD analysis project Ga0209379, IMG submission 187124) | Marine sediment microbial communities from the Atlantic coast under amendment with organic carbon and nitrate - tdDd00.1 (SPAdes)... | ecosystem: Environmental > Aquatic > Marine > Coastal >...
GGACGATGTGGCTCTCGATATTTACTATGCTTCACGTTATGATGTGGATATGAGTGAGTTTATTAAGTATAAAGATCATTTAGTGAATGTCACTCTTGTTGGTAACGGCATAAGTGGAACAATGACTGACCTAGAGGGGCTTGAAAACCTTGAAAGATTACATCTTCAAGGGTGTGATAATGTGACGGGTTCTACAAACTCACTTAGTGAATTAACACTTTTAAATGATATTCAGATCATAGAGTGTAGCAATATTATGGTTGAATATTAAAAGTAGGCTGATATTAAAGCGAACGATTGGAAGTTGCTTTAGAGAAAAGTTGCATTATAAACCAATGTTGATTTCAGAAAATAAAGTTCTTAAATTCAATCAAAATCTTTAATGACTAACATATTAAGATATTCTTAATATGGCACAATAATCGAAAATTCTATTGACAGTTTCGGGAGAATCGATTAGTTTATATTTTAGGACGGTTGTTCGAATTAATGATGAGAGGATGTTTTTATGGCCAGCGATAAGATGAAGCAATCGGAAGTAATACTAGATGCGGCCTACAAATGTGTATCTGAAAAAGGGTATGCTAATATTTCTTTAAGAGATATTGCTCGAGAAGCAGATGTGGCTCTGAGCCAGTTACATTACTACTTTGGTAGCAAACAGGAACTGTTTCATGAAGTCATAAAGCGGATGATAAATAAGTATTTGAGCAAATTTGAGCGAAAATTAGAACACAACGAATTGGGCAAAAATGGAATCGAGAATGTGTTTGATTTTCTTGAAGATATGCTGTATTCGAATCCAGAACTTTTTAAAATCCTATTTGACTTGGCAAGTTTGTCCCTACGATCAGAGTCTTTTAAAACTTTACTAACATCTCTCTTTGATGACTTATCAGTTATGATTGAAGAGTTCGTTAAAGATAGTAAGATCGTGAAAGATGAGCTACCGGATTTTTCTGCAAACACTCTTTCGAGGTTATTGTTAGGAACGGTGATCGGTATTGCATTCCAATACACGCTTGACCCAAATAAAAATCAAGAAACGCTTCAGTCGCTTGAGGCTTTACGTGTGATTCTTAAATAAGTAAAAAAACAAAAAACTTAGTAGAATATTTTTTTAACCAAATTAGGACGTACGTCCGAACTGACGAAAGAGGTGAAACATAATGGATGTTATTTATTATCCATTGGGAGATTTACTACGTACTATTTATAACTTTGTTAACATATCAAATCCACAAATTGTATCAGCGTACGCGTTAACCATTATTATAGCCACTGTCATTCTCAGAACGTTTATGATGCCATTCACTTATCAACAAATTAAGACAAGTAAAAAAATGGAGAGTGTTAAAGGTGAACTAGATAATTTGAAACAAAAATACTCGACTGATAGTCAAGAATTCAATACGAAAATGCTTGAACTGTATAAGGAAAAGAACATAAACCCGTTAAGCTCATTTCTTCCAGTTCTAATTCAACTACCGGTTATGTTGTCGTTTTATAAAGTTCTAAGCAATCCTCAGATGTATGCATTTAGGAATAGTGATGTATTCACTGCAATGGATAAAAGTTTCTTTTGGATTCACGACCTTAGTTATCAAGCTAAATATGTTTTAGAGAGCGGTTTAACCAACGGTTTGTCGATGCAGTACTCCTTACCGGTTATAGGTTCAGTCATACCACTTTTAGCTCTGTTGGTTGCGATTACGACCTATATAAATTCAAGGAGTTTAATAAGCAAGAAAAATGCTGTAGAGGGTAATGTTGATTTGCAGATGTATTTAACACTTATAATGCCTGTGATGCTATTTATGATAAGTCAAAGTCTCCCCAGTGGTTTGCTTCTCTATTGGTTCGTTGGGAATATATTTCAGTATTTTCAGCAAGTCATAGTTGCTAAGTTGCCTCGTATGAGAAAAAAAGCGACGAGGATGTATAGCAAGATAACAGGAAAATTCATCAAAGAACGTGCCATTAATGGAGGGTAGTATGTCAATTAAAATTCTAGCAGACAGTGCTTCAGATCTTACAAAAGATTTATATGAAAAATATGATATTGATGTGATGCCATTGTCAGTCATTATGAATGATCAAGAATATAGGGATCGTGTGAATTTGGATTCCAACGAACTGATGTGTTACATGGAAGCAGGAGGTGTACCGAAAACATCCCAAGTCCCGTACTCAATCATTGAAGAAACATTCAAAGATAAGTGCAGCAACCACGAGACGGTTATCTATATTGCATTTTCGTCAGGTTTATCGGGCACATATAACACTGCAAAACTGGTTGAAAGACAGATGAAAGAAGTAAATCCAGAACTGGATTTAACAGTTGTTGATTCGAGGAGTGCAACCTTAGGATTGGGATTGATTGTCCTAAGTGCTGCAAAGATGTCTAGAGATGGACATTCTAAAAATGAGATTCTTGAGAAGATCGAGTTTAACATTGATCATATAGAACACTTCTTTACTGTAAAGGACTTAAATTATCTATATAAAGGGGGAAGAATACGAAAATCTCAAGCATGTTTTGGGAATATCCTAAACATAAATCCAATTTTATGCGTTGATGATGGTAAGTTAGCAATAATTGATAAGGCTAGAGGAAGAAGAAGAGCTATAAAAAAAATCATTGAATTGGTTGAGTCGGAAGACTATGAGCTACAGAATCAGGTTATTGGTATAAATCATGGCAATGACTTGGCTGGAGTTGAATATATAATGGATCTACTAAAAAAGAAAACAAATATAGGTGAAATCATAATCAATGACGTTGGATGTGCAATTGGTGCACATGCTGGTCCGGGATTCCTAGGAGTTTATTTTATAAATAAGTGATAATACAAAAATTGAGGTGGATGAAACAAGATGAGTGATTTACTGGAAATGAAAATAAAGTCCAATGTTTTGAAACTTGCAACGCAAATCATAAAAAAACAAGATGAGAATAGTATCAATAATTTTTTCAAGCTTGCAATGAAAAGTACCAAGAATCATGAGATAAATGGATACGTGTCCAAAGTTCATGAGTTTTATAATAAGGATGAGCATGTAAAAACATATATTCATAACATTTTAAAGGACACAGATAGGAATTGCTTAGATAAATTCGTAACTAATTTCTTGGGAAACCACAATTGGTACGGTATGTCAAAGAGGGATGAAGTTGGTGAACTAAATGATACAAAGATACCTTACACAGCGCTAATAAGTCCATCCATGAGATGCAATTTAAGTTGTAGCGGTTGTTATTCTGCTGATTATAGTATGAAAGATGATCTAGACTTTAACAAAGTGGATGAGCTTGTCTCAGAGATGAGAAGTTTAGGTATTTATTGGGTTATTATTTTAGGTGGGGAACCGTTCTTTAATGACTATATGTTAGATATTTATGCTAAGTATGATGATATGTACTTTACGCCATTCACCAATGGTACGCTTTTTACAGAACAATTGGCTGATCAATTAAAGAATCTAGGAAATGTTATGCCTATGTTTTCACTTGAAGGATATGAAGATGAAACTGATTCTAGGAGAGGTCCTGGGACATACCAGGCCGTAATGAATGGAATGGAACTTTTAAGTGACCGAGGCGTATTGTATGGAGTATCTTCAGCGACATCAAAAGGCAATTTAGAAACGGTTACATCAAGTGAGTTTATTGATACGCTTATTGAGAAGGGTTCTAAGATGAATTGGTATTTTATGTTTATGCCTGTTGGAGAAACACCTGTTGAAGATATGAGTTACATGCTCAGTCCAGAAGAGCGTATGTATCTTGGTAAACGTGTGAATGACATAAGGGTGAGCAAATCATATTTCGCAATCGATTTTTTCAATGATGCCCCTTACGTAAACGGTTGCATTGCTGGTCGGGAATATTTCCATATTAACTCAAAGTTGGATTTAGAACCATGCATATTTTCACATTTTGCTACAGATAACCTTAAAAACAAGACGTTATTGGAAGGGCTGCAATCTTCATTTTTTAGTGGTATCCGATCTAAACAGCCCTATAATGATAATTTGTTAATGCCTTGTATGATGATTGATAATCCTCATGTAATTAGAGACATTGTAAATGAGTACAATGCCTATCCAACGCATTCAAGTGCAGAGCTGATGATTACTGATCAGGTATTTATGGATAAGTTAGATGATCATGCTGAAGCTTATCAGCGAATGCTGGATCTTGAGTCTAAAAATAAGAGAATAGTAGGAAGGGTGTGCGGTAATGAAGCGGATGATAAAGAGTGTGAAATTTTTGAAGCGAACAACAAAAAAGTTCGTTAAAACAGTGAAGTATCTAGATATTTTTAACAGGCGATGTAGACGCAGGTGACAATTTACTGAAAAAGAGACAACATCAGTAACGACTGCGCTGATTAGTAAGTTTTTCTGATTCAATGTACAAATATAACGGGAGACACAGCGTTATAAGCTTTAATAAAATAATCCTCACATGATGCTGTAATAAGCATAATGTGAGGATTTTAAATTTATTCCTTAACGGATTTTATAGATGCTGGAAGAGTAAGATATTGGTGCTCAACATTTTTTACATCAAACCTGAAGACTTTAAAAGTCAATTGAACGATAGGCCCAATAAGAAAGGCCATGATTGGCGTACCAATTCCAAATTGACCACCTAACAGGGTGCCCAGAATTAAAACAGTGAGTTCAATACTGCCCCTGACAAGACCGACAGGTTTTCCTGTCCACCGCACCAGAGTGACCATAAGACCATCTCTTGGTCCTGCGCCAAGCTCAGAACCAATATAAAGCCATGAAGCTGTGGCGATTGTAAACATGCCTATAACAATCATGAAAAGTCCAGAAATGAGTGAATCAGCATTTGGAATAATAGAAAATTTCATTATGAAATCAACAAAAATGCCTATAAGCCACATGTTGAGGATGGTGCCAACTCCAATTTTTTCTTTAGCAAATACATTTAGAATAATAATAGCAAGTCCTGTCAGTGAGAGGGCTTGGCCGAGCGAAATGCCTGTTAAGAGTGCTATGCCTTGATGAAATGTATTCCAAGGTGTAACACCAAGACTGGCCTGGATGGTAAATACGATTCCAACAGCGTAGAGAAATAACCCACTGACCAATCGAACTAAATTTTTAATATTCATAGTATAACCTCCATTTGTTTGAGTTGTTATAGTGAGTATATGGCAAATTAAATAGAACAGTCTAATCAGAAACATAACAGTGGTGGACTTGCCTGGTTCTATTGAAAACAGTAGTGACGAGAGTCAGAATTGGCAAAATGAATTACAAGACTACGTTTCTATTGCTGGTTTCAGGCATAATAAAAACCTTAGATATTCAAGGGATGGGATTAATCTGTCACTGGCCTGTTTAGGAGAACATTTGTTGCCGACGAAAGAAATTCTAAAAACTTTCAACGATGATGTGGAGATGTTAGAACACCTCAATGACACATACCCACCGATTGAAGGTGCAATTTTCATGAGAGAGGCAGCGGCAGAATTCGTTGCTCAAAGAAACGTTGAGGCAAGTGCGGATGATATTATTGTGACAGTCGGTTCACAGCAAGCCATAAGTCTGATTTCAAGAACTTATATTGGACCTGGTGATGTGATCGTTGTCGGTGCACCAACATATCCCGGAGCATTAGATATATTTAAAAGTCGTGGTGCTGTTGTCTTGGAAGTGCCTGTTGACCGTGATGGAATGGATATGTATGCGCTACTATCCATCTGCGAAAGTCACGATGTAAAAATGGTATATACGATGACGAGCTTTCAAAATCCCACAGGTGCAGTGATGACGCTTGAGCGAAAGCAGATGTTGCTTGAACTTGCTGAACATCATAACTTTATAATTTTGGAAGATGACGTTTGTGGCCAACTGGTTTATGATGGCAGTGTACTGCCGTTAAAGGCGCTTGACACAAAAGGACGCGTTCTATATGTTTTCGGATTCAGTAAGTTATATGGGCATGCATTAAGGATGTCTCTAATTGTTGCTGCGGAGGCTATACGTTCAAAGTTATTGTCGGCAAAATCCAGCTCCGATGGTGGCGCACCTCTCATCAATCAGATGATCTTAACATCATTTATTAATTCACGACAGCAAAAGCATTATCTTACAGACTTAACATCAAATCTAAAGGATTTAAGAAATGAAATTTACGGTGTGCTTAAAGAAGCTTTGCCATCTTATGTTGAGGTTGAAAAACCTCGAGGAGGTATGTTGTTTTGGCTCACTTTTCCGAAGTCATTCAACTGCAATTTACTCCATTATAAAAGCATTGAAAAGTACCAAATAAGATTCTTGCCAGGGGAGTTTTGTTACTCTGGTAAACGAGGAAGAAATCAATTGCGAATTTGCTTCACAACTGTAGAGAAGGATGTTCTCATTGATTCTATTATTAAGCTTTGCGGCTTAATGGATGAGATCAATGAAATGAGTAATTGGTTCTAATCTATGTTAAGATGATTGGTAATTATGTAATTTAATATAGAAAGAAGGCGTTACTCCTATGCGTAGACATGCTTTTTATGCCCTCGCCATCATGGTTTTATTATCGGTGCTCCTTACAAATGAGTATATGAAAATTGAATATGATATCAACATTGTAGAGTACTTTGATAAATCGGAAACTTTAACACGTGAAGAATTACAGTGGCTTGATGCCCATGAGAAGATCAGTTATGGCTCTGATCAAAGTTCACCACCTCTGCGATATATTGATGAAAGAAATGGTCAGTATAGAGGTCTCATCGTCGATTATATTCGTGCACTCTCCATTGAAATAAAACATGAAATTTCCTTCGAACCCGTCGAAGTATGGGGGGATGCATTTAACAGTCTGAAGAACAATGAAAAGGACTTTTTTGATATGATCCCTTCAAAAGGAAGAGCGGATCAGTTTGATTTCACAGATACGATTTATACACTTCAGGGTGTCATACTTAAATCAATCGAAGATATAGAAATACAGAAGTATACAGATTTGACGGGTAAAAGGGTTGCGATTCCGACGGGAGACTATGCAATTGAGTTCTTGTCGAGCAAGTCTGTTGAAATTGAACTTGTTGAAACAAAAAATATTGAAAATGCTATGACGCTGTTGAATTTGGGACGAGTGGATGCTGTCGTTGGCGACGAACCCGTGATTACGTATATTCTCGATAAGCTTGAAATGAAAGATGGATTCGAAACAACAGAGGCCATCTATAAAGAGGGGACAGCACTTGCTGTACAAAAGTCAGAACAGACTTTGCTTTCTATTTTAAACAAAGGTATATTCAGTTTGAAAAAGAAACATGTCATGTCGGACCTGCAGCAGAAGTGGTTTGGTATTTCTAGTTCATTTTCAAATCAAGATGATTCTGGAAAACTTGGACTTTTGAGTTTTGGTTTTTTAGCTATGGTCGGGATTATAGCCTATATGGCTTATGCCTGGAATGTGACCTTAAAAAAAGAAGTCGACAAACGTACGCAGGAACTCTATTTAAGTCGACAGAAGCTGAAGGTTACATTTGATGGACTCACGAATCTTATGGTTGTTATTGATGAACAGGAACGTATTATCAATGTAAATAAGGCATTTTGTGATTTTGTTGGCTGTGGTGGTAAAAAACCATATGGAAGTAAGATATCTAAATATGACGAGTTATTCCGCCTTGATGAAGTGAAAAATCAAATTGAGAAGACATTTAGATTGAGAGATCAGCACCGTACAGAACTCAGGTTCAATAATAAGACTTATGTTATATCCACATTTCCGCTTTCGGAAAAGTACAATAGTGAGAAGAGCATTCTCATAATGTTTGACGACATCACGCGTGTGAAAGTCGCTGAACAAAGACTGCTGCAGGACAATAAGATGCAGTCTATGGGCGTATTGGCTGCGGGTGTTGCACATGAAATTAGAAATCCCCTAGGCCTTATCGGCCATTACAGCTATATACTTCGAACGAATAAAATGAATGATCCAGCGCGTCAGGAAAAAGCCATCAGCGTTATTGAAAGCTCCGTAGAACGTGCAAGTCACATCATAGATAATTTACTGAACTTCTCAAGAATGACCAGCGATGATGTTAGAGAACTCAGTGTCCGTCGTTTTATTGAAAATATTATTGAGCTTGAAAACAAAGACCTAAAAACAAGTGGTATAGATTGTGAACTGAGCTGTGATCCTGAACTTATTTGTGGTGTAAGACAAGAGCCGCTAAAACATATAGTGATGAATCTCATTTCCAATGCGATTGCAGCAATGCCTGATAAAGGGACGTTGGAGATTAAGTGTTTTAGTAACGATCAAAAGTTAACACTGGTTATCGGTGACAACGGTGTTGGAATACCTCATGAGCGATTAGAAGATATATTCACCCCCTTCTATACGACGAAGGATCCTGGAAAAGGGACTGGTCTAGGACTTTATATAGTGTATAATGAGGTCACAAAATACGGTGGATCCATTGAAGTGGATAGTGAATTAAACATTGGAACCACATTTACTGTTGAATTACCAATCGTCGAAGGAGTCTAGGATGAATTTTGATAATGCGCAAATAAGAATACTCATCGTTGATGATGAGGTTGAATATCGAGAAGTGATTCAAATGATTCTTGGAGATCAGGGGTATTCGACTGATGTATCAGCCAGTGCGGAAGATGCTTTAGTGAAACTCAAAGAGGAGTCGTACCATATTGTTTTAACGGATTTAAAAATGGGCGCGATGGATGGGATTGACCTTCTGAAGGAAATTAAGGCCAATTACAGTGACATTGAAGTGATTCTTATAACAGGCAATGGGACCATTGAAAATGCTGTAGATGCCATGAAAATTGGTGCCTATAATTATATTGTCAAAACACAAAAATCAGAAAAACTGCTTCTCGAAATTGAAAGAGCGAAGGCAGAAGTCCTTCGTAAAGTGGCTGTTGAAAACAGGAAACTAAAAAGTTTTCAGTATTTAACAGAATCTAGAAATGAACAGTTTCTTCAAGTTTTGCAGATGGCACAAAAAGCGGCTCAGAGTGATGCCAACATTCTTATCGTTGGTGAGTCGGGTGTGGGTAAGGAAATGATCGCAAAATATATTCATGAGTGTAGCAGTAGAATTGACTCACCATTTATTCCTGTAAACTGCAGTGCTTTATCTGAGAACTTACTGGAGTCAGAATTATTTGGTCATCAAAAAGGAGCATTCACTGGAGCGATAGATTCAAGAGAAGGTGTTTTTGAAACATCTCATAACGGAACGTTATTTTTAGATGAAATTGGAGACATCTCCTTAAGCACTCAGGTTAAATTGTTAAGGTCGCTGGAAACAAAAACAGTTCAGCGGATTGGCAGCAACAAACTAATGGACATTGACTTTAGGCTTGTTTGTGCAACGAATAAAGACCTTGAACAAGAGATCAAAGCTGGAAACTTTAGGGAAGATTTCTATTATAGAATCAACACCATAACACTTGAAGTGCCACCACTACGCTCTAGGGCTGAAGATTTAGAGATGTTTATAGAATATTTTATTGATAAGTACTCAAGTTCGCTGAACAAGGAAATCAGGTGTATTGATGAAGATGTGAAGGCGTTTTTATTGTCACATACATACAGCGGGAATATTAGAGAAATGAAAAATATTATTGAAAGGCTTGTTGTATTATCTGAAAATGGGAGAATATCAAAACAACACTTACCTAAAATCAGAGAATCAAAAGCACAAGATCATGATAGAGTCGAAAATGATGGCAATTCGGTGGAGCAGAGTATGAAGCAGTTACATGTGGATGACTTAAAGCCGCTTAAGGAAGTGCGTAAAGAGCTCGAGGCCGAGTATATTAAACAAGCGCTTTTACTTTGCAAATTTAATGTTTCAGAAGCGGCAAGAAAGTTAGATTTAAGTCGAAGACAAATGTACAATAAAATGAATGAGTATGATTTATAAAAACAACTGTAAAGTTAATTGCACAGGTGGTGCGAATATAATTACATAATGTGTAAAGTTAATTGCACAGTCAATAATAATGCATCCTTCTTGAAAAAGAGGGGTGTTTTTTTTATTCATACATCAAAGCCGCATAGAGTCTGGTTTGTTGTGAAAAAAATCACAGGTTGCAAAAAGTTGGCATCTTACTTGCTCTATAAATCAGTGATGTTATGACGTGCTGTATTTGCCAAAGCTTAGTCAATAGCATATTAATGGCCAAAATATGACGAAGGGGTGAAGCGTGTGACGAATATAGTGCTAGTAACGAATAACAGTGTCGTTCAAGAGAAGTTCGGTGAGAAATTAGATGTAAATCATTTGCCACAGGCCACCTATCTGGAGACGTTAGAAGTAGTAAGGGACAAGATTCATGCGGGGCACAAACTTTTGACACATCCTCTATCAGGAAGTGTTAAACCCAATGATACACCTTACAAAACGATTGTTATCAGTAAGGCGAAAGGCACACTTGACTATGATGGATTAGGGATCATAGAAGAGAGCATGGCATCTGCTCAAAAATTCATTGCTGGAAGAAAGACACCTCAGTGGACGGATAAAGTAAAGGCAGATTTTCGATTGATTGATTTTACGATAATTAGCACTGCGATAAACTCTATGGACGGTAAGTTCATTGGCTAAAATTGATTCTTGGAGGTGTCTTCATGCGTTTAGAACTTGGAAAAATTAAGATTACAGATGTTCAACCCGGTGAAGTGACAAAGGTTGAAAACGGAACATTATTTGTGAACAAGCAAGAGCTCATTGATCTGGCAATGAAAGATGACAGAATTAAAGGCGTAAAAGTAGAATTTGCCCGTCCAGGCGAATCTGTACGAATTGCTCCTGTTAAAGATGTTATAGAACCAAGAGTAAAAGTGAGTGGCACGGGTGCTATGTTCCCAGGTATGATCAACAAAGTTAAAACAGTTGGTTCAGGCAGAACTCATGCACTTGTAGGCGCTAACGTAATTACATGTGGGAAAATTGTTGGATTCCAAGAAGGCATTATTGATATGTCTGGCCCAACAGCGAAGTACACACCATTCTCAGAAACATTCAATGTGTGTATTGTTATTGAACCAGTTGACAACCTAGAAACACATGACTACGAGCAAGCGGCAAGACTTGCAGGTCTTAAAATTGGTGCACTTGTTGGTGAAGCGGGAAGAAATGTTGAGCCAGACGAAGTTGTGGTTTATGAAACAAAGCCAATAGCTGAGCAAACTGCGCAGTATCCAAATCTGCCTAAGGTTGGATATATTCATATGCTTCAGTCTCAGGGTCTGCTTCATGACACATTCTACTATGGTGTAGATGCGAAACAAATGGTGCCGACATTTATGTACCCAACAGAGATTATGGACGGCGCAATCACAAGTGGTAACTGTGTTGCACCATGTGACAAAGTAACGACATTCCATCACTTGAATAATCCTGTGATCGAAGATTTATATAAAAGACATGGAAAAGATCTTAATTTCATTGGTGTGATTTTAACAAATGAAAATGTCTTCCTTGCGGATAAAGAAAGATCTTCAGATATGGTTGGAAAGTTTGTAGAATTCCTTGGTCTTGATGGCGTTATCATCACGGAAGAAGGCTACGGCAATCCAGATACTGACCTTATGATGAACTGTAAAAAATCAACAGAAGCAGGCGCTAAAGTTGTTCTTATCACAGACGAGTTCCCTGGTCGTGACGGTAAATCACAGTCACTTGCCGATGCAGTTCCAGAAGCTGACACACTAGTTTCATGTGGTAACGGTAATGTTATTGTTGAATTCCCACCTATGGATAAGGTGATTGGAACACTTGATTATGTTGAAACAATGATTGGTGGTTATGAAGGCAGTCTGCGTAAAGATGGAAGCATCGAAGCAGAAATTCAGATTATAATTGCTTCAACAATTGCCAACGGATATAACACATTGTCTGCAAAGATGTACTAAAAGGAGGCTAACAATGAGTAAATTAAGAGTTGTTCATTACATAAATAACTTCTTCGCAGGAGTTGGCGGGGAAGAAAAGGCTGACATTCCACCACAAGCAAGAGACGGTGTTGTAGGCCCAGGTTTGGCACTAAGTAAGGCTCTTGGAGAAGAAGCTGAGATTGTGGGTACTATTATTTGTGGTGACTCATATTTTGGTGAAAATACAAAAAGTGCAAAAGAAGAAATGCTTAAACTAATAGAAATGTATAACCCAGATATTTTTGTTGCAGGTCCAGCATTCAATGCAGGCCGTTATGGTTTCGCATGTGGTGAGATGGCAACATTTATTGAAGAAGAGCTTCAAATTCCAGTTGTTTCTGCAATGTACAAAGAGAATCCTGGCGTAGATATGTTCAAAAGAGACATGCACATTATCGAAACTGAGATTTCTGCGGCAGACATGAGAAATGCTGTTCCTAAAATGGCAAAACTAGTTCTTAAACTTGCTAAGGGTGAGGAAGTTGGATCACCTGCTGAAGAGGGTTATCATGAGCGTGGCATTCGTGTGAATTACTTCCACGAAAAAAGAGGTTCTGAGCGTGGTGTGGGTCTTCTAGTTAAAAAAATGAACGGTGAAGAATGTGTTACTGAGTACCCAATGCCTGTATTTGACAGAGTTGATCCACTTCCAGCCGTTGCTGATATAACAAAGGTTAAAGTTGCAATTGTAACTTCTGGTGGTATCGTACCTCAAGGCAATCCAGATAGAATAGAGTCTTCGAGTGCTACGAAGTACGGTATTTATGACATTTCAGGCATGAATGATCTATCTGCTGATGACTTCATGACAGTTCATGGCGGCTATGACCGTGCTTTTGTCACAGAGAACCCAAATCTTGTTGTTCCGCTAGACGTTATGCGTGAAATGGAACAAGAAGGTGTTATTGGTGAGTTGGCAAATTACTTTGTTACGACAACAGGCACAGGTACATCTGTAGGCAATGCAAAAGGATTTGGTGAGCACTTTGCACGTAAACTTGTTGAAGACGGTGTTGGCGCTGTTATTCTAACATCTACGTGAGGCACTTGTACTCGTTGCGGCGCAACGATGGTTAAAGAAGTAGAACGTGCTGGTATCCCTGTGGTTCACTTAGCTACAGTTGTTCCAATTTCATTGACAATTGGTGCAAATAGAATTGTTCCAGGTATTGGTATTCCTTATCCACTGGGAGATCCAACTCTGGGTGAAGTGAAGAGTAAGAAAATCAGAAGAAGTATTGTTGAGCAAGCATTGACTGCGCTTCAAACTGAGGTTGATGGACAAACTGTATTTGAAATGTAGTATGACATAAAACAAAGGGCAAGTATTATTATTGCCCTTTTGTAATTCTACTAATATCGAAATGTAATAGAATTCAAATTTGATTTAAATTTTATTTAAGTTATGATGGGGGAGTTTTGTCATATGAGTAATCCAAGTGTTCTAAAAAACAGTACAGTAAAAAAAGAAACAATTAACAAGAAAAATGTTGTTACAATAGCGGGCGCGTTTATTGCATTCTTAATTGGATCTGGGTTTGCCACGGGACAAGAAGTGCTTCAATACTTTACCTCATACGGGTATATGGGCATACTTGGGGCGGGTGTGACGCTTTTTTTACTTTTATATGTTGGCGTGAGTTTTATTACAGTAGGCCAAGCACATAAATTTGAAAAAGGCAGTGATATTTTTAAGTACTATTGTGGAGAAAAATTGGGGACGTTCTTCGACTACTTCTCTGTGCTATTTATTTATCTTTCATTTACAGTTATGATTGCGGGTGCCGGTGCAACGTTCAATCAGCACTTTGGACTTCCTGTTTACATCGGTGGCATACTGATGGCTGTTCTTGCAACATCAACAGTTCTTTTTGGACTGAGCAATATTGTTGATATTATTGGTAAAATTGGACCAGTTATTGTTGTGATATCAATAGCACTGGGTCTTATATCAATATTCCAGAATTTTGATGGACTTGTGAGAGCCAATGAAATTTTACCAACTGTAGAGCTTACAAGAGCTTCAACGAATTGGTTCTTTGCAGCATGTTCTTATGTAGGTTTCTGTATGTTATGGTTGGCAGGTTTCTTAGCAGCTATTGGCGGTACCTCAGAGAGCAAAAAAGAAGCGACTTATGGTGCAACTCTTGGAGCTGTAGGTTTTTCTGTTGCAGTTATTATCGTGGCTCTTGGGTTACTTTCATGTATTCAAGATGTTGCTGGAAGTCAAATACCATCACTTCATTTGGCGGGTAATATTCATCCAACATTGGCACTTGTATTTTCATTTATTATTGTTGCGGGTATTTATACGACCGCAGTACCACTTCTTTGGTCTGTATCTGCGAGATTTACTGAAGATAAGAGCCCTAAGTTTAGAACATTGACTGTAGGACTTGCACTTGTTGGACTTGTCGTTGGAATATGGCTTCCTTTCGACAAACTTGTGAATGTTGTATACGTTATCAATGGCTATGTCGGCATAGGTCTATTACTATTGATGTTTGTGAAAAGTGCACGAAATAAAATGCAAGGCACTAACGATTTAAATGGATCATCAAATTCGGGTGACCAGCATGATATGCGTAAAAATGCATAAGATCTAATAGTTTAAGTTGAGTGGTCCTCACTCCCTAGTTCTGAGGGCTCTAAATATTTTACAAGGATCTCTCTTTGTATGTGTGAACCAGAGAGGGATCCGTTCTTTTATTTTGACAGCAAAGCCATCGGCTTTGACATATATGGAAAGGCACTTTGCTGTAAACACGATAACACTGGAGCTTCGCACACTCCTGTATACATTGTGGATAAGCATAACAAGACACAACTTTTGCACTAATTTAGCCTCTTGAAGAACACCAAGCTTCAAATTGGCTCACCTTGTATTACAAGGTCTAATCGCAGAGGGGGAGGGAATCAATTGATTCCCTTTCTTCTTTTTTTGTTTCTTTCAGAATCATCAAGTTTTGAGATGTTTACAACTTAAAGACAGTTCGTATTCTGTATACTCATGGGTTGTCTATAGTGCTATAATTGTTGCAATAATCAATATGTATTGGAGGTTTTTATAATGTTTGACTCACATGTACACACAAGCTTTTCTTGTGATAGTGATATGCTCATTGAGGACGCCATAAAAAAATGCCGTGAACTAGAGATGGGTATTGTCATAACGGACCATATGGATATTAATCCATTTAGAGGTCCAGAATTCACTTTTAATGTGGACGAATTTTTTAAGTCGTATGAAAAACACCGCAGTGAAGATATATTAATGGGTATTGAACTCGGATTTAGAGTTGAAGCTGTTAAAGAAAATGCAGAAATTGTGGATGGCTATAATTTTGATTTTATCTTAGGATCAACCCACGCTCCTTACTCAATGGAAACAGCACTTGAATACTATGATAAAGAATATTATGAGGGCCTATCAAAGGCAGACGCTTACAGAGAATATTTTGCTTCCATGTTAAGCGGCATTCGTGAAAACACATACTTTGATTCTCTTGCTCATATAGACTACATTGCACGTTATTCACCTTATGATGATCCAGAAGTTCATTATGAGGAGTTTTCTGAAGAAATTGATGCTGTACTTTCAGAACTGGTTCTCCAGAACAAGTCTATGGAAATTAGCACAAGGCGAATTAGCACTCCTTCTGTTAGAAAGGCGCTGCTTAATATCTATAAGAGATTTGCAGAACTTGGTGGTGAAACAGTGACGATTGGTTCAGATGGTCATGCTACGAACGTGATTGGGCGAGACTTTAAACTTGCGTTAAATGTAGCGGCGGAAACGGGACTGCGTCCTGTGTACTATAAGAATCGTAAGCGTGTATTTCTATAGTTGTTTATTAAACGTCATACAAAATCATCATTGATTGATTTGTTCATTCAAAGCTCTCGGAATCTTCCGAGAGCTTTTCCATTTACTGCTCACATTTTCCTGAATGTGACAGCCTACATATAACTCAGTGACACCAAGGGGAATGGAGCTTTGATGTCAAGAGAAAAAATCGTGAATTCTTGAAAAAAAGTCATTGATTTTTTGATCAAAACCTAATATATTCAAGTTACCAAATAAAATTTATTGGGTGTGAGTTATAAAAATACAAAATGTTATCGAGTGCATATATCAGAATATTCGAATATTTTGTAATTACGTATTAAATCTAGGAGGACGTTATGGAATTGGTTTTTATTAAAGAGATTTTTGCAGAGCATGTTGGATATGAAGAAGCTGAAGAGGTGGCATCAGATTTATCAATTTCTGACGACCTAAATATAGAAATTGATGATCTTATGGGAATTATTGCTTCTATTGAAGATGAATTCAGTATTGAAATTCCTGAAGAAGATGTGGAAACATTTGAATTTATTCATGACATCGAGTCATACGTGCAACAAGCAGTGTAAGTACAATAGACCACCTCAGAGGCTGAATTTTGGCCTTTGGGGTGGTTTTTTCGTGCATAGAGAAGTGGTCTCACCACGTGATTATGGGTAATGATATAATGAAAATATACTGTGACAGTAAGATATAAGGCAATATGCTTATAATTTTAGGGAGATATTATATGATAGGGACTTTATTTTTAAGTTTAATAGAAAGATTGGGGCTCATAGTCACTTTTGCATTTTTTATATCTAAAACAGTGTTGTTTAAGAATTATGTCACCAAAGAAAAATCATCTATGCAAGAGAACTTTTTCTTTGCATGTATGTGGGGCGGAATGGGAATTCTTATGACAATGCTTGGAACTCAAGTTGCAGGAGGTATCGCAAACTCACGTACTATTCCTGTTGTTTTGGCAGGACTATTGGGTGGTCCGGTGGTCGGTGCACTCAGTGGACTTATTGCAGGTTTTCATAGAGCATTTTTGGCACACGGTGGGGATCTCACCGCTATTTCATGTGGAATATCTACATTCTTAGGTGGATTGATTGGTGGCCTCGCGAAAAAGTATGTGGATAAAAGCTCAAATAGGTGGATTAGAGGATTTGTTCTGGGGCTCATCGTTGAAGTGATACAAATGCTCATTATTCTTATTATCGCCAGACCATTTGATCAGGCACTTGAACTGGTAAAACTCATATTCCTACCAATGACGTTCTTAAATGCTATTGGAATAGGTATGTTTTTATTAATTGTACAGCAAATCTATAATGAAAATGATGCAGCAGCTGCACTAAAAGCACAGATGGCACTTGATATCGCCAGTAAAACACTTCCATTTTTCAAAAAAGGACTAAGCGCATCCACAGCTGATGCTGTATGTAAAATCATTTGGGAGAGTACAGGTTATAGAGGTGTTGCCATTACGGATGAAGAAAACATACTGGCATTCGTCGGTAATGGTGTTGATCGTTCAAGAGTTGGAGTTCATATTAGCACAAGTATCACCAAAAAATGTTTGCAGTTGGGTGAAGTTCAAGTCAATCAGCGAAGTTCAAATCTCGATTGCTCGGGATCAAATTGTGAATTGAAGGCAGTTATTGTTGCGCCGCTTAAAATGAATGACCGTGTTGTTGGTTGTCTGAAAGTTTATAGGGAACGAGAGAATTCAATATCAAAATCTGATCAGGAGTTGATCAGGGGACTTGCGACATTATTTGCAACACAATTGGAACTCAGTAGCATAGAGCTTCAAAAATCTCTTAGAGAAGAAGCTGAGTTGAAGGCGCTCAGAGCCCAAATAAAGCCACATTTTCTTTTTAATTCATTGAATACAATCATGTCTCTCATACGAACAGATGCCGGAGAGGCGAGACGGCTTCTGCAAGAATTGAGTGTTATACTTCGAAGTGGCTTTAAAGACAGTGCAACACAAATTCCATTAAAAGAAGAACTCCGCGTGGTTGAGGCATTCTTGCGTATTGAAAAAGCGAGGTTTCCAGAGAAACTACTCATTGAATACGACATTGATGAAGATATAGTTTTAGATGTTCCCCCTTTGATTCTTCAGCCGATTGTTGAGAATGCCGTACGGCATGGCGTTCGCAATAAACTGGGACCAGGCACAGTTAAAATCAGCATTCATAAGGAAAAAGAGAAGATTCATTTTGATGTTGCTGATGATGGTGTTGGAATGACAGAAGAAAAGGTTTCAAATTTAAAATTTGCAACAGGTATAGGACTCAACAATGTTCGAGAAAGACTGGAATCTATATATGAGGAAACTCTTCATATTGATAGTGAACCCGATATTGGGACACACATATACTTTTCTATTCCGACATCAGGAGGGATAAAATGATAAGAGTGGTACTAATAGATGACGAAATGCCTGCACTAAGCGAACTGGCTTTTATTATTGAAGAATCGGGTATTGCAAAGGTTATTGGAAAATTTACCGAACCGGTTGAAGGTCTTCTTTTTATTCAAAATGAAGAACCCGATCTGGTATTCCTAGACATAGATATGCCGCAAATGAGTGGACTCAAGCTTGCGGAAGCCATTAGAGGTATGAAAACAAAAACTGCGGTGGTGTTTGCAACGGCGTATGAAGGTCATGCTTTAGAAGCTTTTGAAAAAGACGCCATTGATTATCTGTTGAAACCTTATGAAGAAGAACGGGTTTTCAGGGCACTGCGTAAAGTCATGCAGTCAGCCACTCAAGATCAGAGCAAAGAGAATTCTGTTGAAAAAGAGCCTGAGGCAAGTCGACTTCCGATCACTCTTGAAGATCGTATTGTCTTTGTGAACGTTTCAGATATTATCTTCTGTAAAGTTGAAGATGCTATAGTTTATATTCAGACTGAAGAGCAGGAATACAAGATGTCTGAAACACTATCAAAGCTTGAGGAAAAGTTACCTAAACGTCAGTTCTTCAAGACACATAGAGCTTATGTCGTTAATCTGGATAAGGTTAAGCAGGTGAGTCCGTATTTCAACCATACGCTAATGCTTCAACTAGAGGGCAGCTCAGAAGAAGTGCCTGTAAGTCGGAGTCATGTGAAAGCATTTAAGAAGAAGTTAAATATTTAGTGCAATTAATTACTGATTTATGTGAATGATCTGAGTATCGTGTATTCTAATGTCCTTTGAGTGCATTTCGCCATAGTTTTACGATAATCCACCGATTATCGAACATATAGGAAAACGTTTCTTGATATCATGGTCTCACCAATAAGGAGGGAGTTTTACATGATATCATTTCTTTTATCAATCGTTGCACTTATTTTAGGTTATGTCATTTATGGCAAGTTTGTTGAGAAGGTCTTTGGTGCGGACGAGAATCGTCCAACACCAGCAATCGAGCAAGGCGATGGGGTCGACTTTGTTGAGATGGACTGGAAACGCGTATTTCTTATTCAATTTTTAAACATAGCAGGTCTTGGTCCAATATTTGGAGCCATAGCCGGTGCACTTTGGGGACCTATTGCGTTCCTATGGATTGTACTTGGTTCAATCTTTGCAGGTGCAACACACGATTACTTCGCAGGTATGCTTTCAATCCGTCACGGTGGAGCAACAATTGCAGAAATCGTTGGAGAGTACCTTGGTTTAACAGCTAAAAACGTTATGCGACTGTTTTCAGTTGTACTACTGTTACTTGTAGGTGTTGTATTTATTAACGGACCAGCGGGTCTTCTTCAAAATATGACAGGCATCAACAAGTTTGTATTCCTAGGTGCCATTATTATTTATTACTTAATTGCGACAGTTATGCCAGTTGACAAGGTTATTGGTAAGGTTTATCCGATTTTCGGTGCGGCATTATTAATTATGGGCGTTGGCATCATGTGGGGCATCATGACACAGGGTTACACTATTCCTGAAATCAATATGACAAATATGCACCCAAGTGCAAAATCAGTATTCCCATTCCTATTCATTACAATTGCCTGTGGTGCAATCAGTGGTTTCCATGCAACACAGTCACCAATTATGGCTAGATGTATTGGGAATGAGCGAGAAGGTCGCCGCGTATTCTACGGCTCAATGATCGCAGAAGGCATTATTGCTCTTATCTGGGCAGCAGCAGCTATGAGTTTCTACGGTGGTCCAGAAGGTCTTGCTGGTGCAGGTTCAGCTGCCGTTGTTGTAAATGATATTTCTACAACACTTATGGGCACAGCAGGTGGCGTTTTAGCGGTACTTGGTGTTGTTGCAGCGCCGATCACATCGGGCGATACAGCATTTAGAAGTGCACGACTGGCCATTGCCGATGCATTTAAAATGAAGCAGGAATCTATTGCATCACGTTTTGTAATTGCCATTCCACTTTTCGCGATTGGTCTGTCATTATGTTTCATCGATTTTACAATCATTTGGAGATACTTTGCATGGTCAAACCAGACTCTGGCAACTATTGTTCTTTGGTCAAGTGCTGTGTACCTTGTTCGTGAAGGTCGTTTACACTGGATCGCAACAGTCCCTGCAACATTTATGACTTCAGTTATCACGTCATATATTATCGTTGCTCCAGAAGGTCTTGGTATGGGTGAGAGCATTGGTATTCCAGTAGGAGTTCTTACAGCAGCAGTAACACTTGTTTGGTTCCTGGTGAAGACAAAATCAATTGCTTCAGACGAAAGTGGAAAGCAAGCAGCATAAGAATATAAAAAATAGAGAATATAATAAGTGAGTGTAAGAGGGCCGATATTATATGATTTTAAAAATCATATAATATCGGCCCTCTTTGGTTTTTGCTTCAGGCAAAGTTGAATTGACTTGGCGTGTATCTTGCATGATATGATGTGGATAGTAATAATCGAAAAGTGGGTGGGAATATGAAAAAAATTTTAGTGGTTACAATTGGATCAACAACGGAAAAGTCCCTTTTTGGACAAGTGAAATCCACATTGGGCGAGCTTGCTGAAGTCCGTTCTATTAGATGTAATGAGTATAAATCATGTGAAGGCTATGACTTGGTGATTTTCAGCAGCCCAGATAGCTATAAGTATATATCCAGTCGACATGAGGTTGAGTCCCCGATCATTATTGCAGAGCGTGTGGTGAATCATAAAAGCTTAATCAAAGTTGTTGCATTGCCGAAGAATAGCTCGGTACTTCTTGTTAATGATTCTTATGAAACAGCGTATGAAGCGATAAAACAATTGAGGACACTCGGGATTGATCATGTTAAGTTTACAGCCTATTATCCTGGATGTGAGATCGTTGATTTTTCAAAATATGATATAGCCGTTACACTTGGAGAACCGCAGCTTATACCAGAGTACTTCAATAATCCCATTGATATAGGGACTCGGATTATTGCCATAAAATCAATTCATGATATTGTTGAAAAACTGGGGCTTAGCGGTCGATTCAATCAAAAGCTGACGGAGCGTTATATTAAGGATATTGTGGATGTTATGAAGGTTATTGAAGACAGCCGTAAACAGCTCCTGAAATCTGAAAAACTGCTTGAGAGCATCATCAATAATGTTGATAACGGAATTCTGTGCTTGGATGACGACGGTACCATCAACCGTATCAATTCAAGAATGGAAAGCATTGCAGGCAAGCGAAAAAAAGACATTGTTGGAAAGTCAATTACGGAAGTGCTTGGAATTGGAAATCACTCTGAAATGATAGGTGAATCTGTAATTTTAGATATCTACGACAAACGCTATATATGCAGTGGGTCTATAGTAAAAGATCGGTCTGGTGATCGATATGTTATTACACTTGAAAACGTGAATAGACTTAGGCATAAAGAAATCAAGATGAAAGAATACTACCGGAATTTAAACCATATTCAAATGCATAGTTTTGATGATTATATGACGCTAAACGAAAAGAACAAAAAGCTTCTTGTGAAAGCCAAACGATTCTCTAAGACAGATTCCAATATTCTCATACAAGGAGAAAATGGAACGGGTAAAGAAATTCTTGCTCAAGCCATTCATAGAGAATCACCTAGGCGAGACGAGTTGTTTTTACCCGTGAATATCACAGCAATATCAGACAGCTTACTTGAAAGTGAGCTCTTTGGATATGAACCAGGTACGTTTACAGGCGCTGATAAGAATGGCAAGGTGGGGATCTTTGAAAAAGCGGAAGGTGGAACTATATTTATTGACGAGATTGGTGACGCTCCGTTAAACATTCAAGCGCGTCTTCTTCGCGTTATTCAGGAGAAGCGTATACGCCGTGTGGGTGGACTTGAAGAAATTCCTGTAAATGTTCGTATTGTTGCAGCTACAAATAAAGATCTATTAACAATGACTAAGTCGGCTCAATTTCGTGAGGATTTGTACTTTAGGTTGAATGTTCTTCCACTCAGCACAATTCCACTACGCGAGAGAAGTGAAGATATTCTGTATCTTCTTAAAATGTTCATCGGTGTATTTTTCGGGCAAAAGCAGATAGATATTGAAGAAATTCTCGATCACGCAGTGATAGAGCTTCTTGAAAAACACACATGGCGAGGCAATGTCAGAGAGTTGCAGAATGTGGCTGAGTTTATTCAAGCTGTCTATGACGATGTTCCTATTACGATCGATGAGCTGCCCGAATATCTTAGAAGAGAAATCAGCAGTGGTGAAAATGTGAGACTTGATTATATTCAGTTTAAAATTTTAGGACAACTTTCTCCAGATCATTATATTGGAAGACGCAAAATAGCTGACGAATTGCAAAATGATGGAATAGACACCACAGAAGGACAGGTTCGAGGGTGTTTGAAGGGTCTGGAAAAGATGAGCTTAGTTGAAAGTATAGACCGAAAAGGTGTTAGAATCACGATGCGCGGTGTGGACATCCATAAGAAATATGTGGAACAGAAATTGTGGGATTTATAATCTGAAGTAAGATTACTTTTGTAGGTGGATAGAAACCCAGTGTGGGTTTAAAATAACCCAGTTGGTTGGAACGAGCATGAGTTTAATACATTTTATTAGCATTTATCAGTCATTTTAGGTTTTTAAAAAGTTGGCATGGCAATTGCTTTATATATTCCCACAAAAGGATGGGAGGCAATTATGAAAAAACAATTTAGGAAACCGAATCTGTTGTTCTCAGCAATTCCAGTTATCGCGATGGTATTGTTGCTTGCAATAGGGTATGGGAAGTTCAAACTGCGTACAGAACCAATTTTGATCATTTCAGCATTTATTGCGGGTGGTATTGCTTGGGGGCATGGTCTGACGTGGAAAGAAATGCAAGATGCAATTATTGAGAAAATATCCAGTGCATTACCAGCCACACTCATATTATGGAGTGTTGGATTTCTAATTGGTGCTTGGATGTTTAGTGGTACGGTACCAATGATCATTTACTATGGTGTGCAAATTGTAAATCCACAGTATTTGTTGGTGACGGCATTTATCATCACAGCTGTAGTTTCGACTGTTACGGGTACATCATGGGGTTCAGCCGGCACTGTGGGCGTAGCGCTTATGGGTATCGCAGGGGGTCTTGGCGTGTCACTGCCTGCAACGGCGGGGGCGATTGTAGCAGGTGCATATTTTGGAGATAAAATTTCACCGCTATCAGACACAACAAACCTTGCACCAATCGCTGCTGGAAGTGAACTCTACGAGCATATTAAGCACATGCTTTACACGACAATACCAGCGATGATCGTTTCTTTAATTGTATATCTAATTATGGGCTTCGGTTCAGCAGGGGCAATGTCAACACCTGAAAATGTTCAGGTTTTATTAGAACAACTCGATGCAATGTTTAACTGGAACATTATATTACTTTTACCGGTATTATTTATTATTTTAGGATCTGTGTTTAAGATCCCTACAATTCCAGTTATGCTTGGTACAAGTTTATTCTCAGTTGTACTTGGTGTTGCAGTTCAAGGCTTCACATTTGTTAATGGATTCACTTCACTTGTAAAAGGCTTTAATGTTTCTATGACAGGTTTTGAAGGTGATGTTATTTGGGATGTAACGCGACTGATTAACCGCGGTGGTGTTGTTTCTGTAACAGGCACAACGGTACTTATATTCTGCGCGATGGGTTTTGCAGGCATTATGAGTCGCTCTGGTATGCTTGAAACAGTGCTGAATTCTATGATGAAGCATGTTAAAACAACGACTGGTATTATTTTGTCAACGATTGCATCATGTGCGACTGTTGCATTTATAACAGGAAGCTCGTATTTATCAATTTTATTGCCAGGTGAAATGTTTAAAGATGTTTATAAGAAGCGTGGACTTCATGCAAAGAACCTATCAAGAACACTGGAGGATTCTGGTACTGTTCTTGTACCTCTTATCCCGTGGTCTGCTGCAGGTGCTTATATGACATCAACACTCGGCGTTTCAACACTGGAGTACTTACCATATGCAGTTCTTAACTATACTGGTATTGTATTTGCAGTTATCTTGGCAGTTACAGGAATTGGAATTGCTAAAATTGAACCATCAAAGGAAACTTCGATATCAGAAGAGCGAAGTGCGTAATTAAAGACAGAGGGATTAATATGCTGCTAATTAAAAATATATCCGTATATGCTCCAGAAGACTTGGGCGTTAAAGATGTGCTCGTCTGTGGAGGGAAAATTGAAAAAATATCTGATTCAATAGAGATTGATGAGGCGTATGCCAAGCGCATTGATGGGTCTGGAAAAATTCTTATTCCAGGATTTATTGATCAGCATGTTCACATCATTGGTGGTGGCGGCGAAGGTGGATTAACCACACGCGTACCGGAAATTCACATTAAAGATCTTATCAAAGGCGGGATTACCACAACGGTTGGTTTACTTGGTACTGACGGTACAACAAGATCTGTTGAGGTGTTGGTATCAAAGGCTAAGGCACTGAACGAACTTGGAATAACCGCATATGCACTTACAGGGTCGTATGAATATCCGACAGTTACGCTCACTGGATCAATAAAAAGAGATCTGGTTTATATCCAAGAAATCATAGGGTGCAAAATAGCGCTTTCAGATCACAGATCCTCTCATGTTAGCAATCATGAACTTATGAGAGTTGCATCTGACACTAAAGTTGCCGGAATGTTATCTGGAAAAGCGGGCGTATTAACTATTCATATGGGTGATGGTAAACGTGGGCTAAGACCGATCTTTGAAATTCTAGAAGACAGCGACCTTCCAGTATCGGCGTTTAGACCGACACATTTGAACAGAAGAGATGAGCTTTTAGAAGAGTCTTTCAAATTTGCCCAAATGGGTGGATTTGTAGATTATACGTGTGGAATATCTGGGTATCATCGTCCGGCAAGTGTTGTTAAAAGGATGATTGAGCAAGGTGTTCCAACAAACAGAGCGACAATTACATCCGATGGTTTTGGAAGTTACTCATCATATGATGAAGATGGAAAACTTTTAAAGATTGGTGTGTCTCCTGTTGGGTCACTTTACCATGAGTTTGAACATATGGTTAATGAAGCGGAGTTTTCAATCGAAGAAGCACTGCCTTACTTTACAAGTCATGTTGCAAAAGCACTTGGGCAAGAAAAGAAGAAAGGTATGATCGATGAAGGTTTTGATGCAGACTTACTCATTATCGACAAAACTCTAGAAATTGAAACTTACATTGCAAGAGGAACTGTGTTTGTTGAAAATAAGAACTTCGTAAAGACATTCCCTTACGAGGAAGATTAAAAAAGCAAATTATAATCAATAAAGAAAAAGATGTCATAGTTTCCTATGGCATCTTTTTTAATGTTCATCTTTAATGAAAATCATATTATTGTCAGCTGTCTATTCCTTCTAGTGACTTTCAGTTGCACGCCACATATTTTCGAGTTGTTTTAAATTAGGCTCGAATTGGAAGGTAAGTTTTTGCATTTTGTGCGAATCAGGATGTTGGAATTTCACAACATATTGACTGCGGTGCTTTGATGTTGATATAAACGCGTAGTCATCATTCATAAGCTTTGTAATTGTTTCACGATGATGGCTGAGCTCGTGTTCCATTTCCTTTTGTTCCCCCATAAAACGTTCGCGTGCCTTTTCGCGAACCATACCACTGCTTTTGTCATGCATATGGCATGTATCATGCTTACGAGTGCTCATTAAACCGCCTCCTCATAGTGCGCTGTAAATCCGATTTTGATTCTCATACATTAATGTATTACCCAGTTCACATGAAATTCAACGCTGGGGTAAAAAATGTATTAAATTAATTCCAATCATCATCTTAAAAATGGTAATTGGTTTAAATATTGGGGGGTATATTTATGATATAAAGCCTAAGGTGTGATTTTTATGTTTAATGATCAAGCAAATAGAAGTTTTAATAGAAACTTTATTCGAGAGTGTGTCATAGTGCTGTTGTTTTTCTGGACGATTTCTTTTCTTATTGTCTTTTATAGATATGATCAAGGCATTCAAGATGAAGTAGAAATGCAAATTGAAGTCATGCAGTCTCAAAATGAGTTATTAACGCGAGCTGTAAAAACGGAAATCCATGACTCTATCAATGAGCTTATTTGGTATGCAACAGAGGAACATGGAATATTTGAAATACCGAATGCGGATTTAAATGGCTTGAATCAGAATGTAATTGAAACACTCTTAAAGCATAAACTGAAATATAAACGCCTCGTATTTTTAGACATTGAGGGTCAGGTTATTCTCGACATAAAGAATGAGAATGGAGTTATTAGTCCTGCTTTAGAGGGTGAGAGTCATCTGTCGGATGATCAAATAAAGCAGATATTAGAACCGGATCAAAGAACGCTTTTAATACAGATTAGTGAAGGGGGTATTGTGGAGATTTCAATTCGCTCATCAAATCAAAATTATCTAGTGTATATGGAGCTTGAACTTACAAACTTTAAGGAGCTCCAATCTATGATTTATGAGCAGTTTGGATTCACAGTGGGTTTAACGAGTGTTCACAGTCCTCTTTGGATTGAAAAAGGGGATGCAAATATTGAACCGTGCGTGACTCAAGAGTGTACTGAGTCTACTGAGGTGGATGACAATACGGAGACGTTGCTTCATGATGAACGAGTCATAGAAAGAGAAGATGAATTGGTAACATGGTCATGTATAATTTGTTCGAGTGAGATTCCCTATGGTGTAGAACGTGTTGTTTGGGAAAATGAATTGGGACAAGTTGAGTCAAATATAATGGTTTTATCTTTCATAACTGAGGAATTTTTAGAAGGAATTAATCAAGATCACTTAAATGAAATGAAGGGCCTTGTTGTCATTGTATTTACAGTACAATTTGTAGCATCAATATTTATCACTTATATGTATCATAGGTATCATCAAAGTCAAATGGCGTTAAAAGCACAAGCGACAAGAGATGATTTGACAGGATTTTTAAATCGTTTAGCAGGATTTGAAGTACTTCGGAACGACATGGCACTTGCAGAGCGAGAGAATCATACTCTAACTCTTGCATTTATTGATATAGACGGCCTTAAATCAGTGAATGATGTGTATGGTCATGACGATGGTGATGCACTTATAGTAACAATCGGACGAGCTTTAGAGGCTTATGTTCGTGAAGCTGATAGCTTGGTTCGTATTGGTGGAGATGAATTCATTTTAATTTTGCCAAATTGCGAAATAAAAAAAGCCAATGATATATTATCGAGATCATTAGCTTGGTTGGATCGACTTAATGAAACGGGTAAGTATCCTTGGAATGCTAGTTTCAGCTATGGTTTGTCTTCGTATAAATCAGGAAGCACCTTATCAGCAGACGCTCTTGTCCAGATGGCTGACAAGAACATGTATATTCATAAAAAATCTAAACAATCATAAGAAATAAGGTTGCCACAACTGAACTTCTTTAAGCAAGTGCGTGCCTAAATCAAGATGAAGTTGTGAAAGTTCAGTAAGAAAAGGCAGTGCCTGATCAATCGTTTCCAAGTGTGATTTAAGAACTGTTAGATCTTGATAAATCCCCAGCTGTTCTTGAAATTGTTTCAAATCTATTGATTTTGTACCAAAGTGAACATCGAGCTGCTCGGCAGTTTCAAGAACATATCTTAGTTTTTTTATCGCGATTCTTAACAAATGCAGATCAGCTGGGGAATTGATTTTATTCTGATACAACTCTCGAATATCCGATCGGTGTGTTTTTAGCATGGATCGAACGTGTTTTTTTATATCAAGGGTTTCTGTTGAAGACTCAAGTAAGTTGATAATTATGTTATCAATATAGGAACCAATATTCCATTGCACTGCATCTTTCAAAACAGAAGTTCGAATCTCAGAAATTTCATTTTCAAGTATATCAAGAATTTTTAAGTTGGTTGGACATAGTTCCACCAGCTTAATTTTATTGACCTGTCTATCACGAAGAGTATCTAGAGACTTAAAGTAAATTTTAAAATCTTTTCTTGTGTGTTCGATTTGAGCCCTTATTTTAAGATCATTCGAGCACTCTAAATATATATATAAAAATGGATGAAGCCTTCTGATGGCAACACGTAGGTCGTGTACCGTCTCGCCGGTTTCATTATAAAGAAGTGAATAATACTCAGATTCAACCTTACGAATTGCATAGTAGAGCTTTTTATAAAAGAGATTTGTACGATTCATTGAGGACCTCCAATATGAGTTGTCTTAATCAATGCTTACCCGAAGTAACCATTGAGCATCATTAAATCCGGGTTTTACACGTGTACGATGAGAATAATTGGGTATTATTTTATTGATAATCGTAGAGTTTAGCGCAAGTTATAGATTTTGGGAGGTTACATATGAAGCGTATTATACTGGGAATTCAAATTGGTCATCGAGAAGCAGAAGCAGTAAAGGTACAAGAGCTCCTAACGAAGCATGGATGTATTATCAAAACACGGTTGGGATTACATGAAGCAGGAAACCTATGCAGTTCGAAAGGTCTCGTAATTCTAGAGTTCATCCCAGGTAATGATAAAGAAGTTGAACAACTAAAAGTTGAACTTGAAAAATTGGATGAAGTGGTTGTCGGAATGATGACGTTCTAGGCTGACCGTAGTCCGGCTAAGATTAAATATGATCGCAGGTACAGATTCTTAAAGGATTTGAACCTGCGATCTTTTCATTCAAATGTTAATCCTTTTATCTCAGGGTATATAAGATATAGAACCAGGTAGAGGAATGGATGTGAATGTATGAAATGGTTGGGCGTACTTTCAACGATTGTAGTGCTTGTTGTAGTAGGTTTTCTAATACAGCGCAGTCAATCTACTTTAAAAGGTATTTCAAGTTATAGAATCTATTATGGACGGATGGATGAAACTATTTTAGAACAGATGAAAAAATACGACATGATCATCGTGGAAGCTCTGCACTTTACGCCTGAAATGGTTGAAGAGTTACATTTAGCAGGTGTTAAAGTCATAGGGTATATCAGTGCATCTGAAGTTGGACGTTGGGATGATGAAATCATAGCAGTGATGAATGAGGATGACTGGCTTAAGAAGAGCGGTCGTGTTGTTATGAATTCACACAATAAATTGGGTGATTTGCAGTCGGTGCACTATAGGTCAATTTTGGCGGAAACGATAGAAAAAAGGATTAAAAACCTAGGTATGGACGGTGTTTTTTTTGATACTGTCGATAGCATAGATGTCCTTGATATTCAAGATGATAAAACCGCTCAAGCTTCTGGATACATAAAACTTCTAGAGGATGTTCGATTCAGATGGGAAGATGCAATTCTCATCCAAAATCGTGGATTCAATTACCTTTATCTTTTAGAAAGAGGAATGATAGACGCCCTGTTATGGGAGAATTTTAGTGAAGACTTAATGGATAAGAAAGTTTATAAGGAAAGAGGGCAAATGCTTCAAAGACAAAGGTGGTTGAAGAACATCAGACCTATGGTGCTCGCTTATCGTGATGAAGCCGATTCAATGCGATTGGCTGAAAAAAAACGCTGGATGTTCAGTTATTTGCCCGGACAAGAAGGGTTAACAGATTGGACGCTGGATTAGGAGGGAATGAAATGACGCGTAAGTATAGTTTTTTCAATAACGGAGAGAATTTTGTGAAAATTATTCAGCGGATTTTAGGATCAGAATTCATTCAGAGTGACATGGATGAGGGGATTGAATTTTTTCATAAAGATGGACATAGAATCATGATGTTGGTGGACTCTGAAACAGAACTAAAGGTCGTATTTGACGTTCCAATTCCTGACATTCACAGGTTGACTCATACAATAAGACACGTTGGCGGAGAGAAAGATGGCGTACACAGTCACTGGATTTATGAAGGATCATCTATAGAGGATATTATTACACTTACAGAGATTGCTATAGAGAATTTTAAAGAGCATCATCAGTGATACTTGTCAGTATAATCCAAATTGCGTTTCCTAGACGTCTGTGCTATAATCACATAGTCGAAAATGATATATGTGGGGAGATCCCCAGACAGTTCGTAAACCTCCTGTCTCTAAACAAAACTAGGCCAATACAATCCGAAAATGGATTAAGCTACCCTTGGCTGGGTGGTTTTTTTGCGTGGGCTATCGTGCTCACCTTTTTTTGTTGTGGGCTTTAGATTTCAGGAGGAATGGTTTATTTATAAACCGTTCCTTTATTTTTTTTTGAGACAGGCACCGGGGAGGGTGCCATGAATAAAATAGGAATAACAACCACCGTGCCATCTGAAATACTATTTGCAGCAGGTGTGACACCCGTGGATATGAACAATTTATTTATTACAGCAGAAAAATATGATGCTTATATTGAACGTGCAGAGCGTGATGGATTTCCCAAAAGTATGTGCGCATGGATTAAAGGCATATATGGAGCTGTTCTGGATCATAAGATGAATACTCTCATTGGCGTGGTCGAAGGTGATTGTTCCAATACGAAAGTGCTTCTTGAGATTCTTGAACGAAAAGGCGTCAAAATGATTCCTTTTGGATTTCCACATGATAAAGAACCTGAAATTATGAAACACCAAATAGAAAGACTTCAAACTCTACTAAATGTAGATGCTGAAGCGGTTGAAGCGTGGCGTAGGAAACTTGGAGAAATAAGAGATTTAGGGATAGCCTTGGACGAGCTAACTTATAAGTCGAATCAACTCTCTGGTTTTGAAAACCATCTGTTCCTTGTGAGTTTCAGTGATTTTATGAATGATCCTGAAGCGTATAAGGAAACTCTAATTCTAAAAATTAAAGAAGCGAAAACAAGAGAACCTTTTAATGAAAAGATACGCCTTGGGTACATTGGTGTTCCACCGATGCAAGGTGATTTATATGATTATGTTGAAAGCCTTGACGCACGTGTTGTGTACAACGAGGTTCAAAGAGAATTCATGTTCCCAAGATGGGAAGCGGCTAGAAATGTTTGTGAACAATATCTGGACTATACCTATCCGTATGACCTGAATTCAAGACTGATAGATATTAGTCGTCAGATTGAGACGAGAAATTTAGATGCCATCATTCACTATACACAGGCCTTTTGCCATAAAGCAGCTGAGGATTTGATCATAAAAGCTGAACTGCCTGTGCCTGTGCTTCAAATTGAAGGTGACAAACTGAATGAACTTGATGCAAGAACAAAGCTTCGTCTCGAAGCATTTATAGATATGCTAAAAGACAAAAAGGAGCTGGGATAATGCGCGTATTAGGTATAGATATGGGCAGTCGAGAAGTTAAAATTATACTTCTTGAAAATGGTCAAACGGTGCTTAGAAAAAAGATCAGCACAATGCAGTTTTATAGGGATCATTGCCGCAAAGAAGATCGACTTATTGTAGATACAAAAAGCTTGGGTATTGATCAGTTCGATCTGGGTGTTTCTACAGGTTATGGTCGTAATAATACAGATTTAAATGATTTCACACAAATCAACGAAGTGAAGGCCCATGTTTATGGTGCGCTGAAACAATCTGGTCAAGAGACGTTTGTTCTTCTTGATGTTGGCGGACAAGATGTAAAACTGGCAAAAGTTGAAAAATCGATTATGACAGACCTGGAGCTGAATGAAAAATGCGCAGCTTCATGTGGCCGTTATTTAGAGAATATGGCTCATGTTCTTGAAGTTGGATTA
>Ga0209379_10000510_pt1 | contig 31852 bp, 26 predicted proteins | sample tdDd001_FD_187124 | JGI IMG/M metagenome (GOLD analysis project Ga0209379, IMG submission 187124) | Marine sediment microbial communities from the Atlantic coast under amendment with organic carbon and nitrate - tdDd00.1 (SPAdes)... | ecosystem: Environmental > Aquatic > Marine > Coastal >...
AATCGTCTCGGAGTGGAAACATTCGTATCCCGCTTGTTCTAGGCTTACTAATAGGCCATCAGCTAAGTTTTTATCGTCTTCAACGAGAAGCAGTGTCTGTTTCACAAGGTATCTCCAAAATAAACGTTGATGGTGGACCAACCAAGAGCATCTTACCGCCCATGCGTCCAACCATGGATTCAACGATTGTTAAACCTAGACCGAGTCCACTTTTGCTCACAAATGGTTTGCGTAAATGACGCCAATCCTTTTTGCTAAGTTGACCTTGGTCTATAACTTTAATAGTCAGCATATGCTTTGAGGTAATGACCTCTAGTGTCACTGGGGCTACCCCGTATTTGACTGCATTGCGTAACAAATTATCTATACATGTGCCAAGCCAGTAAACATTGAGCTTGGCAGCAATATCTTCGTTAATAAGGAATTCAATACCACCATTGAATTCTTCTTCTACTTTATATTCCAACCATTCTTGTACGGATGGAACCCAGTCAGTGGCAAGTGGTTTATTGTCTGACTGTAAATAATCTTTGCTCGCTTCAGCAAGCTGTCTTAAACGACGAGAATCTTCACACAATCGTCGGAACTCATCATATACTGTTTCGGGTAACTTCTCGAATTCTCGCCTAAAACCTTCGACTGTTAAGGACAAGCTTGCTATTGGCGTACGCAGTTCATGAGTTAATATTTGTAAGATCAACATACGACTTTTCATTTCTTGTCGCTTGGTGTTCCAACGATATAGAGACCAACCAAAAACGAGCAAGATATTGGCGATCACCAACGCAACCATGCTAATGCGCAAGATATCTGAGTGATCTTCTACATCCCAACACAGATTACCGCGTTGTACGAAACAACTAGTGGACGCGCTTCTCAAATTAAAGGAAAGTCCGGCTTCGTCAGCATTGTGTTTCCAAACTTTTTCAGGGAAAACTAGATAGCTATCGTTTTGCCTTAGCCAAAGTTCGTTTCTCTCCATAAACATACTTGAACCCGCAATTAAGGCGAGCATTGTATCTTCATTCATATTTTGAAGGCGGCCAAGCAACGTGTTTTCGCCTGCAAGCGGACGCTCTTTGATATGCATGTACTGTTGAAGGAATTCTTGTTTTTCCGGATAAACTGTTGCATAGCGACTTGCGTACGTACCGCCCCCTGGATGGATTAAGGCACTTCGAGCAAACCATTTATTGCTTAGGGTATTGCCTTTACACATGGCTCTAGTAAACACCAAAGGCTCAGTGATTAAAGGGCTTAATGGCAATTTACCCGTACACTTTTTGGCTAATTCATATAGGCGTTGAACATCACGCAGTGGATAAGCGGATGTTTGCGGAAGCATAGATTCGGGCGTAAGTAGGCGTGTTGGATAGTCTGATTGCAAATTGCGGATGTCGTAAGAGACCGCAGAATCTGATTCTTGAAATAGCCCGACAAATTTATCGATTCGCTCAGGCAATGAATCTGCATACACTGAGGGCGTGTTCATTGCTAGGCAGAATAGTATTGTTTTTAGAACTGTCTTAAACAATGTAAAAATTCGCTAAATCAGTTAGTTACTTCAAGAATAAAACATTATGCCAAAAATATAAAACACAAATGTGATATCTGTGTCAATTATGTTACTCGCAAAACAAAAGAAGCCAGCATTAAGCTGGCTTCTTAAACAGGCTATATCTTACAGAGCTTTAGAAATAGCGTCTACACTATCTTTGGCATCGCCAAATAGCATTTGTGTGTTCTCTTTAAAGAACAGTGGGTTTTGAACTCCTGCATAACCAGTGTTCATTGAACGTTTGAACACGATAACGTTTTTCGCATTCCACACTTCAAGAACTGGCATGCCCGCGATTGGGCTATTTGGGTCTTCTTGTGCTGCTGGGTTAACTGTATCGTTAGCACCAATAACTAACACCGTATCTGTTTCGTCGAAGTCGTCGTTGATTTCATCCATTTCAAGTACGATGTCGTAAGGTACTTTCGCTTCAGCTAAGAGAACGTTCATGTGACCAGGTAATCGGCCCGCTACAGGGTGAATACCAAAACGTACGTTGACACCTTGAGAGCGAAGCTTTTCAGTAATTTCATGCACCGGGTATTGTGCTTGAGCAACTGCCATACCATACCCTGGAGTGATGATCACTGACTTAGAATCTTTCAGCATTTCTGCTACTTCTTCTGCGGATGTTTCACGGTGTTCGCCTTGCTCTACATCATCAGAAATGACAACTTCTTGGCCAAAACCACCAGCGATAACACTAATGAACGAGCGGTTCATTGCTTTACACATGATGTACGAAAGAATCGCGCCTGATGAACCTACTAAAGCACCAGTTACGATCAACAGATCATTTGCAAGCATGAAGCCCGCTGCAGCTGCAGCCCAACCAGAATATGAGTTCAACATTGAAACAACGACAGGCATATCCGCACCGCCGATTGAAGCAACTAAGTGATAACCAAAAGCAAATGCAATCAACGTCATCACGATCAAGGCAAACATGCTGCCATCAGCTTTCACAAAGTAAATCATTAGCAACGTTGAAACGACGATAGCCGCAAGGTTTAGCTTGTGTTTGTGTGGAAGGTTAAGTGGTGATGAAGAAATAACACCACGTAGTTTGCCGAAAGCTACGATAGAACCAGTAAAGGTTACCGCACCAATGAATACACCCAAGAACACTTCAACTAGGTGAATTACGTGCGCAGCATGTGCTTCTTGCGGGTTAAGAGCCTCGATTACAGGGGCATCAATATAGCTGTTGTAACCAACAAGTACAGCTGCCAAACCAACAAAGCTGTGCAAAATTGCCACTAGCTCAGGCATTTCCGTCATTTCAACTTTCTTGGCATAGTGGATACCAATACCACCACCAATAACCATCGCGACTATGATCCACGCCAGCCCTTGTGATTCAGGACCAAAGATCGTCGCGATCAAAGCGATCGTCATACCAGCAATACCGTAGTAGTTACCGGCGCGAGCGGACTCTTGTTTTGACAGACCTGCCAAACTTAATATAAAGAATAAAGCAGCAACTATGTAAGCTGCTTGTACTAATCCTGCAGACATTCCCTGTTACTCCTTAATCTTTACGGAACATTTCAAGCATGCGCTTGGTGACGGTAAATCCGCCAAAGATGTTGATACTCGCAATCAAGACCGCGATAAACGCCAAAAACGACACTGCACCATGGCCCTGTCCTATTTGTAGCAATGCACCAACAACGATAATGCCAGAGATAGCGTTTGTTACTGACATTAGTGGTGTGTGAAGTGCATGAGTAACGTTCCATACAACGTAGTAACCAACCACACAGGCAAGAACGAATACCGTAAAGTGAGATAAGAAAGCAGCAGGCGCTACAGAAGCGATCCAACCAAAGGCACCTAAGCCTATAACCAACGCTGCCACTTTTTTGAGCGGAGATGTTGGCTCTTCAACTTTAGGTTCTGGTTTTTCTTTTACCGGATCTGGTTTTTGTTCTGGTTGAGCAGAAACTTGAATTGGTGGCGCAGGCCATGTTACTTCGCCTTCTTTGACAACAGTAACACCGCGCAAAACGACATCTTCAAAGTTGATATCAATATTGCCATCTTTCTCTTTGCATAGCAGCTTGAGTAAGTTAACCAAGTTTGTCGAATACAACTGAGAAGATTGAGTCGGTAAGCGACCAACCATATCCGTATAGCCAACAACTTTCACGCCATTTGCGGTCGTTATAACTTTGTCAGCTTCCGTATATTCACAGTTACCACCATTTGCAGCCGCAAGGTCAACAATGACACTACCCGCCTTCATGCTGTCGACCATCTCTTTGGTGATCAGTTTAGGTGCTGGGCGTCCTGGAATAAGCGCTGTGGTAACAATGATGTCAACGTCTTTAGCTTGCTCAGCATAAAGCTCAGCCGCTTTCTTGTTAAAATCGTCAGACATTTCTTTAGCGTAGCCATCACCAGCGCCTGTATCTTCCTTGAATTCAACTTCAAGGAATTCAGCGCCCATAGACTGCACTTGTTCTTTCACTTCAGGACGAACATCGAAAGCGCGAACAATTGCACCTAAGCTACCCGCAGCGCCGATTGCTGCTAAACCAGCCACACCAGCACCAGCAACCAATACTTTCGCTGGTGGAACTTTACCCGCAGCCGTAATTTGACCGGTAAAGAATCGACCAAACTCATGAGCGGCTTCAACAACTGCACGATAACCAGCGATGTTCGCCATTGATGACAGAGCATCAAGTGATTGAGCGCGTGAAATACGTGGAACGGCATCCATAGCGAGAACATTGATATTCTTGCTAGATAATTTTTCCATGAGTTCAGGGTTCTGAGCTGGCCAAATAAAGCTAACTAGTGTCGCCCCTTCTTTAATTAGCGATAGTTCATCGCTCCCTTCATTAACGATTGGAGCATTCACTTTTAAGATGATGTCTGATTGCCAAACATCTGCAGTATTAGCAATTTTTGCACCTGCATTCTCAAAAGCTGAGTTGTCAAAACTCGCTAATTCCCCCGCACCTGATTCGACAACAACATCGAACCCTAATTTTAATAACTGCTCTACCGATTTTGGCGAAGCAGCCACTCGCGTTTCTCCCGCGAGTATTTCTTTTGGCACACCAATTTGCATTAGCTATTCCTTGACTATTCGCAACTATGATTTGTCTGTTTTTATCTAACCTATTTATACACTTCAAGTAATTTGTAACAAATGGATAAATTCACATTACATATAACTTTTGGTAATGAAAAGTGCATTCATAGGCCAGCTCGTACTATTACGTACCTGCAAGCGTAATGAGGTCTAACCAGTAAGGTAAAATGACCGTTAAAACAATAGATTAACTACGCCCAGAAAACAAAAGAGCCATCAGCATAACGGCTAATGGCTCTTAAATTTATGATGTTCATCAACTTGAATGGCTAAATTACTGAAAAATCGTATCACCCATTTGATCAATAAACATTTGCGCTTTTTTTAGCATAAACTCGTCTGCATCAGTTTGGCTCGACAAAACATCTGAACGAATGAATCGATGCGTTTTTACTTCGCCATCCAGCTCTTTTGTGATTCTACCTGCGATGCGATATTGTCCACCTTCAGGCATGGCTTCTTGATAAATTAAATAACCTTTGTATTCGACGGGTTCTACTTCAACTTTTTTTTCATCTTTATTGCCGCCAAATAAGCGAGAAAACAGGCCCACAAAAACTCTCCTTAACTATCTATTCTTTTTCAAAATCGGTTTTTCGAACCATTCTAATTCATCGTCATCATCAAATCGTGGTCGACTAAAAATGATAGGTACATCATCGTTACGATTTGTGCGTCGATCATCAATGACCATAGTATGCGCAGATTCTACCGCTTTTTCAGCATACTGTTTCAACGTTACGAGTCTCTCTTCAGGAAGCGCAGAAAGAAAGTCAATGTCGTGCCTTATGTATACAGGTCTTAATTGACTTAATGCAAGACACGCAAGATCCGCTAACTGATCGTGGTCAAGAGTATCACTGTACTCGGGGAGCGCTAACACCTGCCCGACTAAGGTTTCCATGTAGTTATGAACATCTACACTAATCTGCATACCCGTTACTCCTTTAACATGTTGGTGCTCAATATGGATTTACTTGTCTCGAAAGTGACTAATCACGAGGATAAATTGGCTATTATTCATTCATACACTCAGTTTTCATCTCTAAGTTTAGTAAAAAGCTTGGAAAATCATCAAATCAAAGTATTCTAATTGCAGTATATTAACTTTTTAATTAATAGGCTTAGTCTAAATTTCATGTCTTTTTCTATCGTCACTACTCACTGGTTTCGTCTGTCGTTTCCACTCTTGTTGTTGACGTTTATCTATTTTGGGCTTGATTCTGCGATTACTTTTACGCGGTCCAATCTTGGAATTTTAACCAATCTTCCATACGTTTTATTTGCTTGTTCGATTTTGCTATCGCACGCGTTTAAACAAAGCCGAATCGCAATGGTCTCAACCGCTTTGCTGATCGCCTACTGGTTAATCCAATTTAGATTACAGACTAAGCTTTCCTCGGGTACAACAATTTTAGAGCTTTCTCTTCTTGCGGCGTTGTTACCTGTTGCTCTCGCCTTGGTATACAGTCATAAGAATGGACCTCTTTTGTCGAGGTCTTACTTCATTTATTTGTGCACACTCGGATTTTTTTGTTTTTGGTGCTATCTCACTCTCGGCCATTTTTACGATGGCGGATTCAACGATATCAATAACACCTTCTTATTTGTAGTCCCAGATGTCTCAAAAATCCCTTTTATCTTAGTTGTTTATTCATTGGCAATGGTTTTGACGTTTGCGATATGTGTATCAAGTAAGAATCGCATTACAGACGTAGTTATTTATTCATCTGCACTATTGTCTACGGTTACTTTTGTTTACTTCCACATTCCGTACATCTCGAGCATGATGTTCTCCTTGTCCGGAATTTTACTGTTAATTTACTTACTCTCAGCCAGTTATGAGCTCGCTTTCAAAGATCTTTTAACTGATATACCAGGCAGACTTGCGCTGGAATCAGATCTTCGTTATTTGGGCCGACGATTTACTATTGCCATGATCGATATCGACCATTTTAAATCGTTCAATGATACTTATGGGCATGATACTGGTGATGATGTTCTTCGCCTTGTCGCTAGTAAAATGAAACATATTGGCGGTGGAGCACGCATTTACCGTTATGGTGGTGAGGAGTTTACGGTTCTATTTAAAGGAAAAACCGTAGAACAGTCTCTTGATTACTTGGAACTATTAAGGGCCTCGATTGAATCTTACGATATGATTTTGCGAGATCACGATACTCGACCTAAAGATCAAAAAGCGGGTGCTCAAAAGCGCAAAAGCAAAAAGCAAGGCGACTTAGTCAATATCACAATCAGCATCGGCGTGTGTGACTCTCAAGAGACCCGCTCTGTAAAAACCATCATGAAGAAAGCTGACGAAGCTCTTTATAAGGCGAAAAATAGTGGACGAAACCGAGTATGTACCGCCTAGGCTTAATCAATTTGATTGAAAAAGAACACGATACTTCCCCCGCGTAATGCGCTTCCATAATTGATGTTTAGCCCTATTCCCACGTTATCGATCCATTCTGATTTAAATGGTGGCGTCATTAGCCAGCCAATTGAGCCTTCATAGTAATATGGAGTGCCCAGTGGCTCGCTGGTGTCTCCACCTATTTCGATTCGTCTAATACTTGAATAGATGGATTGAACACTGCGCCCAAATTGACTGACGTTGTAGTAGGCTTCTAGTCCATTCGCCATATACCAACCTTCTGGGTTCCCTATGTTGCCATTGTTTGCATTTCCCCACCCCATTCCGTAAAAGTAATGGAATGTGGAGGAGAAGTTCCAGCTTCCCCACTCTGTCGGCTTATCATACTTAACTTGAATGTGGGGCTCATAACTTAAAGCCCAAGCATCCGTATTAAATAAGACGCCATCGATAGCCGGTTTTATAACGTCGTTAGAAAACTCACTTTTATATTCGTGGGAGTTTTTAAAGTATTGAAGGTGTAAACCTAGCCCTGTCATTAGCGTCCAGTTTTCATCTAATTGATGTAGATACCGATAAGCAGTAAAACCACCTAAGATGATTTCGTCGTTATAGTCAGCGTTATCCTGTTCGCGGATTTCAAAATCTTGCTGAGATCGAATTGCCGAAAAACGAGTAAAAATCTGATGTTTATTTTTATCTTCAGGAGCACTTAATTCAAAGGTATAAGGCAGTGTTGTCACCGCAATCTGTTGGCGTAGCTTTACTGACTCATCGGAGCCAATATCTTCATTTTTTAGATTAAACCAGTCATTGGGGTCAAAATCGTGGATACCTACGGTAAAGACATCGCTATCTGTTAGTACAATGGAGGTCGCAAACGCCTGCTCTAAATAGTTGCGATAATTAACGTTAGCAGATGAATGTGTTGCTGTCAGAGCGGCAGCAAACAGCACAGTATTGGGAGCAAAGCTAACCAACTTCATGAGTGAAATTCGATAATGATTGTTAAACGAATAAGTTACTTTGAAATCGACGTATGGGCAAGCCTCACAATGGTCTAGTCGACCAAATGATAGCGATTTCGACCTGCGAGTTTTGCTGCGTAAAGCGCTTTATCCACTTGCTCATAGATCAATTCGCTGTTTTCACGCCCTGTTGGTTTCATATATAACAAACCTTGTGACACTGTCACGAGTGTGGAAGCATTGCTATATTCATGAGGGATTGCAAGAGATTCTAATTTGGATTTGATGCGCTGCGCATCGTGAACTAATTTGTTCTCGTCAGTGTGGCTTAACAAGATGACAAACTCTTCACCTCCATAGCGACCAACAAACTCGCCATTGCGGACAAAAAGTTGAGATAGTGCGTTGGCGATTGAAATTAAACATTTATCACCTTCAATGTGACCATAATTGTCGTTGTAGGCTTTAAAGTGATCAACATCTAGAAGAATAATGCTAAGAGGTAAATTGTGGCGTCCGTGAATAGCCACCATTTCAGTGAGTTTTTCATCGATTGAGCGACGATTTTTTACTTTCGTTAAACCATCTTCTTGTGCCAACTTCGCAAGCTCCTCATTTGCCTTCGCCAGAGCAAGAGACTTCTGCTTCAGCTCTCGCCTCATAAAAGCGATACGCTGCATTGCGATTAGCTTCGAATTGAGTACGACTTTATCAACGGGTTTGATCAGGTAGTCATCACCACCCGCTTCAATCGCTTTTGCGATCATCGTTGGTTCGTCGTGGCTGCTTAAAAAGATAATTGGCACCCAGTCTGGGTATCGGTCACGGATGATGTTGGATAGTTCAAATCCGTCCATATTCGGCATAGAGATATCAAGAAGAATGAGTTCAGGTTCAAATGATGGGTAGATTTCCAGAGCATCTTTCCCTGAGCTAGCCATTTCGACTGTGTGTCCTAGTTGCTTTAGGCGTATCGCGAGCTGCATTCTTTCCATTTGAACATCGTCAACTAAAAGAATTCTCATCGATGAACCGGAGGCTTGCTTCATACTTATTATTCGACCTTAACATGCTGCTATTATATGCAAATCATACGCTAGCAACGGAGATTCAGCCAACTAAGGTTGACTTTTATTGATAGTTTTTTACGATAGCGCGGTTACATACACTTTTTTTAAGAGAAAATATAATGTCTGACGTTAATCAAACAGAACAACCTACTGTAGACCTAGCAACGGTTTCAGCAGAGCTTCGCCAAGTTATTGAATTTGATGAAGTGCCAGAAGCAATGCATAACATGGTAACGTCGATCCACGAGGTTTCAGAAGAAGCAGTGCGTGAAGCATGGAATGAGCTACCAAACAGCGCACAGAATGTTCTTGATAACTTCGAACAGTTCCATGCACTTATTTCAGTAAGTCAGGCATTCGCAGGTCTAAACGTAATGGAAGAGTTCCCTACGTTGAATCTTCCTGAAGGTATGACAGACGAGCAAAAAGAAGAATACCGAGCTCAGTTGTTAGACCAAGTACTACACAACTGCGTAAAAGATATGGTTAAGCAGATCAAGAAAGCACGCCGTGACCCTATCTTAAAGCGTGATTTTACTGACGTGTTTGCTAAGTAAAAAATACAAAACGCCGCGAAATGCGGCGTTTTTTTATGCAAGAACAATATCTTTTTGAGTGACACTTACCCCTTTGACCTGTGCGTATATCACCATACCTTCTTGTAAGTTAAGATCATCTCTAGCCCATGAAGTGATGGTCGCAACTAAAATACAGTTCTTAGCGAGCTCTAACGTGACTGAGACGCTCTTTTTATCACTCCCGTAACTGTGTGTTTCTATCTTGGCTATCTTAGCTTGAAGGATATTACGTATCGAGGTTTTAGTCGGTGGCTCTAGAACTAAAGAAACGTCATTGGCTCTTACTTGCAAGCGAACGTTATTTCCAATTGGCGCGTGAATCTTTTGTACCCAAAGGTTGACGTCTGGTGCCAACTGAACGCGTGAAAGCGCATATTCAGAGTTATGCTCAACAACGGTTGCAGAAAATAGAGAGCTCTGCTCAGAAAATGACTGCCAAGGCTTCATTGCACTGGAGGACCACACTTGTTCTAGTGTGCCATTTGCTGCAATTTTTCCATCATCAATAACCACCATATTTTCTGCCAAATGAAGCACTTCATTTAAACTGTGAGAGACATAGATTATTGGGATTTCTACACTATGAGCCAGTTGCTCCAAAAAAGGCATCACTTCTCGCTTTCTTGGTAAATCAAGGGAGGCTAAAGGTTCATCCATCAAAAGGATCTTTGGCTTTGATAATAATGCTCTACCAATGGCAACACGCTGTTTTTCACCACCAGATAATTGGTTAGGGTATCGTTCGAGTATAGGTGATAAAGCAAGTAACTCAACAATCTGATCAAAGTATGAATCATCAGCTTCATTCACGCCGTATAGAAGGTTGCCTTTAACTTTGTAATGAGGAAAAAGTCGCGCGTCTTGAAATACATACCCAACCTGACGTTTATGGATAGGGATATTGATATTAGACTTGGAATCAAATAGCGTGGTGCCATTGATTGATATTACTCCAGTCTGGGGAGTTTTAAGCCCTGCTATGACATTAATTAACGATGTTTTGCCTGCACCTGAACGACCGAATACTGCGGTTATTCCTTTGGGTGGCAAAGATAAAGTAATGTTGAATGCTTGATCGCCGAGACACTGTTGATAGTTGATTTGTAAACCGTCCATTAGCGCCCCCCTAACCGCTTGTTGCTGTATCGAGATAACCATTCAGACGCCATCATTGACGTTAAAGCGATCATTATGGAGATAACACATAAGCGCATAGCCTCTGTTTCAGCTCCTGGCGTTTCGATAAAACTGTACATTGCGAGCGGTAAAGTTTGTGTTTCACCTGGAATGTTAGATACAAAGCTGATGGTCGCGCCAAATTCACCTAGACTGCGAGCGAATGAAAGCATTGTGCCAGTAATGATACCCGGCACAATCAAAGGTAATGTGATGGTGGTAAAGACTTTCAAGGGTGATGCACCCAGCGTTGACGCTGCTTGCTCTAATTTCTGATCAACATTTTCTAAACTAAGTCGAATAGAACGCACCATTAAAGGTAAAGCAACGACAATGCAGGCGATAACAGCGCCTTTCCAATTGAATGAAAAGACTAGATCAAAATGTTTGTACAGCCACTGGCCAATCCACCCCTGACGCCCCATAGAAATCAATAATAAGTAGCCAATCACCACGGGTGGTAGCACTAACGGCAAATGGATGATGCTATCTAGTAAGTTTTTGCCTACAAATTCGCACTTTGCTAATAACCAAGCTAGGCCGATCCCAATAGGAATGAGCCAAAGAATAGCGTATCCAGCCACCTTTAGACTGAGCAAAAGGGCTTGTATTTCGTACTCGGATAGGACACCAAACATCTAGTTAAAACCGTATTTTTTGAGAATATTGCTGGCTTGTGGGCTTTGCACAAAAGTGGCAAACATTTTGGTCGACTCTTGTTGGTTTAGTATTGCCATCGGATAGACAATAGGTTGATGGGAAGATTCTGGTAAAACTGCCAGCTGTTTCACTTTCTTGCTGTAGAGAGCATCGGTCTTATACACAATGCCTAACGCTGCCTCTTTTCGTTCAACAAGAGTCAGCGCTATACGGACATTATTGGTTGGAGCTAATTTGCTTTGTATCGCCTTCCAAACTTTTAGGTTCTCTAATGATTGTTTAGCATACATGCCAGCAGGAACTGCATTGGGTTGTCCAATGGCTAAGCGGCTGTTTTCTAGTGAATTAAGCCAACTTTTCGCTGATGTTATTTCAAACTCTGGCTTACTATCGATAGGAGCAACGACTACAAGTTGGTTAGTCGCAAGTTGAGTGACGTTGTCACTGCTTACAATCTCTTGGTTCTTTAAATAATCCATCCACTGATTATTGGCTGATATAAAAATATCTGCCGGAGCGCCGTTAACCAATTGTCGAGCTAAAGATGAACTCCCTGCATAGACAGTTGTTACGTCTACGTCATGCTGATGTTCGAAAACAGACACCAGCTCATTGACAGCGTTAGTCATAGAAGACGCGGCGTACACCATTAGTTTTTCAGCTGCACTAGCTGAGAAACTGATAGTTGTAAGTAGTGGAATAAGGGAATACTTAACTCGGTTCATCAGTGACTATTGTTCCAGATCTGGCCATAACTTTTTGAGGTCAATATGTGTTTCAACGGCATCGGCGATACGGTCAATTGCGTTTTGCTGATTTTGTTTGTGATCGACTTGTGCAATACATTCTACCCCGACCCAATGAGCTATGGTTGAAATCACCTCGGGATAATCAAAGATACCATGTAAATAGCTACCAAACACTTGATTGCAATCACTGATTGCGCCATCCCAAGCTCCGTTAGATAGCCTAACTGGTGATTGAGCGTTAATTTGTGTTGTTCCCGCGTGAATTTCATAACCGCGAACGTCTACGCATTCTCCTTGTAGAGTTAAATGACCGGTGACATTGCTTAGGGTTTTATGCGCTGTTATTTCTGTCGTAATGTCCAAATAACCTAACCCTTCGGATTGGCCGGCGTCACTTTCAATACCTAATGGATCGGAAATAGTTTGTCCTAACATTTGGTAGCCGCCACAGATTCCCATAACTTTACCGCCTAGGCGCAAATGTCGGGCAATATCTTTATCCCAGCCCTGCTGTCGAAGAAACGCGAGATCCGTTCGCACTGACTTAGATCCGGGTAAAATAATAAGATCCGCATGTTCAATTCGTTCGCCCTGACCAACGTATCGTAAATCGACCTCTGGGTTGGCTCTTAAAGCGTCAAAATCGGTATGATTACTTATTCGAGGGAAAACAGGCACAACAACTTTAAGCTTTGAATCACTGGTTAATTCTTGGTGACAGTTGATGGCGTCTTCTGCTTCTAAGTCGAAACCATGTAGGTAAGGAAGAACACCTAGCACGGGTTTGCCTGTCTTGTTCTCAAGCCAATCAAGACCGGGTTGAAGCAATGAAAGGTCACCTCTGAAACGATTGATCACAAACCCTATTACACGATCTTGTTCAGTTTGTGACAAAAGTGCCAGCGTGCCGTAGAGGTGCGCAAATACACCACCTTTATCAATGTCAGCAACAATGATTACGGGAACATCGGCTTCTTCGGCAAACCCCATATTTGCTATGTCATTTTCGCGTAGGTTGATTTCGGCAGGACTCCCTGCCCCTTCAATCATTACGCTCTCGTATTCTTGCTGAAGTCTAGCAAATGAATCCATAACATGTGGTAGCGCAAACTGCTTATAGCTTTGGTAACCTATGGCATTCATATCAGCCACCGCTTTACCATGAACAATGACTTGCGCTCCCGTATCGGTACAGGGCTTTAAAAGAATGGGATTCATATCAACTGTGGCTTCAATATTTGCCGCCAGAGCTTGTACATATTGAGCTCGGCCTATTTCACCACCGTCGGAGGTTACTGCACTATTCAGTGCCATATTTTGTGGTTTGAACGGTGCGACCTTAATCCCCTTCCTTGTCAGTACTCGGCATAATGCTGCCACGAGTACGCTTTTTCCGGCATCAGATGTCGTTCCTTGCACCATAAGTGCTTTTATTGTCGGCTGCATATGATTGTATTTAGCTGATAATTCAATGATTAGATAAGGATAATAGCGGTTTTCACAGCAAATACTCAATAATGAATCGAATATGAATGTGCTTATCAGCTCCGGTTCAAATCTGATGCTGTTTAATGTACCCATCAACAAACAGACATACTGAGAACTATTATGAAAATGAAATCTATGATCCTTGCTACTGCTGCTACTCTAATTCTTACTCCAGCGTTAGCAATGGCGCACGATGACCATAACCGCACGAGCATCCAATACAGCGGCCCTGTTGATGTTGTTACGGTAGACTCACTTCTTCAAGATACAGGTCGCTTTGTAGAGAAAGACGTCGTTGTAGAAGGTAATTTGTTACGCCAAATTCGACGTGACACTTTTGTCTTTTCTGACGGCAAAGGGGAAATTCAAGTCGAGTTAGATGATGACTTAAATCTGGCACAGCCATTAGACGCGTCAACAAAAGTTCGCCTTTTTGGTGAGTATGAAGGTGGCAATACACCAGAAATTGAAGTAGACCACATTCAAATTCTGTAAAACTGTTTCATTATCCGACAATTACGTTACTATTTGGCTTGTATATTGCAAGCCAAATACAGAGTCAAAAAATTGATGTAAGTCGGAGACTGCTTTGAAAAAGTACATATTAGCCAGCGCAATAGCATGCATGAGCTTCACAGGATTGGCCAATGCCAACAACTTCAATTATACCTACGGCGAACTTCGTACTTCGATAAGCCCTGAAAGTACCGGCGTTGAAGTCAGTACTTTCCTTACCGAGAACTCCCACCTAATCGCTCGTATCGACTCTCAATTTGATGGTGACTATGATCTTGCTGGTGGCATTGGTTTTAACGGGCCGGTGTCTCAATTTGCCGATATTTACGGTCAATTACTTTTGCACTATGTCGATTTTCCTGATGATTCAAGCCGTGATAACCGAACCCAGACAGAAATGAATATTGGCGTTCGAATGTGGCTTACTGATCAAATTGAAGCAACTACACGTCTCGGACGCAATAACGATGCCTCTGTGTTTCATGCAGGTATTCGCTTCCACTCTACTGAACAGTTATCCCTTTCCGCAGAAACTCGGAACAATGGTCTTTATGGGCCTCAAGTAACCATGTCGGTTCGATTCCAAATGTAGAGATTGTTAAGCGCCTAGATGGCGCTTTTTTACTTTTTATGCGAAAGAAAAGTAAAATACAAAACGATAAACTGTTTATTTATGGTATGTTGATCTGTAATATTCTGAGCGAAAATTATTCGTTTAGGATGGCGCAGGAAAATTTCCTCTATATCAATCAAAAATAAACTTACTATTGCATTTGTGATTGCAATTTTGATCATGACAGCAATTCAAACCTATATGACCGGTAGGCAACTTCTTGACCAAACTTATCGTTCAGTAAAGCAATATACTAACACTCTACTAGAAACGAATGTTTCCGGAATGGATAAGTGGATCCAAGGGCGTATCAACGTTGTAAACGCGGCGAGAGATGCATTCAAATACACTGATGATCCAAGTAGCTATTTCACACAGAGCACCAATGCTGGCCAATTTCAAATCGCATATGCAGGGCTATCAAATGGTAAATTTCTTCAAGGTGTAAATCTGCCCGTTCCAATAGGCTATGATCCCCGTGAACGTAAATGGTACAAGCAGGCACAAGCTAAGGGGTCATTTGTTATCACAGAGCCTTACCTTGATGTTGCGACTAATAACCTTGTTGTTACGATTTCAACGCCATTTAATACAAACGGTTTTACCGGCGTGATTGGCGCTGACATGAATATTCAAAACCTAGTTCGTGACATAGTGAATCTCAATGACACGGGAGTGTATGCGTTTATAGCTAATAGCAATGGTAAAATCGTCGCTCACAAAGATTCTTCGCTTACTTTACAATCTGTTTCACGCATATCTGATACGCTTTCAATCAATATGATTCAAGACTTAGCACGTTCTCAGGAAAGTAGAGAAATGCAAGTTGCAGGACAAGAGTCATTCATATCCTCTCGTCATGTGCCAAATACAGATTGGTATTTCACCGTAGTAATCGATAAAGACAATGCATTTGCTCCTGTACGTGATTTACTCCGACAATCTGCGTTTATGGGGCTTTTGCAAACATTCGTTATCGCATGTATTGCTCTGTTTTTTATCAAAAAAGCGCTTTCCCCTTTGCTTACGTTAAGTCACTCGATGGAAGCTTTGTCTAAAGGAGATGGTGACTTAACACAACGGATTAAAGTAGAAACCAAAGATGAGATCGGCCAATTAGCTACACATGTCAATGCGTTTATTGCCAAGCTTCAAGAAATTGTGCGGGATATTGCGCAATCTTCATCGCAGCTGGATGTCCAATCTAAGGTCAGCACAAATGTATCTAAAGAGACAAGCGAAGGGCTTACCATACAGCTAAATGAAATGTCTCAGATAGCGACTGCTGTACATCAAATGTCGGCTGCTGCAGAAGAAGTTGCGAATAACGCACAACAAACCGCGGACTCTGCTCTTGGCTCGACAGTGCATTGCGACGAAGGTAAGCAGGTTATCGTTCGAAACCAACAGTCTATAACAAATCTCGCTGAACAAGTGGAAAATGCATCGCAAGTGATTCGTGAGTTGGAACAAAATGCTCTTGATATCAACACAATTCTTTCGACAATCAGTGAGATTGCAGAGCAAACCAACCTACTCGCTCTTAATGCGGCGATTGAAGCTGCGCGAGCTGGGGAGCAAGGGCGTGGTTTTGCGGTTGTAGCGGATGAAGTACGAGTTCTTTCACAACGTACACACAGTTCTACTGATGAGATCAGAGAGATGATTGAGAGCTTACAAAAGAACAGTCTTCATGCAGTTGAATCCATGCATAGAAGCCAAAGCCTTGCTCAATCAAGTGTTGATGATGCTAGCAATGCAACTGCAGCATTGGAAAAGATTGCGCAATCAATTCAAGAAATATCCGATATGGCATCACATATTTCGAATGCAGCTTCTGAGCAACGCACTGTAACGGGTGAAGTAAGCAAAAACATTCAGCTTGCCAATGACGTCTCTGACCAAATGTCAGTTCAAGCGGATAAATCAAGCTTGCTGTCTGAAGAGCTACAATCTATCGCAACACAACTAAATAACCAGGTTAAGCTTTTTAAATACTAACTTGAATATACGACGCCCTAATGATCGGGCGTCGTTACTTTTCTATCGACGTACCACGATCTTTCTAGGCACCAGTTCGACCCCAGGTTGATAGCGTTTTGAAGCTGCGTTCAACGCGAGTGCCATTGCACTGTCTGCGATTAATTCAAATTGCTGTGGCAATGAGTTTATCTTGACTGGTAGGAAATCGAGCAAACGATTATCTCCGAATGTGGCGATTTTGATTTTACCCACGAGCTCGGGCTCCTCGAGTAGTACATCTAACACCCCTTCTAGGAGTGTATAAGATGTGGTAATGAGCGCGTCTGGCACCTTATCCTCTTGTAGCCATTGCTTGAGAACTTGTTTACCATCATCGCGATTGAAGTGTTCTCCATAGCCAAGTAGTGTTGATGTGCTGCTTTGCTTCGCTGCTGACAAGAATCCCATTTGACGTTCTCGGGATATATTGAGCTCGGGTAATGCGCCAATTAACCCGACACTTTCTACCCCTTCCCCTAACACAGATTCAGTGAGATCGAATGCTGCTCCAAAATCTTCACTGATAACACAAGAAAAGTGTTCATCATCTAAAGGACGGTCCAGCGCAATTACCGGAGTTCCTTTATTCTGTAGATCGAGATAAAAGTCACTCGCCTCAGGAATCACGCTAGCGACAAATAATGCATCGACTTTACGACTCACAAGAGCTTGTACGACACTTCTTTCGGTACCTGGATCATCATCAGAACACCCTATTAGGATTTGGTAGCCAGCTGAACGAGAGTTTTGCTCGAGAAGCTTTGCTAATCGTGCATAACTGGTATTTTCTAGATCCGGAATGACCAGTCCAAAAGAGCGACTATGCCCCGCTCTTAACGTTGAGGCCGCTAAATCTGGTCGATAGTTATGCTCGTCAACAACCGCCATAACCTTACGTTGAGTTTTTTCGCTAATTCGATATTTCTGAGCTTTGCCGTTAATGACGTAGCTTGCAGTCGTTTTGGAAACGCCAGCCAGTTTGGCGACTTCATCCAGTGTCATACCCTTCAACCTTGTTGTGTGCGCGGGATCATAATAATACATCAAAGATCCAACCTTAAGTTGAAGTATATGCTGAAACGATTCAGTATAAAAGCTGAAAGGATTCAGCAAAGGCTGAAAATTGATGGATATCACTGTTTATTCTGGTATCGATCTGATTTACGAATATTGAAATTCGTTTTTTGCTGAATTCTTTAAACTATGCTCAATTGCTGAATCGATTCAGTTGAATTGAAGCTAACAATGATTCCGCTAGGTTGTCTTTTGATACGCAGCAAGAGCGGTAAACAAATCAAACTTAAAGCTGGGGAAGCAACATGCTCAAGCTAACAACAAATAACATTACTCTTTCACAATCTGCTGAAGATAAGTTTTCTGCCATTGAGAGCCTTGCATCTAGCCTGCGTGCACAAGGATTGGTTGCTGAAGGTTATGTTGAAGGCATGCTCAACCGTGAAAAACAAAACAGTACATTTTTAGGCAATGGTATTGCTATCCCTCACGGTACTGTTGATACACGCGACATGGTCAACACCACTGGCGTTTCAGTTCATCACTATCCGAGCGGTGTCAATTGGGGAGATGGTAATATTGCTTATGTCGCGATAGGAATCGCCGCAAAATCTGATGAGCACTTAGGTATTCTCAAGCAACTAACAAAAGTTCTTAGTGCTGATGGTGTTGAGCAACGTTTGCAAACCGCAAAAACTAAAGATGAGATAATTGCCCTTCTTAATGGCGAAGTTCAGCTTGAAGCTGATTTTGACGCATCTCTTATCCAATTGAACTTTCCTGCGAGCGATATGATTCAGATGAGCGCAGTTGGTGCTGGTCTAATTAAAAATACAGGTTGCGCAGAGCGCGAGTTTGTCGCTGACGTAGTCGCGAAAACCCCCACCCATTTAGGCCACGGCTTGTGGATGGTTGGCAGCGAAAAACAGGTATCTCGAACTGCCGTATCATACGTTTCTACAGCGAATGATTGTCAATTTGAAGGTCAACCTGTGAAGGCTCTTGTTGTCTTTGCAGCTTGTAATAATGCACATCAAAGCATCGTTCAAAATCTCACCCAATTGGTATTTGGCAATAAACAAGCCTCTTTACTTGAAGCGGATGTAGAGACAGTTATTGCAACCCTTAAAGGTGACAATGTCACGATAGCTGTAAGCAATGACAATCAAGCGATATTTAAAATAAAGAATACCCATGGTCTTCATGCCCGTCCTGGTGCAATGCTCGTTGCTGAAGCCAAGAAATTTGAATCTAACATTCGTGTCTCAAACTTAGATGGTGATGGAAAGTCGGTTAACGCAAAGAGTTTGATGAAAGTTATCGCGCTTGGCGTTAAGCATGGCCATCAACTTCAGTTTAGTGCCGAAGGCCCAGATGCATCTGAAGCGATTGAGTCGATTGGTGCTGCCATTGCATCAGGCTTAGGTGAAGGTTAAAGAGGCGCTATGACAATGAAAACAAATAAAGTAGTCACCATTACCTTGAACCCTGCATTGGATCTTACTGGTTCATTAGCCTCACTTAACATCGGTGCGGTAAATCTAGTAAACAAAAGTAATTTTCACGCGGCCGGTAAAGGCGTAAACGTCGCCAAAGTACTCAGTGACCTGGGGGCTGAAGTGACAGTAACGGGATTTCTTGGGAAGAATAACCCAGAGTTATTCCACCAACTGTTCGAGCAAATCGGCGTATCAAACCGATTTATTGAAGTTGAAGGTTCAACACGAATTAACGTTAAGTTAGTCGAAGCCAATGGCGAAGTTAGCGATATTAACTTCCCGGGAGTCGAAGTGTCCCCTTCTGACCTAAAGCAATTTGAGCAAACGCTGTTTGAATTGGCCGAAACCCACGACTACTTTGTGATTGCTGGAAGCCTACCTGGCGGTGTAACGCCTGAAAAGTGCGCTAGTTGGATTAAACACCTACGTAAACTTGGCAAAAAGGTACTGTTTGATAGTAGCAAAGCTGCCCTTTCAGCAGGTATTGATGCATCTCCTTGGCTGATCAAGCCCAACGATGAAGAACTCAGTGATTTTGTCGGACGTAAATTAACGTCTCGTAGCGATTGCCAGCAGGCCGCACAAACTTTAGCCGAAAGCGGCGTCGAAAATGTCGTCGTTTCAATGGGCGCCGAAGGTGTTATGTGGTTGAACAACAATCAGTGGCTAACCGCGCAGCCACCAAGAATGAGTGTCGTAAGTACCGTTGGTGCTGGCGATACCCTGGTGGCTGGTCTTTGTTGGGGCCATATGCAATCTATGGAATCATCTCAATTACTCCGTTTTGCCACTGCCCTTTCAGCACTTGCTGTAAGCCAAGTTGGCGTAGGACTAACCAGCCAAGTAGAGCTGGAAAACATCATGTTGAAAACAGAAGTTAACGAAATTTGCCCGAGCAAAAACGTCGAAGCAAACTAAGGAACAAAAGGTTACTCGTATGAATATTGCCATTATAACCGCTTGCCCAAGCGGCGTAGCCAACAGCATTCTCGCTGCTGGCCTACTTGAACAAGCAAGCAAAAAACTAGGCTGGGACGCTAAGATTGAATGTCAATCAACTGTTGTTGAGCCAAATACATTGAGCCAAAGTGATATTGAACAAGCTGAGGTAATCATTATTGCAGCGAATCGTGATGTTGACACCTCGCGTTTTGTAGGTAAAAAAGTTTACCAATCAAAGATTCAAGATGTGACTACTGATCCAGTCGCATTTTTACAAACTGCGGTTTCTCAAGCTACAGCAATCCTTGAGCCAAGTAAGCCAAGTGAGAGTATTGAAGCTAGTAAAAAGATTGTCGCTATTACAGCGTGTCCTACTGGTGTCGCTCATACCTTTATGGCAGCTGAGGCGTTAGAGGAAGAAGGTAAACGCCGTGGACATCAAATTAAAGTAGAGACTCGTGGCTCAGTCGGTGCGAAAAACCAATTAACCGAACAAGAGATTGCTGACGCAGATCTAGTGATTATTGCTGCGGATATTGAAGTCCCATTAGACCGTTTCAACGGTAAAATGATGTACCGAACAAAAACAGGCCCAGCGCTTAAGAAAACCTCCGAAGAAATGGATAAAGCTTTTGAGCTTGCAAGCGTTTATCAACATTCCGGCTCTTCTAGTCAAGCATCAAATGAAGAGAAGAAAGGTGCCTACAAGCATCTTATGACTGGCGTATCTCATATGCTTCCAGTCGTGGTAGCTGGCGGTCTTATTATTGCGCTTTCATTTGTATTTGGTATTGAAGCATTTAAAGAAGAAGGGACATTAGCCGCTGCATTAATGACAATTGGTGGCGGTTCTGCCTTTGCGCTAATGATTCCAGTGCTTGCAGGATACATTGCGTTTTCTATTGCAGATCGTCCGGGTTTGGCACCAGGTTTAGTTGGTGGCATGTTAGCAAGTTCAACAGGTGCCGGTTTCTTAGGTGGTATTGCTGCCGGTTTTATTGCTGGTTACGCCGCGAAGTTCCTGGCAGATAAAGTTCAGTTACCTCAGTCAATGGAAGCATTGAAGCCAATACTGATCATTCCTTTTGTAGCGACTTTGTTCACTGGCTTAGTCATGATCTACATTGTTGGTGGCCCTGTTGCAGGCATTATGACTGCCCTAACCGACTTCTTGAATAACATGGGCTCTGACAGTGCTGTCCTACTCGGAATTGTTCTTGGTGCAATGATGTGTTTTGACTTGGGTGGTCCAGTTAATAAAGCAGCGTATGCATTTGGCGTTGGACTGTTAGCTTCACAAACCTATGCTCCAATGGCAGCGATCATGGCCGCAGGTATGGTACCAGCGTTAGGTATGGGACTTGCGACGTTTATTGCTAAAAACAAGTTTGAAAAGAGCGAGCAAGAAGCAGGTAAAGCGTCGTTTGTACTAGGCTTGTGCTTTATTTCTGAAGGTGCTATTCCGTTTGCCGCGAAAGACCCAATGCGAGTCATTCCTGCGTGTATGGCAGGTGGCGCTTTGACTGGTGCTCTATCTATGCTGTTTGGAGCAAAGCTTATGGCTCCACATGGCGGCTTATTTGTATTGCTAATTCCAAACGCGATAACTCCTGTGTTGATGTACTTAGTTGCGATTGCAGCGGGTACGGCAGTGACAGGTTTTGGTTATGCTTTCCTGAAATCGCGTTCAGAAGCAAAGCAGGTTCAAGCTCAAGCATAAATAGTTACCCCCCATTTATGCTCCCACAATGTAAAAGCACCTCTTTTGAGGTGCTTTTATTATTTGGTTAGTTAACTTCTCTTCACCGCGTCACGGTCAACATACACTTTATTGCCCGTCTTTAGTTTAACTTCTAAAAAACCTTGCTTTGGGGATGTATCAACGATTTCACCTCGGCGCTTAAACTCCGTAGTCTCACACCCTTTCGGTAAGTCTTTTTTTACTGCGTTAATCGTTTTTCGTTTCAGGAAGCTTTGCATCGCCCCTTTAGTTTCGCAAGTTACACGATTTTTAGGGATAGTAACATCTGCGTAAACTGGAATCGCAAATAGCGATGTAAGCTCAAGGATTAGAAGTTTTTTCATGATGACACCATATATTATTCAGTATGTCGTACCAATATATCACATGGCATTCTGGAAGTCATATTATGCACGGGCGCTCACAGTACTATATTTAATATTTGTATATTATAAGTCGCTTATACAACTTTAGGACTAACTACTCGGCAATGTCATTTACTCGCTATAAGCTAGCTTTTCAGTTCGTGGTAACCTTTTTTGCACTATCACTCGTGCCAGCCCTGTATTTTTATAGCGAGTATAAGAAGATTGATATTCAAGCTGTGAATGCTGTTGAGCAAAGCAATCGCAATAAACTAGAGTATGCGAGCGCTGAGCTTCAAACGACACTAACCAAAATCAACCTTTCTTTGCGGTCTCTCTCTACTAATGGCTTGTTTAATCAAGCGCTATTAAAACCCTCTGAATCAAATATCAATGCCCTAAAAGACTTTTGGCTCTTAGTTACCCAAACACAAGGTTACTACTCGCAGCTCCGCTTATTAGATGTCAATGGTCAGGAGTTGATCAGAATTAACAGTAGTGAGCGAGTGTCCGAAATTGTTGACGATGACCGACTCCAAAATAAAGGTGAACGTGATTACTTCGCCTATGCACAAACATTAAAACCCAATCAACTCGGTACTTTTGGTATTGATTTGGAGCATGAGTTTGGTGAGGTCGTTTACCCTCTTACCCCTTCGTATCGCGTGATCATCCCGCTTCAACTACAAGGGGAACTTCAAGGCTATTTTATTGCGAATCTGGACTTGAAACGAATTTATAAACGACTCGCTTATAAGCGTAACCTAGCCAATTTACCTTCTGTCGTGAATACCGATGGTTATTATTTAATGTCCAATCATGGACAGGCAACGTTCGGCCACCTGATAGAAAGAAACAGCGAATATAGTCTTTCGAATCAGCATCCATTGCTATGGGAAAAGATAAATCAAGCGAGTAATGGAACTGTGCGTGATGGCAATCGCTGGTTTTCATTTCAAAAGTCGTTCATGGCGTCAAAAGATCGCAAGAACAACATTATCTTTATTATCGAATCTGACCATAAGTCTGTCTCACCAATTGTAAATGACGCACTCACCGATCTGGTGGTACAAGCAAGTTTTCTAACAATCATCATTTTGCTGATTACGTTCGGTTTCGTGACATGGAATTACAACCATCAAAAAAACAGTATGGCGAGTAAAATTGCACGCGCGGCAATGAATGGCATGTCTGCAATGGTGATTACTGATCACAATAACCGAATCGTTGAAGTAAACGAGGAGTTTACTCGAGTCAGTGGCTACGAGTTGAAAGACGTTGTAGGTAAACAGCCATCCCTGTTCTCTTCGGGAAAGCACAATCAAGAGTTCTACATGGCAATGTGGAAAGAGCTTGAAGAAAAAGGGATTTGGGAAGGTGAAGTTGTCAACAAACGTCGAGATGGCACAAAGATTACAGAGATCTTAAGAATCCAAACAGTCAGAGATCAAAACAACATCATCCAGTTTTACGTTGCTTCTTTCGTGGATATTACTCATCGAAAAGAATTGGAAGATCGACTTAGAGAGTTGAGCGAAAGAGATCCTCTTACAAGTTTATGGAATAGACGAAAATTCGATAATGAAATGACGAGTCATTCTATTCGAGTCAAGCGCTATCCAGACAGCGAAACAACATCGCTTGCACTCTTAGACATCGACCATTTTAAACGTATTAACGATAAATATGGCCATGATGAAGGTGACAATGTCATTATCAATGTTGCTAATATCTTAACTGACCACCTAAGAGAAAGTGACTTGGTTGCGCGCATTGGTGGTGAAGAGTTTGCACTTATTATGCCCCACACTTCTATTGGCGAAGCTGAAATTGTGGTGAATCGACTGCGAACGGCTATCCACCTAGAAACCAACATGGGGATAACGGTTAGCGCAGGAGTGACTGAAATATGTAGCCGCTCAAGTGACAGCTATAAACGTGCAGATATTGCGTTATACGAATCTAAATCTTTGGGGCGAAATCAAGTGAGTGTACTTTCTACTCAAGAGTCCGAATCTATTGCATAGAATTGGTGCAACAACCAATTTTGATGCACTATTTACATGCATATATTCACATAAATTATCTGCAAACCTTGTAAATACTACTACCTAAAACTTGGTGCAATTCTTGTACTAATCTCTATGAACCATATTGCACTGTTATGGAGGATAGTATGCAAGATATCTTAACAATCATCCTTGCGGGAGGCATGGGGTCAAGACTGACTCCATTGACGGATGATCGCGCAAAACCAGCGGTACCATTTGGCGGTAAATATCGTATCATCGATTTTACGCTAACGAATTGTCTGCACTCTGGGTTACGCCAGATCTTAGTGTTAACTCAGTATAAGTCGCACTCCCTTCAAAAACATCTTAGAGATGGTTGGTCTATTTTTAATCCAGAACTTGGCGAATTTATTACCGTTGTTCCACCACAAATGCGAGGCGGTGGTAAATGGTATGAAGGAACTGCAGATGCTATCTATCACAACCTTTGGCTACTTGAAAGAAGTGACGCCAAACATGTGATTGTTCTCTCTGGCGACCACATATATCGAATGGATTATGCCGAGATGCTGAAAGAACATATCGAAAATGATGCAAAACTCACTATTGCTTGTATGGATGTACCAAGAGAAGAGGCATCAGAGTTTGGTGTGCTGTCCGCGAATAATGAAAATCTGATAGAAACGTTTTGTGAAAAACCGAAAAACCCGTCACCGATGCCGGGCAACAATGGTCGTAGTTTAGTTTCGATGGGAATTTATATCTTCGAGCGTGAAACGTTGCAGAGTGCTCTTATGCAAGATGCTAATGTAGCCGACTCTTCTCATGATTTTGGTAAAGATATAATCCCTAAACTGATCGATAGGCAGTGTGTCTATGGATATAACTTTTGCCAAGATAAAGGTCGGGTGGCAAGAGATTGTTATTGGCGAGATGTCGGAACTATCGACTCTTTTTATCGGGCAAACATGGATTTACTCGAACCTATACCACCAATGAATCTTTACCAAGCAGACTGGGGGGTGAGAACTTACGAGCCGCAATTTCCTCCGGCTAGAACCGTCTCTTCGGCGACCGGTAACGAAGGAATATTTATCAACTCTATCATTGCTAATGGCGTCGTAAACTCCGGTGGTTCAGTGCAGCATTCGGTGATCTCAACAAACGTAAAGATTCATGATAGTGCAACAATTGTCGATAGTATTTTGTTTGATGATGTTGAAGTTGGCGATGGGTGTAAGTTAGTTAATTGTATTGTCGACAAACATGTGAAAATCCCACCATACACTGAAATTGGTCTAAACCGAGTTGAAGATGCTAAACGCTTTCATATATCTGACTCTGGAATTGTAGTCGTACCAGAAAGCTATCAGTTTTAGTTAGCAAAAAAGCCTTGGGTAGACCCAAGGCTTTTTCATTATGCAGTGTATTTATTCGTTAAGGACAAGTAACTTCATCCCAGAACCAATTGGATTGTGTTGGAGACTCCCAAGTCCCTGGATTATTCTTGGCCACAAAGCATTTTCCGTTATGGCTGTATGTCTCGCCATTAGTTGCCTTGGTTACGCCGGCTTCCCAAACTGTGACTGTACCGGAACCTGTGTTGCCACCAGTATCCCCGCCTGTGTTTCCACCTGTGTCACCGCCCGAACCAGTGGTTAAATCGGCAAGAGGTAAATCAGGTTGTTCAAACTTAAAGGCATAATCAACACCATTAATGTTAACGGTATAGTTAGCAGGACCGGAGATCGGTAGGTAATAAACCATATCTAGTTCATAGGTACCGCCAGCTGGTAACTCTTTCCAAGACGGCAGACTAAATGCAACGCGGTGCATTGTGCCGTCAAGGCCGCCAATGTTATTAGCACGAGTATGACCTGATGCAATAACTTTCAAACCACCACCGGACTGATCTTTCGCGTTATCTGGTGCGGATACTGGGATATCAAACTGGAATTCTGTTCCACCCGGAATTGCTTGGCCAGTATTGTTAGTAAAGGTGACTTTTGGATTAATTGGGTAGTTTTGATCTCCTACCTTAAATCCGCCGATGGAGACTGCAATATCGACTGCTTCAGCCGCTGTTGCGCCTGTCGCGATCTTATTCCCGTAAGGTGTAGCTGACTTAAACTTATCGTAGATTGCTTTAGTCATAGTGTTACCCATATGGTATTCACCTTGACCTGTAGCACAAGCCTGTTCGGATAGGTCGACATTTGCGCGCTGACCATTTACATCGAGTTCATAACAGTTGTAGTCGCCCGCTAACTCCCAGAACATAATACCGCCGATTTCCTTGTCAATAACGTAGTCGGCTTTTACATTGACTGATGCTTCATCTTCTGTCGATAGGAAAACGCCCTTCTCCGCATTCCATAGCCATGGTGCTACAGCAACACTATCGTAATTGCGCTCATAAGTTCCGACGAATCTGTCGCTTGGATCGTTTACAGGGTCGAGGTTGTATGCTTGAGAGTAACTACCCCAAATACCATTCTCTAGGTTCTTCGCATGCCACATTGGACCAGAACCAGCACCCATTTCGTTTCCTTTAGGGTCGGTATCATGCCACATATTATCGATACCAATTGCGCCATTACCACAGTTGTTCTTCTCGCCCTCACCAGTTCCTTCAGGACACTCAGATTGATTTGGCAAAGCGGCGCGGCCCCAAAGACCATTCGTGCCACCTGTTACACCTTGCCAGCCACGGGTGTAATACGGAACACCGATGTTAATTCGACCTGCAGGCATTGAGCCGCGGAAATAATGATATGCCCAGTCAGTGTTAAGGTAACCGATACCACCATAAGCTGCCGTTCCGTAGACATTCCACTGTGCTAGTTCAGAATCTTCGCCTGTATCAAACAGTGCTGCGTTATGACCAACATGGTCATTCCATGCACCGTGAAGATCGTAAGACATGATGTTGACATAATCGAGGTACTTAGTGACGTCGAATGTCTCCATTCCACGTAGTAGATAACCTGATGATGGTGCCGCGATGGTTAACATGTAGTGAATGCCGTCTTGTGCAGATGCCGCATCAAGTTTCTCACGCAATACTTTCATTAACTCTTGGTAAGAGGCCCATAGATAAGGACGACGTGGTTCCATGAAGGCTTTGTCGTATGGGTTGCCGGCGCCAGCCATCGATGTTGGGTATTCGTAATCTATATCTAGACCGTCAAACTTGTACGTTCGCATCATTTCGACAGCAGACGCCGCAAATTTTTCGATACCAGCATGGTTAATTGAACCGTCCGCATTAGTGGTCATCGTGTAGAAGCCACCATCTGCTACTCGGTTACCATCTGCGCCAAAGTGACCACCTGTTTCAGCCCAACCACCAATCGAGATAAGTGTCTTAACGCCGTAACGTTCTTTATAGGTCGCAAGTGCACCAAAATGACCTTTGAACCCTAGTGCTGGATCTATATCAACCCCTGCCCATTCTTTACCAGTTGCGGCATTGGAAGGATCATTAACGTCACCGAGGTTTACTTTGCCGTCAGGACCAATTCCGACGAAAGCATAATTGATATGCGTTAGTTGTTCCCAAGGTATGTCTTTAACTAAGTAAGCAGCTTGTGGGTCATCCCCTGCGCGCCAACTTGTAAAGTAACCAATTACACGACGAGGGTGATCTGCCCCCATTAATTCGCGGCCTTCCTCATCATAAGTTGTACAGTAAGGAACGCTTACGCCTTCTGTCTGATATAAACCATCAGGACGACAAGTCGATGTCGTTGGCGCGCCATTAACTTTCAACGTTAGAGCAGAAGAGCTGGTCGATGCACCTAGGTTGTCAGTTGCTTTCGCGTAAACGGATAAATTACCTGATTTCACAGTCGTATAATCTAATGTATATGGTGCGCTAGATACGGTTCCGACTAGAGTTCCTGCTACATAGAAGTCTACTTTATCTATTGAGCCATCCACATCAGCAGCATTAGCAGACAATGTAACAACGCCCCCGACATCCACTGTTGTCGCTGACAAAGTAACGTCTACTGTAGGAGATTCGTTCCCAGGTTGCGTGGATTCGACGTTGACTAGAACTTGGTTAACTAAACTGGCTTCACCAGCGTCGTCGTATGCGACCGCACTAATGCTATGTTGGCCGGATGTTGATGTCCAAGTCGTCGAATATGGCGTTGTTGTATCTTCACCAATAAGTACACCATTAACCGAGAACTGAACACGTACTACAGAACCATCACTATCACTGGCGTTTGCTGTTACTTCAATAACATCGCCTTCTTTGATGATGTCTGCTGCTGATGGCGAAGTAATGGTCACTACAGGTGGTTCATTAACTACGACACCGCCATCACAGGCACCGAGTGATTTCCAAAATCCCCAAGGTCCAGCAGTTTCTGCCGGGTCATTACCTTGAGTCCAATAATTTGCTTGGTAAGCCTCATTGACATGTTGGACTTGGTCGCCCCCACTATATACTGAAGCTGAGTTCCATTCAGGTAACGCGCTACAATCAACAGCCGCGTAACTGTTGAATGCCATCAAGCAGGATGCGCTAAGCGTGGTTAGTGTAAAGACACGCTTTCGGGCATTGTTGTTTGATAAGTGCATAATGCTCTATCCTTAAGTTATTGTTTTGGTGTGTTAAATTGTCTGCATATAAATACAGACAACTTAAAATTCGATTCAAAATAACAATAGATTAGGACGGCAAAATCACACCTAAAAAATAGTTATAGTTCAAAATGTCTCGCAATTACATGTACATTTGTTGCAATTGCATTCGACTTATTTTGCATCAATAACCAAATTCTGATTTATTTTTGAGACAAAAAAATAAGCCTCTGAGCTGGCTCGCAAAGAGGCTTATTTATCAGAAGATTGACTAGATCTCCTATAGGGGTATGTATCATTTACAAGGCAATTCTGTTATGCAATGTAATGATTTGTATTGCTATTATGGGGTAAATCATTAATAAAAACACAGTAATTATGTAAATTCATTTTTCCCCTTTTGAGAATACGTCTGATTAACTTGCCAGTTTCATACCGCGAGGAGTTTCATTAAAGTGGCGTTTGTACTCTCTAGAGAACTGGGAACTACTGTTATATCCCACAAGTCTCGCGGCATCGTTTACCTTTTTTCCTTCAAGATGAATTAGCTCTTTTGCTTTATTCAAGCGAACTTTCTTGATGTATTGAATTGGCGATTCCAAAGTAATATCTCGAAACGCATTGTGAAAAGCCGAAACACTCATATTGGCTTCTTGAGCTAAGCTTTGTACCGACAAGTTCTCAGCATAACTTTTGTGAACCTTTTCTAGAGCTTTAGCAATGCGAGCGTAGTGACCTTCATGATGTGCTAAATCAAAAAGTAGATGCCCTTCACTGCCAGTTAAAGCGCGGAACACCAACTCTTCTTTTAATGACTTTGCCAGTAGCGCCGTTTCCAATGGGTCGCAAAGTGCACTCATTAAGCGCTCACATACATTAAGCATATTCACTTTCATTTGGACAGACTTTAAACCGCACCCATCTTTGGCGTTTTCTATGGTTGGTTTATATCCGAGTATTTCAAGTTTATTGACTTGACGATGGAGTAGTTCAGAGTCGATATCAATAGATAGGCCAAGTAGAGGCTCTCCTGGTTTAGCGAATGCTTCGCACTCCAAAGGCATGGGAACCCCAACGACAAGGTAATCTTCTGGGCCATATGCTACAGGTTGGTTCCCAATGTAAATATTCTTATGACCTTGCCCAAGAACAATAATTCCAGATTTATAAACGAAAGGCTGACGTTGGTTTCCTTGGCTACTTCGGTAAAACCAAACACCATTGATTTCAGTTTCAACAATGCCTTCTAACTGATTCAAATTTTTCTCGTCAACATACCGTTGCATCAACTTAGCTAAAACCATAAACCCTCCATTACCTATTAGAGAAACAATACACACAATGTAGAATTAGGCAATAAATATAGAGAATTCTACCTATATTACACCTGATGGATACACTAATATGCAGTTATTCGTTAATGTAGAACTGCTTTATGCCGTGTCTACTATTAAAAAAACATGGAAGCAAGAGGCAACATAATGCAATTTAACTATGTAAATCCTACACAGATTTTCTTTGGTCAAGGCCAAATAGCATCAATTAAGCAATCTATTTCATCGGCCAACAAAGTGCTTGTGATTTATGGTGGCGGCTCTATCAAAAAAAATGGTGTTTATGACCAAGTATCTGATGCGCTGTGTGACGCGAATTGGAGCGAGTTTTCAGGTGTTGAGCCTAACCCAACCAAGGAAACATTGGACAAAGCGGTTAAGATTATTAAAGAGCAAGATATCGACTTTATCCTTGCTGTTGGTGGCGGGTCGGTTATTGACGGCTCAAAGTACGTTGCAGCTGCGTCTAAATACGAAGGTGATGGCTGGGACATTCTAACGGGAAATCACCATGTCTCTGACGCCATTCCATTAGGGGCAATTTTAACCCTTCCTGCTACGGGGTCAGAATCAAACATGGGCGCTGTGATCACTAAAGCTGAAACACAAACTAAACTTGCTTTCATGTCTCCATATGTTCAGCCGAAGTTTGCTGTACTTGATCCAGACGTAATGAAAACTTTACCAGAGAAGCAACTTCTTAATGGTATTGTCGACGCTTGGGTACACGTGTGTGAACAGTATTTAACGCTTAAACAAGATGCGATGGTCCAAGATGGCTACGCGGAAACGCTTCTCCGAACTCTTAAAGTCTTGGGTGAGACATTTAACCAGCGTGACAATGATAAATGGCGCGCAAACTTAATGTGGTCAGCTAACCAGGCGCTAAATGGTCTTATTGGTTCTGGAGTTGCGCAAGATTGGGCGACGCACATGATTGGCCATGAAATGACGGCGTTGTGGGGAGTAGACCATGCGCGTTCACTTGCTATTGTTCAGCCAGCATTGCTTCGTAATCAATTAGACGTAAAACGCGAAAAGCTTGAGCAAATGGGAGTAAATGTATTCGGTTTAGTACAAGGTGAAGACCTTGCTGAACGTACCATTGATGCTATCGAAAGCTTCTACCACTCGCTAGAAGTAGAAACACAGTTTTCAGAATATCAAGGCAGTAAAGAAGAGGCGATTGAGGCGCTTATTAAGCAACTGTCTGACCATGGTATGACTCAACTTGGCGAACACCAACAAATTAGCTTAGATAGTAGCCGACAAATTTTAAGTAATGCTATTGCTTAGTTAACTCACACTGATTAACCTACAAAAGCAGCACAAAAGTGCTGCTTTTTTTACGAGTAAGGTGTATGTGGTTTTTTATTGTTGTCTTGTGCGTTGTTCATGTTTGGAGTATCGAACGAAGCCCTAAGTGGATTTTCTATGCCACTAAAGCAACACCTATCTTACTTATGGC
>Ga0209379_10000511_pt1 | contig 31838 bp, 31 predicted proteins | sample tdDd001_FD_187124 | JGI IMG/M metagenome (GOLD analysis project Ga0209379, IMG submission 187124) | Marine sediment microbial communities from the Atlantic coast under amendment with organic carbon and nitrate - tdDd00.1 (SPAdes)... | ecosystem: Environmental > Aquatic > Marine > Coastal >...
GCTTTTTTAGATTCGTGGCCAGGGCTTTCGATATCGAGATCAAATAGCTTCTGCCCATCAACTAATGCGACGCGCAACTCTTCCTTTTGAGTTGCGTTAATCAACATTCTTTTCATTATATTGTACTCGTTTTTGTCGTTGTGCTAGCGACTCGATTAGTGAGTTCGTATTGGTGGCGCCTGACTCCAAGTCTGATTTACAAATGCAGCCTCACGGCTGGAATTCAGGAGTGCTATCTGGCAACACGTATTGTCCAACAGTATCAAGATGATTAGATCAGAAAATATACAGCTGGCATCACCGTTTCACGCGGCGGTATCTGTCACACCAATAAAAAATCTATAATCGAGCATGCTAAAAAACACTCCGGAGATTATAACGTCTTACGCCATTTGCTGCGCTTCTCGCCAGAGCTGTATGAATAATAGTCTGTTAGGTGATATTCTGTTCACCGTGTTACAAAAGTAGGCACTTTCTCCTACTCCTGCACGCAATGATAGCAGGGTGACTTTTTTGCGGCAATCTGCTTTGTATGCGTGATACAATCAAAACCTATGAAAGATGATAAACCAAAAGTGCAATTCATCGAGATTACAGATGACTTTGCAGGCCAGCGGATCGATAATTTTCTCCGAGCTCGGCTTAAAAACGTTCCAAAGAGTATGATTTACCGTATTTTGCGCAAGGGTGAGGTCCGAGTAAACAAAAAACGTATAAAACCTGAATATAAATTGCAGGATGGTGACCTGGTGAGGGTGCCGCCGGTTAAATTGCCGGAAAAAGCAGATCAGGCTCCGGTCAGTACCAAACTGAACAAGGTTGCCGAGCTGGAATCGTGCATTATCTACGAAGATGACCAGATGCTGATTTTGAACAAGCCATCAGGAACGGCAGTTCATGGTGGTAGTGGTTTGAAGTTCGGGGCTATTGAAGCGTTGCGCGCGTTGCGTCCGGATGCGCGTTTCCTCGAGCTGGTTCATCGAATTGACCGTGATACCTCGGGGATCCTCCTTGTGGCGAAGAAGCGTTCTGCGTTGCGCCAGCTTCAGGAGCAGTTCCGCAATAAGACGGTGCAGAAATATTATTTTGCTTTGGTTATGGGGGAGTGGAAAGCCAGCTGTAAGAAAGTGACCGCTCCATTGCTCAAGAATGAAGTGAACAGTATTGTACGAGTTAATCCAAATGGTAAGGCATCGGACACACGTTTCAAGGTGATAGAGCGTCTGGAGCAGGCAACTTTGATTCAGGCCAGCCCTGTGACGGGACGTACCCACCAGATCAGGGTTCACTGCCAGTATGCAGGCCACCCGATTGCCTGGGATGACCGCTACGGTGATCCTCGCTTCGATGCTTACACAAAAAAATCGGGCCTCAGCCGTCTTTTCCTGCATGCGGCGAACATTAAGTTCAAGCACCCTAAGACGGAAGAGATGATGGACATCAATGCACCGATGGAGCAGATACTGACGAGAGCCATTGAACAGCTAAGGAAAAAATAATCGCGCGTGATGTTGTTTGTTACGTGCTGTTGGTAATGGGCTGTTGTATTCACCGAGGCGAGAGGCTGATTTTAGCTTCTCGCCTTTTTATCGGGAATATTCCCTTGTTCGTTTACAGAATAGCGACCCCTTGTTTGGCGAGCATCTCATGCAGGGCAATCAGGGGCAGACCAACCAGAGTATTGGGATCTCGCCCATCAAGTCTGTCGAACAGGGCAATGCCAAGCCCTTCACTTTTGAAGCTACCGGCACAGTTTAATGGGTTTTCTCGTTTGATATAGTGCCGAATTTCCTGTTCGGTCAGTGTTTTGAAATGAACATGGAAGGGCTCGCAGATCACCTCACTGTCGTCGGTTTTTGCATTGTGCAGACAAAGGCCTGTATAAAAGGTGACAACCTGGCCGCTGGCAGCCTGTAGTTGAAGGAAAGCATTTTCGACAGTATGGGGCTTGCCGATGATGCGGTTGTTAATTACGCACACTTGGTCTGAGCCTATAATTAGGTGTTCGGGATGATCATGTGCACAGGCTCTTGCCTTGGCTTCGGCTAATCGTGTGACCAGCTGCTCGGCAGTTTCATTGGGGAGCGTTGCTTCGTCTGTTTCCGGATTGGCTGTCTCGAAAGGGTACTGCAGTTTCTCAAGCAAGGCCTTTCTAAAGGGAGAGGTAGAGGCTAGGAGCAAAGGTTGAGTCATAGTTGTACCAAGGTTATCTAGGGTTATGTTAATCTAGCGGCCAAACTTTCATGAGGCCACGTTTGATAATTACTCTGACTAATGTAAGAAAAGCAGTTTGTAATTTCAAACTCACACCATACTGAAGGTGTGTCTACTAATGAACAAGCATGTTCGTAATTTAGTCATCTTTTGTGTGTTATTTGACCGCTCATAAGGCTGGTGTCAACTTGTTGTGAGTCAGGCAGATAACAGACAAAAAGGTGGAAATGTCCCCAATTGGCGAAGTGCGCTTTATTGGAAGCAAGTGAATTGGCTGAATGCTGTTAATTCGCGCACATTTCCTTTGACTCAAACAAATTAGAAGGCTAATATTCGCGCCCTATGCAAAAGGTAAAATTGCCGCTAACGGTTGATCCGGTTCGCGCAGCTCAAAAAAAACTCGATTATGATGGCATCATCAAAGCCGAATTACTTGAGCGACTGGCCGAATCAACACAGAGCGTAACACGTGATGCAAACGTCACCTTATCATTTGACTTTGACCAACGTCACCTTGCATTTATGCGCGGTAGTGCAGATGTTGAAGTGATGTTGACCTGTCAGCGATGCCAGGAAGGGTTCAATCACACTTATAGTGTTGAATTCTGTTACAGTCCGCTCCTCAAACCAGAGGAAGTTGATGAGTTTCCGGAAGCTTATGAGCCGGCAGACGTCGACGAAAACGGAGAGATCAATCTGATTCAAATCGTCGAAGACGAATTGATTTTGGAACTGCCTCAAATTGCCATGCATGAAGACGCTGAGTGTAAAGCCAGTGGACGAAACATGACGTTTGGTGAGATCCCCGTTGCTGATGAGCGTCCGAATCCGTTTGCAGTATTGAAGAAAACTAAGTAAGTAATTTAACAGGAGTAGGGTTAATGGCCGTACAAAAGAGCAAAAAATCACGTGCAGCACGTGGCATGCGTCGTTCTCATGATGCACTAACAACTGCAGCTGTATCTGTAGATTCTGCAAGTGGTGAAACTCACCTACGTCACCACGTAACAGCTGACGGTTTCTACCGTGGCCGCAAGGTTATCAACAAATAAGGTTGAACCTTGAGTGGTCTAGCCGTTGCACTCGATGCAATGGGTGGGGATTTCGGTCCCCAAGTAATAGTGCCTGCCTCCGTGCAGGCATTGTTACAATACCCAGAGCTCAAAGTTATTCTTTATGGTGATCAAAGTGCGATCACATCTCAACTGTCTCTTCTAAATCAGCTCCAACACCCTCGAATTCGTATTGTTCACTGTGAACATGTCATCGCCAATGATACCCGTCCGTCTCAGGCCCTGCGCCGAAGTCAGGGAACATCGATGCGTATGGCGCTAGATGCCGTCTCTGAAGGGCAGGCTGATGCCTGTATCAGTGCCGGAAATACCGGAGCTCTGATGGCCCTGTCTCGCTATATCTTGAAGCAGCTGCCTGGTGTCGACCGGCCTGCGTTGGTTACCGCGATCCCGACGAAAACAGAGAATAAGACTTGGCTGCTGGATTTGGGCGCAAATGTGTCATGCGATGCCGATACCTTGTTCCAGTTTGCGGTGATGGGCGCCGTTCTGGCCGAACAGAATACTGCCGCTTCTCCAAGAGTGGCTTTACTTAATATCGGCGAGGAAGAGATAAAAGGTAATGATTTAGTCAAACGTTGCGCTGAAATGTTGGCAAACTCACCCGATATAGAGTACATCGGCTATCTTGAAGGTAACGAACTGTATAGCGGTCGAGCCGATGTCATTGTATGTGACGGATTTGTCGGCAACGTGAGTCTAAAGACCAGCGAAGGGGTCGCTAATTTATTCATAGACAGCATCAAAAGTGCAATATCCAGTAATCCACTTAAGCGTTTAGTTGCCAAGTGGTTGTTTAATGACCTGTTCATTAGTCTTAAACAGTTGAACCCCGACCAGTACAATGGTGCAAGTCTGTTAGGATTGCGCGGTATTGTGGTCAAAAGCCATGGAAGTGCTGATGTTGCCGCTTTCTCAAATGCAATTGGTGAAGCGGTGCACGAGGTCAAACGGCAAATACCGACAAGAATCAGTGACCGTTTGGAAGAAGTCTTACTCGAGAGGCATTATTAGTCTTCATGTATAGCAAAATTTTAGGTACTGGCAGCTATCTGCCAGCACAGGTACGTTCTAACGCCGACTTAGAACAGACGGTTGATACCACAGACGAATGGATCGTAGCTCGTACCGGTATTCGCGAACGTCGAATTGCATCTGCAGATGAAACTGTAGCTGTAATGGGATATCAAGCTTCTTTAAACGCTATCGAAATGGCGGGCATTGATAAAGATGACATTGATCTCATTATCGTAGCGACTACCAGTGCGAGTCACTCTTTTCCGTCTGCGGCTTGCCAGGTTCAGGGCATGCTGGACATAAAGGGCTGCCCGGCGTTTGATATCGCAGCAGCATGTTCAGGCTTTGTTTATGCCCTGAGTATCGCTGATCAGCATATCAAGACAGGTATGGCCAAGAACATCTTGGTAATTGGCTCTGATGCACTATCACATAAATGTGATCCGGATGATCGTTCGACGATTATTCTGTTTGGTGACGGCGCCGGTGCGGTTGTCGTTGGCGCAAGCGAAGAGCAGGGCATTATTTCGACCCACCTGCATGCTGATGGCCATTTTGGCGGTCTGCTAAGTCTTGGCATTCCCGAACACGGTCAGGATTTTAGTGAGGACAAGTGGTTGTATATGGCTGGTAACGAAGTGTTTAAAGTAGCGGTAACGCAGCTGTCAAACCTTGTTAAAGATACGTTGTCTGCCAACAACATGGATAAGTCTGAGCTTGATTGGTTGGTACCGCACCAAGCTAACCTGCGTATTATCTCGGCAACAGCGAAGAAACTGTCGATGTCGATGGATCAAGTGGTTGTTACCCTTGATCGTCACGGCAACACTTCTGCTGCAACGGTTCCAACGGCGCTAGACGAAGCCGTTCGTGACGGTCGCATCCAACGAGGTCAAACCTTGTTGCTGGAAGCCTTTGGTGGCGGTTTCACCTGGGGCTCTGCATTGGTGAAGTTCTAATTCGGTTCTCAGGATTAGAAAAAGCAGCTTGCAGTTTTTAAATTACTAGGTAGCTATTCGCTTTCTGCTACACCGCCGTATTTTGGCTTATTGTTTAGCAGCATGTTTTGTTAAAGCGAATAGCTCGTCAATATATTGATTAATCAGAAATAACGAATAAGGATTCTCGAATGCCTAAGTTCGCGATTGTATTCCCAGGTCAGGGCTCTCAAGCCGTAGGTATGCTAGCAGAGTTAGCGGAGCAGTTTGATGTTGTGAAGCAGACTTTTGCTGAAGCATCTGATGCGCTTGGTTATGACCTATGGGCACTTGTTCAGGATGGTCCTGCCGATGCTCTAAACCAGACTCACCGTACCCAGCCTGCGTTGCTAACAGCTTCTGTTGCAATCTGGCGAGTATGGCAACAACAGGGTGGCGAACAGCCAACTGTTCTGGCAGGCCATAGCTTGGGTGAGTACTCAGCGTTGGTTTGTGCCGGTGTGATTGACTTTAAAGCAGCGGTGAAGCTAGTTGAGCTTCGCGGTCAGCTAATGCAAGAAGCCGTACCAGCGGGTGTTGGTGCGATGTCTGCGATCATCGGTCTAGACAATGATGCGATTGCAAAAGCCTGCGAAGAGGCTGCAGAAGGTCAGGTTGTTTCTCCTGTGAACTTCAATTCGCCAGGTCAAGTTGTTATTGCAGGTAATAAAGAAGCAGTAGAGCGCGCCAATGTGTTATGTAAAGAAGCAGGTGCGAAGCGTGCGCTTCCTCTTCCGGTTTCTGTACCATCTCACTGTGAGCTTATGAAGCCAGCCGCTGATAAGCTAGCAGTAGCGCTAGAAAGCATCGAATTTAGTACGCCTACAGTTCCTGTGATCAACAATGCCGACGTTGCGACGGAAACCACTCCTGCTGCAATCAAGCAAGCTTTGGTTAAGCAGCTATATGGTCCTGTTCGTTGGACAGAATCTGTTGAACGCATGGCTGAAGAAGGTATCGAGAAGCTACTAGAAATGGGACCGGGCAAAGTATTGACCGGTCTGACAAAACGTATTAATCGCGCACTTGGTAGTGCTGCAGTGAATGATCCAGCGAGTCTGGACGCTGCCAAGTAAGGTTGTAGCCTGCTTCTGGGGGCAGGCTGCATGCTATTTATAGAAGAGGAATGACAATGAGCCTGCAAGGTAAAATTGCTCTGGTAACAGGTGCGAGCCGTGGTATCGGCCGTGCTATCGCTGAAATTTTGGTTGAACGTGGTGCTACGGTTATTGGTACTGCAACATCTGAAAACGGTGCAGAAGCCATCAGTGCATACTTAGGTGACAACGGCAAGGGCCTGGCGCTGAACGTAACGTCCCCTGAGTCAATCGAAGCGGTACTGAAAGAAATCAAAGCACAGTACGGTGACATTGATATCTTGGTTAACAACGCGGGTATCACTCGTGATAACTTGCTGATGCGTATGAAAGATGACGAGTGGCAAGACATCATGGATACTAACCTGACGTCTATCTTCCGCCTGTCTAAAGCTGTTTTGCGTGCCATGATGAAAAAGCGTCATGGTCGTATTATCAGTATTGGCTCTGTAGTCGGTACAATGGGTAATGCAGGTCAGACAAACTATGCAGCAGCGAAAGCCGGCTTGATTGGATTTACCAAGTCGATGGCACGTGAAGTTGCTTCGCGCGGGATTACAGTAAACGCCGTTGCTCCGGGTTTTATTGAAACAGATATGACCAAAGCACTGAACGATGAGCAGCGTGCTGCTACACTAGCAGGTGTTCCTGCCGGTCGTTTGGGTGATCCGCGTGAAATTGCGGCAGCAGTCGCATTTTTGGCATCGGAAGATGCAGGTTATGTAACCGGCGAAACACTACATGTTAACGGCGGCATGTACATGATTTAACCAAAAAAGTTGCATTAGTTGATGATGCAGGTCAAACTCGTCTTGTTTTCAATGAAAATCGTGGTTTGACCAGCGTGTTGAGTATTGCAACTTTTGCAGTAATGAATAAACTACAGCAAATCGCATTAGCGAATTCTTGTTTTAAGGAAATAGATTAATGAGCAACATCGAAGATCGCGTAAAAAAAATCATTATTGAGCAACTGGGTGTAGACGAAGCTGAAGTTAAGAACGAAGCTTCTTTCGTTGACGATCTAGGTGCAGATTCTTTAGATACTGTTGAACTAGTAATGGCTCTTGAAGAAGAATTCGATACTGAGATTCCAGACGAAGAAGCTGAAAAAATTACTACAGTTCAAGCTGCTATCGACTACGTTGTTGGCGCATCTGAGTAATTAAAGAACTCCCTCCAGGCGGTCACCATGACCGCCTGATTTTATATCGAAATCTGTTTTATCCTCAATTCCCGGAGAAATTAATCGTGTCAAAACGTCGCGTAGTTGTTACTGGCATGGGTATGCTGTCACCGGTTGGCAATTCTGTTGAATCTTCATGGAAAGCCCTACTGGCCGGCACTAGCGGTATTAGCACTATCGAGCATTTTGATGCTAGCGCATTTGCTACTCGTTTTGCTGGTCTGGTCAAAGACTTCAACTGTGAAGATTACATGACCAAAAAAGATGCCCGCAAAATGGACTTGTTCATTCAATACGGTATTGCAGCAGGTGTACAGGCGTTAAAAGACTCTGGTTTTGAAGTAACTGAAGAAAACGCCCCACGTATTGGTGTGGCTATCGGTTCTGGTATTGGTGGTCTAGGTCTCATTGAGGCTAACCATAAATCTCTGATGGAAAAAGGTCCGCGCAAAATTAGCCCGTTCTTTGTTCCGTCAACGATTGTAAATATGATCGCCGGCCACATGTCTATCATGCACGGTCTTCGTGGTCCGAACATCGCTATTTCTACGGCATGTACAACTGGCCTTCACAATATTGGCCATGCTGCGCGTATGATTGCTTACGGCGATGCAGATGCAATGCTAGCTGGTGGTGCAGAAAAAGCATCGACCCCGCTAGGTATGGGTGGTTTCGCCGCAGCGAAAGCACTGTCAACCCGAAATGATGATCCTCAAGCAGCCTCTCGTCCGTGGGATAAAGACCGCGACGGTTTTGTACTGGGTGACGGTGCCGGCATGATGGTGCTTGAAGAATACGAACATGCGAAAGCGCGTGGTGCAAAAATTTACGCTGAGCTTGTTGGTTTTGGTATGAGTGGTGATGCTTTCCACATGACATCACCAAGTGCAGATGGTTCTGGTGGTGCGCTGGCGATGGAAGCGGCAATCCGCGATGCTGGTATCAACGCAGAAGATATTGGCTATATAAACGCGCACGGTACATCGACTCCAGCAGGTGATGTGGCTGAAACTCTAGGCATCAAGCGTGCTATGGGTTCGGCGGCAGATAAAGTGATGGTTTCGTCTACTAAATCTATGACTGGTCACCTACTGGGTGCTGCGGGTTCTGTCGAGTCCATCATTACAGCAATGACACTGGTTGATCAGGTTGTTCCACCAACAATCAACCTAGACAATCCGGATGAGGGTTGTGACCTGGATTATGTTCCAGGCGAGGCTCGTCAGGCTAAATTTGAGTACGCTTTGTGTAACTCGTTTGGTTTCGGCGGCACCAACGGTTCGTTGCTATTTAAGAAAATCTAACGATAACCTGTTATCATTGAGCGGCCTGGTGTTTTGCACCGGGCCGTTTTTTTTGGTTACTCTTTTGATATTTGGGACTGGGTTGATATCGGAATGATACTGGTAAACGGCATAGAGCAGAGTAACGTTGCCGTTACTGACCGGGCTATGCAATATGGTGATGGCTGTTTTACGACCATCCTTGTTGAGCATGGCAAGCCGAGGTTATGGCCTCTGCATTTGCAGCGATTACAGAACAATGTGGCGGCATTTCATATCACGGATCCGGACTGGGCGCAGGTAACCGAAACGGTTCACCTTTTGGCTGCCAAATACCCGGACCACGGTGGTGTGAAGGTGCTGATTAGCCGTGGCTCGGGAGGGCGTGGATATAGCTCTGTAGGGTGTACGACTACTCAGGTGGTGATCTCCGATTTTGCTTGGCCTGCTCATTATACGGCATGGCAGCAGCAGGGGATTGCCTTGGGCGTCTGTCAGCAACGATTGGCTCTTTCACCCATGTTGGCGGGTTTCAAGCATCTCAACCGTCTCGAGCAGGTGTTACTGAAGCAGGAAACTGAGCAAGCCGGCTGGTTGGATGCTGTTGCGCTTGACGTCAACGGTGATGTAGTAGAAGCAACGGCCTCGAATATTTTCTGGCGCAGGGGCCAGACGCTCTATACGCCTGAGTTAGATATGTCAGGTGTCCATGGGGTGATGCGTGCCCATGTGATCACACTGGCAGCGGATTGCGGCTATTGTATAGAGTTTGTCAAAAAGCCACTTGATGTATTGCTTTGTGCCGATGAAGTCTTTATTACTAATGCCCTGATGGCGTTGGTGCCAGTTACAGAAATAAACGGAACTCGATTTGCAGCGCACACAGCGCTGAAAGCGTTAAACAAGAGGTTGTACACGTGTTAAAGAAGTTGGTAATAGCAGTTGTTTTGATGGGAATGATTGCTGCCGGTGGGCTTGGATGGGCATATCAGCAGGTGAAGGGGTCGCTCCAGCAACCGGTTACTCATGATACTGAAATATTTATTACGGTAAATCCGGGCACCAGTTTTCGTGGCTTGCTGAATCAACTTGTCGGCAAGCAAATTGTACCGGCTTCTAAATGGACCCGTTGGATCTATCGTATCGAACCTGAACTAACACGTATTAAGACAGGTACCTATCAAATTCCGAATAGCGGCACGCTTCATGATGTGCTGGCTCTGATTGCTTCAGGAAAGGAACATCAATTTGCGATTACCCTTGTTGAAGGCGACCGATTTAGTGATTGGCTAGCGCAGCTTAGTACGGCACCCGAGGTGATCCATCAGACAGCAGGCATGTCCGAGGGCGAGATAGCCGAGGCAATCGGTGCGGATATCGCCAAACTGGAAGGTTATTTGCTGCCGGAGACCTACCACTATACGTCGGGTACCACCGACCTTGAGTTACTTAAGCGTGCATATCGTCAGATGACGAGCTTGCTGGATGAGGCTTGGGAGATTCGTGATTCGAATATCCCCTTGAAGACACCTTATGAAGCCTTGATCATGGCTTCGATCATCGAAAAGGAAACGGCGGTTGATGATGAGCGTACTGTAGTATCGTCAGTATTTATGAACCGTCTCAATAAAAGGATGCGGCTTCAGACGGATCCTACCGTTATTTATGGCATGGGTGACAAATATAAAGGTAACATCCGTAAGCGTGATTTACGCACCCCTACACCGTATAACACCTATACCATCTTCGGCTTGCCGCCGACGCCGATAGCAATGCCAAGCAAGGCGTCGGTTCTTGCTGCAGTCAAGCCTGAAGACAGCAATTACTATTATTTCGTTGCCGACGGCAAGGGCGGCCACAAGTTTTCGAAAACGCTAAGCGAGCATAATCGTGCTGTGCGTGCCTACCTAAGAACATTAAAGAAAAAATAATGACTGGAAAATTTATTGTAATTGAAGGCCTTGAAGGGGCCGGCAAAAGTACGGCAATCAACCAAGTTGCTGCGGTATTGTCAGCGCACGGGATTGAATCGCCGGAGCTAACGCGAGAGCCTGGCGGTACTCCGCTTGCCGAGCAGATGCGGGCGTTGGTTAAGGAAGGCCACCCAGATGAGCCTTTGACCGATATGGCTGAGCTATTGCTGCTTTATGCTGCACGTATCCAACTGGTCGACAATGTGATAAAGCCAGCCTTAGCCCAAGGTCGCTGGGTGGTTGGTGACCGTCACGATATGTCATCGCAGGCCTATCAGGGAGGAGGCCGTGGCTTCGATATCGCTTTGATGGAAAATCTGCGCAATACCGTCCTCGGCGATTTCCGTCCAGATTTTACTATTTATATGGATATCGATCCGGTTCTAGGTCTTGAACGTGCCCGCGGGCGAGGCGAGCTTGACCGTATTGAGCAGATGAATATTGATTTCTTCCATCGTGCCCGTGCTCGTTTCCTCGAGTTGTCAGAGAATGATCCTCGCGTCGCCATCATTGATGCGAGCCAGTCGTTGGAAGCCGTTACGGCAGATATTTCCCTGGCGTTGACGACTTGGCTGGAGCAACAATAGTATGCTTTACCCATGGCAGCAGAGTTTGTGGCAGAACTGGCAGCTGTTGCTTGGCCAGGGGCGCCTTCATCATGCAATCTTACTGCTCGCGGTAAGAGGGAGCGGGCGCGAAGTCCTGGCACAACAGTTAGCTCAAACGGTACTTTGCCAAAATTGCAATACTGAGCCTTGCGGCGTGTGTCATAGCTGCAAGCTGTTCGCCGCCAAGACGCATCCCGATTTTCATATCATTGCCCCTCTGCAGGAAGGAAAGCAGATTGGGGTTGATGCGGTCCGTCAATGTAATCGTTGGGCGGTCGAAACGTCGCAGTTGGCCGGACAGCGTGTGATCATGATAGAGCATGCTGACGCACTTGGTGAGGCTGCGGCCAATGCTTTGCTGAAAACGTTGGAAGAGCCGCCGTCGGGATGTCAGTTTATTTTGACGGCCCAGTCTCTGGATAGTCTGCTGCCGACGATCAATAGCCGTTGTAACAAGTGGCGCCTGACTACTCCCGATGAGCAGGAAACACAGCGTTGGGTCGAACGGCAGATAATGCAAACGGTCAAACTGGAGTTGGTACGACTGAACGGTGGCGCGCCGTTGGCGACAAAACAGTTCATTGAGCAAGGGCAGGATATTCGCCACGGAAATCTGCTTGAGGCTTTGAGCAACTTTCTGCTGCCGCCTTTTACCGGTATTTATGATGTTGCCGCGCTTTGCACCGGCGAGGGAATAGTAAGCTTAAAGTGGCTTAGTTACTTCCTTGTCGATTGTATTAAACTACAGCAAGGCGTCAGCACACATTTTGTTCATAATGAGTCACTTGATAAGGTACAAGCAGTAGCCTCACAGATAAATCCGGCAGTCCTGTTGAGCCAGGTACGCAAGGCTAATGAGTTGCACCGGAAGCTGGAAAAACATACGGGTCTGAATGAAGAGCTGCTGATTGTTGAGTGGTTGACTGGCTTTATTGCCGATTAATGTAGATAAATAGAATTGAGGAAAGGATTGTGTTAGTTGATTCACATTGTCACCTGGACAAACTGGACTACGAGCAACTTCATACAGGGATTGATGATGTGTTAGCCAAAGCAAAGGCACGGGGAATTGATTATTTCCTGTCTGTTGGCGTAACCCTTGAAAGCTTCCCGGCTATGATGGAAATGATTGAGCCGCATGAGAATGTGTTTGCTTCCTGTGGTGTGCACCCATTAGATATTGAGGCTGGTTTTGACTTCGAACAATTGAAGGTGTTCGCGCAGCATGAGCGGGTGGTTGCTATTGGTGAAACAGGCCTGGATTATCATTATCAGCCTGAGCTGGCCGAGCAGCAGCAAGAAATTTTCCGCCAGCATGTACGCCTGGCGGTGGAGCTGAACAAACCTCTCATCATTCATACCCGGATGGCGCGAGAAGACACCATGCAGATCTTGCGTGAAGAAGGTGCCGAGAAGTGTGGTGGTGTCTTGCATTGCTTCACAGAGAGCCTGGAGATGGCTCAGGAAGCGATCGAACTTGGGTTTTATATTTCAATCTCGGGTATTGTCACCTTTAACAAAGCCAGCGAATTAAAGCATGTTGTTAGCAGCCTGCCGCTGGAGCGTTTGTTGGTAGAGACGGATTCTCCCTACCTGGCACCTATTCCGTACCGCGGAAAACAAAACCAGCCAGCCTATGTACGTGAAGTTGCCGAGTATATTGCCCTGCTAAAAGGGGTATCGGTAGAAGAGGTTGAAGAAATAACCTCCAATAATTTCTTCACTCTTTTTTCGCGGGCCGAACGCTAGTCGTTCGATCTTCGAACATCCAGTGAATAAAAAAGGAGCTTTTGCTCCTTTTTTTATTGCTGTTGCTTCTTCTGCTTGTTTTCTCAACAAATTAGGATGCGTTAGTTTTGTTACATGAAGAAATATTTCTTACGTAACTGAAATATAGTTACATCTTGCACTTCTCGCGAACAGTTATTATATGTTTAACTATCAATGGCTTATGGGGGTGTCGTTGTTTTCCTGAGATGAGTGTCTATATCTTACTGATAGTTATGAAATTTAATTTCATTCCTTTTGGGTATTATTGATGGTTATCAAGTTTTATAAAATGTAGCATTTTATACTATTGCCGCAATAAAAAAGGAAAGTGGTGCTAGCATTATGACTACGGGGGTAGGTCGCTTGCACTGACTTGATATCTAACTAAAACAATCTCACTCAGGAGCACACTATGTTTAAGAACCTTTTTGCTAACCTGCAAAAAGTCGGTAAGGCGCTTATGTTGCCTGTATCGGTTTTGCCGGTCGCCGGCATTTTGCTGGGGGTTGGCGCTGCTAATTTTAGCTGGCTGCCAGATGTAGTCTCTCAAATTATGGAGCAGGCAGGTGGTTCTGTATTCGGTCAGATGCCGCTGCTGTTTGCAGTAGGTGTAGCATTAGGCTTTACAAATAACGATGGTGTAGCAGGTCTGTCCGCTATCGTTGGTTATGGTATTATGGCTGCGACACTGGCTGTAATGTCAACCGTGCTAGGTGTTGACAAAATCGACACCGGCGTATTGGGTGGTATTCTTGCCGGTGGTGTTGCTGCCTGGGCATTTAACCGCTTCTTCCGTATTAAACTTCCAGAGTACCTTGGTTTTTTTGCTGGTAAACGCGCAGTACCAATTATCACTGGCTTCGTCTCAATTGCACTAGGCATTCTTCTTTCTTTCATCTGGCCACCAATTGGTTCTGCAATTGCAGCATTCTCTGATTGGGCAGCAAACCAGAACCCAGTGACAGCATTTGGTATTTACGGTGTGATTGAACGCTCTTTGATCCCATTTGGCCTTCACCATATCTGGAACGTTCCGTTTTTCTATGAAGCCGGTAGTTGCACAAATAATGCTGGTGAGCAAGTCAACGGTATTATGACTTGTTTCCTGACGGCTGATGATGCATCTCGAGTTGCAGGTAACGGCTTCGGTCAGCTCGCGGGTGGTTACCTATTCAAAATGTTTGGTCTGCCAGCTGCTGCTTTCGCAATTGCTCATTGTGCTAAGCCGGAGAACCGCGCAAAAGTCATGGGTATCATGGCGTCAGCAGCGTTGACATCATTCCTGACAGGTATTACAGAACCAATTGAGTTTTCATTCTTGTTTGTCGCACCTGTGCTGTATGGTATTCACGCTGTACTTTCTGGTCTAGCATACGTGCTAACTAACTCACTAGGTGTTGTACACGGGCATACATTCTCGAATGGTTTCATTGACTTCGTAGTACAGTCGCCACGTGCGGATAACATGTTACTGTTAGTTGCACTTGGTCTTGGCTACGCGGTGCTGTATTACATTGTTTTCAGCACTGTAATTCGTACTTTAGATCTAAAAACGCCGGGTCGTGAAGACGAAGACGAAGACGTGGGTGTTGCTGCAGAAGGATCTGAGTTGGCAAAAGAACTTGTCATGGCCTTTGGTGGTAAAGATAACATTACAGGGCTTGATGCCTGTATCACGCGTTTGCGTGTGTCGGTCGCCAGCGTTGAAAAAGTTAACCAAGAACAGTTGAAGAAGCTGGGTGCTGCAGGTGTTGTGGTTGCTGGCGGTGGTGTTCAGGCAATTTTCGGAACTAAGTCTGACAACCTGAAATCAGATATGGACGAGTGGATCCGTAGTCACTAGGACGATATCAAATTATCTGATTGTAAAGGGAAGCTTCGGCTTCCCTTTTGGTATTTATTGTCTGTCCCGTCGTTAAAGCGACAGAAAGAACAACATCAGAACCGGTACCGATAGGCTGAGAATAAACCCACTGACAATTGCAATTGGTACGCAGCGGATCCCGCCACAATTCTGGATCACAGGCAGGGTGAAGTCCATCGCTGTTGCGCCGGCATAGCCAATCGCGGTACTTGGGTAACGGCTGATCATAACTGGAATCAGGCTTAATGCGATGAGCTCCCTGAGTAACTCATTGAGAAAGGCGGCACCGCCAAAAATAGGTCCCAAGCCGTCTCCCATCAATATTCCTGCCAGCGAATACCAGCCAAACCCTGATGCCATTGCGAGGCCGTGGGTTACAGGAATACCAAGGATTGCGGCTGCGATGATACCGCCAGGCAGGGAGGTCAGTACAATAATCAGCGCGATGGTCATGCCTTTTTTGTTGAGCAAGATCTGTCGTAAGGTCATCCCGCTATTGCGAAGCTGGATACCGATTAAAAACAACAGGATCAGCAAAATAACTTCGCTAGCCTGATCGACCCAACTGAGATCAATACCAGCCAAGAGGCCGACAACCAACCCCCCGGCTACAACTAGTACCAGCTTGACTGATTCCATCATCATTTTCATGAAAGGTAGCTGGCGGTGATCTTGGCTGGTAGCCGTGGGCCAGATCTTGTCGATGATTGGTAATGCAAGTAGGTTACAGGCACTTATAGAAATAAAAAAAACAGCAGTATAGGTCAGTATTTGATTCAGGTTCTGCCCCAAATTGTCGAGCCCTGCCAAGCTCAGGCCCATCAACGCGAGGATTACCAGTACAAGACGGCTAGTCTGCGTATTAATGAATGTCAGAACTGAGTCCTTGCCGACTGGGATAAGGTATCCGATCACCAGTGGCAGGAAGATATAAAGCATCCCTGAAAACATGTGTATCCTTACGGCAAATATTTATTCAAATAAGCTACTATTTCTTAATGAGATAAGCAGCTTATCAGTATCAATAAGATAGGGTCAATACAACATGCCGGCAAAGAATTAAGCGGGATATATTTCTAGTAAAGGTAGAAATTAGAAGCCGCTATTTTTGATCACATTGCGAATTTGGAAATCAAATTCAGCCTCAGGCAAATTAGTGAGCTCGTACATGACCTCGGCACCTGCGAGATCTAGTTCGACATGATGCTCCTCGATGGCTTCGTCATTACTTTTGAATAGCAATAGGTGATTCGCCATGCGGGCAATATCCAGATAGCTAGTCTTTGAGCGCTGACCGCGATAAGGCGAGGCTGTATTGCTAGCGACTTCAAGGTAATCATCATCAAAGCCCCAGTGTTTGAGGATAATGAGGCTGACATCCTGGCAGCAATGCTCAAATACAAACTTGGCGATATCAATATCGAGGTAATTACCACTGTCCAAATAGCTCTGGTATTCGTGTACCAGGCTAAACAGACCAATATCAGCAAATAAACCAGCCAGAAGTGATTTTTCCTGCTCAACTTTTGCCGGTGTTTCCGGGTGGTTGATGAGCCCCTGACTCACAATTGCCATTGTTGCAGCGAGTTGCCGTGAACGCATTGCACTCTGTCTCAACAGGGCATTGCATCCAAGGCTGAAGCTATTTTTACGTTTAAGCTCTTCTATCGCTTGGGCAGTAATAATGTCGCGAACTCTTAAAATACCAAGTCGGCTTACTGCCGTTTGAATATCATGGCAAACGACATTACGTCGGTTAAACATCATGGTATTCGAGATTTTGACAATCGAAGCCGCCATACCGGGATCATCCAGCAATAAATCAGCCACATCACGGATGGTTGTATCTTCTTCGTTACACAGGGCGTGCAATTTAACGAGAACATCAGGAATAGGGGGAAGGGTAAGACGGTTTTGTTTGACTGCGTCTTTTACTAAAGAACAGAATTCAGATTCCAGTCCTTTTACGATTTTGTCATTCTCTGGTTTGAGCCAAAAAAAAGATACGTGTGCCATTACAACTACTAACTTGATATCGAAGTCTTTATTCTATCTTGAGCTGTAACTGATAGACAGGTGTATAATATAAAAAAATTTGAAATTGTTTCTAAATGTTAGGCTTATACAAGTTCTGTGGTCGGAAGGTTGTCGTTGTCTAACAATTTAAGTAAAAAGCGCACGGTGAGTTTTATATTTTTTGGGGTGAGCAACAACTGTTTGTAGTGAACTTCCAACGGGAGGATTTCAATCCATCGCTGACAGACCCAAGTAAGATCGTCGTACTCCGGCTTTGAGTACAAAGAGCCAATTTCAGGCATGGTGGCATAAAAGAGCTTCAGCTTCTCGGATAGGCACAAGGTCGCTGGCTCAATGGGAGCCGCTTTCCAGTGTGGGTAAAGCTCATAATCTGCCCGCAATAACCCATCGTCCTCTACTTTAATGGCCAATAAGCGAACCGTTTGACTGCCTTCAACCAAGATACTTAGCAACCCTCCATCTAGAGCATTGAAATCGATGATATGAACTTCGGTCGCAATGGCTGGAATTTTCTTTATTTCATCGTGTTCTTCAGACTCATTGAGCATACAAAGGGCAAAGCTTCTTTCTGATGCCAAAGATTGCTTGATCATTCGGATATATCGCTCTTCAGCAATCGTTATTTCAAGCCTTCCATTTGGCAGGAGATGGCTGGATGACGGAAAGAGTGCAATGCCTACCATGATATACCCTCCACTTATTATTTATAACCATAGTCGCGACTGACAAGAATAACGATAGTGTGATAGCGAATTGTCCCGCTGTTTTTGGGAGGTTATACGCAAAAAAAATGGTCAAATTTTGTCACTTTTAACTTAATTTGCGACAGATAATATGCAGCAAATCTCAATTTCAAATGTTCGCTGTTTCATATGTGGAAATAATTAATTCAATGTGTCATTGTCAATTTGTTGACGCATTTTGTCTTAAGTTACTTGAAATTAGACGACCAATAACGTTTAGCGGGGGAGAAGCCTGTGCGATCGATCAAGGATGACTTATTTAATTATCTTCGCGAATTTGGCCATTATGAAAAACGTTCAATGTTTGGTGGCACCGGTATTTTTATCAAAGGTGCCATGTATGCCATATTGACAGATCAGTCGATGTTTCTGCGCGGAGGTGAAACGCTGGATACAAAGTTGGCGTCTTTTGACTGCAGTAAATTCAAACACATAAAGCGTAGTACGACAGCTGTTGTTAATTATTATGATGTTACTCGTCTGTATATTGATTACAGAGCTCAATGTGACGAATTGGTGCAAGAGTCCATACAAGTGTCAACAAAAGAAAAAGAATTTAAATCATCAGAACGGAGCAAGCGTCTGCGCGACTTGCCGAATATGCGCTTGACCTTAGAGCGTATGGTCAAGAAGGCTGGTGTCCCGGACGTCAGTAGTTTTATTTCGCTTGGTGCCGCGGAGGTTTACCGGAAAGTACGTAGCTCACATGGCAAGGATTTAGATTTAAAACTGTTGTGGATGTTTGCTGGAGCTATTGATGGTTGCCATTGGACGTTGCTGAAAGATGATCATAAAGAGCGATTATTGCGCGATATTGAATAACGCGTAATTACTACAGAGTAGGTAGTTATTGGCCACCATATTTTGGTGGCTTTTTTTATTGTAAGATAGCCGCAATATCCTGTTTTTTTATAAACCCATATGCGACTACCCAAACTGACTGGTCCGGTTCTGTCCGGGTTACATTGCTTCTTGATTGCTGCCGACCAAATGAGCTTTACTCGGGCTGCAGAAATCCTGTGCCTAACCCAAAGTGCTGTTAGCCATAAAATCAAGAACTTAGAAGATAGCCTTGGAGTGCAGCTTTTCATTCGCCAGCCAAGAAGGTTGACATTGACCGAAGAGGGCAAGCGCCTAAAAACGGTCGTCGCTCATAACTTTGGCGATATAGCCCATGAAATAAGGGATCTAAAAACACTCGAACTGAGTGGTGATTTCAATGTAGCTGTTCCTCCGACGTTTGCCCAGACATGGTTGTTGCCAAGGCTGAAGCTGTTTATCGATAAATATCCGGCTCTGCGTTTTCATCTACGTACTCGCAATGAGTTAATCGATTTTCAGACTGAAACATTTGATTGCGCAATTTATTTCGGCCACGGCAAGTATGCGGGCCTTCATTCGGTAAAGCTCATGGATGAAAGTATGATACCGGTATGCAGTCATGAATACGCGATTGCTCATGATTTGTATGGAAAACCGGAAAAGCTGAGTGTCTGTATGTTGCTTCACGATGCTGCACCGTGGGCTCGAGCGGGGCGCAATGATGAGTGGCAATATTGGGCGCAGCGACATGGCGTACTATTGCCGGAAGCCGGCTGCACTTTCGATAGAGCCGATTTGGCATTGCAAGCTGCCGAGCGAGGGATTGGCGTAGCAATGGGAAGGAAGGGCTTTATTGCCGAGATGCTTGAAGAAGAACGATTGGTTGCTCCTTTTGCCATGTCGGTACTGTCGCCGCTGAGTTATTACATTGTTTGCCGACGCGAGCAGGCATCGTCACCAAGAATTGAGGCATTTATTGACTGGCTGAAAGTACAGGTTGACTAGCTTGTTGACGGCGATATGAGAGGTTTTACAAAGAAACAACCCCCCAGCAGGGGCTGTTTCTGTTCAAGCGCTAATTAGAGCTTGAAACGAGTCGTTAGCATAATCTGGTCGCCGTAGACTTCGTTAAAGCGTGCTTGAGCGCCAATAGAAAACAGTTCGGTTGCATGGAATCGGCCATAAACCATTCCAATTGTTTTCTCATGGTCACTAATATTTAGGTGACCAATCTGGCCGCCAACTTCTAGCTGAGGACCAAGCCACTGACGGACACCAACATTTACTTCCATACCTAGCTTCCCGCCAGAGCTGTTAAACTCGCTATTGTTCTTAGCGTTTCGTGCTTTAATCTCACCGGTAATATCAGCCCAGTTATTGATTGGTGCATGGAAGCCGACACCCAGTGCTAGATCCCAGTCGCTGTCGAATTCTGTGTCAACAGAGCCTGTAAGATGGGCATTCGGGTGGATTGATTTACTGAAACCAGCTCCATAGGTGAGAGGGCTAATACCAATACGCGCTTCAGCGTAATCGTAACTAAAGTTACTCATCGTGGTCTGGGCAGCATGAGCCGCAGAAATAGATGCCAAGATAAATCCTGTGGCAAGAAGTGTTTTACGCATGAAAGTTAGTCCGTGGAGCCAAAAGTAATGGGCCTATTTTAATGGACAAAGCAGGGCAATCATAGATTTTTACAACACTAAGTTACTTTTTTGATAAAGAACAGCGTAAAAATGTAGCAATAATCACAAAAAAATTGCGATCCTGACCTTGAATGTTGTGCTTAATTACAGGGGGTTATGTTGTATAGTTGCGGGTTGAAAGCGGGAGAAACTCCCGCTTTCATTTATTATCGAATTAGCTCGTTTCCTGAGGTTGTGCCAGCCTCGTACCGGGCAATGTTATTGAGTGTTGTGTCGGCGATATTACCGAGTGCTTCCTCGGTAAGGAAAGCCTGATGACCGGTAAATAGCACATTGTGGCAGGCTGACAGACGGCGGAATACATCGTCTTTGATGACATCATTAGATTTATCTTCGAAGAATAAATCTTTTTCATTTTCATAGACATCGATACCTAAAGAACCAATTTTCCTGCTTTTCAACGCTTCAATCGCATCCTTGGAGTTCAGCAGTTCACCACGGCTGGTGTTGATGATCATCACTCCCTCCCGCATCTTGTCAAAGGCAACGGCATTGAACATATGATGGTTTTCTTCAGTCATTGGGCAGTGGAGAGTGATGACGTCGGCTTGTCGGTAAATATCGTCCAAAGAGGTATAGGTGACGCCAAGCTCGACGGCGATAGGGTTTTCATAAGGGTCGTAGGCTAAAATATTCATGCCTAGTCCTTTGAGAATACGGATAGTTGCAATGCCTATTTTACCGGTGCCGATTACGCCGACGGTTTTACCATGGAAGTTAAACCCGGTGAGCCCTTCGAGCGAAAAATTGGCATCTCGTGTTCGTTGGTATGCTCGGTGAATCCTGCGATTCAAGCTCAGCATCAGACCCAGAGTGTGCTCGGCAATAGCCTCAGGCGAGTAGGCAGGTACGCGTACTACCTGAATTCCCAGTGTCTTGGCTGCTTCTAAATCCACCTTATCAAAGCCAGCGCAACGCATCGCGATCAGGCGAACATTGTTGTTGGCTAACTCTTCAAGGACGGCTTGACTGAGATCATCGTTAACGAAGGCGCATACGGCATCAAATCCTTGGGCCATTCTGGCCGTTTGTGCAGTAAGGCGAAATTCGAAGAAGGTCAGTTCGTGCTGATAATTGGCGTTGATGATCTCGAAAGATTTCTGATCATATTTCTTGGTGCTGAAGACTGCTACTTTCATGTGTTGCCTCTTCGGGGAACTAATTATGTGATCAACATAACATTTTCCTGTTGCCCCGAAAAGGTTTGTATGACAATTATATATCGGAGAGTGAAAGCCGTTTATCACTGAGAGCCGTCATGATTCGACTGGTATCGAGAACTCTGGCCCATGGCATTAATTCTTTTTCATTATCAATGATATAAGTGGTTAGTTGATCAATTGCAATGTCTTTGAGCTGGTTGCCGTCCCATGGTTTGGAGATGTAATAGTCCAGGCTGGCATGGTTGACGGCCTGCACGGTTTCTTCTAATCCAGCCTGACCAGTGAGGAGCACCCTGCGTGAGTGGGTCGTTTCGGTCTGTTTCTTAAGCTCAATCAGAAAATCAATACCGGTCTCGCCCGGCATAATATGATCGCAGAGGATCAAGGCGAGAGGGATATGATCGGCAATGGTATCTGCGAGCACTTCCTTGGCTTCATCAACTGACTCTGCTGCTTCAATAATGAAATACTCTTCAAGACTACTCAGATCATGCAGCACACTGTCGAGGACTTCTCGTTCATCGTCAACGCATAGGATGAGGTATTTGTTCATATGGCCTCCTTGTTAACTCGCTCCGTGAGCGTGCGAGCAGCTTGGTAACTGCTTGTTAAATATTTAATGATTTTGATTAAGCGGCAGCGTGACTATCATCCGGGTATATTCTCCGGGTTCTGATTCGACCCGGATAGTACCGTCATGCTGGTGGATGATCTGTTGGCATACCGATAGCCCAATACCTAGCCCGAAGTTGCCTTCGCGTTTGGTGGTGTAGTTCAGCTCGAAAACTTTCTGTTGTTGCTCGAGCGGGATCCCTTTGCCGTTGTCTTCGATAACAATGTCAATTTTTTGCTGCTCCGAGTCGGGGGTGTAATGGGTCGAAATATGTATTTCTCCAGGCTCCTCGACGGCATCAAGAGCATTGGCTATCAGATTAGTCCAAACTTGCTGCAGTGCAATTGGCTGGCAATTCAATCGCGGTAGTGCCGAATATTCTTTGATTACATGGTGGCGCTTAAGGCGGTTCTCAAATATGACCAGGGTATCTTCCAATCCTTCATGCAGATCGACGGTATGTATCGTTTCGTCATCCTGGCGCGCGTAGCTTTTCAGGCTCTTGACCAGATCGGCGATTCTATGGGCGCAGACATTAATGGATCGCAGGAAATTGCCCATCTGATAATAGTTGTCCCACTCGGCCATTACAGGCTTGAGCTGTGTTTTTTGCGGGAGCAGCCAGTCATTGAGGTACTCTGGGTTATCAACTCCCATCTGAACCGCCTTGCGGGCCAGCTGGCGGTCATCCAATATCGATTCGAGTTGTTTTGCACGCTGCCGGGTTTCGGAGGTCGATAATGGACGAGATTGCATCGCCTGTTGAAGAATGTAATTGCCCCTAGTCTGGTTTTCATGACTGAGCTGAGAATCTGTGAGCTTGCAAATCGTCTGCTTTAGGGTATCGCTGCCCCTCAAAATAGCAGAAACCGGATTATTCAGCTCGTGGGCAACCCCAGCGACTAACTGACCAAGCATTGCCATCTTTTCTTTTTCGACCAGCTGGTGGTAAGCCTCGTCAAGAGATTTCAGTGTCTGCTGCAGGCGCATTTCGGTTTGAATGCTGCCCTGAAGGCGACGGTTGAAGTTACGCAGCAACAGATTGGTAAACAGAGGAAGAAGCTCACTGCGTGAGTTCATTACTTTGTTAAACAGTTGTCGATCGAGTTTAATGACATTGGTGGTATCTAGGGTCACACCGGTAGAGAAAGATGGTTCTCCGGTGACAAAAGACATACCACCGACAAGATGCCCGGGGGCAACCCTGACGACCTCGTGCTTGCTGCCGTATTCATCTTTTTTGTACAGGGCGATTTCTCCCTGGGTGATAAACCACAGAAAGTTGTTCGGCTCGCCCTCCTTGGTAAGCAGGTGCCCTTCACTATAGGTACGGCAGGCCCGGTCTTCATCGTTGCCGTTAAAGAATTCATGAAGTGCGTCCGTCACTTGGCGGGCAAGGCTGGCATCATCAATATCATTGGTATTTTGAATAAAGCCAGAACGGAAACTCGACATTTGCCTTTCGATATGGGCATTGAGGATACGGCGGTGATCGAGTATCTGGCTATAGCGCAGCCAGTCTTCTTCTGTGTGTTTGAGAACAAAGGTTGTTAGCTCCTTGAGCAGAACCTGATGGAGCTCTTTTTTGTTCCAGGGCTTGGTTAGACAGTAATGAAGGCGTCCTTCATTAACTGCTTGCATAATGGCGTCTAGCTGTGGCTTGTCATTGAGTAGTATCGATCGAGCCTGGTTGGCAACCGGGTATTGATCCAACTGAACCAGAAAATCGACGCCATTGTCACTGCCTAGCTCGTTGTCACAGATCACCATGGCGACGCGTTGGTCACTCTGTTCAATAAACTGTAGAGTGTCGTGTGCCTCCTCGATACTGTAAGCGTTGCATATGTCGAACAATGCCGAAAAGGCTGCCAGATCGTGGTTTAAGCGCTCGACAACGCTAGGATCGTCATCCAGACATACAATGACAAAATTATTCACCCTCAGACCCTTTTTTTGTTTTAGTACTTAAAGTGTACAAGAAAACACCACAATAGACTGAGAGACGGCTTACAAACCTTTGGTATTAGTCGTTGATAAATAGGGTGTATGCAACGAATATTCAGATTGGTGTGGTAGACTTATTGTTTCATCTTCAGAGACTGGGACACAAAATGTTGAAAAAAATTGGTGCTGTTGGTGGCGCGGTAGCAATCGCACTGTGCTGGCCATTTGCAACAGGGCAGATTGGTGAGAAAATCTATTTAGATACCGTAGGTAAATATGAGAATCCCTACCTAACCATCAGCAGTGAAAGCTACGATCGCGGTTATTTGAATTCAGATGCAGTGTCCCGTATTGAAATCAAAGAAGATTGGAAACCGGTGTTTGATGAAGAAGGCTTACCGACTGTTTGGTTTATTCACCACAAGGTCAGCCACGGTTTCATGGGAGTCACCTCGACCAGCGAGTTGGTGCTTGATGAAGATCTACAGCCCGTTGCCGATAAGCTTTGGGGAGAAGGGGTTTCGCCGATCAGCTTTACAACAACCACGGCCTTGACTCGCAAAACTGATTTTAACATTACGATGAAACCGGTGAGCTTCAAGAACGAGCAAGGGGCAAAGGCTGATATCAAAGCGTTTGTGCTGGAAGGGACCGTCGATGCAAAAGGGGCGGGAGAGTTCCACTATCAGCTACCTGAAGCAAAAATAACCACCACGGCGAAAGAGTCAATGGTCATGACCGGGCTTGAAGGTGGCGGCAAAGGCCTACTTGATGGCCAGTTTTGGATTGGTAGCCAGGACTTTGTACTGAAACATGTCAGCTTCAAAGACTTGATCAACGATAAAAGCGTCGAGATTGACAATGTCGTATTGGGGATGAATAACGAGCTTACTCAATCGGAACAAGCGTCAGGTCAAGCCGAGCAGCAACTGACCAATACCAACATGATGACGATTGATAAAATTGTGTCATTAGATGGCCAGGAATACCGCAACTTCAATTTTAAGCTGGCATTTTCAGATTTAAATTATCCAGCGATCAGTCGGCTGGGCAATATGGCCGATGAGATTGATGAGCAGATGTCTGAACAGCAAGCGAAAGATGCGGCACTCGCGCTTGATCTGCTGGTGGCCAAAGGGTTGAAGTTTACCATTGAAGACTTAAGCCTTGTTACGCCGAAAGGAGATGTGAGAAGTCATCTTAATCTGGTTATTGCCCCGGGAATTGCACGTGCATCTGAAAACATGGCGAAGATCTCAGAAAAACTATCGGGTGATATCAGTTTGATCCTTCCAATTAAACTGGTTGAAGACGATCCCGTTCTTTTTGAAAAAGCCACGATGATGGAGCAAGGCGGTATTGTCGAGAAAGGTGCAGACTACTACTCGTTGCAGATGCAGATTGAAGGGGACAAAATTATTCTTGCCTCTGGTGATCAGTTACCATTGGCGATGCTGATGATGTTGTTTATGTAAATCGATGTGATAAATATCTCGTTATCGATTTCCCCTTAAAACCCGCTTGCCCTAAGCGGGTTTTTTATGCCAAAACCCAAGCATCCAAGATTGATAGAATAAATCTATTGATGAAATTGTTTATTTCTATTTAGTATTTTCAGATAAATGGGCGACACTTAATTTAACGCGACAGGTAGAAAAAGACGAACCACCTGTTTTTCTTGCATTAATAATTCATTTAGGGGGATGCATGGAATCGTTAAAAGTTAAAGATTACATGAATGCGCGCCCGGTAACATTTGATCCCAATATGTCATTATCTCAGGCTCTCGATAAATTGTTGACTGCCAAACAAATCGGTGGGCCTGTCATTAATGAAACAAAAAAGGTTGTCGGCTTTTTATCTGAGCAGGATATGATCCATAAGTTATTGAAAGTTGGGTACTACTGTCAAGATACCCATACTGTTGGTGAATGTATGCGACAGGATGTGCTGACTGTCGCTCCTGATGATTCCATTATTGAACTAGCTGAAACAATGTCAGGTCAGAAACCGAAAATTTATCCGGTAGTCGATAGTGAAACGAGTCGACTTATTGGTGTTATTACCCGTCGAGATGTTTTAACTGCAATCAGTAACCAGATCGTTGACTGTTTCAAACATCCGGTATAAAACAAACTTATCAAGATGATTGTTAAAAGGCGCTTAATGCGCCTTTTTCTTTTGCGAGTAAGTCGTTAAGAATTGCACATAGACGAAATGGAGCCGCTGTGGCCAAATCACTTCAGGATAATAGTCCCCGAGATAACGTACACGCCAAGTTTGTAACTGGCTCGCCGATGAAACATATCATTGTGATGTCGGGGACGGGGGCAGTTGGCCTGATGGCGTTATTCCTCGTTGATCTGCTGGACATGTTTTTTATCAGCTTGTTGGGCGAGATCGAACTGGCAGCAGCAATTGGCTTTGCCGGTACCTTGGTATTCTTTTCTACCTCGGCATCAATTGGAACCTCGATCGCGATGGGAGCGCTGGTCTCTCGTGCTTTGGGGGCCGGGAAAAGGGACAAAGCCCGAAATATGACAGTCAATGTTATGATTTTCGCCTTTATTATCAGCTGTATACTAGTATCACTCATGATGTGGCAATTGCCTCAGCTCCTGGCAATGATCGGGGCTAAGGGCAGGGTGGCAGAAGCGGCAACAGATTATCTGACTATTTTGTTACCCAGTGCCCCCATGATTGCGATTTCAATGTCTGCTGGCGCGGCACTGCGTGGTGTCGGGGACGCAAGGCGTTCGATGGTAGCGACATTGATTGGTGGTGGCGTCAATGCGGTGCTTGATCCCTTGTTTATCTTCGGGTTATCAATGGGGGTTCAAGGTGCTGCTATTGCTTCTGTGTTTGCTCGTTTGGCGGTAATGGTATTTTCGCTACATGCTGTGATCGTTCGGCATGACTTGGTGGCTAAGCCTGAAATTAAATCATTTCTAATGTCGCTGTTGCCAGTCTCTGCAATCGCTTTTCCGGCAATTTTAACCAATACAGCGACTCCGATTGGCAATGCTATTGTTACCAGTAATATTGCGCAGTTTGGCGAGAGTTTTGTTGCCGGCTATGCGGTGATCGGCCGGATTATGCCGGTAAGTTTTGCCTTGATTTTTTCTTTGTCCGGCGCGATTGGACCGATTATTGGACAGAATTTTGGGGCCGAGCGCTGGGATCGGATCACTCGGTCTTTGCGCGATGCCATGTTGTTTGTTTCGTTTTACTGCATATTGGTCGCCGCCATTTTGTGGTCAGTGCAAGATAGCCTGATCGCAATGTTTAGCTTGCAGGGAGATGCTGCAGAGTTACTGTCCATTTTCTGTTCGTTCGTTGCGGTTACCTTCATTTTCAATGGTGCCATGTTTGTCGCCAATGCCGCATTTAATAACCTAAATCGTCCAACCTGGTCGACGGCACTCAACATGGGTAAAGCGACTATTGGGACGATTCCTTTTGTCATGGTTGGCGGTTACATTGCTGGTGCCGGAGGTGTCTTGATTGGCCAGGCATTAGGCTCGGTGGTGTTTGGGGTAATTGCCGTGGTATTGGTCATGAAGCAAGTGGCTATTATGGCGCGAGAGCACGAGCAAAGGCAGGTTGAGCTTGAAGTGTTGGAACCGCAGGTACCTTTAACCCCATTCTGTTCTTCCCGCACCTATATGGGACAGGAAGATGCGCTAGACGAGCAGTTGGTTACCGAAACAAAGTAGCAAAAACAGCTGGATTTTATGCCCGTGATCCTTATTGCGGGCCTACCGCTCAGAAACGTTAAATTTATTTACATTTCACTCGTTTATTGATCTGATTCGAAGATTTCCCTCCCTATTGTACGCACAATGTTTACTACCTAAGAGTTATATATCTATCGGCATAAGGACACTTTATTGCCGCTAGATTCTTATGCCTGTTGTTACTTCTTCCGAATAACAAGAATCCTCGGAATGTCGAAAAGGATGAATACAGGCATAAGCAGCATATTTTATTGTTTTAAGGGAATATCCACGTTATGCGCCAATATATAAGGTACATTGTGCCTATCCTGATCCCTCTTTTGATATTAATCCTGCCGGCCTCGGCATTTCCTGTAGAAGGTTTGACTGTTATCCAGCAACGAGTCATTGCGATTTTCTTGCTGGCTGCCTTGTGTTGGGTCCTGGAGCCGATCCCGATTTATGCTACTTCGGTTGTGATCATCGTGCTGGAGCTACTGCTCTTGTCAAACAAGGGACTGTACCTGTTTCGGGCTGGAGAGGGGCAGGCCTATTTTGGCGAGTTACTCACCTACAGCGATATCATGGCCACCTTTGCAAGCCCTATCATTATGTTATTTCTGGGGGGCTTTTTTCTGGCCATGGCGGCGACTAAGTATCGACTGGATGTCAACTTAGCACGGGTCTTATTGAAACCTTTTGGAACCCAGCCCAAGTATGTCATGTTCGGCCTGATGTTGATCACCGCTATATTCTCGATGTTCATGTCCAATACCGCCACGACGGCGATGATGTTGTCGATTTTGGCACCGGTGATTGCGCTGTTTGGTGCCAAGGACCCAGGCAAGATAGCGTTCGCGCTCTGTATTCCTGTCGCTGCCAATATCGGTGGTATCGGTACACCAATCGGTACACCGCCTAATGCCATTGCCTTGAAGTACCTGACGGGCGAAAACTTGATCACCTTTGGTGAATGGATGTTCTTTGGCGTCCCTTTTGTTGCCGTGCTGCTGGTGTTTGCCTGGATGCTTATCAATATGCTCTATCCGGCAAAACAAGAGAAAATTGAACTCACCATCAAAGGGAAGTTCCTGAAAACCCCCAAAGCGATAACGGTATATATTACCTTTGCCCTGACGATTATTCTGTGGCTGATGGGGTCATCACATGGTATGAATTCCTACACCGTTGCACTTATCCCCGTAGCCGTATTCTCGCTAACCGGCATTATCAATAAAGAAGATCTGAAGAAAATTTCCTGGGATGTCCTGTGGTTGGTTTCCGGCGGTATTGCGCTTGGTTTGGCGCTTGATCAGACAGGGTTAGCCCGCTTGCTGGTTCACAGTATTCCGTTCGATAGCTATTCGCCATATGTCGTTCTGGCGGGTTCGGCACTGCTTTGCTTGTTGATGGCCAACTTCATGTCACATACTGCGACAGCCAACTTGCTGATGCCAATTATGGCAGCACTCGGCACATCGATGACGTCGTTGGTACCGCTTGGCGGCGAGATTACTTTGATATTGGTGGTTACGTTCGCGGCGTCGCTGGGTATGTCTTTGCCGATCAGTACGCCGCCAAATGCGCTGGCTCATGCTACCGGCCATGTCCAGAGCAACCAGATGGCCCGCGTGGGCGTGATCATCGGTGTTGTGGGTGTGTTGCTGAGCTTTGTGATGATTTGGGCGCTGCACCTAATCGATCATATTTAACTGGATTTGGGGGCGGCTATTTTTGGTGTTTGCCCCCTTTTTTATCTCGGAGAACCGATGCATCAACCGAAAGCTTTACAGCGTATTATCGATGTTTATTTTCGAGAGCCTGCACGTTCGGTTACCGTCAAGGCGGGTACACAGGTGCTCAAGCAAGACGGCTATAACGATAAGTTGTATTGGGTGAAGAAAGGTGAGCTGTCTGGCTACCTCAATAAAGAAAACAGTGAACTGACGGCAAAAGTGTTTCGGGTCGATCAGGGGATGTTTTTTGGGGTGCATAGTTTTTTCTCGCAGACTTTCGTGGCGTCAACCACGGTCATTGCCGAAATAGACAGCGAGCTAGCCTGGATAGATCTTAATACCGAGGCCAAGGAGCCGGAAACATACGGCTCGTTCAGTGAGCAGTTTATGCCTGTGATGGTTCATGAACTGGCGCAGCGTCAGATGATGACCGGCATGCAGGCACTGGCAAAAGAAAAGGCGCTCCAGAAACTTTATGCGGCAGAGCAGATGACAACGCTAGGCCAGCTGGCTGCCGGTATTGCCCACGAGCTGAATAATGCCGTGGGGGTTCTGAGTAGTAAGACAGAGGGCCTGCAGGGTGCTATTTGCCAGTTTTTGCAAGAAAACAAACCTGAAGTCAGTCCGTTTATTGATCTTGGCATTTGTACCGGGCAGTCATCGACTTCTGCCGAGGTTAGAAAAAGGGCCAAGGACTTGCAAAAACGGTATGATCTTGAGAGAGAGCAGGCCCGGCAATTGGCACGGGCTCAGCCAAAGGGAGATATCCCGGATGACTGGCTAGAAAACCTTGATGAGGCATTGCAGTACTGGGATATGGGGCGTGATCTGCATGATATGCGGTTAGCGTCGAAACATGCGGCCAGTATTGTGCGCTCAGTTAAGCAACTGGGGGGGACCGACCATGCCCGCCAGCCTGATATTGATATCAACGATACAATCCATAAATCACTGTCGCTGCTGCAAAGTAATCTCCGGCGAGTCAATGTGGTACTGCGGCCGGCCGTGTTGCCGACAATAACGGCCAGTACTACCGAGTTGGTACAGGTATGGGTGAATATCATTAAAAATGCCTGTGATGCGATGGAGCAAACACAGGATCCGCAGATAGAGATTATCACCCGACATTCAAAGAACCGGTTGCTTATTACCATCAGCAACAATGGCCCGATGATTGATGAAGCAACACGAAGAAAAGTATTTCAGCCAAACTTCACCACCAAAAAGGGGGGGCTGTCGTTTGGCTTGGGGCTGGGTCTATCAATTGTTCAGCGAATAGTGCAGAGCTATGGCGGCACAATCGCACTTAAGAGTGACTCAGAGAAAACCAAATTTCGAATTAAACTGCCAATCGCGTAAGGGATGGTTATGGAAAAGCTAAATATCATCTGTGTAGATGATCAGAGGGAAGTGCTGAGCGCTGTGCTTAAGGACTTGGCGCCGCTGAACGACTTTTTTCATGTAGAAGACTGTGAGTCGGCTGACGAGGCATTGGAGCTGATGGATGAGCTGGATGCCGAGGGTGAGTTTATTGCTTTGGTGATCTCCGATCACGTGATGCCGGGTAAAACGGGGGTGGAGTTGTTGACTGACATCTCTCAGGATCCGCGTTTCACCCAAACTAAGAAAGTACTGCTTACCGGTCAGGCGACTCATCAGGATACGATAGCAGCAATTAACCGTGCTCGGATCGAGAGTTATTATGAAAAGCCTTGGAAAGCCGATGCTCTGCTGACGACAGCACGTAGCTTGATCACCGAATACGTGTTCGATATGGGACTGGACTATCAGCCTTGGAGCGATATTCTTGATAATAGCGTGGTGTTTAGACGCCTTCGCTAGTTCCAGACTGCATTAGTTGCAAGCCGTATTCTTGCTAGCTTTAAGGGTAATTTGAATGCAAGGAAAGCCGTCCTTGCATTCATACTTTGCTTGTCTCACTCTTACTCTCCTTACTCTCCTTACTCTCCTTACTCTCCTTACTCTCCTTACTCACTTCAATTTCCATTTCGTAAAATCACCGTGATTTGAATAATCTGCCCTGGATCAATTTCAGAGAGATTGCCGTATCTCGGTTTCAAATGTTTGCTCGCTTATCAACTACTATTAAGATGAGTGGATGGCTGGAGGTAGATATTATGGTTGATTTCGTTGAAAACATGCGCCGGAAGGGTAAGGCTGAAGAAGACTTGTATTTCGCCGAGTTGGATCGCAAGCTGATTGAGGCCTTGCATGAAAAACAAGCCAGGCAATTTGAGTCGAGCGATGCCCCTATTGCCTCAAAAGACCATAGTGAT
>Ga0209379_10000512_pt1 | contig 31826 bp, 25 predicted proteins | sample tdDd001_FD_187124 | JGI IMG/M metagenome (GOLD analysis project Ga0209379, IMG submission 187124) | Marine sediment microbial communities from the Atlantic coast under amendment with organic carbon and nitrate - tdDd00.1 (SPAdes)... | ecosystem: Environmental > Aquatic > Marine > Coastal >...
AATAAGCTTTCACCAGGGTTACCATCAGCAATGGTAATCAATACCGGAGATGCATCTTGATACTGCATATACTGGCTGTCTTGCCATAAGTAACACCACTCGACATCAGAGCGCAGCCTCATCGTTTTCCAAAACTCATTCGCTTCAGGGTGCTGCACTTGATCGAAAATGACATACAGCGTGCCCTCTTCCGTTTCGGAGAGAACTTCAAAAATTGACTTTAAGTTATCCACTTACCAACACCCTTTAAGCAACGTTTACAGATGCACGTCAATGCCATAACGCTCTCTTAAGATTTTTTCATCAGCCAACTTAGATTCTTCAGATTGAGGCTTTAGAAATCTATTCACCCCTTCAACCTTACACTCTGAACGAGGTCGATATCCCCTAGGCTCTTTGCAATAGACGATGTCATTACGAAAACGCTCACCATAAGGAGTGAGTGCAGGAAATTTAACTCCCATCGCGATCATTTTTTGCTGAATTTTAAGCACTTTCTGATATGCCTCTGTCGCCTTATCCATACTATTTAGTGATTCTTGAACTGAATAAGCAGCTGTCATTCCTGATTTATCCATTACAAAAGGATCCGCTCCATGGTCCAACAGATATAACGCCTCATCGAAACTAACATTAATAAAATCAAATAAAGGCGTTTGGCCAAGACTATCCCGAGCATTTACATCAGCGCCAAACTCAACCAAAAGCCTCAAAGAATCGTTATCTTCCAGACTCGGTGCGTCGTAAATCAAGGTATCGCTATCCCTTTTGATCTCAGTATCCATTCCGGCTTCCAACATAGCTTTAAGTGCCTCTGTCGTTTTGCGCCACATAGCAAAATAAGCAACAGAGCCGTTCTGCCCTCGCGACCCTAGTTTGGTAGAAGGATCCGCACCCAATGCCATCAACATTTTGATAGCCGGAATATTGGTATCTGCAACCGCAAAAGCAAGTAACGTGAAGTTTTCTGTACCCGGAGCATCAACGTCCGGTAGCTTTTCTGCCAACTGCTTAGCTTTTTCAATATCCTTTTTCTTGATGGCTTGGGCAACTGTCAGTAAATCACCTGAAAAAAACACTTCTGGATACGGTTTACTACGAAACATATTGAGCACTCCTGCTTTTGCGGCCAAAGGCAGCAGTAGTACAGTACCCAGTAATACGGCCACCATTTGGTTTAACATCCGCTAATGCTCCGTTTAAAGTTTCGCATCAATGCCATAGCGCTCGCGTAGAATCTTTTCATCAGCCAACTTGGATTCTTCAGATTGAGGCTTTAGAAATCTATTCACCCCCTCAACCTTACACTCTGCACGAGGTCGATATCCCCTAGGCTCTTTGCAATAGACGATGCCATTACGAAAACGCTCGCCATAAGGAGTGAGTGCAGGAAACGTCACACCAAGCTCTATCATTTTCTGCTGGATGGTGAGCATTTTTTGATAAGCTTCTGTAGACTTATCCATATTATTAAGCTCATCCTGAACAGAATAAGCGGTTGTCATTCCTGATCTATCCATTACAAAAGGATCCGCGCCATGGTCCAACAGATATAACGCCTCATCGAAACTAACATTAATAAAATCAAATAAAGGCGTTTGACCTAAGCGATCTCTGGCATTTACATCAGCACCAAACTCAACGAGAAGCTTGAGCGAGTCATTGTCTCTAAGTTCAGGAACTTTATATATCAATGTTCTATCAGTTTCTCTTTGATCAGGATCCATCCCTGACTCAAGCAGAGCTCTTAGCGCTTTCGTGCTTCGATTCCACATCGAAAAGGAACCAATTGTTCCTCTATCTTTGTGTTTACCTATTTGGTGAGCAGGATCAGCTCCTAACGCCATCAACATTTTAATGGCTGGAACATTGTTATCAGCCACGGCAAAAGCTAGCAGGGTAAAATTCTCTTTGCCTGGCGCATCAATATCAGGTAATGCTTCTGCTAGCTTCTTGGCTTTTTTGATCTCTTTTTCTTTTATTGCCTGTGCCACAAGTAACAGTTCACCTGAGAAAAAGGCAGAAGGGTATGGTTTACTATCAACTATCGACATTGCATCCACAACCTTGCTTGTAAGAACAGAGCACAGTGCAAAAACTATTAACCATAAGGCAACTTTTAGTTCTTTACCGAACCTTCGAGGGCTACAGCTTTGCGTTAATTCCATAGCGCTCGCGTAGAATCTTTTCATCAGCCAACTTGGATTCTTCAGATTGAGGCTTTAAAAATCGATTCACTCCTTCAACCTTACACTCTGAACGCGGTCGATACCCCCTAGGCTCTTTGCAATAGACGATGTCGTTACGGAAACGCTCACCAAAAGGAGTGAGTGCAGGAAACGTCACACCAAGTTCTATCATTTTCTGTTGGATGGTAAGCAGTTTTTGGTACGCTTCCAACTCACTAGACATGTTTTCTATGCGATTTTGTACTGAATAAGCCAATGTCACACCAGCCTTGTCCATTACAAAGGGGTCGGCGCCATTTTCTAAAAGGTATATAGCTTCATCAAAACTCGCTAATACAAAGTGGAGTATGGGAGTTTGACCTAAGCGGTCAGTTACATTCACATCTGCACCAAACTCAACGAGAAGCTTGAGAGAGTCATTGTCTCTAAGTTCGGGAACTTTATATATCAATGTTCTATCCGTTTCTCTTTGATCAGGGTCCATCCCTGACTCAAGCAGAGCTCTTAGCGCTTCCGTGCTTCGATTCCACATTGAAAAGGAACCAATTGTCCCTCTATCTTTATGTCTACCTATTTGATGAGCAGGGTCAGCCCCAAGCTCCATTAGCATATGGATCGCTGCAGCATTTGAATCCGCTACCGAAAATGCTAGAAGCGTAAAGTTTTCGAAACCAGTTTCATCGATGTTGTCTAGATTTTTGGAAAGTTCTTTAGCCCTATCAATATCGTTACTCTTTATCGCTTGGGCAATGGGTAACAACTCTCCCGAAAAAAAAGTCTCAGGTTTAGGTTCTTTGTTTGACATACTTTGTCCTCCAGACACAGCATTAAATGAACACAAAATAGCTATTAGAATTAAATGACTTAAACTACGAACCATAGATTAGGCCTGCTTTGCAAGTGAATGTAAGTCGTTCACTTTACGTTCTTCTATCGCCTCTCGCATCATATCCATCCCATGTAAGTCGAGCTTTTCTTTTCCTTTAACACCAGCATAACCAATAGCGCCCCCAGCTAGGGCTCCAATCATGGCTCCTCGCGATCCCAAACCAGCGGCTATTGCCCCCCCAACCCCTGCTGCTGTCAAAGTCAGTGATTTAGGTTTCGGTAAACTATGTGTTGTGTTTCCAATAGCACTGGGCGCGGCGCGGTTGATCAACGGGGCGTCTTCCTGAAAGTAGGTCAGGAGTTCTCCGTCAATCCGATAACGAGTAATATTGTCATCACTCCCTTGATGTTCTGGAGCGACCCCGTAACGTGCTACTGTTTTTTTATGCAATCCTGCACTATTAAAGGTCGTGGCTTTAAAACCACCAGCTTTAGAGGCCGCGGACGTTAGCCCACCGCCTAAAGAATGCCCAGCAATTTCTATAGCCGATCCAGATTGTTCCAGTTTTATCCCAATAGTAACTGCTTGCTTGTAATAATCAGAATCATTCTCTCTGTTCAAACCTTGCCTTATATTGTTCAGCCAATCTTCACCATTTTCAGTACCACGAAAGACCAAAACTGGTTTTGAGTCATCACCAAACACCTCTGTATCTGGCATATACACTTCTGCTTTAAAATTAGTTTCCCCAACTCGTAGATATTCTTTAGGTAATCCTAAATCATCCAAATCTTCATCACTCGCCAACGACCAACCAGAGTCGTTATCAAAATCATCTGCTAGTTGCTTGCGCCTATCATCTAGTTCATCAACTGGTTTATCTAGTGTGTAGATGTGATCACTAAGCATGGCTTTTTCAGCGGCATCCATATCTTTACTAAAGCGTTCTGCCTTCTCAGGGGCCTTAGCACTCGCTTGTTCTGTAATGGCTTCTCGTGCTTTACGTCGCATCGCCTTGGTGGTTTCACCTTCTAGCAGCGCCAACATCTCTTTTTTCGACGCACCGTTTTTTACCGAGTTAACAATCTCTTCAGCCAGAGGAGGCAAGGCGCCGGGTTGAACTTCTGTCAGTTGCGTTTTCACCTGCTGCTTTGCTAGCTCAGCAAATTGCTCGGGTATGAAAGGCGCTTTCGCCCAAAAAGCGGGCTTTGGCGTCGCCATCGGTAGGATACGCAAGAATGGAATTTTTTCCCCGCTTGCGCCTTCACCACATTCATGTGTTGGAGACTGATATGGCGTGTCCCCAATGAATACATTTCCCGAGCCTGATGCAACAGAGCCACCACAATCAATAGCATCCCCGACACGAGCTGCTGGCTTTCCGTTTATTGAAACGTTTGACGAACCAGCAGATATACTACGCCCATGGACACCATGTGGCTTATACGGACACGGACAAGCGTGGAGTAGAACCGCATCTCCTTTTCGAGCTGCTGGTTTACCATTAATAGATACATCACCACTGCCCGCTATAATCGGCGTGGCAGGGAAACATCCGTGACCACCGCCGCTGTCACCTAACCTTGCTGCACTCGGCATGATTACCCCCTCTCATCCGGACCATCAGGTTCTTGAGGTTTATCAGGGTCTTGCGGCTTGATCATAGCAGGAGCTGTACCAGTATCGGGTGAACCACCTTCGTTAATTTTGACCTTGGTTCCTGAAATAGTTACCCCACCGCCATCAATTTTAACGAACCCACCTGGTCCCTTAATTGTGAGGGAGTCTCCAGCTTCTAGTACAACTTTGGTTGCTTTTAAGTAACTTTCGTTTGCAACACTCACACGTTGGTTGGCACCAATCTCTTTTTCTTCAGATGCGCCAATTTGAGTGACTGTACTTCCATCAATCTTAGAGATAATTCCGCCTACAACGTGCTGACTTATCTTGCCTAAAATCTGCTTAATGACATCTCTGCCAATTTTGATCTGATGATCTTGACCAAATTCTTCAATCACATTTTTGCCAACCATTCGATTGACGTTTTCAGTGATCATTTGCAACCAGTTTCGACCTACTCTCAAGTGTCGGTCTACACCCACAAGCTCTCGATGATTGTTCTCGGTAAGGATGTCTTGGTCTTTTTGCGCGTGAATGAAAATCTGCTCAATGCTGGCCTGATCTTCAAATCGGATTTCATTAGAACCTTCTCCCTGATGGGTTTGGGTTTTTATTACGGTCCGAGTTTTATGGTTTGGTAACATATACGGCGTCACATTTGTCGCATGATAAGTGCGGCCTGTGATGATCGGCTGATCTGGATCGCCATGTAAGAATGAGACGATAACTTCATGACCAATACGTGGCACAGCCATGAAACCATATTGAGCCCCTGCCCAACCCTGAGATACGCGCACCCAGCATGAACTATGCTCGTTTTGTTCGCTTTCTCTATCCCATGGGAAATGCACTTTTACCCGACCATGTTCGTCACAGTAGATCTCTTCACCTGCGGGGCCGACTACTTTCGCTATCATTGGGCCATCAACTTGCGGTTTCGGTTGAGGCTTCGCTCGCCACGTCTTGTTTGCGGGGATAACGGTAAATTGATTCGAATACGTGGTTGCTCCGTGGCCACCATCTTCTTCTAGCGCTTGAGGTTGGGTACCTTGATGCGTCACCGCAACTACAATCCAATCGCGGTTTGCGCTCGCTTCTAGGTTTTCACTTAAATCAAATTTAACCCCAGCTTGGAGTGCATGGTGGTTACTTTTACCATGCCCTAGGTTTGATTCTCGGCGTAAGTATTCGAGACGAAGTTGGCTAAAGGCGATACCAGAGCCATCATCTTTGTATCGCCCTGGAAAGTCGTAATGTTCGTAGCTGCTTTGTTGAAAGCTAAGGTCTGCACCTTGCTGCTCTTGCAAAAAGCCATAGCTTGGCTTTTTGAAGCTGTAATCTTTGAAAGTGAGGTGACTTGGCTCGCTTTGATGTTCAATTTTAAATTGGGAAACAAAGGGTTCACCCGATTGTCCACCTGCCAAGCCATTGTGTAATACAGGCGCGCCATACTTGCTAATCAAAGCGCTGTCGTCAAAGAACACAACCGTATGTTTGCCATCGGCTTGTTCAATGTAATAGGTAATCCCCTCTTCTGCAGCGAGACGGTGCACAAACTCTAAGTCTGTTTCACGATATTGAACGCAGAATTCACGTTGAGAAAGGGATCTTTTTAGTGCAAAACTAAAATCTGCTACGCCCATCTCTCCCAGTATTTGGCTAATGATGTCTTGAACCGTCTTTAACTGGAAAATTCGACTGTTTTGACGTAACGATAGACGTTCAAGGGCCGGCACTAAAACTAGAGAATAAACGGTATGATGATGACCAATGTCACCTTGAGAAAACTGACGAATAATACCATTCACAAATTGAACGGGTTCGCCATTGCGTTTCATGGTCAGTTGGGCGGTTTTATCCACGACCTGTTGAGCGGTTATACCGGATTGTCGGCTTGCCAATTCAATGTTATAGCGAAAACCATAACAAGCCTGAGATACGCCAAAGCTCGAATCCGATAGCGATTCTTTACCTTGATAACCAGTAACCACAAATGTCTCTTCTGGTAATCCTTCAACGGTTAGGGTGAATGTTAACTTTGCCATCAACTGTGCCTTCTTAATATGAGAAACAAAGACCAGTGTGGGTGTTGCCACCCACACCGGTCTGACTGAACATCAAATCAATATTGATGAACAGACGAGGATTACGCCTCGATTGGTTTACGCCAGTCGTCAGAGCCAGACGTACCCGCGTTTACGTGATCCCACGTAATTTTGCGGTAAGAAAGCGATACTGTTACGTTTTGAGTGAAGTCGTATTTCGCAGGATCTTGACAGTGAGGCATTTCACAGTGGATATCGACGATAGACGCGTTCTCTAGCTTGGTTGTGAAGAAGTTTTCTTGCTTACCTTCAATAGAGGTGCGGTACCATTTCAGCTCTACGTTTGTCATTTTCTCGCCTGATGCCAATGCGTTGTATAGCAGCGGTACCGCTTTGTTTAGACATACTGTGAACTTAAATGGTTTGTGAACACGTTGACCTGAAGGTTGGCCAGATTGTGGGTCAGTTGGAACAGTAACGTTGTGGTCGAACTGTTGTACTAGCATCTCATCTTCATGACCTTCAACAAATGAGTCACCGATTGAATCTGCTGTACATGCACCAGCAGTGATTAGACCCTGAGTTTGACCTTCAATTGAGATATAACATGGAGTTGGCATTACTTAATCCTTAATTAGTTTGAAAACAAAAACATATATGAATGCAGTCAGTACTAATCAAGAGTCATGCCAAATTTATAGTCTTTAAATACAGTCACTTAAAGTGATATCACGCTCATCACAGGTAATAAATTACCCAGAGCGAGTAAATTATTGCTCAAAGGCAAGTAGAAATTTGCTTGCCTCTAAACTCGTTGCTTCTATGTCGGCATCAGCAAACGAAATTCCGCTCTTTATGGGTATGCATCTGAATTGGAAAGAATCCACCACACTTAGGAGCCACAATAAAAAGGAGAGATAAGTGATTGAGAAAAATAGGAGCAACACGACCTGCCAAATGCTGCCCTTGTTTCCTGAGTAATGAAACTAGCGCAGAATATCAATACGCGGCTCTTCCAGATCCATTAACATTTCTATGTGGGTGGTGATATCCACTTTTTGCAGATTTTCCAGCAGCCACTTTCCACCTAAACAAGTCGCTGGAACAAACGCATACATTTCGTTTTCCGCTAAAGGGCCGAGCTTTTCTAAAGCTTGTTCAAACAAAAGTTCGTCATTTTCATCTTCTTGGTCTTGGTCATAGCTTGAAGCGCTTTCAAAAAAAAGAGCCATATCTAATTCCAACTCTTCTTCACTTTGCTCTGGCATTTCATCGGTGTGCCACTGATGCAGTAGCCCAATCACTGGGCAGAAAGACATGACATCACCTCGTTTGCGATTCCAAATTTCCAGATCACCAAATGCCCCTCTGGCTATCACAAAATTCTCCGACGGGTCATCAAACTGACTAATTGCTGATAAGCGCTCAATAATGTCTCGGTAGTCGTTGGGATTTACCGTCCAATACAAACCGTTGTTATACCCACACCAGCCATGGCGCTCCCAATAGGTCAGCAGATTTTTAGGCAATACTCCGTCGTATTGTTCAAGAACCTCAGAGGGGACTGGTGTACTGCAAACGATGGGGAAACCACGATGCACGCCCATTGTATGCTCAAACTCCTCAAAAGCTTGCTGCATTTTTGCAGACCAATGAAATTTAAAGCTCATTATTTCTTCCATATATTTGAGCATCCTGCTTTTCTGTAGAGGAATTTTCCTTTCCCATAATCAGCATTCACGTGCTTTTAATATAATAAATAGCGAACCTAATTGGTTCGCTATAAAAATATAATCAATTCGTCCTATTGAGTGATACTGCCGGAACTATCAATTTCCTGTTCTAATACAGCTATCTTCCAGCTAAGGTTGTTTAGCCGATCTTTAAGAATATCAAACTCTTTTTCAGCGGTTTCTAGCTCACCGTTTTTTATGAGTTCTTGAACATAATCCACACGCCCGTAGATTGGAGATAAGCTAATGGCAAAGGCCTCCAAGGATTTGGTTTGCTTTTGTAAGTCTCGCCATTTTCCACGCTTCGCTAGTAAGGAAATGTTAGCCATCTTAGTTCGAATGTCACTGAACTTAGCAACAAATAACTCGGTTTGTTCTAGTGCTACTTTCTGCTGCTCTGAAAACATTGCGTCGAGCTGTGTTGTTTTATCATCTTGAGGATATAACGTTTTAAGCAGTTGAACATGAGCCATCGCTTGTCGTTTGGAATCGGAGAATGATTCCAACATGTCGTGCTCTAGTGCTTCGCCATATAATGGAACAAGATCTTTTTGCCAACGTGCTCGTTGCTTGTCGGAAGACTGCTCAACAAACAACTTAGCCTGCTGCGTATCATTTATTTTGCTAATAAGCTGAGGCTGCCCATAAGGTGTAGAGTGGTACCATGGCCAACCTTTCCATCCGGCCAATACACCCACAACGACAGCACACGCCGCTATCGTTGACACGCCGAGTCCTTTTTGCCAGAACTTTAGCTTAGGTGGTTCACTTCGCTCCTGTTTCTTCAGCAAATTGTGGTATTGGGTTTCTATGCGGTCAATATGTTCAAAAAGCGCGAACCCCACTCCTTCAAAATCGACTTTATAGTCGGTACTTTGCTTCTCAACTAATTGGTGTAAACGATCGCAAAATCGCTCTGCTCGATACAGTTCACGGAGAGTACCGTGATCCGGTTTCAACGCTTTCAGCTCTTGGACAACACGCCCGTTGACCCAATCGAGAAGCTCTTTACGCATTTTGGCTGTTTTTGTATCACCGCCACTCTGATTCGCTAGACTACTGCTTAATAGCTCTAAGCCCGTAGCGAAGCCAGTCAAGCCTTGAGTCTTTAGACATGCCACTGTGTAGTAGCCGCACATCATAAAATCAATCCCAGGGCCACGTGCTAGCACTTCACAGTTTTCTTTAACTGCCTCCCAATCACTGCCACCAGCAATTGGGTTAAAGCGACGGTTGATTTCTTCTCTTACTCGGATGTAAGGCTCTAAGACTCGAATTGAGTCCGAATCCTGAGTTAGTCGAAAAAGCGCATTATCAATATAAATCACATTGGACATTGTAGATATCGTCCTGAAAAGGCCAGAGCGAATCACTCGCTCTGGCTCTTTGGGTTAGTAAAGTGTTTTAGACAACTTGAACGATTTGAATAAACGCTCAGTGAATGGGTTCGCATCTGCCTCTGAGTTAACGCGGTAAATCATCTCACCACCATCAACATCAAACTTAAAGTCGACTGAGGTTGGGCTTGCTGAAACAACCGACGCTTTGTCTAGCAGGCGGAAGAACGCCCACGGACCTTGAAGCTGAACACTGCGAGGTGACATGTTTGATTTGGTTGGAATCAAAGTCACTTTCGATACTGCAGAGTCTCTCAGTGTGTTAGGCCAGATCAGCTCTACGCTTTCACGCGGGCCGTGACTGTAAGCAAGGAATTGCCCGTCCACATTAAGCAAACTGCGACGCTTATTGTTGGTTAGGCTCATCGGTTCTACCGAGAAGTTCACATCCAATATGCCTTTTCTGTTGAAGAATGCTTCACGAATTTTCTGGGCTTGTTGGATCTGATCCAGCACTTCTTTACGAATGATCGATTGAGCAGAATCATCGGCTGTCACTGTAATGTTTTCTTCAATAAACATTTTCAGTTGGTTGTTGTAAAAGCTATCCAGCGTGCCGTTAGGAGCAAAGAAAGATTCGAAATCTTGTAGCGACGCGTCTTTCTTAGAACCTTGCGTAAATGGATAGCGCCCTGCCAGTTTGCTCTGGAATGGCGCATACACATCTTCTGTCCAGCGAACTTCCAAGTGCTTAATCGCCTCTTGCTTCACAACATACCAACTTTCATCTGCCAATTTCGCAAACATGCTGTCCATTGGTTTAGGCAAACCAGATGAGATTCGCTTCAACGTATAGATTGGGTCTGCGTTAATTAACTTAACTCGTGCTTTGGTAGCATCAAGGGCTGCCATTCCGACATCTGGCGCATCTTTAATAGCCGTTAAGTAGCTCTTAAGCTCATCAACGGAAGCCAGAACTTCGTTGATGTATGCTGGCTGGCCATCCACTTGAGTGAGCATCCCGTTAAGATCCGCAAACGGTGTCTCGATCATGGAGGCGACTTTGTATTTTGGACTCTTCAACAACTCATTCTGTGCTGCATCATCTGCCGGTAACGTGGTAAAGAGTTGGGTGTTATTGTCCAGCGTACGCAATAGACGCTGCATCGGTTCAAGGTTGCTGGTGAGATTTTCTAACACCATAACTGCGTCGTTGATGTCATTGAAATACTTCACATCAATTTCATTCAGCGCTGCACGCCATGTGTTTGTATAATCGGCTACGTACAAGCTGCGAATCTTATCTCTAAGCGCTTGTTTGTCGGCTTCACTAAATTGCGCGGTTTTGGTTTGCCCCAATACCCAACTGTCAATCAGCGCCAACTCTGAGACCGACTCAGACTGTGGCATGAAGAAATCTTCAAAGCCTCGTTTCGTCAGCATTTGCGGAATGTAAAGGCTCGCACTGTTCATCACGCGTTCTTCAAAAACCACGTCAAACACTGGGCCAACAAGACTTCTTAAGTTGACTGCTGGGCCTAGGAGCGTCTGCGCACTTAACTTCAAGTTTCGGTAAACACGCTGGTCGTTTGGCATTGTGCTTAGCTCGGTTTGTGCTCGTGCGATCACTCTATCGTAAGGCTTCATCACCGACTCAGCATCTTTGTCACCATTTAGGCGATCTGCTTCTAAGTCAGTATGACGCATTGCGTATTCGAGGTGCCCTAGCAAGTCTTCTTGAATTTTACGCTGACCTGAAAACTCTTGTTGCCAGTACTTGGCAAAGTAGTCCAGAACGTAATCTTGGTAGCGACCACTCTTGTCAACTAGCATTCGATAGACTCTAAGTACTGCCAACTTCTCTTCGTCGGTTTGAGCTTGGTTTAGATCTACGACAACATCGGCCATCAACAGTGGCAGTAAACGAGTCTCTAGTAAATTTAGGTACGTTTCCTCAACTTTCGGACCGATGGTATGGCCTTGGTACAATCCAAAGTCTGATATGTACTTAGGCTTTTCTCGGAAGAAACCAAATTCAAGTGTGGCTTCACGGATCTGATTAAGAGGATCTAGAACATTTTGTTGCGATTTCAGACTCTTGTTACCACTAAACTGCTCTTTATATTGGTTAACTTTGGCTAGCACTTTATCCGCATGCTGAACGTTGCTCATGTAGTTACGGTGCCAGTTACCGACTAGCAGTACCGTCGCAATAGAACACGCAACGAAAGAAAGCATAAGCAGACGACGTTTGTTTCTCGCCACACGGAAGTTGTCGGATGCCAAGCCAGCTTCTGGATAAATTATGTGGGTGAACAGTTTCTCAGTGAAGTATACCGTGGAGTTTTTTGCTCTCTGCGCGGTGTTGATCGCATGGGATAAGCCGTAACGACGCGAGGCTGCATCATCAAATGCATTGCTTGGAACACCTTGCTGATACACGGACGTAAAGTAAGCACCACGAACCAGAGCGGAGGTAGAGAACTGGTCACTTGCCAATGCTTCTTGGAAGAAGAGCTCTAGTATGTCTTTTAAGCCTGCAATCTGGCGGGTAAAGCTGTAAATAGCATTACGCTCTTCCAATGTCATTGGCGCAGATACGGTATGAGGCAGCATATCGTTAATACGTTCAACGAACTGCGTGTATTCAGAGACAAATTCTTCCAACCAAGAGTCTAGGTTATCAACGGAATCCATTGAAAAAGTAAAACCTAGCACCTCTTCACGCTGCGCTTTTGTGTAATGCTTGAAGAAAGGTTCAAAGCCGTATAGCAAATCGAGTTTTGTTAGTGAGATGTACACTGGTAAACGAGTCGATAATGTCTCCATCAATTCACGTAAGCGGGCACGCAACAAATTTGCATATGCTTTACGCTCTGATGCGGTTGCGGTCGCCAAATGCGAAACATCTAATGCCAATACAATACCATTAAGCGGTCGACGACTACGCGTACGCTCTAACCAATTAACAAAGTGTAACCACAGTCGACGCTCCATCTCACCGTTGTTTTCTTCGCTTCGGTTACCTTGTGTTAGCAACTCTCCGTCAGGGTCGATCAAAACCGATTCATCCCCTACCCACCAATCAAATGAGTAAGGGTTTTCGCTTTTCTGGCCCGAAGCACGCATTACTGATGAGAATACGAAATTTTGACCCGAACGGTTGATCAAGCTTGTTTTGCCGGCATTCTCTAACCCGAGGACAAGGTACCAAGGTAATGCATACAAGTAGTTGTGCTTGTTCAGGCTTTGTTTCATGTTCACCATGACCTGATTCAGCTCAACTTCTTGGCGTTCTTCATAGACTTTGATTGGATCTTGACGCAGTTTCTCTTCGCGTACTTGCTCCGCTTTAAATCCTTGTAATTTACGCCACTGCCAGACGCCCCAAATCGCTAATGCGCCCAGAGTAAACAAGCTACTAGCAACAGCACGAGCCGTAATGGACTCCAGCGGCCTTTGCTCCGCAATAACTAACCATGGTCCTGCCCACCAAATGGCAACGTTCAACAATATGAACGTTGTGAATAGCAAAATAGGCATTGCCGCAGCAAGCCCAGGTTTAAGCCGTTTTACTATTCCGACAATAAATTTCCACATGAATTGTGTCCTTGTTTACTCTGACGTTGTATATCTTTGTATTTGTTCAACCAAACTCGGCTCCCAGTCAGGAACGGTGAGATTTTCGATCTGACTATTGAGTGTTTGGTATTGTTCTTTTGCCATTGCATCGAGATGGTTGGTGCGCATTAGATCAGCCGCCAAAAGTCGCCAATAAAACTGGTCTCTTGGCTCGACAGCGCTGACTAGGCCATCATTCAACATGGAAAGTGCGACGGCGATGCCACCTTCTTTTGCCAACTGAAACGCTTCTTTACGTTTTTCCTGCCAATCCCCCCCAACAGACTGACCTGATGAGCCGTCAGCTTGACCAACGTTGATTAACCACTCTTTCACACTTTCTGAAACGAATGGTTCACCACCTTTAAACTTCAGTTCGAATAAAGAAGGCATGCGATTGAGAAAGTTTTGCGTTTCTTCCACTATGGCTTTGCACCAGTCTTCTTTGCCTAACTGTTTGGCAATGGTATGGCTCATGAGTTGACCCTCAAACCAGTAGGGAGCAAGCGTCAGGCTTTGTTCTACTTTTCGCCATAGAGCAAGGTCTGGGTGACGAAGCTGATCTTGATAGTCTTTTACTCGATCAACCTGCATCCCACGAAGCATGGTTTCGCCATCTTGTTTATGATCTGGTAATGAAGAAATACTGCCCCATACGGCGAAACGTCTAAGTCGAATCGCCAACGCAATTCCGTAATCCTGTTCGGAAAGGAAATCAGCCACTTTCAACAGTGTTTGTTTAGCCGCTTTATCGCTTGAGTGATCCACCACAACACTAGAAGATGATGGAGTGACAGATGCCGGTGAAACTTGCTCGGTTTTCGCCTCACTCTGCGCACTTTGTTCCGTTACTCGTTGGCTTTCTTCAGCACGAGAAAGCTCGCCTTTCACTCGAACCACGACAGAGTCGACTAGCTCTGAGGTAAGTTCCAGTTTCTCAATCGCCTCTTGCCATTCTGCTACGGCTTTTTGTAACGCTTGGCGATCTGTTTCGTCTAACGTGGAGAAGTCAAACTTATCAATCACTAAAGTAAAGCGTTGGGCCATTTGGCTGAAGAACTTTCTCCTTGGCAAGTTCCCCCTTGGTCCCGGTGCTGGAAAGCTCTCGTTCCAATAGTGACTTATAAACTCCCCCATTACTTCAAACGATGTAATAAGGCGCATTGGCGTGACTTGATTGTGTAAACACTGGAGTAAATAAACGAGCAGTTTAATATCTTTGCTCTGCTCTCCAAGAAGCTTCAGCGTGCTGTGCTCAACTTCATCCCACTGGACCGATGCATGTGCAAGCGAGCCAACTTTCATCATCTGATCTTCGACAAAGTCAAAAAGGGGATGATCGACAAGTCGTTCACCTACCGGGCTATCATTACTGATCGGTTTAGCGATACATTGGCGGTATTCGGTAATTTCCATTTGTCCTCCTACCAACCACAACGTTCGCGTAACGCTCGAAGGCCATGCTTTAAGTCGCGAGTGTTAAACTGAAGGCCATCAGCGAGATCTGAATTGGAGCGCAGCGTCAGATATGAGTCATTCCCAATGCGCTTCATCATGTCGATTGCAGGTAACCCCCGCGCCGACGAAAACAACACGCCATAGTCATCACTACGCCAATATTGCATCGCTCCACGAACAGAAACTTGGATACGAGCATCGGCCGCTTCTTGAGGCAACGCTAATTCAACACGGCTCAAGTTGTTGATGCAACTGAGCAGAAGCACTGGCGCGTCTTGCTCTGCAAACGTGGTATTTTGAGCAGGTAAAGCGACCCAAGCACTCCCATCTTTGCCTTCACCTTCAACAACTAAGGCCCACCCCTCTCCGGGCTCTAGACCATCACGAGCCTCGATCGCCCGATTCCACTCAGAAGGGTAAGGGTTATCAGCAACGGGGGTAGTATGCTCTTCTAATGGCGTCGCGAAGACACCGTCAAAACATGCAAGGCGGTCTAGGCGCGCTGGTATTTCTCGGCACTGATTTGCCTGCTCTACCAATGTCTCTGTTTGATTTGCAAAACTGTCCGAGCTAACGCTAAGGCAACTGGATGCAACAATTACTGCTACAAGGCACTGTTTCATGCTTTGATCTCCAGTTTTTGACACTTATACGCCAGCGTCCGTTTTGGAATGCCTAGACTTTTTGCTGCCTTGGCACGATCACCAGAGAAACGCGTTAACCTTTCGGTAATAATGGTGGCTTCAAAGTCGTTGATGGCTTGCTTCAAGTCATCAATAACCGCAAAGTTAGGCGTATAACTTTGTTCTTCAATAGAAAGTACTTGCTCCGAAACAAAGGCAGAGTCCGATTCAGCAACGGGTTCAAGATTACGCATTAAGTTTAAACGGTGAACAAAGCAACCCGCTTCGATTTCTGTTCCATCTAGTGTTTGTGCACAACCAAACTCCACCAGATGCTTTAGCTCACGGACATTGCCCGGAAAATTATACTGTTTTAAACAGTCCAGTGCTCGATAGTTGAGCCCACGAATACTTGTGCCGTGTTGCTGGTTAAACATGCGTACAAAGTGACTACATAGCAAAGCCAAATCGTCTAATCGAACTGACAAGTTAGGCAATGAAATCGGGTATTGGAACAGTCGATAATACAAATCTTGTCGGAAGGTTTTCTTTCTTACCTGTTCGATCAAATTGACATGTGTTGCTGAAACCAATCGAAAATCGGAGCTCTGCTCTTGCTTTCCACCAAGAGGGCGAAATGTTCGAGTTTCGAGTACACGAAGTAACTTTGCTTGAAGCGTCAGGGGCATGTCACCAATTTCATCAAGAAATAATGTGCCTCCGTCTGCTTGTGCGATGAGACCTTGCTTATCGGTATCTGCACCGGAGAATGCACCTTTACAGTAACCAAACAACTCACTCTCTAGGAGATGTTCAGGGATGGCGGCACAGTTAACAGCGACCATTGGTGCAGACTGACGAGATGAAAGCTCATGAACAGCGGCAGCAACAAGTTCTTTCCCTGTCCCTGTTTCACCTTGAACCATTATGGAAAGCTGAGAGTTTGCTGCAGATACGATCTGCTCTCTCAACTTTTGCATTGCCGCACTTTCCCCGATTAACGTGGTTGCCAAGCTATTTGCCATCATTCGTTGCGCTGAGTCGCGTTGTATATCATAAAGCGACTCTTTCATTTCCATACGAGTTTGCTCTTCACGTTCCATTTCCGTTAGCAATTTCCATTGCTGCGCAAACACATCAACAAACCTTATGAAGCCCGTGTCTTTAAGTACGTTTGAGACCGTGTGGTTTTCTCCAATCATCAGCAGTATCGAATGGACTTGTCTATCACCCATTGGCAAAGGCTGCACACAAACTGAATCAAACATTCCAACGTTCTCGACCAGTTCAGAGAACGCTCGGTTTGAACGCCAGAAAATCAAGTCTTCTGCGGTAAGGTGCATCGTTTTAAGTGATTGCAGAACATGTGCAAATGGGGCATCGAAATCAGTTACTGACCATGCGTATTGGCGCTGAGAGTCATGCGGAACCAAATTGCGACCATCTGACGACGGTAACAATAAAAAACTGTCCCTTAGTTTCATGCCTTTATTAAGCAAATCGACAAAACGCAACGCGAGCAGGTGGGGTTTTCTTATCCCCACCAATTCGGTAGCAAACGCCAACCATTGACTCATGGTTACTCTACCTCCCCGATAAACTCGCCATCCGATGCGGCAAGGCGAATGCGATGAATCGGCTCTCTTTCGGCTAGCTTATTAAGGAGAGCAAGCGAAACTGGTGGTAATAGCTGACCTTCGATGATGGCCTCAAGCATACGAGCACCATTTTCGCTACGAGTTGCTCGGCTTAGAATTTCGTCAATTAGACCTTCACCTATTTCCATCTCTGCGTTGTAGCGAGACTTAAATAGCTTCTCTAGGCGTGTTAGCTTGCCGCGAACAATTTGATCAAGTACTTCTTTACCTAACGGAAGGTAAGGAATCACTTCCATACGAGCTAATAGTGCAGGCTTGAAGAATGCTGCCAGTTCTGGATATAGCGCATCATCGAGTTTTTCTTTGTCTTCTGCGTAATCCACTATGGTTTGGTAACCAAGGTTAGAGGTTAGGAAAAACACGATATTTTGACAGTCGATCAAGCGGCCTTCACCATCGGCAAGTTCACCTTTATCAAAGCCTTGATAGAAGATGTTCAATACTTCTGGGTGCGCTTTTTCTACTTCATCCAAAAGGACAACTGAGTAAGGCATTTTACGGATGGCTTCGGTTAATACACCACCTTCACCGTAACCAACGTAACCTGGAGGTGAACCAATTAGGCGAGATACTGTGTGTTTCTCTTGATACTCCGACATATTGATCGTTGTTAAGAACTGCTTACCACCATATAACTGCTCGGCTAGCTGAACAACGGTTTCTGTTTTACCAACACCACTTGGACCAACAAGTAAGAAAGCGCCTTTTGGTCTGCCAGGGCGACGTAAATCAGCACGAGCGGTTAGCAAGTGGCGATGAATGCGCTCAATTGCGATATCTTGCCCTTTGATCGCCTCTCCTAGTGTCGCTGTAAGGTGAGTGATCTTGTTCAGCTCATTGGTATTCATCTGATCAACTGGCACACCAGTCCAATCGGCGATGACCTCTGCGATTTGGTCTGAATCAACTTGGGGATACATCAAACGTTGATCATGTGCAATCGCGTCCAGTTCACCGTATTTCTCTTGCAGCTCAGTGTAAACCTGCTCGGTGTTTTCCGCGTCTTGTTCTTCTGCTTTGCTCAGGGACATGAGTTCAGCACGTAACTCGATGATCGATTCCACCAGTTCTTTTTGGTGCTGCCAGCTTTCTGTGAGTTCAGCTTTTTCTGCTTCATCTACCATTTCTTGCGTGCGAAGAACATCAAGGCGCTCTGCATCTACAGTCTGCCCAAGGTACTGGGCACGCTCCAACATATCAATTTCAAGCTGGCGCTGGTGACAAAGTGTTTCTAGCATCGCTAAACGTTTAGGCGGTGTTGTCATGTTGATCGCAATACGTGCACAGGCAGTATCGAGTACATCAATCGCTTTATCCGGAAGTTGACGCCCTGAAATGTAGCGAGCAGACAGTTCCGCCGCTGCTTTCAAAGCGTCATCAGTGATTAATACATTGTGCGCTTTCTCATACACACCATTTAGACCACGTAAAATATCAACGGCCTGTTCGATACTAGGCTCATCGAGTTTTACGAGCTGGAATCGGCGAGTTAGCGCAGGATCTTTTTCAAAGTATTTTTTGTATTCTTTCCAAGTTGTGGCGGCAACAGTGCTTAGCTCACCACGTGCTAGCGCAGGCTTGAGAAGGTTAGCGGCATCGCTACCACCTTCTTGGTTACCTGAACCGATAAGTGTATGCGCTTCATCGATAAATAGAATGATTGGCTTTGGCGAGTCCTTAATGGCATCGATAACACCTTTAAGGCGTTTTTCAAATTCACCTTTAACCGAAGCACCCGCTTGCAATCGGCCCAAATCTAATGAATATAACTCTACGTTTTGTAGTTGAGTCGGCACATTACCAGCAACCACGCGCAAGGCTAGACCTTCGATCATGGCACTTTTACCAACACCCGCGTCGCCGACAACAATAGGGTTATTTTTGCGACGGCGGCAGAGGATATCAATCATCAGATTTAGTTCGTTTTCACGACACAATACTGGGTCAAGTTCACCCTGACGTGCTTGCTCTGTTACGTTGGTACAGAATTTACCAAGTGGCGTTTCTGCAGCATTTTGAAGTGGTGATTGACGCTGCTCACTTTTGTTCTCAACGGCAGTTTCTGCTGATTCGTTTAATATTAACGCGAAGTTTTTCTTTAAGCTTTCTCGGTTGATGCCTTCGAAAAGAGCAATCAGTTTGAAAGGAAGATAACGGTCAACTCGAGTTAGTGCAGCAAGAAATACTGCACCAGAGCGTAACTCATTTTGTTCTAGCTCTGTGGTTGAGAGAAGCCATGCTTCTTGAAGCAACTCAACGAGTAGTGGGGAAAATGCAGGATAAGTATCAAGCACTTGCTCGCGACTGTACGTCTCGACAATTGCTTGCTTTACCGTTTCTACTTCCAACCCAGCTTGTTTCAGAATTAGGCGAACATCCGATAGTGGGTTATCTAGAAGCACATCTAAATAGTGCTCTAGTGTCACTTCTGGATGTTGGCGTTCAATACAAATCGAAGCCGCTTGCTCTAAAGCTAATTTACTTTGAGCGTTAAGTTTTGAGATAAGAGTTGGTAATTCTATACGGATCACAACGTACCACCTAGCCTAATTATTATTAAAGTATTTGATTTAATTGATTTAAAACGTCGCTTGATTTGTTATGCAGTACGTATGTGTACCCCAAAAACAGCCCAGCCCAGAGAACGACGAACCCTAGGAACACAGACCAAACCGGAATTTGTCGACTTAACTTATATTTGGCACGAACGACATGTTCAGTCGCACTAGTAAGAGCTTGAGGTTCACGTTCGTCAAAGCTACTCAGAATATCGTGCAGGCGTATAATCACCTTTTCGCGCTCTGCATGACCACCTTCCATAACGCGGTATTTTCCTTCAAAGCCCAAAATCAAGCAGTGATAGATAAACTCGAGTAAAGATTTGTATCGCTCCGGCTCGCCCTCTAAACGATTTAGAATGGTAAATACTTTTTCACCACCCCAGGTTTCATTATGAAAGCGCGATAGCATCGAATGCTCTGCCCATACGCTTGACGCTCCCCACTCAGTGCCCATTACAGACTCATCCAGACATGCACACAAAATGTAGCGATACGCCATTAAGATGGCATGCTCATAGCCTTGCTCTGACAGCTCGATTTCTATCGTTTTGATTTCTTCGACTGTTTGACGATAAATGAGGTCGATATTTTCACACTCAGTAAGTGAGCGAACTCGTAGCGAAAGGCCAAACAAGGGTGTGGCTGCATCGATCAAAGGGTTTGGGTTGTCGCCACGAAGTTGAAACCAGTAGTCTTGGTCGTGGTTGATTTTTTCCACATCGTCAAACAGTAAGCTCGACAATGGGGAGTCTTTTTTGGTTGGCTCCATGTTTAACTCCTGATCGCCCAGAACTGAAGGTCTAAATCTTCAAATGCGCCAGCTACATGGAACGCAAAACCACTAGAATGGTTCAGCATTGACCACGCAGGGCTTGTTTTGTCCAGCTGGTAATATGTATAACCCGCGTGATATGGAAGCTGGCGAGGTGCGACCGGTAGTGACGTTAGCGGAATACCCTGGAGCTGAAGTGAGATCAGCTCGCGGATCTTCTCCACTGAAGACACTTTGGTTTGCTGCGTGAACAAACGGCGTAACTCGTCTAGTGGCATTCTTGCTTTGACAGCAATAATGAACTCTGCACTTTCCATCAATTGAGGATCGTGGATCGGTGCAACCATTAATCCGTACTTGCGTTTTTCTAGTTGGATTGAGACCGCTCTTGGTTCCAATACAACACTCAAACTCTGACGTAAGTTTCGAATCAATGGTTGAAATGATTGACTCGGTAAATCGTGACTGTAACTTGGCAAGCTTGGTGGCAATCGACTTTCATCTGTAAATGTAGCAAGCTCACCACATACGGTTGAAAGACACTCAAACAACCGCTCTGGATGCAAACTTCTAAGCTCCGCTAGATGTTTCATCTGAGGTTGTAATCGGTTAAGCGCCTGCAACAGCATGAAATCGGACACATCTGCAACGCCGCCTTGAGACGGTGAGCTAATGCGTTGTGCGATGTTTTTTGCTCGTTCCCTCATCAATCCCGACATTTCGTTGATGAAACGATGCAATGAGGACATACCAACCACATTCAAGTGGCACGGGATAAAGTCTGGATCCAATACCACACTTCCGTCTGGGCGTTTCTCTAAAATACGGCCAATAGCGATTGATGCGTAAGAGCTTCTGTCTTCTCGCTCTAACATGATCTGCATACGGATCGGTGATACCTCTACTGTAGTGGTGTCACCTTGTACGCTGTGCACATCACGAACTTCTTGGCGACGACTCACATAACGTCCTGTGCCTCGCTCTTCCGGCCAGTTTATCTCCATCAAGGATTCACTACGTAAAGGGACGGCAAGGTAAACGATTTGGTTCGCGAGCGACGCATCATCAACTTCTAGAGCGTCGGGCATATGGTCTTCTTGAGGAATACGGAAGACTGTACCATCAGGCATCACCCCAACAGCTCGCTCAATTGCAATACGACCAAACGATAAGTACTCAGGGTTTAATGACAACTCGGAAACACCGTATAAGTAACGACTAACGGAGCCTAGACGCTCATCGATGCAGTACTCTGTATATCTCTGTTGTTGCTGGAAGTGCTGAGGCTTAATGAACAAGCCCTCATTCCAGATCACTCGGTTACGCGCAAACATCGTATGCTATTCCACCCTGTCCAATTTTACGTTGTAATCTTTAAACATCATGAGCAAGTGGTATTCCCTGCCCTTATTCAGTATTTTGACGGCTTTTTTCCATTCACTGAGCTCTGGTTCAGCAAAATGGGCCATCACTCCGATGTAGTTGGTTTCTTCGTCGACTTCAAAAGCATCGATGAATTTGAACTGTTCAGGTAGCAACACGTAGTCGTAAATTTTGACGAAGTTACTTCGAAGCGCTGTTTTGTAGTCTTTTTTTAGCTGGTCATAGTCAGCTGACATAAACATCGAATCGTCTTTTAATTCGAATACCTGAATCTCTACTGGTGATGATTCACCCCAAATGTTGGGGTTGACCAAATCATCACTGACCAAACTGAACGTCAATTTTGTTTGTGCTTTCGCGGGTTCATAAGGTTCCGGCGCGCTACTGCATGCGGTCAGCATCAGTAATGAGCACAACATCCATAGCACTCTTATCACGGCTATAGCTCCCGTTGCTTTTCTCGAATTTTTCGGTCGTATGACTGCTCAAAGATTTCCCAGAACAGTTTCTCGAACCCTCTCTGGCGGTTGGAAGTTAATTCGCGGTAGTAGTTGCAATACATCTTCCAAGCCCACTCATCACTTGTTGTTTGCGTCGTATCAGTGGTGCGTTTGTAGTGATGAAAGCGACGTAGCATCACCTCCGGAGAGAACGCAGTTAAAATCTGACTCAACGCGTCTGCGGTTGCATGCTGCATTGCTTCGTTGTGATCGCGCACCGTTTTGAGGCTTTCTGCTATCGCCGCTGGTGCAGATAAGTGCACCAAACTTTTGTCTGCGTCATAAAGAGTTTTAACCGTTTCTTCATATGACAGTCCTAGGCGCAGTGGGTTATCTTCGATAGGTTGAAGGTTTCGGTTTAGCGTTCCGAAGCGCCCCTCGCTCACCTGTTGATGCAAATCCAGTAATCCGCGCACACATGCTTGAAGAGATTCACCCATTTCTTGTGACAATAAATGCATTCGAGCCATATTGTCTTCATCACTCAAATCCACCCCTAAACCGTCAAGCATTGGGCCCGTGATAAGGTGGTTAGTTTGTGTATTACTATGGTTAAATGTCTCTGTCTGTGGCTGGATGCTCTTTGCCACTTCCTCTTCTAACAGATCCAGTACTTTTTCATCCATTGTGAAACCTTCTGATACGTTGCTATCGTTGTTATTTAGTTGGGTGGGCTGTGCCACAGATTGAGAAACGTTGGTTCGCTCTTCTTTATTCGAGGGTTTCAATTTGTTAAAACCAAAACCTAAAATCTTCTTGAGACGAATAGATGATGTCATTTCATACTCACTATCCGCTTGTGGGGTAAACGCAACTTCATGTAATCCCAAATCCTCATCCGGCACTAATGATTGCTTGGGTAATTCTCTTGGCTCAGGATCTGGTTCAATTAACCTGTTTTCGTTGGCTTCTTGAGAACCCATTAATTCATCAAGCGCGTTTAGTGGGTCAGCATCGATACCTTCACTTTCCAGTTCAGGCTCTTCTTCGTATGCCAAATCAGAAAGTAGATCTTCGTCTTGTGAGGTAAACAGCGCGTCCAATGAGCCATGCTGTTCCTCGACTTCATTAGCGTTACCAAATAGGATGCGCAATTGATACGGCCCAATGGAAACTTCGTCTTTATGATTCAGGCGAGCTAACTGGCCTTTCCCTAGCGGTAAGTGAGCACCGTTGACGTAAGTGCTCCCGCAAATATCTCTTAGGCAATACGCCCCATCGAGTACAACCACTTCACAGTGCTCTGAGCTTACTTGTCCATCCGAGTCGGTGAGTCGCCACTCTGATGTCGTCGCCGCGCCGATAATTCCGCCAGTTTCCTTCCATGTATGCTGAGCCGACAAACCAGATTCCAAACGCTGTGCGTTTGTTACCAATAAAGTCAAAGATGGCAGTTTTGGTTTATTCATGGTTATTGCCTTACCTGAATCAATACGTTTTTATTCGTTGTGTCGCTTCCAAGGAACGAGGTCCACCCCAGTGCGACACCTTGTTCTGGATGTAAACAAAAGTCAGGAGCTTCACTTTCTTTCATCGTCAGTTCAACGTCATAGGCCATCTGCTCTCGTAAAATAAACTCGACCAACTTACACAGTGGCTGATGCTCTTTCCCAGATGGCAAGAAGTCTGCGAAGCGTTCCTGCGTTAAATTGCCGATACAAATGACAAACTTGCCACTACAATCAACAACCGATTCACCAATGATTGAATCAATGCCAAGGCTCGCATTCTGCACGCCTAAACCTAACTGCTGACTTTTATCAATGAGCACCCGTCGTCTCACCCATTGCCTGATAGTGACATCTTCTAAGTCGAAACAGTGGGCGATGATGCCTGCCACAACCTGGGGTGAGCGACTTCGACCAGCCAGCGTGCCTGCATACGCCAACATTTTGCACCAGTTAATCGGTGTTTCACCTCGAAGGTCAGGATCACCTAGTCCTACCAAGGCGAATAGCTGCGCAGAGAACTGGTCCTGTGCTCCAGCTTGAAAGCGAACGTAATAACGATACTTTCGCCATACTCGATAAACGAGGTTGATCAAGCGGTTATTAAAAAAGTCTAAAAATGGCTGTTTAAACCCACCAGTTTCTTCCGTTGCTAACTGCTCCAAAATAAAGCTCGGCAAAGGCGATTGAGCTCCGGAAAGTCCAAAAAAGTTAGTTAAAAGCACTTGCCTTTCATCGTGTCGTGTTTCTAACGCTTTTACATCACATGGCGAAAACCCCAAACTTGGGTTTGCACTAAACACGAGGCGGCAATGTCGCTCCCATTCTTCTGACTCTGGGTTTAAATCATTGAGTTTCTGCAACAATTCAACTAGTTGATAGAAACTGTATTCTCTAACTTTGGCTGACAGCTCACCCGTTGGGGGGTGAAATTCTTCACCGTCTAAATCAACGGCTGCATTCCACTCTGGGTTCCCCATGTGTATCTCTCTTTGTTCGTGACGTTCACCACGACGAGTTCGTGGAATGAGTTAATGCTGGCGTAGAGCGCAAAGAAGTGACTCAGTACCGTGCCAAACAAAAATAAGTCTCCTTCCGAGCCAAATCCGTTTTGGTCAATATGTAAAGTCGACTGTAGCCCTCGAACAGGTAAACCTCTTAGAATTTTGTCGACTGGATGAGACTCGATTTTTACGATTCCGTCTAAACGCATGCGAGCAACTCGTTCTGCCTGACGATCAACAAGCGCTCTAAAGTCGTAGGCTCTTAGGACGCAGCTCAGTGCTTCTTTCGACAATAATGACAGGTAGTTGAGTGACAAGTTGGAAATCAGCGTCCATAGCAAACTGCCATCTAAAACGGGTCTAAGCGATTGCGACGGTACGGTTATATTCTGGAATGTCGCAAATGGGGGTGAAGTATCGGTTGCAACACAAATATCACCCACTCCTAGCTCTAGTGGCAATAGGCGATTCGTACATGTAAGTTTAATTGAAACCGCTTCATCAACACCGACAGCAGATGTTTCATCTCCTCGAATAAACGAAATAAATGAATCAAATCCATCGCCTCGGATGCTTTCCTTCACCCTCGTACGGTAGTAAAGAGCTTGACGATTACGTACACGTTCTACTTCGTGTTGAAAGCTCTCGAAAGATTCATAAACTCGCTTTGCACCTCTGATGCGTCTGCCTTCGGACTCTGTATCTTGCCAACCGACTACACTGTCAACGCTGAAAATCTCATAATGCGCAGGATAGCGACTAGAGGGGAAAATCCTGTACTCAGTGCGACGGCCGTTTAAGTCGACCGGATCTGCGTCATGTCTAAATAAATTGATAATAGGAGTGCAATAAAGTTGGAAGTTATCCTTTCTGACTCGCGTATCTGCTGGTAACGTTTTAGAAAAATGAATATTTAACGTAAATTCACCCGTAACAGATTTTGGTAGAGCGCTAGCAAGACCTTTCACGTCGAAAAAGTGGAATGCCTCGGGGAAAGATAAATACTCTTGTAAGATTCGGTAGCCGTCGTAGACATTTTTAGGGTAAGGCAACAGTGCTTGCTCGCTATCAAAACCGACTGTGGCAAATGCGTCAGCAGGTAGTGCAAACTCAACACCGTCAACTTCAACGGTCATTTTTTGTAGGTAATGGTGTAGCCACAAATACAAAGTTTGAGAGCTGTATTTGTCTCCGCCTAAGTAAAAGCGAAGTGTGCCAAGTTTGGCATCTCCTGCTGTCATGTCTCCTGTCATAGCAAGAGAGAGCTTTATGGTGGTTGCTTCACGAGTGTGCTCTGCGCTTACGTCTTCGCATTGAAGTGGATAAAGCTCGACATCTCGACATGTTTTAAAATGGCAAGGCGTCCCAAATACAGGCTTGCTATCCAACTGAGTGCCACGAGTTATTACCTGCTTTTCGCTGACGCTTTTATCTGGCGCAAAGGCAACAACGCTCATACTAGGAATAGGACGCAAGTAGTTAGGCCAAAGCATATTAATAATTGAATGAGTGAGCTCTGGGAATTCGTCTTCTACTTTTTCACGCAGGCGTGCAGTTAGAAAGGCAAAGCCCTCTAGCAGACGTTCAACATCAGGATCTGTTGTTCGGCCATGAAGAAAGCGCGAAAGCTGAGGGTGGATTTCTGTAAACTCTTTCCCTTGCTCTTTTAGAAACGCGAGTTCTTCTCTGAAATACTTGTCTTGCGTCATAAAGGTTAAAACACTCGATATTTTCTGTTTTGATCCAATAACAGACTGAACTGGACTTTTTCGTGTAACGCTTCGCTATTAATCGTCGCGATAATATGAAATCTAAGAGTTAACGGATTGAACGTATCTTGTTCTGCGTTTACGACCACATGTGTCAGGCGAGGCTCATAACGCTCCAAACAATTTTGAATCGCGAGCTTGATACGAACTGATAAATCTAAGGTTTCGAGCGTTGCATCGTTAAAATCTACTAAGCCCAGATCCGGTGCACTTTGAGAACCACCGATCCGAGAGTTCAAAATGTTTGATACATTACGTTTAATTGAGTCGAGTACATCTGATGCGTCTGGCCCTTGGGTCAAAGACATCGGTTTGGCGTTGGCTTCCAAACGTTCAAAAAAGCCAACACCAAATGCACTCTCTTCAGGTGCTATGTGCGTCATAATCAAGCTTGATCTAGACGACCTACCAAAGAAAGCTCGAAGTTCGCACCCATGTATTTAAAGTGAGGACGAACTGAAAGCGATACTTGGTACCAACCTGGGTTCCCCTCAACATCAGCAACTTCAATACGAGCTGCACGTAATGGGCGGCGACTACGTACGTCTGCTGGTGGGTTCTCCTGGTCAGCCACATATTGCTTAATCCAAGTGTTTAGTTCACGCTCAAGGTCTTGGCGCTCTTTCCATGCACCAATTTGCTCACGTTGCAGTACCTTAACGTAATGCGCTAGACGGTTGATGATCATCATGTAAGGAAGCTGAGTACCCAGTTTGTAGTTAGTCTCCGCTTCTTTACCTTCCTTAGTATTCGGGAAGATCTTTGGTTTTTGAATTGAGTTCGCAGAGAAGAATGCTGCGTTATCACTACCTTTACGCATAGTAAGAGCGATAAAACCCTCTTCTGCCAATTCAAATTCCTTGCGATCTGTGATCAGTACTTCTGTAGGAATCTTGCTTTGCAGCGCACCCATTGATTCAAATACGTGTACTGGCAAATCTTCAACGGCACCACCGCTTTGTGGGCCAATGATGTTTGGACACCAACGGTATTTCGCAAAGCTATCAGTTAAGCGAGTAGCAAACGCAAAGGCAGTATTACCCCACAGGTAATGCTCGTGAGAGCTGCTTACATTTTCTGTGTAGTTAAATGACTTGATCGGGTTCTCTGTTGGATCATAAGGAACGCGTAATAAAAAGCGTGGTGCTGTCAAACCTAGGTAGCGTGCGTCTTCAGACTCACGTAGAGAACGCCATTTGGTGTACTTCGGACTTTCGAATGTAGACTTCAAATCTTTGATGTTTGGTAATTCTTCAAACGAATCAATACCAAAGAACTCAGGGCCAACACTCGAGATGAATGGAGCATGAGACATTGCACCCAATGCACCCATGTACTGTAGAAGTTTCATATCAGGTGTTGATGGTGAAAATGCATAGTTACCGATAATCGCGCCTGTTGGTTCACCACCAAACTGGCCATAACCTGACGAATAAACATGTTTGTACAAGCCCGCTTGACATGTTTCAGGAGCGAATTCAAAGTCTTCTAGCAATTCATCTTTTGTTACGTGCAGAATTTCCACTTTGTTATTCTCGCGGAAATCTGTGCGATCAATGAATAGCTTAAGACCACGCCATGAAGATTCCATTTGCTGGTAGTCTGCGTTGTGAAGGATCTCATCCATCTGCGCGCTGACTTTCTTGTCCAGTTCAACCAACATTTGGTCAACCAAAGATTTGTTTACTGGCTCTTCTGATTGTGGAGAACCCAGTAAGTTTTCAATAAATGCAGCAACACCTTTCTTAGCGATATCATAGCCATCTTCACTAGGAGCAATGCGAGTTTGCTGCATGATCTCATCTAGCAGGCTACCTTCCGCTAACTGGGGGGTTTCCAATACCGATTCAGTTGTAGACATTAAGTAAATCCTAAATTTTGATTAGTAACGAATATCGTTCAATTAAGCTTGAGGCTCTTCTTCTTTTTTCTCGCCGCCGACCAAATTCAACTCAGCCAAAAGCTTTTCACGAGACTCTTCTGAATTCAGAAGTGTTTGAAGACGCTCACGGAAAGCTGGAATATTGCCAAGAGGACCTTTTAGCGCAACCAATGCTTCACGTAACTCAATTAGTTTTTTTAATTCAGGTACTTGTGATGCCACTGCATCTGGTGAGAAGTCCGCTAGAGATTTGAAGCTCAGCTCAACTGGGAGGTCAGCGTTTTCATCATCTACGAGCTTGTTTTTTACTGTTGTAGAAATATTCAGCTCGCTTTCACGCATTACAGATTCAAAGTTGTTTTTATCAACTCGTACTGCTGAACGCTCTTCAAGCGGTGTTTCTTCTGGATGTCCTTTAAAATCACCCACTACGAGCGTTTTTAAAGGGAGTTCAATTTCAGCCTGTGCATCCCCTGTAGCCGGAATATATTTAATATTAATCCGCTCTTTAGGAGCTACACTTCCTTCTTTAGACATATGAAGTCTCCGATACCTTATGCCAATCGTTGTCGATAAAAATGTCAGTTCGATAAAGACCTGACTATGAATTTAAATAAAAAACTATCTGTGCGCCCTGTTAAAACAAGGTGCACTTTCTATTTATACTTTTATAATTAATATTGATAGCAGACCGTAATTCCACTATCTAATAAGCCTCTAATTCGAAGCAGACAACCATAGAAAGAAAGTCTAATTAAGCAATAGCTCAATATTGTAATGCGCTTTGGTTATCTACGCTTAGAATTAATAAGCGGCATTCTATTCACGAAACATGAAAAGTTTATCTAAAAATAAATAAAAACATGATCTCTATTCCATAATTAGTTGGTGTAATACGGATCATACTTTTATTAACGCTTTAGTTAATAATCCCAAAAAGTATCATGATTATAAAAGGGAGCATGAGACTTTATCTTATTTTCGAGAATTATTAATTTATTGTCATATGTATCATTGACAACTAAAGACAGATTAGAAAATAACATTTCTACATTTGAATATAACGCAGGTAACTTGTCTCTACCTGCCGACTCTAAATAAACACTTAAATACGCCTTTGCAGTAACGAAATCAGATTCGACAAATCCGTACGGTTCGCTTTGTTCAGTGAGTAGTGACGCAAGGATCGGTAAGGACGTTAGATCGCCAGCTTCCATAGCCTTGACTCGCCACTCATATGCTTTGCCGTACATCTGAGCGGACTCTAAGTATTTGATGTAGTTTAAGATTGCTGGTAAGTATCCCGTCTCTGCTGCTTTTAAGTAAGTGTGCCGAGCATTAGTTTCTCTGCTACCGGGTAAAACATATGTGCCCTTTCCCGCTTCTATTTGGCTTGCTAAATCCATCAATGCATGAGGGTGGTTAAATGCGGCAGCGCGACTTAGGTAGTACTGTGAGAGTTCAGCATCACTACCCTGGTGATAAAGAGCGAGCTCATAAAAGGCTTGATCAGGCTCTTCCCTACCTAAGTTAATGACAGCGTTGTAATAATTCTTTTTCCAAAGATTACGCTCTTCTTTTTCCAACCAATTCGCATGTAGATAAAGAAACTGCATTGCTTTACGACTTCCATTTTTAGCCGCAATCATCAAATAGTGCTTACTCTCCGGAGGGGTTCTAATGGTACTTTTGTATGAAGCCAATTCCATTGCGTATAGATACGCAGCATTAGGGTTTCCGAGCTCTGCTGCGAACTTAAGATACCTACGCCCTTCTACATTCTTAAACTGCGCCCTTAAAAGCCTTCCTTTTTCAAAAGCCTCTACTGCTGAAAGATTATTTAAATCATAACTCCCTTCTTCAGCACTATTTGCAATAGCGCAAAAAAGCCAAAGACTTAAAGCGAATAACCTTGTTACTGCTGACATTCCTGTCACCTTTAAAGCCAAAAACGTACAATCAATTCGTTCTATTAGTGAAGACAAATATAAATGTCAACCAAGACGTCCACTGCTCTAATTAATTTTATTCTATGAGCAATATAATAAAGCAATAAACATTCCAAATATGGACAACCGAACTTTACTAGAATCAGGCCCAGCCCTAGGCAACTTTTTGCCCACAAAAAACAAAATCACCAACCAGCGAGCAAGAAACTGCCCAAAAGCCTGTCTTATTAATGAGCCAGTTATTTGTTTTTATTTTTAGGAGTGCAATGTTGTCCAAGACAAACCGGGAATTTAAGTATTGGTTCTCGCACTAAACAATACATTATGCCAAACGGTAAAAATAGAATATTCTTTAAGAGGAATCAGTTGGGTTCGTAAGAAATTATCAAAGTTATGATATAACAATTATGTATATATTGGGCACGAAATGAAACATTCCCAAAATGGAAAGCTAAAAATCACAGATTGGATTGGATTGGATTGGATTGGAGCGGGCAGCGGGAATCGAACCCGCATCATCAGCTTGGAAGGCTGAGGTAATAGCCATTATACGATGCCCGCGCATCGAAGAGACAACCTCAATATGCCATAACTGTAGGAAAAGAAAAGCGCTTTTTGTTCAACTGCTTACTAATCAGCCAAATATCATCAAATGCTTGCACACGGCGCTCATTTTTTGTTTCATCACAACGAAATAAAGGAGCACTAATGTGCCCCTTCAAGCTTTTTCCCGATTTGTTCATGCATTTCCCAGCGAGTACTCGGGCGATGCATTGCTTAACTTTGTAGGTAAGCGTTAAGCATCCACATGAGTTTTTCTTGTTCACGGATGTAGTCACCCATCAATGCAGCTGTACCTTCATCGTCAGCTTCACCAGCGTTTTGTAGGATTTCACGCTGTTTTAGAAGTAAAACGCTAAAGCCTTGAACCAGACCTTGTACACACTCCTCACCAGAAGTCGCATTTTGATGTTCTTTAATCTCACTTGCTTCTAGGTAGTTGCTGAATGCGTGCGCTGGCGTATGACCCAAAGTTAGAATACGCTCTGCAAGCTCATCGATTTTTGTTTGTAGATCAGTGTAGATCTCTTCAAATTTCACGTGCAGTTCGAAGAACTGCGCACCTTTAATGTTCCAGTGGTAACCACGTGAGTTCATGTACAACACTTGGTAGTGCGCTAACAGTTGATTTAGCTGTTGAGCTAGTTGTGCTGATTGTTCGCTATCTAGACCAATTAGGTTTGCTTGTTTGTTCATAATCTTGCTCCTAGAAGAGTATTACCAATCGTAGTGACCAACTGTTCTTTCTAGATTGGTATAAAGTTAAAAATTCTTTTGCAGTGTTTGCTGCCGATGGAGTCATATTACGACTCTGCCTCGACGAAAAAAATTTGGTTTTAGCTATGATTTAAATAGCCAATTCCAATGAGCAAGCAGACGAATAT
>Ga0209379_10000514_pt1 | contig 31769 bp, 33 predicted proteins | sample tdDd001_FD_187124 | JGI IMG/M metagenome (GOLD analysis project Ga0209379, IMG submission 187124) | Marine sediment microbial communities from the Atlantic coast under amendment with organic carbon and nitrate - tdDd00.1 (SPAdes)... | ecosystem: Environmental > Aquatic > Marine > Coastal >...
AAAATGAACTTATTGAAGTACAGAAATTAATGAGAAAAACTATTAAGAATCCTGATAGTTTCATCAGCGAACCTATTGATGTTATGCTAAATTCTAAAGGTAAAATGCTTAGGCCTGCTTTGACAATTATTTCCTCAATGTTTGGAGAGTATAATTCAAGTAAAACTAGACCAGTAGCGGCAGCTCTTGAACTTCTTCATATTTCTACTTTGATTCATGATGATATTATTGATGAGGCCTTTATAAGACGAAATCAACAATCCATACAATCAAAATATTCCAAGGAATATGCGGTTTATATGGGCGATTATCTCTTTAGTCAATGTTTTATGATGCTGGCAGAGTACGAAGTATCACCAAAAGTGATGAAACATATGGCCAAGGGAATCAATGTCATCTGTCGTGGCGAAATGCTACAAAATGCCATGCGCTACGAACAAGATATTACAACAAGACAGTACCTAAAAATTATTACGGGAAAGACAGCAGCATTATTTGCTGCTAGTCTTGCCGTTGGTGCAAAAGAAGCTGGTGCAGATGATAAGTTAGCAAAACGCCTTGGTAGAATCGGTGGTCATGTCGGTATGGCATTTCAGTTGATTGATGACTTGCTGGATTACGAAGGTGATGCGGAAACAATCGGTAAAGATGTTCAAGGGGACATTGCCAAAGGCTATTATAGTTTACCGATGATTAAAGCGCTTAAAAGCGTATCGGGTCCTGAGATGAAGAGCATATTAAACAAGTCGGATATATCTGTTCCAGATGTTATGGCGCTTATTCAATTTTCCAAAGACAGTGGCACAGTAGAAAGAACAAGAGTGATGGCAGAAAAATATACGCGTAAAGCAATGAAGGAAGTTGCCTTACTGCCGGAATGCCGGGGCAAAGAATTGTTGTTGGAGATCATTCCAAAGTTGCTACAGCGTAAGTATTAGGTGATATAATATGAAAAAGCTAGTATTATTGTTAATTGCATTACTTGTTCTTACAGGGTGCGAATCCAATAAGAAAGATTATATACCAGGGACTTATATAGGTATTGCTGAAGGGTATTTAAATACGGTGGAAGTATCGGTTACTGTTGATGAACACTATATATTGGAGATAGAGTTGATCCGTTCGGATGACCCTGAAATATTGATGACGGCAGTTATGGAAGAGTTGCCGAGAAAGATCATCAAACAGAATGGGACCGATGTAGAAAGTGTTTCTGGTGCAACATATACCAGCGAAAGTTTATTAGAAGCAATAGAAGCTGCGCTTGAGCAAGCTGAGAATAAAGAATAAGGAGGGTGGCTATTTTGAGATTACAATATAAAATAACACTCTTCTTTTCTATTGTTATAATTGGAGTTGTAGGCTTGCTTGCGGCTATGGTATTTCAAAATGTATCGGATACTATAGAAGATCAAATGGGGAACAACGCCATGGATATGGCTGTTACTGTGGCCTCTATACCACTTGTACAAGAAGGGTTGGCAGGTGAGTATGATCACGGTAGTATTCAAAATTATGTAGAAAGTTTCCGGGAAAGTACTCGGTTTCAATATATTATTGTAATGGATATGGAAGGGATACAATACAGTTATCCCTATGAAGCAGGTGTTGGCAAACATTATATTAATGGCGGAGAGAACAGGGTACTAAAGTTTGGTGAAACTTATTCTTCAGCCGACAGAAATGTGCTGATATCAGCAATTCGCGCATTTGCACCGATTTATCATAACGATGAACAAGTTGGTGCTGTCCTCGTTGGCTTGTTGACGGACCGAATCATTGAAGAAAATGAAGCCAATCGTAAGCAATTAGAATTTTGGTTAGGCATCAGTCTTATTGTCGGCATCGTTGTAGCAGTAGGGCTATCCATCAATATCAAGAATGCCATTTATGGACTTGAACCAAAGGAAATTGCAGTTCTCCTGAGTCAGCGGAACTTAATACTGGAAAGTATACACAGAGGTATTATTGCTGTGGACGTATCGGGACGCTTACTGTTATTTAATGATCCAGCAAAACGAATATTCAATTTACCAGATGACGGAGAGGGTGAATTTATCTCGACCTATCATCAACGATTTAGTGAAGAATTAAAGGCGATTATGGATAGCGGTGAAGCAATTTCAAATAAAACGTTTAATATCGTTCCGGGACATGGTATTATTGTGTCTGCTAGTGTTATGCGAGATCCTGCTGGAGTCATAACAGGACTTGTAGCTAGTTTTGAGGAATTGACGGATGCCAAGGAAATGGCTGAAGCCCTCACAGGCTATCGCAGTATGATTAATGCTTTAAGGGCCCAAAATCATGAATTTATGAATCGGTTGCATACGATATCCGGTCTTGTCCAGTTAGAGGAGTATTCAGAGGCGATCAATTATATAGATCATTTATCACAAGTTCAAACGTCTTTTTCAGGCATATTGAAGGATAAGATTAAGAATGCTCATCTATCCGCTATTTTATTGGCAAAATATAATAAATTGACAGAAGCAAAAGTTGAATTGCTTGTGGATGATAAAAGCAATCTGGAGGAAATTCCACGAGGGCTTACAGAAGATGAATTATGCTCAATCGTGGGGAATTTAATTGATAATAGCCATGAGGCGTTAATCGGTTGTGCCTCTCCGAAGGTAGCTGTGCTTGTGGCATCAACAGAAGAGGGATTGATTATTGAAGTGTCCGATAACGGACCAGGGATTCCTGAAGATATTAAAGAACATATTTTTGAAGCCGGTGTTTCGACTAAAGGAGATAATAGAGGTATGGGACTTCATATTGTCAAGGAGATTGTCGATATAGTTGGTGGTGACATAGAGTTGATTGAAGAAGACATGACAACCTGGCATATTTATTTGCCAAATAGAGAAGGTAGGGGACAAAGATGATAAAAGTAATGATTGTAGAAGACGATCCAATGGTGCTTGATATCAATCAGAAATTCATATCAAAACTAATTTATTGTCAAGTTGTTGCGACTGCATCCTCCATAAAAGAAGCAGAGGCACATATCAGGAATAAGAATATTGACTTGGTTTTATTGGATGTATTTTTGCCTGACGGAAAAGGCATAGATTATTTGAAATGGTTGCGTAGAGAGGAATTGGATACGGATGTCATCTTGATTACTGCAGATAAAAGCGCAAAATCCGTTGAAGATGCATTCCGGTTTGGTGCAGTTGATTATTTAGTGAAACCCTTTAAATTTGAGCGTTTACAAGAAGTGTTGGCTGCTTATTTAGAAAAAAAACAACTGACAGAAATGATGGAACTCAACCAATCGCAGATAGATCAAATGAAACAACTTCAAAAAGAGGCATCGGCGGATCAATTGGAAGATGCAGATAGCGCAATTAATATGACTTATCAAAAAATCATAACCTTTATTAAAGAAAGTGATGTGGACGGTATTACCGCACAAGATGTGGCCAAATACTTAGGGGTTTCTAGAGTAACAGCTAGACGCTATTTAGAGTTGATGGAAAAGTCTAAAGTACTTAAGTTGGAACAAGTTTATGGCGGTATTGGACGACCTAAAAATGTCTACCAGCTTAGCAAGGAGAAATAGAAAGAAATGAGGCATTATGACCTTTAAATTATTATTGAAATTTGTAGAAATACAGACAAAAGTGGCGAGTATGTTTCCAGTGATTTTAGGCATTCTATTTGCCGTTTATAGATATGGTGTTATTAATTTAAAAAACGTCGGTTTAATGATATTTTCATTGTTGTGTATTGATATGGCAACGACGGGATTAAATAATTTGATGGATTATCGGCGTGCAATCAAACGTGATGGGTATGGTTATGAAGTACATAACGTGCTAGGTGGTAAACAATTCAGTGAGCAACAGGCGATAACGAGTATTGTGGTACTGGTTATTCTTGCTGTTAGTAGTGGGATTTTACTGGCATTGAATACTGATTGGCTTGTGCTTCTTATTGGTATGGCATCTTTTGGTGTTGCTATTTTTTATTCGTGGGGCCCGCTTCCGATTTCTAGAACACCCCTTGGAGAAGCCTTTTCTGGTTTTTTTATGGGCTTTGTGATCTTTTTCCTAGGTGTTTATATCAATATCTATGATCTAGGACATATCGTTCTGCAATGGCACAAGTTACAATTGCATTTTATGATGGATATCAAAGAGATTTCAATTATAATATTGGCTTCTATACCTTTAGTTGCAGGTATCGCTAATATTATGTTGGCAAACAATATATGTGATTTAGAAGACGACATGATTAACAAACGGTACACTTTACCAAGTGTCATTGGAAGAAAAAATGCCTTAAGGATTTTCGATGGCTTGTATATATCAGCTTACGTAAGTTGGGCGATATTGATCGCATTCAGATGGATTCCTTTTATGGGCATTATCGCATTACTAACAGCAATTCCTGTATATAATATGGTTCAACAATTTCACAAGCAACAGAATAAGGCGACAACCTTTGTGTTGGCAGTCAAAAGTTTTGTATTGATGAGTGCATCTTACGTGTTAACAATGGCAATGGGCATTGCGATAAAATACTTTTTTTAGTAGACTGATAATACGAGGTGACCATTGATGAGCAAGAGAATTTCAGAAGAATTGGAATTTGAAAGAAATAGAATGGAATTATTGAAACATATGAATGTTGATCTGAGTGATAAAAAGGTGTCCAATTATAAGACATCACCATCACCGACAGAAGCAATCAATTCAGTGTCTTCAACAGGGAAGTATGCGTGGGAGTATGAACTTGAGGATTATCGGAAACGTAAAGCTTACGAACGATTTAGTTTATTCGGTGCTTGGTGTGGAATCTTGAGTTTGATTATCACTTTAGTCGTGAACTTTGAAAGAATTGTCATGTTATTTAATTAAAAACAGAACGGAGATATTATGGAAACAAAAGCCCAAGAAAATTTGGCTGTAGCAAAAAGGATATCCGTTGTCAGCATATTGTGGAATGTAATTTTATCTGTTGTAAAGGTAATCGCGGGAATTTTAGGTAATTCAGGTGCGATGATTGCCGATGGGATACATTCTATATCTGATGTTGCAACAACAGTGCTGGCATATCTAGGCGTAAAAATGGCCGCGAAGACGGCAGATGAAGACCATCCTTACGGCCACGAAAAAATAGAACCTGTTATGGGCAAAATGTTGGCAATCATACTCTTTGTCACAGCAGGCGGTATCATGTACGGTGGTGCCAAAGCGATTATGAGCGGTGATGTAGAAACACCAAAAGGAATCGCAATTTATGCAGCCGTGTTGTCGATTATTATAAAAGAGTGGATGTTCCACTATACGATAAAAGGTGCAAGAAAAATCAACAGTGGTGCCCTAAAAGCAGATGCTTGGCATCATAGAACAGACGCACTATCATCAGTAGGATCTTTGGTTGGGATTAGTGGTGCCATGATGGGCTACCCGCTACTCGATCCAATTGCTGGAGTTGCCATAGGCCTGCTCGTTATGAAAGTTGCCGTGGATATTTACATTCAGTCAGTAAAAGAATTAATTGATACAGCTGCCGCACCTGAAATTGTAGAAGCCTTATCCAAGTGTATTCTTTCGATTGAAGGCGTTAAAGGTATCGATGACCTCAAGACGCGGATGCATGCATCCCGTTATTATGTGGATGTAGAAATTAGTGTGGATGGACAGTTGACCCTACACGATGCCCATATTATTGCAGAGCATGTACATCATGTGATCGAAGCAGATTTTGATGATGTGAAGCATTGTATGGTACATGTCAATCCATGGGAAAAGTAATTACAAATTAAATTAGAGCAAAAAAAATCGAAAAACAATTGTTTTTCGATTTTTTGATTTATTCGGGTAGTAATTCATTGTACAGACTCGAATAACCGTCCCAACGAGTAATCAAGGCATAATTGACAAACAGGATATCGGTAATGTCATAGTCATCGATGATTTTAGAAACATCGCCGTCGTACATTCTAGGATCGATTACAATAACGATTTCCGCAATGTCTGCAAAAAATGGTACCAGTGCATTGGCATAGGAATCTTTAAGTACAAGTATTCGTTTTCCGTTCGTCAGCTCTGTTTCGATCTTTACCAAGGGTTGATCGCCGCCAAGAAAACAGGCATATTTCTCTTTTTCATTAAGCCATTTGTCAACAATAACATTGCCTTCATTATATTTAATAGGATCTACAATGCCTGTATAAGTGTGTTCCTCTAAAGGATAAAACACTTCAATGTCGTCAGGATTCTTTGCAATTGCTTCGCTTAATGTAACGTTATAAAGACTGCCCAGATATCCAGTCGCCAGAGTGGTTTTATACTCTGATAGGGATGGGATTGGCAAATTAAGTTCTTTCGCAAAACTTTCAAATGCATAATATGCGCCACGTTGCGTCCAGTGGTGATCTGTTCGATAATACAAATATTCGTCCTGATGCAGTTTCATATTTTCATAAACGTCAATCGTGTGAATCGTTTCATCAAAAAAAGAATTCGTTGTTGCAATAGTTTCTTCTTGTGAAATAGTGAGTTCTTGATAATCCTCATTGTCGATCCATTCAATCTGTGTCGGTACGAGCATTGAATGGATTTTTAAAGCGGGAAAAACATCTGCATAGCGGTTGATGCTGTTTGCATAAGCTCTGGCAGAGGGTTCATCAAATGTATTGATTTCCATGGCAGCACCATCATAAATCAATATCTTTCCCCATTTTGTTTCCTTTACGCCGTCTTGGCCCATCGCTTCCGTTACATTAGCCCCAGCGTATTCTACGATATCGATATCAGAACTGCCAAAAGACTTGAATGTTTCAACCCCTTTAGCGACTGAAATCAATTGATTACGAAAGATAAAACGGTCAGAAAACATGTTTTCAACTGAGCGAATAAAGCTACCGTCAACAATTGTTTCGGCAGTGAAATCAGCCAACTCAGTGGTGATTCTATTTTTGTTATTGTTTGGTGAGTCCAGTGAAATGTTTATAACGCTCATTCCACCCAGTAAAGCCAAAACTACACAGAATACTATAATATTAAGATGTTTAATTTTCATACGATACTCCTAAAATCTAAAGTAGAGAAATGGGTTGTAGGTGTCACCCAAAAGTAGTGCTGATGTAATAACTATGACAGAACCAACGATGACCGCATCCATGACATATGGTAAGTCTAAATGGAATTTAGAGAGTTTGTTTCTAAGGTTATATACATATAAATTCTTTAGTATTGGTGTAGAACAAATTGCGGCAACCAATAAAAATAAACTGTTATTCTTAAGATGGATGATCACTTCCGGTGTGATAAATGCCACTCGATTGATCAAGAACATTGTTTTGAGCACATACAATCCTTGGGACAAGTCTGTAAAATAGAATAATACCCAGCCTACCAACATTGCTAGCAGTAAGTATGCATGTGATATAAACCGAGGTAGTTTTTTTAGTATGTTGAGCAAAAATGATTTTTCAATGAATAATAGGAAACCATAAAAAAGCCCCCATAGTACAAAATTCCAACTGGCACCATGCCATAACCCTGTAAGCATCCAAACAACAAAAATGTTACGATAGAGGAATTTTTTATTACCGCCAAGAGGTATATAGACATAATCTCGGAAAAATGATCCGAGAGAAATATGCCAACGTCTCCAAAACTCTGTGGCAGAAGTTGCAACATAAGGATAATTGAAGTTCTCCTTATAGGTGAATCCAAACATTTTCCCTAAGCCAATGGCCATATCTGAGTAACCGGAAAAATCAAAGTATATCTGAAATGCGAACATAATTATTCCCAGCCATGCGCCAATATGAGATAGATTTGTAAAATCCTTTATAAAGAGCTGCGTAACAAGAGCCCCAGCCGTATTTGCTAAAAGCACTTTTTTTGCTAAGCCCTGAGCAAATCGGTTGACGCCAGAGCTGAATTTATCAAAACTTAATTCCCTATGCTCGATTTCCTTTGCAATGTCCTTATATCGAACGATGGGTCCTGCAACAAGTTGATGAAAAAGCGATACAAATAAAAGGAATTTATGATACTGTTGCTGCGCTTTTACTTCTCCACGATAGACATCGACGGAGTAAGACAAGGTCTGGAAGGTGTAAAAGGAAATGCCGATTGGAAGTAAAAATTGATGATGTGGCAACGATAAATTGAATATCATATCAATATTGCTCGCTAAAAAATTCCAATACTTAAAAAAGCCTAATAAAGACGAATTAACCAGAATACTGGTTAACAAATAAGCTTTTGCTTTCCATGTGTTGCGATTTAATTCAATCAATCGACCAATAAAAAAATCGACAGTCGCGCTAATGATTAATAAAAGAACCCAAACAGGTTCCCCATAGGCATAGAAAAACAGTGAAAATATAATCAGAATCCAGTTTCGAACTGTCGAATTATTAACTGTATAATACAGCAATAAATTAATAGGTAAAAATAGAAATAGAAATACTAAACTTGAAAAAACCATTATGTTTTTATGATTAATATAGAATCAATCATAGACCTCCTTTAATTGATAATCTTTGTGCAAATTATATAATCAGAATAACGAAGATATGATTTACTCTATGCATAATAGCAAAGTAATATTCTATTGTCGAGCATTCTACTTGAATTGTTATGCCTTTGTCATGAATACTGTCAGATTAAACAAAACTTGTTTGAGTTAGCTAGTTGTCCGAAAACGTTGAATTTTCTAAAAAATGTTACTTTTTGAATATAATTGTAAACAGTGCTTAAAGTGTGTTACACTCTCATATAGTGAAATGATTTAGGAAATCCTTTTTTAGGGGAGTTGTCTGTAATACGTTTTGCTAATGACTAATATAAAGATGCAAAATTTGGAGGATTCAAACATGTTAAGAAAGAAATTATTAATCGCAGGTCTTGTTGTAACACTTGCTGCATTCACAGTAGGATGTACTGCTAAAGCTGAAGAAGCTACAGATGCAACAGTAGAAGCAACAGAAGTAGAAGCAGCTGAAGAAGTTGAAGCTACAGAAGAAGCAACTGAAGAAGCTACAGAAGAAGCAACAGAAGAAGCAACTGAAGAAGCAACTGAAGAAGCTACAGAAGAAGCAACTGAAGAAGCTACAGAAGAAGCAACTGAAGAAGCTACAGAAGAAACAACTGAAGAAGTTGTTGCTGAATAATCGGACCATTTGATTATTAATAAAGTAAGGCAGAGATTTTAAGAATCTCTGCCTTTTTTTTATTGGTGCAGCAAGTGAAGTTCTTGCTATAAGGGATTGTTTAGTTGTTCCAGCGCTTTAATTCGATCCGTTACAGGTGGGTGTGAATAGGTTAATTTCACCAATAGCGGATGAGGCGTCAGGTTAGAGAAATTTTCTCTGGAGAGTATTTTTAGGGCACGTATCATTGCCTCTTTATAGCCGGACTCGGCGGCAAATGCATCTGCTTTATACTCTGCCTTTCGGGAATGGGCTGATAGCGGAATACTGAGCATCAATCCCAGTGGTTCCATTAGAATACCAAATAAAATCATGGCAAATCCCATGTGTGGTGCTACAAATCCAAAGGCCTCAGCAAAGGTTGTTGATGACAAAAAGAATGTCAGTATGCTTAGATAGAAGCCCATTTGTATCGTTGAAATAAAGAAATTCTGTAAGACGTCTTTGTGTTTTGCATGACCGATTTCATGAGCCAAAACGCTGACGATTTCATCTGTACTACATTTTTCAATCAGGGTATCAAACAAGATGATGTGTTTGAATTTACCAAACCCAGAAAAGAATGCATTGAGCCTTGCAGACCGTTTTGAGGCATCCATAACACTGATTTCTTTGACGGCATAGCCTGTTGTTTTGGCTAGTGCTTGTACACTGTCATAAAGCTCCCCTTCTTCGAGAGGTGTCAGTTTGTTGAATAGCCTGATGAAGACTTTAGTATAAAGCAAATTGATGGCAAGACTTACGCCGACAATCAATAGCCAAGCATACCCGAGGGCACGATTCCCCATTTTCATATAAAGGTAAAGAAGTGGGTAAAGTAATAATCCGCCAAGGACAATCGTGAGTCCAATGGATTTTATTTGGTCTGTAATAAATGTCTTTGTAGTAGTTGTATTAAAGCCATAACGCTCCTCAATATTGAACGTTCGGTAAAGCCTAAACCCAATGCCGAGAACATAACTGATTACGCCATAAAGGGCCAAAAACAGCATGGTGCTTATGATCGGGTTCGTTGTCCATTGATCTGTAATCGATGCAATCTTAGGAAATAGACCTGCGAAGAGGAAAATCAATAGAAGTATGGTATCGGTGACTTTGACGATGATAGAAAGCCTAAAAACTTCCATTGTGTAGTCTAACCACTTTGCATAATCCTTTTTGTCATAGACATCCGCGACATTATCAGGAATAGGTGAATGACGATGTCGATAATTTAAAATTGAAAGACTAAGATCTATTGCAAACATAGTCAGTATAATGAAGATTGTAAGGGTGAACATAAGCGACCTCCTAGTCTTATGGGGATTTATTTAGGTTTCTTGAAGTCGATATAAACTTCATATTTGTATCTGATTGATTCAAAGTGATTTTTCTTATACATGTCCTTGGCTGTATCCGCATTATCCGTTACAAGATATAGCTGATGAACATATTTTTATCACTATAGATTTCAGCTTTACGACGGATTCGATCTTTTGCGAAATCCTATTTATCATAAGTATAACAGATTTAGCTTTCGACGGCTGTTGGATGAAGGGTTCTTTTGATAAACCGTTTTTGAACGATCCCAATTACAAATGAAAAAAGGAGAAGGCTGATAATAGTTCCTTCGCGGACAAAAAGTGGCAAGTCATAAATGAATGACAAACTTAAGGAGATGATCACGGAAAAAACGTCGACTGCATATCGCAATAGGGTGAATGTATATTTTGTTCGCTGAGCAATAAGTACGCAAACGCCTTCGAGCGGAAAAGTAATCGTATCGTAGTTGACAATCATCCCAACAGCAATACCACCGATAATGGTTCCTAAAGCAACCAACATGAGCCTATATCCATAACCACTTACGCTCATATCGTTTAAGACAACATAAGTAAAGAAATTGATAAAGGCACCAAACATAAGAATTGAAATTGTTTGAATGACATATTTCTGTTTCAATTCAAATTTTGTCAAATACATATAAAAGAGTAGGAATGCCATATTGATGAAAGTTGTTATCGTACCGATTTTTATGGATGCGACGCTTGATAGTGCCATATTCATTGCGCTAAAGCTACTGACACCAATATTGGCTTTAATTGTAAGACTGATACCAAATGCGGATATCATATAACACACATATGATTTTAATAAGTTGTTAAGGTGTATCATTTGTTCACGTCCTTTCAAAATACATAAGCTATTTCTTGGTTCAGTATAAAAGATATATGCTAAACTATATGATGAGATATCTCATGTTTTGGAGGCGTTTATGAAATTTTATACACTTGAGGCAGCAAAAGAAGCCTTTAACTTTGATATTGCTCAACATTCCGCTTTATTTGAATCAGTCCAGTCTCATGTACAGGTCGCTGTATTTGATAATAAAGACCACATTGTCAATGCAGAGCAATCAATTAGTCATCTGTATTTGTTATTGAAAGGAAAAGCAAAAGTTTCCGTGGCTCATGAAGATGGGAATAATTCAATTGTCCATTTTGTTAAGCCCAATGAGATGATTGGCGAATTGACCCTTATTGGGATTGAAAGCCGTACCAAAGATGTCATTTCGATTGGAACATGTTTGTGTTTGGCTGTGCCAATGCCGATTGGTGAGTCTGTATTGCTAAAAGATGAACAGTTTCTGTTGAAACTAAGTCAATATATCGGCACAAAGTTTCTTGACCGGACATGGTTCAATGTAAAACACAAACATTATGAACTTAAATATCGATTGGCGGCATATATTTTGCAGTGCGAATGCGAAGGGATTTTTAATGAAAAACATACTGAAACAGCGGAATATTTAGCGGTGAGTTACAGACATCTGTTACATACAGTGCAGTTCTTTAGAGATGAGGGACTGTTGGTAAAGTTGAAGAAAGGCTATGCCATCGACCGGGAAAAACTTGAAGAATTATCAAGCCTATTGGAATAGCTATATAAAAAGCCCTTTTGAATTCAAGAAATCGTAGAATTCAAAAGGGCTTTTGTTGCCGGCGCGCCCTGCCGGACGTGCCTAACCTTTTCGTGCCGGTGCAGTTGGTGCAGGCGCTTTGATGACAATCAGCTCAAGTTGCGCGTCATGTTTGTTGCCGACTTCCATTCTCGTGTCGTATGGAATCTTAATGACACTGCCAGCATCGTAAACTGCCACGTCCTGATCCCCAAGCTTCAGCGAGAGCTGCCCCCTTAAAACAGTCATATAGACATAAGTCGCGTTTGCAAAATGGGGTGGAATCCCTTCATCTTTATTGAAAATCATGTGCATGTAATGAATCTGCTCATCACCAATTACCTTTTCTGTTAGTCTTTCATCCTGAGTTGTCAATTTGAATACTTGTTCAATCATGTGTTTTCCTCCTGTATTATCCATAATATTGTATTGCCTTTGTCGGGCATTTATCTATAGCCAATTGAATGGCTTCTATAGCGTCTTGTTGTGTTGGTATCGCTTTAAGGACTCCTTTGTTATCCTGCATTTCGAAGAAGTCGGGTACAAGCTTTGTACAGATGCCGCAGCCGACGCAGTAAGCAGATGTCACTTCGAAAAGTACTGTCGGATCTTTTTCTTGGGTTGTTGACTGAATATCCTCTTTTTTGATGATGAATCCACTGATATAGGCCATTGCTACAATGGCAAGAACTGTTAGAATCCATCTGGTTGCCATAAACTCAAGGCCGAGAAACTTGACTTCGTTGGCGAGCATCGGTACTTTGATAACAGCCCATGCGCTTAAAATGATAACGATGTTGACAATGCTGGCCCCTTTTTTCAACAACATCTTACATATGGGAAAGGCTGCATAAATTGGACCGGCTGAGATGCTGCCAAGTACAAATGATAAAACATTGCCTGTGATGCCAGAGTGATCCCCAAGCTTGTTGGTAATGATCTCTTTTGGAATCCAAGTTTCTATAGTAACGGTCAGGACAAAGATAACCGGCATAATTTGAAGCATTTCTTTTAGGTAGTAGCCGGTGTTATCTAAAGCTTTTATACCCTTAGCAGGTGCAATTAACAACAAAGCGGTATAAAGAATAACAACTAAGAACATTAATTTATTGTCTTTGATACGGTTTCTGAGTCTCACATTAACACCCCCATTCCAAGTGCTATGATAATGGCAAATACGAAGCTGAGCAGATTTCTTGTTAGAGCAAATTTTAGACCAAATTCGTTTTTCTCAAGTGGAAACGTAACGGCACCGACCATGGTCAACGTTGTTAAAAAAGCAACTGCCGGAATAATGCTGGCACCTATATCAACAAAGGATCCGACCAGTGGAAATGCCACGAAGGCTGGAATTAAGGTAACGCTTCCGACAATAGCCGCTCCGATACTGGATAAAAAAGTATTTTGTCCACCAAGAACCTTTTGTACCGCGTCAGGTGGGATGAAGGTTAAGATCAGTCCAATCAAAAATAGAATGGCAATAATTTCCCCAATCATATTTTTCATCATACTGCGGCTCTTTTTCATTGAGATGAGGGTTCGCTTTTTATCTTTAATAAGTGAGCTTGTTATTAAAACAATCGAGATGCCCCAAAATGTTAATGTAAACATGTCCATATAATTGTAAACTCCTTTCGTAGAACCTTGATTTAATTTAATTATAGGTGTAAGCTATTAAAAAAAGAGTGACCGTGGTAACACTTACTGGGAGGAGAAAATATGTCGGGACGTTATTTGAATGAAATTGTAAGCACGCCAATTCTGACTGGTTTCACTAAGGAGCAAATTCATCATTTTTTACTGAGTGGCAACATGAAGGTTGTTACCCATAAAAAAAATGCTGTCATTCACTTGGACGGCGAAGTGTGTAATATATTGGAAATTATCATTGGTGGCAAAGTGGTCATTGACCGTATTGATAGCGATGGAAATCTGTTGACGATCACAGAGTTTGGCGAAGGGGATATTTTAGGGGGCAATATCATGTTTTCAAGCACACCAGTGTATTTGATGACTGTCACTGCCGTTGAAGACTGTGTATTCCTTGAGATTCCTAAAAAAGCATTGTTTGATATGCTTAGCAGCAATAAACTTTTTTTAAAAGCCTATTTAGAATTTGTCTCAGACCTAACCACAGTTCTTGGCAATAAAATTCGCACGACCATTCATATACCTTTAAGAAAAAAAATTATCCACTACTTAAAACAAGAGTATAAAACACAACAATCCAGTGATATCAAATTGCAGCTTACTAAGAAGGCCTTGGCAGAGCAGCTTGGTGTTCAGCGCACATCCTTGTCAAGAGAACTAAAAAAAATGGAGCGTGAGGGATTGCTTTGGGTTGATAATCGTCATATAAAAATATTGAAACAAGATATTTTAGAGTAGGCATCTTGACAATACTTCGACGTCGAAGTATAATGCTACTATGAAAGCGGATAATACGATAACCATTATTGGTAAAATTAAAGATGCAGCTAACCAGCTGATTGTCAAAGAGTTAGAGAAGAGAGGACATATAGGTCTTGCGCCATCTCACGGAGATATTTTGTCGCTATTGATCATGAAGGGTGAATCGACAAAAACGGATATCGCCAACAGTATTAATCGGGAGCGATCAACGGTGACAACTCTCATAAAAAAACTGGAGAAACTGGGATATATCAGTTCTCGTATCAATGAAGCAGATGCGCGATCTACAATTGTGTCATTAACTGAAAAAGGACAGGTAATGAAAAAAGATTTTATTGATATTTCTGAAACGCTCTATAAACGACAATATGCCGGTATGACCAAAAAACAAATAGACGACTTTAGAAAAGGTCTATTAATGATGCACCAAAACTTTATGGATAAGAAATAGTACTTCAGGGTATTCTATCCATAAGTTTTTTTGAGAATATACTTCGATGTCGAAGTAAAAACATATAAGGAGGAAACAGACATGAAAAAAGCGTTTGAGTTAATACGAGAGGTGAAGGCTTCAGTGATTTCGACAGTGAAGGATGGGGCGCCTCATTCTAGAATAATAGATATTATGGATTATGACGAAGGTGGTGTTTATTTCATTACCATGACCTCTAAACCTTTCTACCGCCAGCTGATGGAGACGAAGAAAGTGGCGATTACCGTGATGGACAAGAATTACGTTCAAGCGCGAATTGTAGGAGATGTTAAAGTCGTGGATCATGAAAAAGTAATGGATATTTTTGATAAAAACCCTGCGATGAAAGAGTTGTTCCCTGGCGAAGAAAAAGTATTTACACCGTTTTATGTGTATAAAGGCAAAGGGGAACTTTTTGATTTGAGTGGACGTGAACGTAAGATGATCCGCGAGCGTTTTGCATTTGGTGGTGAAACTGTAAATCAGGCTGGTTGTAGTATTACAGACAAGTGTATTGAATGTGGTATTTGTAAGAAAGAATGTCCTTTTGATGCTATTGAAGAAGGCACACCATATAAAATCGATTCATCTTATTGTGATGAATGTGGCATTTGTTATAATGCTTGTCCAGTAAAATCGATTGAACTGCCAAAGGGCTTATAGGAAAAGAATCAACTTTACACCAAACATATGTTCGTATATAATGGAACTAGAAAGTGTAGAGGTGAGGAAGCATGAAAGTAGTTGCAAAGCCTGTTGATATGATGGCTTGGTTTGAGGACGGTGGAAAGATTCATCCCATTCGGTTTAGGCTGAAGAACGAGGATGGCGAGCACCAAGTGATTAAAGTGGGGCGTATTTGTAGCAAAGAGTTAGAGAAATTTGCCGGAAACCCGATGATGGTTTTTCGGTGCCAAAGTGAAATCAATGGCCAGTTAAGACCTTATGAGCTGAAGTACGAGTTAGAAACCTGTCGTTGGATTCTATTCAAAATATGAAAAAAATAATAAAATAGTTTTTATTTATCTTTCATCGGGTATACATTTAACAAGAATATCCGGTGAGAGGGGGATTTTATTATGTCAGTTCATTTCTTTTATGATTACAAGGATGAGTTAATTAAAAAGTTAAAAGAGCATTATTCTGAGTCCTTAGATGTGCAAGAGCAAGTAATGAAAGAAAGAAAACAAATTGATGAAGCGGTTCAACTAGTGGATAATTATTTTGATGAACTAGAAAGAGAGTTAAGAGATGTGTTCGTTGTTTCAAGCGGGGAAGTTAAGCTTGTAAGAAATGATGAGGCGTTGGTTCACTTCTCGATCAAGGATGGCTTTATTAAATTCATGCGAAAAGACAGATCACTTCAAATTGTAATGGGCTTTTACGTTCCAGAAGAAGGCGAAGTAGAATCAAAGATTGTCGCTTATATTATTCCAGGTGAGAAAAAAGCGAAAATCAAGAAAGTCGGTAAAGTGCATAATGGCAGCACCTTTGATGAAAATTCATTAAACCATTTCATGAGAATGGCTTTTAAGGACATGTTCTTCAGCGAAGAAGATCTAAATGTGTCGGTAGATTAATAAAAAGACAAACCGCTATTAACAGTAATGTTGATAGCGGTTTCTTGCGTCTATAGGGTATTATAAGCCTCTTTTAATTGGACCATAAACCTCTCGACGTTTTGACGAGGTGTTGCCAAGTTTACGCGCATAAAACCGTTTCCAGCAGCACCAAACATAGTGCCAGAATTAAGGGCAACTTTTACATTGTCGATAAAGAAACGCTGTAAATATTCGTGAGAAAGATTCAACCGGCGACAGTCTAGCCACATGAGATAAGTGCCTTCCATTTTGAAGGCTTTAATCATTGGCAACTGTTCGGACAAGTAAGTATTCACATAATCAATATTGCCTTGAATATAAGCCATTTGCTCTTTTAGCCAATCATCCCCTTCTTCATAACAAGCGGTAAAAGCTTCAATACCAAAAACAGTCGGTGTGTCTACACCTATATCCCTTTTGAACTGTAAGAATTGTTCTCTCAAATCCGAATTTGGTATAACGGCAACTGAAGTCGCAAGACCAGCGACGTTAAAGGTTTTACTCGGCGCATAACAGGTGATTGTACGATTCATCAGGTCCTCAGAAAGACTGGCAAATGGCGTATGAGTATAACTGTCCAAAATCAGATCAGAATGTATTTCATCCGATAACACAAGGATATCTTTACGTGTACAGATATCACCAAGCCTTATTAACTCTTCTTTGGTCCATACGCGGCCAATGGGATTGTGAGGATTACAAAGAATAAGCATTTTTGTTTGATCATCGATGGCCTTTTCAAAGTGCTCAAAATCCATTTCATAGGATTGCTCTTTTTCAATAAGTGGATTTTCAACAAGAATGCGACCATTGTTTTTAATAGAGTTAAAAAATGGCGGATAGACAGGCGATTGAATAATGATTTTGTCGCCTGGTTTTGTAAAGGTCTGAATCGCAAAGTTCATGGCTGCGACGACACCGGGTGTTGTAGTAATCCATTCTTTTTTCAATTCAAAGCTATGGTGACGTTTTATCCACTCGATAAAAGCATTATAAAAGTCATCTGTACATGCAGTGTAACCAAAGATACCGTGTTCAGCCCGCTTAACAAGATGGTCGATGACCACTTGAGGAGATTTAAAATCAGAATCCGCAACCCACATACTGGTCAAGTCACTAGTGCCGTAATGTTCCTCCAACATATCCCATTTGATGGAATGGGTACCTTTACGATTAATAGGCGTATCAAAATTATGCATAAGACCCTCCTTAAATATGTATCACTTATTGTAAGTATGCAGGAGGGGATTTACTAGGTCAACAATATTTAATGCATTTGTTGTCTTATTATTCTGAAAACGAATGTGATATAATGTAAATTGAGAGATAATTTATTGGGGGTGTTTTATGAAAGATATTATGTTACGGTTTGTTTTTATTGTAATAACATTGGTTGCTATCTTTGGATTCACTTTCGCGACCAACCAAGTTATTGAAAGCGATATGTTGCACGCAGCCATTATCGCTCTATTTTCAACAGGGCTTGCGTATGCGGTGGCGAAGTATTTTGTAAATGTACAATCAAAAATGATCAGTGCCTATGCCAAAGAAGTGATTAATGGCAGTGTAACGGCTGAACCGGACCCTCGTATCAGCGTATCCAACAAGGTTGTTATCGAAGCAATTCAAACGCTAGACAGAGATGTCAAAAAAGTCATTGGAAAAATGCTGACAGCGACGGAGAAAATTACAGATCTGATTGAAAAATTAAAGGAAAGCAGTGATATTATAGCAGCGTCATCTGAAAATGTTGCAACAAATATCACGGAAATCGCACAATCTATTGATCAAATTTCTACTGAATCCACAGAAACAATGTCCAGTGCCGAAAAAATGGTTGAAGATATACTTGGGTTATCATCCGTATCTCAAGAAAATTTAACAATGGCAGGACGTATGAAAGACAATTTAGACAAGAATGTGGAAAACACAGGTGCATTAATTGATGCCACCAACGACAGTTCCAAATCCAATCAACTGATTTCGCAAAAAGTTGTGAAATTAAATAAGGATATGAAAGAAATTGAACAAATCGTTGAAATTATTAACGGCATTAGTGAACAGACGAATCTTCTTGCGTTAAACGCTTCAATTGAAGCAGCAAGAGCTGGAGAATCCGGTAAAGGCTTTGCGGTTGTGGCAGAAGAAGTCAGAAAGCTGGCAGAAGAATCAGCGGTCTCGACAAATCAAATTAAAGAAATTATTATGAGTTTGAGTCAAGTATCTAGTGAAGTGACGGATCTGATTGAGGAAAGCTCTAAGATTATTGATAACAACTTATCATTGGCGGAGGTTTCAACAGAGTCTAATGCCAAGATAACAGAAGACGTAAACACCACAATGACATCGATGGATAACATCACAACTCTTTGCACTAAGCAACAGGTGACTACAGAGGATGTCTTCAAACTTATCGGTGAGATTGCAGGACAGGCACATAATGTAACGGCTAATTCAGAAGAAGCTGCGGCTTTGACCGAAGAACAAGCGGCTAGTATTGAAGATGTCTCTGAGTCTGTTGGAAATTTACATAAAACAGCCAGTGAATTAAGTGCGATTGTTGATACCTACAAATCATCATTAAAAATGGATGGTCAAACAAAAGAGCGCATCAAAAAAGCGGTTCAAGTAATCGAACAGTATGTCAGCAATGTGTCCTTGTCGTCGATTCGCGAGTTCAAGGGCCAACAATTACAAACCTTGTTACGGAGTAATCCAAGTTTTGAATTTATCGGTGTAGCGGATACAAAGGGAATCGCCTTTGCATTTTCAATGGATGTTGGCACGGATACCATTGACATCGGTTACCGCACCCATTACAAAGAAGCGATGAAAGGCCAAACCTATGTAACAGAACCTTACATTTCAATGATCACGGATGAGTATTGTGTTTCGGTAGCAGTGCCGATCCGCATTCAGGGAACTATTGAAGGTATCTTCATCACTGATGTTAAATTAAAATAGCGAGAAGTTTGAAAATTCTAAAAGTTTGCACGGGAAATATAATGTTTCCTGTGCAATTTTTTTCGTGATAAATAAGAACAGCATGCCAGTAGATAAGACGGACCATATGAGAATGCATTCTCATATGGTCCGTCTTATCTACTGGCATATTGCTCGCCTAACGCGAGCAGAGAAACGCGCATGCGTTGCTCGCTGTTCATCCTCTTAAAGATAACTTTTCATCATTGTATAATCGTCTGCACCAACACCACCAATAACGGGGGATATTTTGGTGTGAAGAAACTTGCCTCTTGTGATGGCTGTTTTTCCAAAACGTTTTCTAAGGCCGTCGATAGCCTTGTCCAGTGTTTCGTCGCGTTCAATGGTAACGGGATCGAAAAAGGAGGTTTGGCGACTATTGTCTAGGTGTAAATCCGACAAGCGAATGCCAATATGACGAATGGCATCTCCTTTCCAAAGCGTATCGAAAAGTTGTTTGGAAATTTCATAAATCATTTGTGTGGAACATGTTTGAAAAGACAATTGACGCTGATGAGACACGTTATGGAATTCAGATGTTCGAAGAGATACAGAGATAAGACCACAAGTTCTATTCTTTTCTCTTAAACGCATGCCCACCATTTCTGAAATGGCGAGAAGATACATATAAGCGATTTCTGCACTCTCCACATCCTTTGGGGTGGTTGTAGAGTTGCCAATTCCTTTAATATCATCCCGTTTTGTCGTCCAAAAACCGGAATCGTCAATACCGTTGGCAAAGTGCCATACCATGGCGCCATGTTTTTTCAATTGAAACTCAACGAGATGTCGATCAGCCCTGGCTAGATCTCCAATCGTATAAATGCCCATGCGATGAAGTTTCGGTTCTGTTGCTCGTCCAACCATAAAAAGGTCGCCTACTGGAAGAGGCCACATTTTTTCAGCCAACTCATGCTTAAAAAGGGTATGGACTCGGTTGGGCTTTTGAAAATCCGAGGCAACTTTTGCCAGCAATTTATTTTCTGAAACACCGACGTTAACTGTGAAGCCAAGTTCTCGGTAGATACGTTCACGAATTTCGTGAGCCACTTGAATAGGATCTTTTTCAAAACATTTCATATCGGAAAAGTTGAGAAAACATTCATCAATAGAAAAACGGTCCACTTGAGGCGAATACTCTTTCAAAATATCTACAAAGGCTTTGCTGCACTTCGTATAAAGGCCATAGGTCGGGGGCACAATTGTAAGCGTTGGACATTTCTTGAAAGCAGATACCAAGGTTTCCGCTGTCTGAATGTCGTACTTCTTTGCCGGTATGGATTTTGCCAGGATAATACCGCTCCGTTTTTTAGGGTCACCGCCAACGGCAGAAGGAATCGTCCTCAAATCAAGAGATTCCCCTTGTTGTAATCTATAAACAGCTTCCCATGAGAGAAAAGCTGAATTGACGTCTACGTGAAAGACGATTTTAGACATACTGTTCACTTCCTTAGTAATGAGATACTGTTATTATATACCGAACGTATGTTCTGTGTAAAGCTTAATACTTTTATAATTTGCATCCTAAAAGTGAATACAGTACTATCAAAGTAGAGTGTGTACACACAGAGTACATAATTATGTGATAATTTTTGACCTGGAGAATAAATAGTGGAGGTGACAACCATAGACGAAGCAATGATTCAAATTGAAGGCGTAAGAAAAGTATATCGTGTAGGATCTGAAAAGGTGGTTGCCCTTAATTCCATTACTTTGGATATAAATAAGGGAGAAGTCTGTTGTTTTCTTGGAACCTCAGGTTCAGGAAAATCGACATTGCTAAACCTGATGGCTGGACTTGAAAAACCGACAAAAGGGGTTATCAAGATCAAGAAAAAAGCCATCAGCAAAATGAATGAAAAAGAATTGGCGAAATTCCGTCAGAAATATGTCGGCTTCATTTTTCAATCATACAACCTGATTCCGACATTGACGGCAGTGGAAAACGTGAGCCTGCCACTGACGTTCAGGCGAATTCACAAAGAACCTAGAGAAAAGGAAGCAAGAGGCCTGCTTAAAGCGGTTGGTCTTAAAAAGCATCTACATCACAAGCCAACACAAATGAGTGGTGGACAGCAACAACGTGTTGGGATCGCCAGAGCCTTTGTAGGAACGCCTGCAATTATATTTGCCGATGAGCCAACGGGAAACCTGGATTCAAGAACATCAGAAGAAGTTATGCAGATGATGCTAAAGATGGTGCGCGACCGTGAACAAACATTTGTCATCGTAACTCATGATCAGGAAATAGCAAAATACGCAGACAAAGTTGTCTATATCCTAGACGGCAACATAGAAAAAATAGAAATAAAGACAGACGATATCAGGAGGTATGTACATAATGAAGAGTAGAATAATGTGTTTGGTTATGGTGTTTGTAATGCTGATCGGCATGACCGCTGTGGGACCGGTGGGGTTTGCGGCGGCAGGAGACATTTTGATTGAAGGGGCGAGTACCAATTCAAGTGGCATTGATAAAGGAGATACATTTACATATAGTGTGGATTTAAAAGCAAAGGAAGATCCGACAACCCTTACGGATATTAGAGTGAAAGTAAATTCAAGTAATTTTCAAATAATAGACAAAGCCTACGAGGATGTTACTGGTGTATGGACAGCAGATGGATCAAATTGGGTGATTACAGTTCCATTAAGTTTGGAAAAATTAACTACTGGTAATCAATTAGAGTTGATTGTTGAATGGGAAGATGGTGGTAGTACGTTTACCAACAGTCTTTACAGAATTATTTCCGAAGCTGAAGAAGATGATGACGAAATCACCAATACAGGCAAATACAAGCCTCTTGTAACAGTGGCGTCAAACACTGAAATTCCTGTGTTTACAGCTGGAGAAATGGTGACACTTGAAATTCCACTGGAAAACTTATCGAAGGACACAGCCAAAGACGTGATGATCAAGATTACGACAGAACCTGACAAGCTGCCCTTCATCATGGACAAAGCGACGTATACGGATAACATCAATTACCTACGTCATACAAAGATAGAAAATGCGGAAATCAAGGTGCAGGTAGCGCCGACGGCACAAAACAAGATTTATCCGATCGAACTGGAATTTACCTATACCAACGTGCACAAAGATCCCTTCAGTTCGACGTCAACTTATTATATTAAGATTGTAAACAATGAAATAGAGCCAACGTTAGGCGTGACGAAGTACCAATTTGTCGAGGATGCTTTAGTAGCTGGTGTAGACGACGCCATGTTATTGACCCTTGAAAACAGAGGAACGATCGCAGCATACAATGCGAAAATTACTCTTTCGGGCTTTGATAAAGATGGTGTACGTCTGATTAATGACATTAATTCAAAGACTGTTGCAAGTGTGGCTGGCAGTGAACAAGCAGCTGTATATTACAACATTGCAGCGTCACCAAAGGCAAAGAGTGACACGTATGAATTGACGGCAACAATTGAGTATACGGATGAACAAGGTAAAGAATACAAAACAGAATCCATGGTGTATATTCCTGTAGATGGCAAGGACAGTGCAGCCATTGAATTGGCAGTGGAAAACTTAACAAACAAAACAGATGTAACTGCTGGTGAAGACTTGACCATCGCATTTGATGTTAAGAATATCAGCCAAGTAGAAGCGGAAAAGGTAATGGTCAGCATCCGTTATCCTGATGATTTTATTCCTAAGACTTCACCAAAGAAAATTATCAAGAACTTGAAGAACAGTGAAGTGGAATCTTTTAGTTTTGACTTCATGGCGAAGAATGACGCCAAAACGAAGTTTAATGATTTTTATGTTGTATTGGAATATTACGCAGATGCCACAAGTGATGACAAAAGCACATTTGAAGAATATTGTGGCGTGATGGTCGATGGAAAAAGTGGCCTTGGCCGTCCTAAAATAATCGTTAAGAACTACGCCCTTGAAGAAGCGGATGTCGCAATGGCAGGCCAGGAATTCGTTCTTAATGTGGACTTATTCAATACGAGTACAGATGATGTTATTAAAAATATTAAAGTAACAATGGAATCAGATGATGGGGTATTCAGTCCTGTTGACAGCTCGAGTTCCTTCTTTGTTGAATACCTTGGCCGTCAAGAAATTAAAACGATTCCTCTAAAATTCAAAACAAAAATGGATGCATCGGTTAAGGTCTACAATTTAACCCTTACAATGGAGTATGAAGATGGAGAAGGTAATGCTTACGATTCTCAGGAACAACCTTATAAGGAAGTTGAGAAGTTGGGGATTCAAGTATCACAACCAGTCCGTTTAGAGTTATCCGAACCGATGATTCCATATGATGCAATGGCAGGTGTGCCATCGGATATTGAAATGGAATTCTTCAACATGGGTAAATCGACGATGTACAACATGATGGTAAAACTTGAAGGGAACTTCCAAGTACAAGGATCAAACTATTTTGTAGGTAATTTTGATAGTGGTAGAAGTGAATACTTTTCGGCAACTGTAATCCCGGAAGAAGAGGGCGAAGCTGTAGGGAAAATGATCTTTGAATATGAGGATGCCCTTGGCAATATCGAGAAAGTAGAACAAGAGATTAACTTCTTTGTTAGCGCTGCAGGAGACATGGGTGATTTCTCCGAAGGTGATTTTTCGGGAGAATTCCCAGAGGGTGAGTTCCCAGGAGATGAAGAAGCACCAAAGTCAGATTGGAAAACGGCTGTTGGCATATTTGTCGTAATGGGCATTGTCGCTGGCGTTGTTTGGTATCGTAAAAAGAAAAAAGCAAAACAATTAGAAGAGTGGGAGGACGACGATGAATAGTATTGACCTTATCTCAATGGGTCTTAAAAATCTTTGGCGTCGAAAAGCGCGAACGTTTTTAACTATTCTTGGCGTTATCATAGGAACTGCTTCCATTGTCATTATGGTCTCCCTCGGGATTGCCATGAACGTAAACTTCGAAAAATCTTTAGAAGACATGGGGAGCTTAAATCTGATTGAGGTTCGTCCCAAAGGTGATTATTCCTATGATCCAGAGACTGAAGATATGGTACGTAATACCAAACAAGCATTTTTAACGGAAAAAACTGTAGAGCAGATGAAACATATCGAAGGTATAGATGCTGTGATGCCGGAAATGCGTTATTGGGGACAAATGAAGGCTGGTCGTTATGTATCCTATGCCAACTTGACGGGCATCGACATGTCTCTCTTGTCGGAGTATGATTTTAAGCTTTCGGAGGGTGAATTGCCCGAGAGTTTTCCTAAAAACGGCTTGCTGTTTGGTGCGACGACTACAGAGGAGTTCAGAAATCCACGATCAAGAAATTGGCGTGATACCAAGGAAGTTGACGTTATGTCGGCTCGGTTAAGCTTAGTAAATGATCGTGATGAAAGCGCTCGTGGTACGAATGTCAAAGCCGTTGGGGTTCTAGAAAGAACTGATAATGAATACGACTGGAACATTTATATGGATGTTGAAGATCTGAAGAAAATCAAAAAAGATCAAGAAAAGCAAAACAAGCGCAACGGTAATAGTAGCCGTCGTGATGATGATAAAAATGATTATGAGACAGTAAAAGTCAAAGTGATGGATATCGATAAAATCCCTGATATCCAGGAGCAATTAAAAGAAATGGGTTTTGAAGCGTGGAGTTTGTCGGATATTCTTGTGAATATGAAAGAACAATCGGCAGGCCTGCGAGCAGTGCTTGGTGCCATTGGTGCGGTCTCTCTTTTTGTAGCGGCGATCGGCATCACCAATACGATGGTGATGTCCATTTATGAACGAACAAAAGAGATTGGTGTCATGAAAGTTCTTGGTGCAGAGCTGAGAGATATTAAGAGGCTGTTCTTGTTTGAATCAGGGATACTTGGATTTTTTGGTGGCCTATTAGGGCTAGCTTTTAGTTATGGTATTTCCTATCTACTGAATTCATCCGGCTTTGATATCATGGGTAGTGGTATGTACTGGGGAGATGCTGAACGTATCATGTCGGTTATTCCGGTTTGGCTTTCAGGACTTTCACTTGTATTTGCAACGGTTGTAGGTGTTGTGTCCGGATATTATCCTGCGAGACGCGCTATGAAATTAAGTGCCCTTGAAGCTATCCGCAACGAGTAACCAAAAAACTTAAGAATTAGATAAGAAAGATATTATAAATCTTAATACTTTCATAATATTATTCCCTCCTAAAATTTGTTATTATCATAGTGGACAGAAATTACTTGGGGGAAAATTATGAGAAGATCATTTACGACAATTGGTATAGGCATTTTGTCAATTATAGCAATGATGAACGTCATGTGTATGGTGTTGACTTTTGTAACGAATGCCCGAGTAATGAATTGTGCTTTAGGTACTGTATTGATGCGAAATGGTCAGTACTTGATTTTTACAGGACTTTCTATTGTAGGTATCATTATGTTGGCAAAGCGTCACAAAACACATATAGAAGAAGCAGAAGAACATAAATAATAGCCCATATGAACTCAGTCATCCTCACGAAAGTGAATCGGTGGCTGAGTTTTTTTAGTTAAAGGAAGATCATTGTTATAGAATGTAGCTTCAGCTACTTTTTGTGTGAAGCTTTTGTGACTAGAATATATATTTTCCGTAAAATCTATAACAAATGACAAAATTAAGTGTAAAATATGAGTGGAATGAGACAGATGATTAATGGATAAATGAGGTGATGATATGCAAATTGAGGGTATTGGGGAGTCTATTTTATTAAATGATGAAGTAATGACAAGAACTTTTCCATTTACGATTACCTATGAGGGTGAGCTGATTTATGAAGTCGTACGGATTATAGACGGCGTACCTCTATTTTGGAAAGAACATTTAGAGCGGATGATACAATCACTCAATTTAATGAAGCAGGATGGCGCACGTATCGTTGGCGAAGTAGACAGTAAACTTCGTAACTTTATCAGTGGAAGTCATTTCAAAAACAACAACATCAAAATCATTATCGGAAATTTTGATGGATTAGCCTATGAATACATGGCTTACTATATTCCATCCTTTTATCCAGATGCGTCTTATTATGAACAAGGGGTTAAAGTCAGGACCTTGAGTCACGAAAGACAAAATCCAAATGCAAAAGTCATCAATAATCAGTTGACTGAAACAGTAGCAAAAATACGTCGTGATCAAGAGGTGTATGAGATAGCCCTTGTGAATAAGGATGGCGTTATCACAGAAGGAAGCCGGTCCAATCTATTCTTTTTAAAGGACCATTGCGTTCATGTATCTCAGGGTCATAAGATCCTTAAAGGGATTACCATGTTAAAAGTCATTGAGTTACTTGGAGCGTTAAAGATTGATTATAAAGAAGACGATGTTCTAGAAAGTGAGCTGTTGGCGTATGACGCTTGCTTTATGACCAGTACATCCAACAATGTATTACCAATAGATGTGATTGATGGACAACAATTTGATTCTGCTCACCAGCCAGTTGTGAAAGCTCTGGTAGATGCTTTTGCCAAGTTGATAAAAGCAGATCAAATGCAGTATATAACAAATTATAAGGAGGCATTTTAATGACAACAGTAGTAGAGAAATTTTTAAAATATGTAGTAATGGATACACAATCAGATGAGGCATCTGAAACATGTCCAAGTACAGCGAAGCAATTGGACTTAGGGAAAGTACTTGTAGAAGAGTTACAAGCAATGGGGATCGAGAATGCACATATGGATGACAACGGTTATGTAATGGCTGAAATTCCATCAAACCTTGATAAAGATATTCCTGCAATTGGTTTTATTGCACATATGGACACTGCACCAGATTTCAGTGGTGAAGACGTAAAACCGACGATTACAGAAAACTATGACGGTGGGGACATTGTATTAAACGAGGAAATGAACATTGTGCTTTCTCCGAAGAATTTCCCGGAATTGCCTCAATATAAAGGCAAGACACTTATTACGACAGACGGTACAACTTTACTTGGTGCAGATAATAAAGCCGGGATTGCTGAAATCATGGCTTTTGCAGAATTTGTGGTGAACACACCAGCTTATGAGCATGGCCCTATCAAAATTGGATTTACACCAGATGAAGAAATCGGACGTGGTGCAGATTTATTTGATGTAAAGAAATTCGGTGCAGACTTTGCCTATACAATCGATGGTGGTGAAGTCGGCGAGTTGGAATACGAAAATTTCAATGCGGCTTCAGTTGATCTAATTGTGAATGGTATCAATATTCATCCAGGTAGCGCAAAGCATAAAATGAAAAATGCAGTGTTAATCGGTATGGAGTTGAATGGTTTATTGCCAGTATTTGAAATTCCAGGTTACACGGAAAAATATGAAGGGTTTTATCACCTAGACGAATTCACCGGCAATGTATCAAAAGTAGAAATGTTCTATATTATTAGAGATCATTCTAGAGAAAAATTTGAAGAGAAAAAAGAATTAATGACAAAAGCAGTTCAATTTATCAATGATAAATATGGTGCTGGCACAGTTGAAATGAAGATGACAGATTCTTATTACAATATGGAAGAAAAGATTTTACCGGTAATGCATATCGTTGAAACTGCAACAGAAGCAATGAAAATCGCTGATGTTGACCCTAAAATTGTTGCTATCAGAGGCGGTACAGATGGTGCGCGATTATCTTACATGGGTCTTCCAACACCTAATATTTTTACAGGTGGGCATAATTTCCATGGTAAATTTGAGTACTGTGTTGTAGAATCAATGGAAAAGGCTGTTGACGTAATGAAAAATGTCATTACACTGTATGCAGCAAAATAAGACTTGTATCAGAAAGGGTAATTATGAGTAAAGAACAATTTATAAGAACACAACTATTGCTTGGAGAGGAAGGTATAGACCGTCTTCAAGGCAGTCATGTAATCGTGTTCGGTGTCGGAGGCGTAGGATCGTTTGCAGTGGAGGCACTTGCAAGAGCAGGCGTCGGCAAACTGACGATTGTGGATTTTGATGTGGTGGATGTCACGAACATCAACCGTCAATTAATCGCACTTCATTCAACTGTAGGAAAAGAAAAAGTCGCAGTATTAAAAGAGCGTCTTGCAGACATAAATCCATCTCTTGAGGTGGAAGCTTGGGCAGAGAAAATCATGCCGGATACTGTAGAAGAATTTTTCCAGCAGGAGTATGATTACGTCATAGATGCCATTGATATGGTATCTTCTAAATTGGCACTTATTGAATTCTGTACATCTCATGACATTCCGATTATTTCATCTATGGGTACAGGCAATAAATTAGATCCATCAAAATTGACGGTTACAGATATTCATAAAACATCAACTTGCCCTTTGGCAAGAGTTATGCGTTATGAATTAAAAAAACGTGGTGTCAAAAAACTTGAAGTTGTGTATTCAACGGAAGCACCATTAAAACCTATTCTACCGGAATCACTCGATATGGGCGCAAAGAGAACGGTACCTGGAAGTACATCTTTCGTACCGTCGTCAGCAGGTCTTTTACTGGCTTCAGTGGTCATTAGACGCTTGATAAATTCTTGATTATGCTTACTGTTGATGATATAGTGAAGGTAGTGAAGTCGAATGGGGGTTAAGAATGAGCAAATATCTTAAAGTGCTAGTCATAACGGCAATTGTATTTATAGCAATGTCTGGAGAAGCATATGCAGGTGTAGAAAATTATTTTGACTTAAATGTATATGAAGCAGGCGTAGAACACAATGACGTTAAAATTTTGCAACGTGCACTCATGATCGACGGGGTTTACACAGATACAGATGGTGAAGTAACAAATTATTTTGGGAAGAAAACAGAAACAGCCGTTAAAGATTTTCAAGAAAAACATGGTCTTTATGCGGATGGGGTTGCAGGCAAGAAGACACTGGAAAAAATGGAGTCTCTTCATTTATTTTCGGTACTAGAAAAAAATCAGTACAAGCTCGGTATGGAAGGTGAAGAAATTCAATTTATTCAACGAGCACTGGTTGAAGAAGATGTACTTGATATTGATGAATTTACACCATATTATGGTGCGCTGACAAAAGAAGCGGTTGTAAGGTTCCAAGAAAAATATGGACTTGTAGCGGATGGCGTTTTGGGCAGTGAATCTATCATCAAATTAAGTGACTTAGGCTATGTCTTAAGCGAAGAGCGTGCAAAGACCATTGAATTGGTTACGAGCGTTTTAGGCAACTTATCTTTAGATATGTATAAAAAAGGAATGTCACATTCAGATGTGATCACTCTTCAAAAAGCGTTAGAAAACGAAGGCGTATTCACATATGATGAGTACACTGCATTTTATGGTGATGTAACAGAGGACAGTGTTAAAAAATTCCAAGAAAAGTACGGCATTGAACCAGATGGTGTCGTTGGTTCAGGCACAATTGATCAACTAGAAGCCCTAGGCTACGTAAGTACCAATGTGGTTGTGAGTAGATCCAACGGTGAGAAACGATCTGGCGAGTATATTCGTTGGTCGGATATGCAAGAGCTTATTACAAAAGGAAAATCTGTATTTACAGTTCAAGATTTCTATACAGGGACAACTTTTAACGTGATTGCAGCTTATGGTGGCGTTCATGCAGATGTTGAGACATTAACTGCAGCAGACTCACAGATTGTAAAACAATTGTGGGGTGGCGATTATACATGGGTTAGACGTCCTGTGCTTGTGTATTTCGAAGGCAGAGTATTTGCTGCTTCTATGAATGGTATGCCGCATGCTGGTCTTGAAAACAAACCTGAAGGCGAGTATATATATAATCGTTCAGCAGGATTTGGGTATGGCTATAACTTTGATTCTATTAAAGGGAATCGCATTGATGGTCATTTCTGCTTACACTTTAGAGATAGTAAGCTACACAGCAACAGAAAAGTAGATTCGAAACATCAAGCAGCTGTTAGAGTAGCCGCTGGGATGGAGTAGAATTGTAAGTTTAGAAAGATAGAAAGACAACACAAATAATGATAAACTATCAGGGTAGGCTTATAGCCTACCTTTTTATATGCTGGCGCGCCCAAATGGACGTGCCTAAGAGAATTACTTGAAAGAAAGGGAATAACAATGTCAACTCGTAAGATACCACTACTAGGTTTATTTATAGCAATTGCCCTAGTACTACATATAGCAGAAGGCATGATGCCACTGCCTTTTATTATCCCAGGTGCAAGATTAGGTCTTGCCAATATCTCTACGGTGATTGCACTGTATTTATTTGGGCCGAGGGATACATTTCTGATCATGGCGACGCGCATTACCATTGGTTCGATATTCGGTGCAGGCTTCTCAGGATTTTTATATAGTTTCACAGGCAGTGTGTTCAGTTTCATTGCTATGATCCTGTTGATCAAACTTGCAGGGGACAAAATCACCCCCATAGGCGTCAGTGCCACCGGGGCATTTTTTCACAGTATCGGACAAATTATCGTCTCGATGATTATTCTTGGTACACCGCGAATGATCATCTATTTGCCAGCCTTATCCATTGTGTCAGTAGTTACAGGAAGCTTCATTGGACTAGTGGCCATGCACATCATAGGACGTCTGAATGTATTGAAATTGAGCTTAGGGAAGTAAGTTAATGGAATTTTAAGTTTTTTTGTGTAGAATGGGGTTATACATAAGATAAGTGAGGTAACCAGATGACACATAAAACATACGTAGCAGGAAAAGAGGCAATTAAAACAGCACTAATAAAAGCAGGTGCTATTGGTGTAGCTGCCGGAGGATTCATTGTTTTAGCGAATAGCAACAAAGGTGGCTATTCAAGGATTACAGAAATTGTAATATTTATTGTTATTTCAATATTGTTTTTTGCAATAAGCTTCTTTACGGATAGTGGGATGCGGAGTTATGAAGTCCGTACAACAGAAGTTGGATTAAGCCGCACCAATTTTAAGGGATGTTTTGATTATGAAATTAAGTGGTCTGATATTGATCTGATTTTATTTGGACAAGTACTTGATCGCTACAACCGATGGGATGTGTGGTTCGAAGGTATAGAAATACGCCACAAATCGGAGTTTGGAAGTCCTGATAAATCAGTTTATAAACTGGAACACATTATAAATGCAGAAGCGTTTATAGGAGAAGTAAAAGAAATGTGTGCGCTCCACAACATCCAGTTTAACGATGTTCGACCATCGGCCGATACCAATAGCGAAATAGAATAATAAGATAGAGCGAGATCTAACAGTTAAATAAATGCAAAGAGTAATGGAACAGATGATACTGAAAAAATACCGATGAAATAACAC
>Ga0209379_10000515_pt1 | contig 31715 bp, 30 predicted proteins | sample tdDd001_FD_187124 | JGI IMG/M metagenome (GOLD analysis project Ga0209379, IMG submission 187124) | Marine sediment microbial communities from the Atlantic coast under amendment with organic carbon and nitrate - tdDd00.1 (SPAdes)... | ecosystem: Environmental > Aquatic > Marine > Coastal >...
TGCCATAAAGGCCACTCGAAATCCGTAACGTGGATGATGCGTTAGAACTTACTTATTTTCAGTCCTACAGCTCAAAAGTGAACTTCATAGATTACCTCATAAGGACTCACAGCAAATGTCCTCTCTCTTGAAATCAGTTGGTCTACTACTCTCTTTTTCATTGCTTTTAATGCTAGTATTATATCATAAGGTTTATGCTTCCACAACCCCAAAGATTAAACCTTATAAACTGAAGCTATTTAACCATTTCAAACATCAGGATACCACCAGCTATTCCGGCATTTAAAGATTCTACATCCCCATGCATCGGAATATAAACTCTTTGATCCACTAAGTCCAAAACTTCTTTTGAAATCCCGTTGCCTTCATTTCCAATAATTAAAACACTTTGATTTTTATATGTAATCTGTTGATAAGGAGTTCCTCCTTCTAATGCGGCACCATAAATCTGATGCGACGTTTTTAAAGAAGTAATCTCTTCCAAGTCTTGATTCACAAGAACAGGAATGGAAACAATTGAACCCATAGACGATCTCAATGATTTTTGACTGTAAGGATCTGTACATCCCTTTCGAAGCATAACACTGGTAAAACCAGCAGCATCAGCAGTACGTATCAAAGTCCCTAAATTACCAGGATCCTGTATTTGATCAAGAAGTAAAATCTTACCTGGTATTAACTTCGGTTCTGATATTTTAATCACAGCAGCAATACCTTGAGGTGTTTCAGTTTCCACAATCATCTTCATAATGCTACCTGGAACTTTGTAAATCACACCATCGTAATCAAGTGTTTCGATTGAATCGATGAATCCCTCTGCTACAATTAGACACGATATATCACATCGTTGTTCTAAGGCATGACTCACTATTCTTAGGCCATCTAAAATATATTCACCTTGCTTCAAACGCCCTTTTTTAGTATGAAGTTTTAGTACTTGTTTTAAAAAAGGATTTTGTTTTGAAGTAATCTCTTTTATCATCTTGCATTGCCTTCTACTTTTCTAATATCATCATTATGACCGATAACTACTAATATATCATGTTCTGTAATCAATTCATTAGGTCCTACATTGATATTAATGCCATCTTGATTCTTAATGGCAATAACATTGATGCCATGTTGAGATCTAATATTTAATTCTAACAATGATTTTCCAACCCAAGCCTTTAAAGGTGTCACTTCAGCAATTGTATAGTCTTGAGATAACTCAATATAATCTAGAATTTTATTAGATACAAGGTTTTTGGCAACCCTAACACCCATTTCTCTTTCAGGGAAAACAACACGATCTGCACCTATTTTATACAGTACTTTTGCATGCATTTCATTTTGTGCTTTTGCCACGATGTGTTTAATACCCAACTCTTTTACCATTAATGTTACCATAATGGAAGCTTGAATATTAGCACCAATTGTAATAACCGCAACATCAAAATTTCTAATGCCCATTGCCTTTAGAGCATTTTCATCTGTTGCATCAGCTTGAACAGCATGAGTTACTGAATCTGCAATAGATTGTATAGTTTCTTCAGATGAATCGACTGCCATAACTTCACTGCCTAATTCATGTAATTTTTTAGCAACACTTGATCCAAAACGACCACATCCGATAATAACAAATTGTTTATTCATAAATCCTCCTAGCCCACACTTACTTTAGATTCTGGATATCTTATTAGAGCTTTAACTTTTTGTTGATCTGCTAGTGCAAATACTATTGTAAGTGCCCCAACTCTACCTGCAAACATTGTAAATATAATAATCAGTTGTCCTAATGTCGACAAACTAGATGTATATCCTAACGAAAGTCCTACTGTACCCAAAGCAGAAATTGCTTCAAATAGTAAGGTTATAAAACTCGTTCCTTTTTCTGTAATCGATAATAAAAATACCACAAAGAAACCAAGACTGACACCAACACCAACAACAGTCAGTGCTCTATTAACATTATCCATAGAGATTCTACGTTTAGAGAACTCAACATCATCTCTATTTTTTACAACAGAAATAATAAGTAATATGACAAGTGCGATAGTTGTGGTTTTCATACCACCAGCAGTTGATCCAGGTGATCCTCCAATAAACATCAGAATAACCGTTAATAGTTTAGATGAATCATACATCTGATCTAATGGTAATGTATTAAAACCAGCGGTTCTTGTTGTAACCGATTGGAACATGGAAGCTGTTAATTTACCTTTAAAAGTTAAATCCTTCATTGTATTCGGATTATTAAATTCCAAAACGAAGAACAATACAAATCCCAATACAATTAAGATTATTGTCATCATTACAACAATTTTGGAGTGAAGTGATAACTTTTTATAACTTCTACTTTTTATAAGATCGATTATTACAGTAAAACCAAGACCACCTAAAATAATCAAACTCATCACAATAAAGTTAACAGATAAGTTTTCGGTGTATTGTGTTAAACTTCTGCCCTCTCCAATAATATCAAATCCAGCATTACAAAAGGCTGATACCGAGTGGAATATACCAAAGAATATACCTTTTTTTGTACCGTATTCTGGTATGAAATTCATCGCCAAGAAAAACGCTCCAATACCTTCTATGATAAAGGTAGTAATGATGATATATTTGGTTAATCTAACAACCCCTTGAATTGTAAATTGATTCAAAGCTTCTTGCATGATTAAACGACTCTTCAAAGAGATTTTTCGGCCAATAATTAACGCAACTGAAGTTGCCATTGTCATAATACCTAAACCGCCGATTTGAATTAAAATCAGGATGATTATTTGCCCCGCCATATTCCAATGTGTTCCTGTATCAACAACAACTAAACCCGTTACACAAACTGCAGAGGTCGACGTAAATAAAGCTTTCAAGAATCCAGTCGATTCACCGGTCTGGGTTACAAGTGGTGTTGATAATAGTATAGCTCCGACTAATATAATAAACGCAAAACCCAATACAAGTATTTGCGCAGGATTTAACTGTTGATATTTCAATTTATTTTTTAGCATGTTTCCTCCATTCAAACTCTTTACTATTATAACATATTACTTATATTTTAAAAGTAAAGAACATGAAAATAGCCGTTCGTAGAACGGCTATCATTTTATACTTTGAAGAATTCAATTTTAACATTCAGCTCACTTGAAAGTTCATTTAGTCTTTCCGCACTCATCGCAACTTGTTCTACAGCTTTTGTTTGTTCATCCATAGATTGTTCCACTTGTTCAGTAGCAGCAGCCGTTTCCTCAGAAATTGCAGAGATATTATTAACTGCATTAATCAATTCATTTTTACTTGTATCAAGTTCTGATAGTTCTTTCGTAACAGTTTCTATTTGCTCTGAAATATTCTCTACGGAAGTAAATATTTTATCAAATGATGTATTCACATCACCTAAAGCTTCATTTTGCTGCATGTTCATTTCACTCACTTCATTCATAACTTGTACTGTATCCTGACTCACACCTTGTATATCAACGATAATCGTCCTTATTTCATCAGCGGCTTCACTAGAACTTTCTGCTAACTTTCTGATTTCATCGGCTACAACAGCAAATCCTCTACCGGCTTCACCAGCTCTTGCAGCTTCAATAGAAGCATTTAAAGCCAATAAATTGGTTTGTTCTGAAATAGAAGTAATGGTTCCAATAATATCTGTGATTGCGTTGGCTTTCTGATCTAAGTTATCAATAGCTGTTTTTACACGACCATTAGATTCATTCGATTGGTCTGATTTTTCTTTTAATGAACTCAAAGCATTTAATCCTGTTTTATTCATTTCAGATGCCAATTCTGCATTGTCTTTCATCGCATTAGAATTATCCATTAAGATAGTAAACTGTCTTCTAATGTCACCTGCAATAGTTGCACCAGTCTCAGCATCGTTAGCCGTCTCTTGCGTTCCACGTGCAATCTCTTGTACCGTTAAAGCAACTTGATCCACAGTAGCATTGGTTTCTTCACTCATCGCTGCCAAGTTAGATGCCGAATCTACCATATCTTTAGAAACATGTTTAGTCTCAGCAATCAAATCCTTAACTGAACCTGTCATTTCATTTAAACCACTTGCCAGAAGAAGTGTTTCATCATTAGATTTAACCGATACAACAGTTGTAAAATCACCATCTTTAATTTTTTCTATTGCTTCAACAATCGCTTTAATTGGTTTTGTGATACTTCTACCCATAAGAATTGAAATCACAACAGCTGTCACAGCAGAAATCAAAACAACTATAACAATGATAACAAGTATTCTAGTGACAATTGCCAAAACTTCTTTTTCTGGGATACTTGAAGCTACAATCCATCCATTACTTAAATGACCATATGCTGCAATGACATTTGAACCATCATCTCTCTCATATTTTTCGAATCCAGTATCATTTGCTTTCATTTCATCTAATAGGAATTGATAATCACCTGCATCTAGAATATTAGTGCCAAAATCAGCATTTTTATGAATCAATACTCTACCATCGGGATGCATCAAGTATAAATACCCAGTCTCAAATAATACTGTCTCTCCAAGCATTTTCTCTATATCGTCCAAATACAAATCCATTCCAACCAATCCGATAGATTGACCATCTACAATAATTGGTGTTACATAAGAGGTAATAAGTCCTCCTGCAGAAGACTCATACGGGAATGTCCACGAAGTTATCTTTTTATCTATCGGATCTGAGTACCAAGGAATATCATCAGCTTCATAGTACTCTTCTCCAAATGAGTCTTGCAATGTATAAGAACCGTCACTTTGTTCTAACATCCAGATATCAACTTCTTGATCAAACATCTTTGTATTAAAGTATACATAAATAGATTTAGTCAGATTTGTATTTTCTCCAACTATCCCTAAACGCTTCGTCAATTCTTGTTTATAATCCTGTAAATAGGATTTATCTCTCAGTGCAGCATTTACATCAACTTCTGCTTTTACTTCATTTACAATAACACTTACAGCTGATTCTATATCTGAAAAGTTCTGTTCAAATTCATGTACACTGGCTTCAATTTGCGTTTCGGCCATTTTTCGAGACTCACCACCAACATTATTGTTGATACTAAATCCGATTAGAGTACCTATCGCAATTAGCGATATGATATTAACGAGTAAAATGGATCTCATTATCTTCGCGGATATTTTTTTAGTTTTCATATAATCCCTCCCATATTTTCGACTTTCATTATATACCCGAAATATGATGATAAAATCAAGTAAAGGGGAATTGTGTTCAAACGCTTCCTTACAACATTTAAACTATAATGTAAAATATCTAAGCTTCTTCTAGCCTTCCACCATTGCTTCAAAAAAGAAAAAAACCTATCTACAAAAGTAAATAGGTTAGTATAATTAAATGTTAGCTTTAGCTAATGCTACTAATTTAGCAAAACCTTCTGCATCGTGAATTGCGATTTCTGATAACATTTTTCTGTTAATCTCAACTTCAGCTTTCTTTAAACCGTTGATGAATCTGCTGTAAGACATGTCATGCATTCTTGTAGCAGCGTTGATTCTAGCGATCCATAATCTTCTGAAATCTCTTTTTCTATGCTTTCTACCAATGTAAGAAGATCTTAACGCTCTCATTACAGCTGGGTTAGCAGCTCTAAAGATTGTGCTCTTCATTCCATAGTAACCTTTAGCAAGTTTTAATACTTTTTTATGTTTTTTCTTGGCGTTTACCGCGCCTTTTACTCTAGCCATTATTCAAACCTCCTCTTAAACCTTACTTATAAGGTAGTAATTGTCTAACTCTCTTCATGTCACCCTTAGAAATTAATGCAGCTTTTCTTAAATTTCTTTTTCTCTTTGGTGACTTTTTAGTTAGAATATGACTCGTGTAAGCTTTATGTCTTCTCCATTTACCAGTGCCTGTCACCTTAATTCTCTTAGCAGCACCTCTATGTGTTTTCATTTTAGGCATGATTACGCCCTCCTTTCACTACTTTTTTGGCGTAAACATCGTAGTCATACTACGACCTTCCATCTTTGGACGTGAATCCATCGTGCCAAACTCTTCAATTTCTTTTGCAAATTTCTCAAATACAGCATAACCTAAACTAATATGACCTAATTGTCTACCTCTGAATCTAAGGCTTACTTTTAATTTGTCACCACCAGATAAAAACTTAGCTGCATTTTTAGCCTTAGTATTAATATCATTTTCTTCGATGTTTAAGCTTAAACGAATCTCTTTAACTTGTTGCGCCTTTTGATTTTTACGAGCGTCTTTTTCACGTTTAGCTTGTTCGTATTTATGTTTACCATAATCCATAATTTTGCAAACTGGTGGTTTAGCACCTGGTGCAATTTTTACTAAATCTTTTTGAGCTTCATCAGCTAGTTCCATAGCTTTTTCAATTGCTACAACACCTAATTGCTCACCATTCGCATCAATTAATCGAACTTCACGATCTCTAATATCTTCATTAATCTCTGTTTTCTTGATAACGCTACACCTCCTGGTTTTTAGTTTTGCTTTTCATTATGGTTTTTTATTCAATAAAAAAAGTAGTGGATATAATTATATCCGCTACTAAAATCAACATAGTTTAACTCATGTTTTCACTACCAGGCTAACTACTGTTGCGTGGTGAGAAGCGGATACTCCTACTTGGAAAAGCAATATTCAGTTCTAACATAGTTATATTAACATAATGGTATAGCTGTGTCAACTACTTTATTCATTTTATTAAAATACTTTAGCATTTCTTTAATATGTGTACTTTCCTACTATAATAAGTAAGAAAAGCATCGATTTTCACCGATGCTTGATCTGTCACTCATTCTTTTTCATGATCAAAGTTTTCCAAGCATGAAGTCCTAAAGATACACCGATAACACCATAAGCTACGAAGGTTCTAAAGTACTCACCTAGTTGTGCATCACCAAACAGGTTTAAACCTGCTTTAGGAGATACAATAAATAGTGTATGGAATAATAGTACACCTAAGAAAGCTTGTCCTATTGTTGCTTTAGATACAGATGCACCACCGATTAAAAGAGCTGCTACTGCAAATAATGCAATTTGTTTATGAGATCCATAAGTATTTAATATACCTAAGTTTTGTATAAATATAATTTGTCCCCAAGCAGCAAATACTGTTGATAACATAATTGCCAACTCACGAATTTTATTAACTTTAATACCTGATACTTCTGCAATATGTTTGTCTTGACCAACAGTCTTTAGTGTTTGACCTAATTTGGTATTCAATAGAATAACATTAAACACTGCAAAACCACCAACTACAATTGCTGTAAACACAGACATATTAACCGTTTTAAGAAGTGCGTACTTATGAGGTAACACTTTTGTATACATCACCAATATACTAAATACAGTCAATAAAACTCCAATACCTACATAGGCAATCATTTTATTCTTCTTAAATCCTTCAGGTCTCTCTTTTTTCATTTTCCAAATATAATATGCTACAATCACTAGCCCAGCCACAATTGTAACATTGAAAAATGGTATACTAACAATATTGTCCAGCGATTTACCAATACCGTTGTCCTTCATCAAATCAATTGTATTTCTTAAACCCATACCAGAAGATAAAATAAAACTACCTGTCATAGGAATAATCGTACCACACATAAATAAGAATATCATTTGGTAAATACCATCTGCAAAGAATCCTGTAATCATTGATGCAATCATCTCTTGACCACGTGTTCTATTTAAGAGTTTACCAATATACTTTCCTAATATTAATGCAATCGGTGTTGAAATAACAAAAGCTAAAGCCAAGCCACCAACTGATGGGATCTTTAAATATGCTACTGTAATAATGGCAATTTGAGCAGCCATTGCACCGATGGTAATACTGAAGTTAAGTCCCATACCAGCAACTACCGGAATAAGAAGTGCTAATACCAAGAATGTATTTCTTGTCATTCTTTCAAGTAACATAGATACTAGAATGAATGGTTGTTCTTTCGAAGCAATAATACCAAATATACAGATTACTACGAACAATAACGTAACACTATTATCAATCATAAATCTAAGAACCTTCTTAGAATTAGTCTGAGGTTTTTTCTCAATTACTTGTTCTGTCATTATTCGCCACCTCCTTGTGCTAATGCATAAAGAATGATACCGTTTTGAACAATCATTCTAATAACTTCTGATATGTTACCACCATCAAAGAAACTACTTGCTACAGGCAATGATATAGTCAGTAAACCTTGGAACAAGATAGTACCAATAATAACAAACGAAATATTAGCTTTCTTAGCTGTTGCACCACCGATAAGAATCGCTGCTACTGCAGGGAATGCCATCATGAGTGGCGCTGTATAAAGTTGAATATAACCAAATGATTGAGCATATACAACCATACCAATTGCACCTAATACCGTTGATAAAATAGTTCCTAAAATTCTATAACGATCTACATTTAAACCGGTAGCTGCTGCAAATTTCGGATTATCTCCAACAGTTTTCATTGCAATACCAACACGTGTATTTGAGAATACATAATATACGAAACAGATAAATGCTCCAAATAACAGTAAACCTGTTGGAATAACAAATCCATTACTAAATTCAACTGCCCAGAATTTATTTAAAATACCACCAAATGTAGATTCTAAAGATACAACTGTTCTTAAACCTTCACCAATTGGCCATCTCATCTCATCGGATGCAAATGGTAATACAATCCATGCAATACAGAACAAAGATACAATCGAGAAACCAACATAAGTAGAAACCAACATCTCTGAACCTTTGATTTTGTTAAGCATCACACCATAGATCCAACCAAAAGCAACTGAAATTGGAATGGCTATTATCATTGCGTAAATAAAACCCCATAAACCAACCATTTCAAATTCTATGGCCATAACACCACCTAAGATACCACAGATGATACCAATAGGAAGTGCAAAGTTAAGTCCAATACCAGATCGAATTGCAGGTACCATTGCAAGGACCATAACAACATTCATACCAATTCTTACAAGTGAATCCTTCATTAAGCCAGGTACATGCAGTCCATTAACACCAGCAACAACCCATAACGACATAAAGAATATGATAATTATTATTCTAGGCAAACCAAGTCTTTTTATAGCATTCATTAGTTAGCCTCCTTTTTCTTTTTATATTTGTGATACTCACCTGACATCATCAAACCAAATTCCACATCCTCAGCAGATGGTAGTAAAACGCCTTCTAAGCGCCCTTCGGCTATAATAGCAATACGATCACAAACAGAACGAAGCTCAGCTAACTCGCTCGATGTTACAACTACTGTTGTTCCATTAGAAGCCAATTTTGTTAAATAATCTAGAACCAATTTTTTAGCACCAATATCGATACCACGTGTTGGTTCAGATACAAACAATAATTCGGGTTCAAGCGTTAACGCTCTAGCAAGACATACTTTTTGTTGATTACCACCAGATAATCTCCTTGTAGCTTGTTTTGAATCTGTACATCTAATATCCAATTGTTCAATCATGCTGTTCGCATGCGAACGAATTTTAGCAGTATCAATCAAACCTAATTTAGTTAAAAACTGATGTTTCACTTGCATTGAAGTGATCATAATATTATCTTCAATAGAACCATCTAACAACAGTCCAACACCTTTTCTGTCTTCAGATACAAAAGCGATATGTTTAGCTAAAGTGGTTTTAGTATTTGATATTTCAAGAGCTTCACCTTTAAATTTCACTTCACCAGTCGCACTATGTAAACCCATAATACCGTTTGCAATACCAATCTTACCATGACCTGCTAAACCAGCTATACCTAATATTTCACCTTTTTTCACTTCTAAACTAATACCTTTAACTTCTTCACCAGGCATTTTAACTTTGAAGTCATTAATTTCTAAAACAGTTTCCAATTTATCTAATTCATCATGTGTTAGCATATCTTCATTTTGCGTAATAGATATTTTTCTACCAACCATCAAACCAGCAATTTCCTCTACGGTTACATCTGTAGTTGGCACCGTTTTAATATGTTCACCATCACGAATAATTGTAACATTATCCGTAACTGCTTTTACTTCATCTAATCTATGTGTAATGAATAAAATTCCAATCCCTTTGTCAGCAAGTCTTTTCATTGCTGCTAAAAGATTATCCGCTTCACTTTCTGTTAAAACTGCAGTTGGCTCATCAAATACCAATAACTTGATACCTTTCTTATCAACCTCTCTTGCAATTTCGACAAACTGTTTATGACCAATCGGTAAGATAGCAACCTTCGTTGTTTCTTTGATGTTCATACCCAATAGATCTAAAGCTTCTTTCGCTTCTCCATTCATTTGTTTTTTATTTAAAAATTCCAAACTTTCTTTTCTAAATGCTTTACTCACCGGATTCGGTATCGTTATTTCTCTATTTAATTTTATATTTTCAGCAATTGTAAAATCAGGAATTAACATAAATTCTTGATGTACCATTCCAACGCCTAATTGCATAATTTCTTCTGATGATTTTGCAACAACCTTTTCACCATCAATAATTACTTCCCCTTCAAATCCCCCGGTATCATGAATGACTCTCATCCCAAATAAGATATTCATAAAAGTTGATTTGCCTGCTCCATTTTCTCCAACAATAGCGTGAATTTCACCAGGTTTAATATTAAGGTTAACACCTTTAAGCACTTTATTACCATAATATTCCTTTTGAATATTCTTCATCTGCAATACATATTCGTTTTGCACGCTTTCACCACCCCAATTTTTAGTTTGTTTTTTTTTTCACAACGTTATCAATCAAAGATTAAGGCTGCCTAAAAGGCAACCTTAATACTTGTATTTAGTTAAAATTTTCTTAGAAATCTAAGTATCCAAGTAATACCATTAAGTAGTTGTCATAAGTTACGCCTTCTTCTTCTAAAACGTTAACTTCAATTTCAACACCTGCATAAGCATTAAAGTATTCTTTAACTTTAGGAACATTTAATTTTTCATCAAATTCGCCATCGATATAAGCTTTAGCATAATCAGCTCCAGCTTCGATAAACATCATTGAACAAGGTACAGGCCATGTAGACATTCTTCCTGTCATATCACTGTTAGCCATTTTTGCACTAATTTCTTCTACTAAGTAGTCGATATTTCCTTGTTTATCTTCAGGAATTTCAATACCTAAAGCAGATGGGAATCCATGGTATGGAGATGGACAACATGGTTGAGGATAAATAGCTCCACCTTCGAAAACTGACTTAATTAGTGGAATTTGAAGACCACAGTTAGTTGAGAAGAATGCAGTATCTTTTCCGTATTTCTCGATCATTCTTGGAGTATCTTCAAGAATAAATTGTTGAGCACCAGATAAACCAGCATCACCAGTTGGATCTAAAGCAGTAGCATCAACAAATTCGATTCCTAAAGCTTCACAGTTTTGTTGTAATAAGTCTCTTCTTGCAGATAATAATGCATAAGACATATGTCTTGGGAATGAATAGTGAACAAATACTTCAGCGCCTTGCTTTTGAGCTTGTTCTACCATTGTTCTACCCATTGTTAATTCATCAAGTGTAAACACGATGTCAGCTCTTGAAGCGATATCTTGTGGGTTTTCACCAGGTACACCTGCAATGATTAATAAATCAGGATTAATTTCTCTTGCTTTATCAATTGCAGCTGAAGAACCAGGTACAGCTTGAATTAATAATAATGCTTTCATATTTTCTTCTGCTGCCATTGAAGCAACATTAGCGATAGTTGTTTCTTGCTCATCCATGAACTTGTCTGGATAAGTCATTACAACAACGTGCTCTTTACCATATTTTTCGATTACAGCTTGTGCAGCTCTGTATTCTTCTTCATTTTGAGATACTGTACCAGTTAAAATACCAATTTTCCAATCATCAGTAGCAGTAGCAGAATCACCACATCCAGCAAATAATCCGATTACTAGAGTAGAAATAAGCAATAGAGTAACAATTTTCTTTAACATTCATATCCTCCTTGTTATCGAGTAAATGTTTTGGTCCCCCCAAAAACATTATCACTATGATAGTTTATTAACTATCTCATAAATAGTATACTATATAATTTTTCTCATTACACTCTAAATATTAATTTTTTTTAACATTTGTGTATTTTTCTTAACATTCTGAATAATACAAAAACACTACAACCTATATTCTGCAAGGGTTGTAGTGTTTTTAAAATTGATTTAAATTTATTAACAAATATATAAACCACACTTACTTTGTTACATTTTAGTAACATCTTTGTATTGTTGCATACCACATTATTTAGTCGTAGTTTACATTACTTCAAATATATATCCATCCATTCAATGATTTCTTTTAATCGTCTGATACGATGTTTTGGTTTTCCAGAACGTGATAAGTCATGATTTTCACCTTTAAACAGCACCATTTTTGAAGGCACATTATGATATTTTAAAGCTGTAAACATTTGATACCCATCAGGCGTCCAACATCTATAATCATTATGTGAGTGAATAATTAGTGTTGGCGTTTTTATTTGATCAGCATACTTGATGGGTGATTGTTCCCACATCAACTCAGAATTATCCCATGGTGTTGATTGAACTTGATCTGGTCCAAAATAATAACCAATATCTGATGTTCCAAAGAAACTAAACCAATTAGAAATAGATCTTTGAGTGGCTGCAGCTTTGAATCGATTGGTATGACCAATAATCCAATTGGTCATAAATCCACCATAAGAGCCGCCTGTTACTCCCATTCTATCGTCATCAATAACGTCATATCTTTTTATTGCTTCATCAACAAAATCCATTATATCTTCATATTCAATGGTGCCATACTTCCCTCTGATATCAGCAAAATCATTGGTTTTACCATCAGACCCCCTAGGGTTACAATAGATTACAACATATCCCTGACTCGCAAAGTATTGCATCTCATGATATAAAACATCACCATAAGCAGTCTTTGGACCACCATGAATATTCAAAATTGTTGGTAATTTTTTATCATGAGTATTTGGAATCATGATAAATCCGTCTAACTCAAGACCAGTTCTATTATCAAATGTAAAGTGCTCAGGTGTTATAAAGTCGTATGACGACTTTAACTCAGTATTATAAGATGATATCTTCTCCATCGTTTTTAAATCGTACAACTCCTGAAAATCTTGGTTCATCAAACCGATTCCATAAAACGTTCCATGAGCATATACATACTCATCTAAAACACCAGGTAATTCAATGATGATTTCTGTAGTGCCTTTTCCATCTAATGACATCAACTCATTTTTAAAATTATTGAGCAACATGAAATATATTTTGTCATCAACACGAGCATAACCACTTGGTGTATTACCAATTCTTAAATCACTTCCAACAGCATTCGAACTTGCTAATAACAACTCTGGAGTTAACAAACTATAATCATTAGTCTCTAAATTTAATAATCCAAACTTACCATTCTCAAATAATCCGTATTTCTCATGATTTGTACCATATACAATTAATTCTTTTTCATTGAGTTGTACAACTTTTCTATAATTATAAGCTTCTTCTAATCCTATCTTCACCATTTTGTTATCTTTTAACTGATACAACTCATTATGCAGTTCTTTCATATTTTCAAACGTTTGTCCAATAACATAGAATGTACCAAACTCTTCTTCATAATGAATATCCATTACTGTAAATGGCGGTTTGGTTATCGCAGTTGTCGCTTTAGAAGTCATATCATAACAATATAGTACTGTTCTAGCTCCCTCTGTAAAAGTACCGCCATTTGACCAGAAAGGTATTTCAGTTAATACATCATAGTCATCATCTTCTTTTAAAGATTTAATGTAGTCAGCTTGTTCATGACCTGACAAATCTTTTATTTTATCAAGAACTTGATTATACGGTGATAAGAAATAAAGCTTTTTATCAACTACAACAGCTTTTTTGACCAAATAAGGTAATTCAATAAAAGACTCAGCTTCACCACCATGAATATTAATCTTATAGTAGATGGTCTTTTGAATTTTTTCCTTAGGTGTATCTCTTTTTGATTTAAATATAATTTCCTCATCATTTAACCATAAATAACCTTGATCATGTTTACCAGATGTTAGTTTCCTATGGTTCTTTTTAAACATATCATATAAATAAATACTCGATTCGTAACAGTTCTTTTCCATATTAGAAGTCGAAACAATATAACTTAAGTAGTTTCCTTGATGTTTCAGTTGAGATAAAAATTTGACTTCTTTAAATAAATCTATTGTCATTTCTTTCCTTTCGGCCTCCTTCAATCTTCTGAGTTAAGTTGCATCCTCGTGTTTTATTATATCAAAAAAGAAGTAGACTAAGCTACTTCTTATGAATACCAAACCAAAAAACTTCTTTATATCTCCTAAATCCACATTTTTCTGCCAAACTGAAAGAAGCATCATTACCTACATTGATATGGATATACGGTATCTGACCTTTATCTATGACTTTAGAAATAATATTCATCGATAGTTCATAGGCAATACCTTGACCTCTATAAGGTTTTTTTGTGTACATAATGCCGACAGAATTATCACGGTGAAGCAAGACCCAGGCAACAGCTTCTCCATCAACTCGATAAACACTAGACGGTCGATTTTCAAGGTCATCATAAATAAACGTATGAGAAAACTCATCTTTAAAAGTATAGTGTTCATCAATAATCTTGGAATCAGCTACTGTGCCATCTGTTAATGAAAGATTGGACTCATGAGGTTTAAAGTTTTCTTTATCAACAGATAATAATGTACAAGGCTCTTCCCATTCAATAGTTTTATTTTCACTTAGTATTTCAAAGACTCTATGATCAACTGCGTCAAATCCATATTCCTCAAGTTTATTAAAGAAATGATCTCTTATGTGATATATGAATGCATCATTTTTAGCATAAACATAATACCAGTAAGAGTGTTCATTCACGATCACACCATTGGGATTTTCTTCATCATCAACATATATCATCAGATCATCTTCTGGATCATCAAACAATCCTTTTGTAATATTTTCAATTGCTCCAATGATATTCAAATTGGCAATTTCATCTTCTTCTCTTAAAAAAGAAATAATTTTTTCTTTATCATATACTCTAATCATTTAAAACTCCAACAATATAATCTAGAAACACCATACCAGTTTCATTATCTGTAAAGATACCTTGAGCCACTTTCTGGCTACCGCCACCTTTACCACCATAATTTTTAATTTCTTTAAAAATTTCATTACATTTCACATCAAATGATCCATCATGGGATAACATCACTTTAGATTCAGATTTAGAATAAACCAATAATACGGTATTCATAATCTCAGATACCTTTTTAATAACATAGTTCATATCCTGATTCGGTAAATAATCAAAAACAAGCATCTGGTAAGAAGCATTTGGCTTCAGTTGTTCTTCTATACCTTGATTGATTAGCTTTCGATTCAGTTCAATAAATGATTTCTTTAATTGTTCATTTTTTTCTTTTTCAGCATAAAAACGTTCTAATACTGTTGTGTCATCAGAAGAGAACTCTTGATTTAAAGTCTTTACAATATCTGTTTTTTTTCTTAAATCAACTAATGCTCTTTGTCCACATTTAAAGAATATTCTAGACATACCTTTATTTTTTTCTACTTTATAAAGTTTTATGATACCTACTTCACCGGTTCTATGGGGATGTGTCCCGCAACAAGCAACACAATCTACATTAGGAATAGTTACGACTCTGATATTTTCATCTACTGTAACATCTTTTCTGACTGGGAAATCAAATTCTGAATCATCATCTACATAATCAAATTTCAATTCTATGTTTTGATAAATGACTTCATTGGCTAAATCTTCAATATGACTTAACATCTCTTGATCTATTTTTGTATCGATGTCAATGGTGATAAAGTCTTTTCCGATATGGAAACCTTTATTATTACCATTATAAGCATCTTTAATAATCCCTGATAATATATGTTCACCACAATGTTGTTGCATACCATCTAGTCTTTTATCCCAGTCTATGATTAAAGTAACTTCTTTAGATGTTGGAAAAGTATCAACATAGTGATAAATAATACCATTCTTTTCTTTTACATCAATAACTTGAATACCATCAATAGTTCCAATATCAGCCGATTGACCACCACCCACTGGGAAGAAAATAGTTTGATCCAGTACCACTGCATTCTCAGTTGTTTCTATTATGTGTGCTTTACATGTTCTTAAATAAACATCTTCATCAAATAATCGTTTTGTCATTTTGTCACCTCTCTATGTTCATATTTACCTGCATGATATTTTTCCAAATAATAATCAAAATAATCTTTAAGCGCTTTGGCTTGATTGATATCACCAATAAGCTTTAATAACTCAATACCAACTTCTGCAGTACAGATGTGATGGACATCATTATTTCTTCTTAAATCATAATCAGTTTTTTGACTGGGATTTAATGATAAGATCGGAAGTGTCTTTAAATAATCGCTCTTTCTTATCATCTTACGTGCTTCTTTCCAGGTCCCGTCCAATATTAAAAATGCTGTTTTTTTATTTGAAGATTTGTAATCCATAACTCGCTTTTTATCTTCTTCTTTATCAGCAGAAAAGACAAGATAAACAATATATTCCTCCATGAGTTTTAATAATTCTCTTGGAGGATCATTACGTTTCCAACAAAAAACTCTAGTTGATTCAATGGCATTTTCAATCAATCTACCCGTATTATTGGTCCTTGAAAGTTCATTTTCATGAGTCAACAGCCAAAATTCTACTTTGCTATCTAAACGAATCTCATAATCACAAATGCAGTGTCCTTTAACCAAACCACAGTATTCACATTGCATTGTATTCTTTGAAATGGGTTGTTTATATGTTCTCATTCAACTGTTTCTCCATAAAAGCGACTGTAAACTTATTTTTTTTATAAGACATCACTTTATCTATTTTATAACCTAAAGACTCATACCAATTTCTTAAAATAAGATTTTCATTAATCATACCAAGTTGTAACTTACCTTCAACCAAGGTTTCCATATAATCCATCAAGGCTTTACCATATCCTTGATGTTGATGATGAGTAGAAACACATAGATATTTTATTTTATGTCTTCTATCACTTTTCTTTTCTAGACCGATACAACCAACCAACTCAGGTGTGAAATAACCATAGAGTACCAAACCTTTATTCATTTTAGTGATGAAGGTATTATACTCCATAAAAGCACTGTTGCCAGGACAGTTTTCAGAAGTAGCTCCAATTGAATCAGCAACTTCTAAAAAACTTTCAATCATCATCTGATAACAGAGTTTATAGTCCTTCTCTTCAACTTCTTTTATCATAAGGTCTCCATAAAATCAAAATGTAACCACCGACCGTATTCTTTAAGCCATTTTTCATGTATTTCATAATCTGGCATAACTTCAGAAACACGCTTCCAATATGACTTGGAATGATTCATATGATCCATATGACACATCTCATGAACAACAATGTAATCTATCACTTCTAGCGGTGCCATCAGAAGTCTATAATTAAAACTCATATTTCGTTCAGAGCTACAACTACCCCATCTTGTTTTTTGATTTCTGATAGAAATGTTTTTAGGTGATAATTCAAAGTGGTGCTGATAGCATTGTATCCGTTCATTAATCAGTGGTTTCAGTAACTTCTTATAAAAACTCACCATCATTTTAGAAATAAAGTCATTTGAAACTTCTTCTGGAACAATCATGATCAACTCATTATCCACTTTTGATATTTGAGCCTTCAAAACATGACGCCTAATGATAATCGTTGAAATCGGTTCACCCAAATACTTCACAGTTTCTCCTGATTCATATTGTCTTTTTTTGATTGGTGTTTTATCTAACAATTCAATTTTTCCGACAATCCAACTACTCCGTTTTATCAATACATCTTGTATGATTTGATCCGTAGTGTTCTTTGGTACTTTTAATTGAACTTCTCCTGTTGGTTCTATTCTAATCTCAATAGATTTTCGTTTTGAATAAGTCACATGATAATCAAAACTTCTATTTTCTATATTAAACGTCATTCATAATCCTTAGTTGTTCTTTTATATAACCTTCCCATATAGATTTATCCCGTCCGACAACCTCAATCATTTGATATGTCGGCTGGACCATTTCAATAATCTTATTTAATCCTTTATCCAAAAATGGAATATGTGCATCTAATGACGATATATGTTTGTATATTATGTCAAACTTATCGTAATCAGCGGCTTCCAAATAAGCAGTATAAAGCGCAGTGTGATCTTCTTTCATATAGTCATAAATCAACGTACTGTTGATATGTATCCCTTTAATCCAATGAATGCTGTCACCTAAGTTTTCTAATGTCTCAAGTATGTAAGTTACACCATCTTCTAAAGTTTTCAACTTCGGATTTGTGATCAACAAGTGAGACAAGTCTAACATCACACCTTTGTTTTCATATTCAATTTGACTCATAAAGCCATCTAAAGCTTCTTTGTTTAAAAGGGTTAATCCTGGCCACCACAAGTTTTCGAATAATAACATCACATCATCTGAACCTGTGAATGTTTGATTTACTATTTCAACTGTTTTATTTAATACATCATTATTATTATAATCAAACTCAAATGTAAAAGCATCTTTTGTCGTCACATGTCCTACATGATAAACCATATATTCCGCTTCTAACTTTTTAGCAATTTCAAAATCTCTTTTAAATCTATTGTGAATGGCATATTTATCTGTTCCGCCAAAAGTTTGGTGAAGTGATGCTTCACTTGGAAAATCAAGTTCATATCGATCATCACCATTATAAAATTCAAGCCAAGTTGGAAAATAACTTAAATGAAGGCCTTTTACAATCTCTTTAGGAATATCCTCAACTACTTCATTACCATGAAGCAATAATTCAATACCATCTAAACCGTTTATCTTTAAAAAGTCTTGTAGACCTTTCCATTTACCATCATACCAATCTAAGTGGTAACTGGTGTTTGAAAAATTACATAGTATCATAAGCCCTCCTTTCTATATCTTACATGATTTTAAACATGAAAAAAAGCCTCATCAGGCTTTAATTTTCATATGTTTTGAAAGCTTCTATATACAACATATCCACTTCGAGAATATGATGTTTAATCCAATTTATCATATAATTATATAACCACATGACATCCATGGCAGTTGCTTCTTTTTCTACAACTCTTTTACACTCTAAGTAAATATCTTTTTTAATATTTTCATGTTTTATATGGTGTGATTCGAAATCATCATAATTAACTTTTTTCATGATTGCTTCTTCTGTTTTAAAATGTAGTGAAGCATACTCAACAATTTCATTTAATAATCTAGGTAACTCTTCTCTGAAATTTTCTGCTTTTGTTAAGTCTTCAAGCCTGTTAATGAGTCCAAAGAACATTTCGTGTTGTTCATCAATTTTCTGAAGCCCGACAGAATATCGTTCATCCCAATATATCATCCTACTCTCCCTCATCTATTATATCTTCTACTAATAACAAGTAGCCGTTTAATTCACCTAAAGTGATTCTACCCACAAGTATATGGTTATAATCTATAATATTGTTTTCAAGTAAGACTTTTAATGAAAAAATAGCCCATTTAGGTTTAATAGAAACATTATAAATATCTCTTAATTCATACTCATCAAAAAAGGCTTGTTTTAAGATGACAAAAGTCTCTTCATATGTTGCATAATCATCTGGTCTAAACAGATTGTCGCTACCATTTATAATCCCCAAAGCTCTTGCTTTTAACACCCATTCATCAGAACAGTCATCAAAAGGAACTCCTAAATCAACTGATTCATCTAGTGATAACATCACCTTTTTAATCAAGTCAATTCTTGTAATTTTATTAAGGTTTTCATCTAAGAAAAGTCTTGGTTTACCTTCATACCTTAACACTTTGCCACCATACTCATCTAAAAACGCTTTGGCATAAACCGCTTCTTCGAAATCTCTTACATACTTCCCATTCAAATACCATTTATAAGGAAAATATCCAGTTGCATCACCTTCTTGTATGGCTATAAGAGGTAAGTACTTTGTTTCCTCATAAGCTTTTGCAACATACTTTGATGTTACGGGCAGGGTTTCTTTCCAATAGACAGTTTCAACTGTAATACTAGGTTTTAAAGTATTCATTGCTGTAAAATCCGTTAAATACCCACTACTTGATGTATATCTGCTACCTTCAACCAAATCATAGTCTGTTTTTAGCGCCAGTTTATAAGCGAGACTATAAGTTCTGTCATTATGTTGTTCTGATAACATCCACTTGTACCAATAGATAACTTCTCCCTTGGAATGATAACTCAGATAATTTCTAAAATCATACTTTAACAAATAATCCATTAACAGTTGAGTTTCTACTTCAGAACCTGCAAAAGGTCCAAAATAAAATCCACCACTTGGTCTAAAACTTCTAAATTCATTGTGTATCATATTCCAGATATCTCTAAAACTATCTAATTCAAGATCATAATAATAGCCGGGAAAATTTCTATTTAGGTCCACACCATTCACATTAGATTTGTAATTTCTAAAGTCTTGATCGTTGTAACTTAATAATTTTTCCTGATTAGATTTGCTAATTGTATACAAACCTCTTGTTGATAAATTATAGCCATCAGGATTAGAAAGTGGGATAAAATGTATTGCATGATCTTTTAGTATATCTGCCATATGATACTCTGGTATAACTGTATCGTCATAATAATCCATAGCATATTGTTCTATCATCTTTAATAGTATATTAGGGCCTGGATTCTCTCTGCTATGAATACCACTTTCCACTAAAAAGTGCATTCTATCAACATAGCCTTCACTCACTCTTAATGTGATTGAAACATCTTTTGTCATGACAACAGAATAGATGGGTCTATTATCAGTTGAATAACCTAGTACAACAACTTTTATAAGACCGGGATATCGTTCTTCAAGTAATTTTGCTTTTTCATAAATCATCTCTGCTGTGTTGAGTTCCTCAATCGAAACAATTTCTTCAGCATAAGTGGTAAACGAACATAATAATATTAATATCAATATGACTTTCTTCATAGGCACCTCATTATGTCAAGTTTATATAAGAATAACCCGTGATACACGAGTTATAATTTTGGATATTTCACACCTTCAACAACAACTGTCTTAAAGATCCAAAATCCTTTAAGTACAAATGATATATGTTCTGCACCTACAGCTGCTGATTTTTGAATATAAATTGTTAAACCATCTATGTCATACGACTGGAATCCTTCAGGTACCTCCGGTACCTTATATGCCAACTCGGGCACTTGTATGATACCGCATCAGCCTCCACCTGTACTACGTAAGAATAACGTTACAATATTTCTATTCTTTTCAAGCAAAAATGCTTTTGCATTAGATTCTACCGATACTTTCATTTTGCCTCCTAAATTCCTATATCCCTATAGAAATAGTAATTACCATCAAGACCTTGTTTCCATTCCACAATATATTTGCCTTCATAACGATTGCCATTTTCAATAGTTAATACATAAGCACCTTTTTCGTAGATTTCATCACTGACTTTATATAAATCAATGGTTTCGATAGTAAACTGAGACGGTCCAATTTGAGCCATCCATGATTTGAAATAGGCTCGAACAGACTCTCTGCCTTCAATAACTTTGCCATCCGCTCCAAGAATAGCACCTTTTTCATCAAAATAATTTGCTAACATATCTGCATCTTGATTTTTAAACGCTTTTATCCAAATTTGGTTTCCTTTATCCACTGCAACTCTTATCTTTTCCATCTCACACCTCCTATATTATTATTACCCATAATTATACAGGATAACCGCAATTATTAATACACTATTTCAGTATAGTTATTGAGAATTCTTATCAATTAGGATAAACTTATGATATAGTAAAAAAAAGAGCAGCTTACTTAAAAGAAAGGAGAAGCTTATGAATTATAACGTATTAATTGGCGGTGCTGCTGGTCAAGGGATGAAAAGTTTGTCCAACATCATCAGCCTTTCTTTAAAACGACATGGTTATCATGTTTTTATGAATACTGTTTATATGTCTCGTATCAGAGGTGGACATAATTACTTTCAAATAAGATTTTCAGACAAATCGGTCTTAAATCATTCTAATACCTTTGATATGATATTGGCGCTCAATCAAGAAACCATTGACTTACACCAAGACCATTTAAAGGGTTATATTCTATGTGATCACACCTTCTCTCATGATAAAAAGATAGATGTGCCCGCAAAACAAACAGCAAAAAAACTGAACCATTTAAAAGGCGAAAACATCGTACTTTTAGGCGCTTTTGTAAAAGCGTTCAATTTGGATTTAAATATTTTTGAATCTGTTATTAAAGAGACCTTTAAAAACAAAACACCAGAGCTCAATATAAAAGCTTTAGCACTGGGATACAATTCAATTGATAACTATTATGCAACTAAAGAAAAAACATTAGACAATGCCATAATCATTAATGGCAACACCAGTATTGCCCTAGGTGCTATAACAGCAGGACTTTCAGTCTATTCAGCCTATCCTATGACACCTGCAACCAGCATTATGAATTACTTACTGAAAACTGAAAAAGAAGCTGGTTTCATCGTTGAACAAGCCGAAGATGAAATTGCAGCTATTCACATAGCTTTAGGCGCATCTGCTGCAGGGGTTAGAAGTATGACATCATCTTCTGGTGGTGGTTTGTCTCTAATGGTCGAAGCACTCGGATTAACAGCAATTACTGAAACACCACTTGTAATCGTTGATGTTATGAGACCCGGACCAGCGACAGGAATGGCAACCAAAACAGGACAAAGTGATTTAAGTTTTCTATTAACAGCTTCGCAAGATGAGTTCCCGAGGATGATTATCGCTGTTAGAGATCAAGAAGATGCTTTCTATCAAACCATTAGAGCCTTTGATTTGGCAGACAAATACCAAATGCCAGTTTTAATCTTAAACGATCAGTATCTAGCAGATGCTTCAAAAACAATACCTAAATTTGATTTTGATATTAAAATCAATAGACATCTTGCTACAGAAGAGATGCTTGATACTCCTTATAAACGTTACAAATTTAGCGAGACCGGCATTTCACCTAGAATTATTCCCGGTCAATTTGGTCGTCCCGTCATTTCTGACAATCATGAACATAATGAATATGGAGAAATCTCAGAAGATCCCAATAACAGAGTTCAGATGCATTTAAAACGTCTGAAAAAATTAGAGACTTTAAAAAATGAATTAATAGAACCCAAATATATAGGACCCGAAAATACCGATATGATTCTTGTTGGTTTTGGGTCCACCCAAGGTGCAATTGAAGAGGCCGTAATCAATTTAAATCAAGGTGGTCATAAAGTCTCAGGTATGATATTTGGTGATGTTTACCCTCTTCCTACTAAACTTTTAGAACAGCATCAGGATAGAAAACTTATTAATGTAGAAATGAATGCTACAGGTCAGTTGAGTCGCCTAATAAGGATGGAAACAGGTATCACCTTTGTGGATAGCATTCTAAAATTCGATGGTTTGCAAATCAGTGGAAAGGACATTGAGGAGGTATTATATGAACGACACCTTTAAGATTTTCAATACGAACAATAAAATTTCATGGTGCCCTGGTTGTGGAGATTATTCCATCTTATTGACACTAAAACAGGCTATATTTGAACTCGGTTTAAAACCTTATAATACGATGATTGTTTCAGGTATAGGCCAAGCTGCCAAAACACCTCAATATGTCAATGCGAATAGCTTCAATTCATTACATGGTAGAGCGCTACCACCTGCTATGGGGATCCATATGTCCAATCCGGATTTAAATGTTTTTGTCACTTCAGGTGATGGGGATACTTATGGCGAAGGTGGTAATCACTTTATTCATAATATCAGAAGGAATCCAAATATCGTTCATTTAGTTTATAACAACAGGGTTTATGGATTAACTAAAGGCCAGACATCTCCTACAACAGATGTTGGATCCATTACATCAAATGCTCCTGATGGTAATAAAACACCGCCACTCAATCCATTAACGCTCGCTTTAACCATGGGAGCTGGGTTTGTAGCTAGAGGTTATGCTCACCATAGAGAAGAATTAAAAGAAATCATAAAAGCAGCTTATAATTATAACGGTTATGCGATTGTTGATATTTTGCAACCTTGTCCATCATTTAATAAAAAAAATACACCCGAGTGGTACGAAGAAAATACTTATTACTTCAAAGATAATAATACTGACTTTAATACTGCTTATGAATTGGCGATTCATGTTAATGAAAGCATTCCACTGGGTATACTATACGAAGTAGAAAAGGTAAGTTATTTAAACAGATTACAAAAGAAACCTCTTTATAAAAGAAGTTTTTATGGCAAAGATGCAGAACAATTTATTTCGGGTTTCGAATAAGTGTTGTTTTAGAACACATATTTGGCTATAATATAGCTACGGGGGGTGACATATGAGAGCTATACCTACAAAATATGTAAAAGATGGTAGTATATTGGGCGAAAATTTATATACTGCCGAAGGTCAAGTATTGGTTAAATCAGGTGCTAAACTCACTTCAAAATTGATTGGTAAAATAGAATCCAATCGAATATATACAGTTTATGTAAAAGATGTTCATAGTGACATTGAAGTAAATAGACTTCTTGAACAATCTTTTAGAGTCAAAGGTGCAATGCTGATAAAGGAACTATTTACACTGGCTGAAAATAATAAATCTATTTTAGAGTGTCATGACAAACTTTCTGCATATGCAAATGATGTTTTATATGAACTCAAGTCATTTAGACATCACGCCATTGAATACATTGATATAAAAAACGTCGATGCCTACATGTACAGTTCAGCTTTAAATGTGGCACTTTTATCCTCACTAATTGCATGGGATCTGCAATACAGTGATGATATGGTTAAACACATTTTTATAGGAGCAATTTATCATGATATCGGTATTTCATTATTGCCAAATGATGTAATTAATAAAGCCGGCGAATTGACGATAGAAGAAAAAATGATGATTCTAAATCATCCGGCAACTGGATATGACTTTGCCAAAAGTATGTCCTTTTTATCAGCATACATCAAACAAATTATCTTACAACATCATGAATGTTTAGATGGATCCGGTTATCCTCTTAGAAATAAAGGTGACGAAATTGCTCAAATTGCTCAGATTGTAGGCATATCTGATGTATATGATGCAATGACTTCAGATAGACCTTATAAAAGAGCCATAGCACCTAATGAAGCTCTAGAATTTCTATTGGGTTCTGGCGGGAAATATGATAAAGCTGTTTTTGATGCTTTTATCGGGCGAATCACACCTTATCCAAGAGGTAGTATTGTAGAGTTATCCAATGGTAAACACGCTGTTGTGGATGAAGTGCCTAAAGATTTTCCACTTAGACCAGTAATTCGTATCATCACACCAGTTGGAGAGGCCTACGATTATCAGGAAATAAACTTAAAAAATCACCACAATCTTGTAATAAATAAAATTAGTTATGAAATGATTTAATTCATTGAAGAATTCACATTTTCGGATGTAATTCTTCTTTTTTTTTGCTTTTTTATTAAAAGGATCTCTTGTGTTTATTTCAAAAAAAACCATTCCATCAGAATGGTTTAATGGTCAAACATAACGATCATTGTATAAGCGATTATCAATTCTCTTACTCTATCTCAGTTGGTTCATAGCTCTCTTCATTTTTAGATTGAAAAGCAGTCTTTTCAAATAACTTTTCTGAAATTAAAAAGGCATCAACAACATTTGGATCAAAATGTATTCCTTTATCACTTTTAATAATATCCATAGCCTTCTGATGACTAAAACCTTTTTTATAGACCCTTTCAGTTGTTAAAGCATCATAAACATCTGATAAAGCCATAATTCTAGCTGACAATGGAATATCTTCACCTGACAACGCTTCTGGATATCCTCTACCATTCCATTTTTCATGATGATGTAACGCTATTTCACATGCAATTTTAAAAAATAGATTATCTCCTAACTCCAAACTCGCTTTTTTTAAAGCATTATACCCAATACGTGGATGTCTCTTGATGATTTCAAATTCTTCATCGGTCAGTTTACCTGGTTTTAGCAAAACATTATCAGGAATTCCTATCTTACCAATGTCATGTAATGTTGATGCTCTTTCTAATTCTAATATATACTCCTCACTCAAAATATCCGTATGTTTCTGCATGATAACCAAAGTTTCAGCAAGTACCAAGACATATTTTTGTGTTCGATTAATATGTTCTCCCGTATCAGAATCTCTCGTTTCAACTAACGATGAAACTGCTTTCATAGCAGCGTCTCTAGTTTTAATAATTTCGTCTGTTTTTAACCGAATCATTTCTTCTAAAACATTCTTTTGATTAGATAATATTTGATTGGCTTCTATTAACTTAATCCTTGTTTTAATACGTTCTTTAATCTCTAAAGAATTGTATGGTTTGGTGATATAATCAATTGCACCCGATTCAAAACATGTCGTTTTTACCTTTGGATCATCAATACTTGATAAAAAGATTACTGGTATTTTCTTGTATTTCTTGTTTTCCTTGAGTGATTTCATTATTTCAATACCACTCATCCCGGGCAGAATAATATCTAAAAGAATCAAGTCAATATCACGTTTTGAAAGAATCTTAAATGCTTTCTCAGCATTTGTTGCTACATAAATATTATAGTCCTCTTTAAAAATGCTCAAAAGAACATCGATGTTTATCGGTGAATCTTCAACTACTAAAATGTTAGCTTTTCGATTAATCAAATAAATCACCCCTATCTAGCAAACCATCTAATGCTTCTAAAGCTTCATCAAATTCATATTGATTAATGATTTCAGCAATATGTTCAATCCCTGGTAAATCATCTACATAATTCTCATATAATCCAATAGCTTCTTTGACAGCAATTGCATCATCTGCCTTTAGAGCCATTTGCAAATTGTTTATCCACTCTTTTGGAGTCATAGTTACATGAACAGCAAATTCAAACTCTGAATCTTTCTTTTCTATTTCATTATATGTCATTTCAAGCAGTTGATATTCAGATTGATACTCTTCGATAATTTCATATATCTTATCCAAGTCAAATTCCTTTAGGGCTTTCTCTAGTTTTTTCGCTACCCCATGTAATCTGAACATTCCAAGATTACCAAATATAGCTCCTATATTATGGACATATTCTTTTGCATCTATATAGGAACCCTCTTTGATAAATGTCAGTATTGCAGTTGAACTATTCTGATATGATACCAAAGTTTTCTCTACTAAACTAAAATACTTTTTTAGATCATTTTGGAATAATGAAACACCAAAGTTTATATCTAGAATAGTTTCATCTACCAAGGTTATACGCTCTTCAACAGATTCAGTGGATACATCAATCTGAATACCCAACACTCTAGAAATTTCTTTATAAAACAATTTAATATCAATCGGTTTTGTAATATAACTATCCATACCGCAATTCAATGAATACTGTCGATCTTCATCCATAACATTTGCTGACATACCAATAATCGCAACTTGACTTAATTTTAACTCGTCACGGATAATTTTAGTAGTTTCATTTCCATCAAGCTCAGGCATTTGAATATCCATAAATACCAAATCAAACGATGTGGTTTTTAAATGCTCAATTGCTTCTCTACCATTGTATGCATATTGCAACTTGCTATTTAATTTCTTCATCAACTCTGAAATGATTATCTGATTGTAACGATTATCATCAACCAATAATACATTCATTTTTTTCTGACTTATCTGGTCTGATGGTTCTACTTGATGAATGGTTAAAACGGGTTTAGACGTATAGGATTCTAAATATCCTATGTCAATAATTGGTGATTGAATTTGATAGTTTTCAAGGTTTGCATCATTTTTTATCCAATCATAGACAACATCAAAGTAAAACTTTGATCCTAGCCCATATTCACTTTCTACCAGCAATTCACTCCCCATCATCCTTATAAGATTCCGAGAAATCGACAAACCTAAGCCAGATCCACCATATTGACGAGAAGTACTGTTGTCGACTTGTTCAAAATCATTAAACAGTCTTTCCATATCACTTGCTTTAATCCCCGCTCCAGTGTCTGAAACCATAAAATGAAGTTTAACTTGATTATCTGATTTAGAAATAACTGAACACTTAATTTCAATAAATCCCTCTTCAGTAAATTTTACAGCATTACTGATTAAATTAAGTAGTACCTGATTCAATCGTCCTGAGTCACCAATTACAATCTCCGGAACCGGTTCTTCTATTTCAAAATTAATATGGATATTTTTTTGTATCACTGAATTATGAAACATACTTTCTAAAGCTTTTATCAACATATGCAATTTAAATGGTACATATTCTAACTCCAATTTATTCATTTCTATTTTAGAAAAGTCTAAAATATCATTAATAATTCTCATTAAATTGCTTGAAGCATTATGTATATTTAATAGATATTCTTCTGTTTCAGGTTTTAAATCAGTTTGCAATGCTAAAAAAGACATCCCAATAACAGCATGCATAGGTGTTCTGATCTCATGACTCATATTTGCTAAAAATTGACTTTTAGATTCATTAGAAGCTTCAGCTTCTTGTTTACCTTTTATCAGTGCTAAGTGGTATTTTTGATTTAGATGCCATATAATTGAACCTAAAAGTGCCAACAATAAAATCACTGGTACAACAATATAGTTATATCTCAAGATTCTTTTAACGACTGAAAGTTTTAACACTTCTAATTCTTCTTCCGAAGTATTTAAGACCAACAACCAATTTCTTGTATTATTAAGGTCCATGGAATCAGTTAACTCGTCATAAGATAGATTTTTATAAGTAAACAATCCATTTTCAGTTTCAAATTGTCCAAATGTATTTTCTGAAATAATCTCCCATTCCAATGGAAATTCAGTTGGAAATTTAATGTCTGCCATATCTTCAAACATAAATCCCCATTCTTTATTAGAGTCATCTGTTTTTAACCAATATCCTTCTTCATTTAAAAGCATCGCAACAGAGCCATATGGTTGATTCTCCATATGATTATCCGAAAAATGATATAAAAAATTACTACCGAAGTAATTAAGAATGACAATTCCTATTTTCTCACCTTGTTCTGAAAATAATGGTTTTGCAAATCTAATCATTGGCTTATACGGTACTTCAACAACATGATTCTCAATATTTAAATCAAAAGGTGAAATATAGATATCATTTTTATCTAGCAGAATAGACTCTTTGAAATAATATCTGTGAGATTTATCCTGCAAGGCATCTTTGTTTACAGTAATAACCTGCCCCTCTTCATAATCTACGCGAATGAGTTCAAAGCCATCTGTATCAATGATACGTAGTTGATTATAAATGGTTTTAGTCGAAAGATATTTTTCAAAGTATCTTATTATTTCATTATAATCATCTGCTTCCCTGGTTTCGAGAAAACTTAATAAGGTTTCCAAATGTGATAGTATTCGAATATCATTATAGATAAGTTCAATATTTTCCATAGCAATTTCTTCAATATTAATGATATCTTTCTTCTCAAAGATTTTGATTTCTTCCAATTGTCGATTGTAATCAACTTCAATTATCCACCATTCAAGCATTCCTATAAAAACAGAAAAAATAATCGCAAAGAACACTGACATTTTGAGAATTTTTAGATTAAAAATCTTAATATCCATAGTATAAACACCATCCTTATGATATGTAGTTATATACCACTTTTTACCGTTTATAATCAAACTCAAAGGAATTGAACACAGCGCTTCTAGCAATGTGTTATCACATGATTCATTTTGATTTTGATAAAGAAAAACCCACTCAAATGAATGGGTTTCGGTTATGATAAGTTGATACCTATCATTAATATAACAGTCTTTTAAAATGGTGCAAATCCTTGTTCACTCCACCAATCTTCCTTTAATAAGTTGTATTCCTTATCAAATGTTTCATAGTGAGCTCTTTCCCAGTTTTCCAATATCTTAAATAACTTCTTTGCTATTTCGTCTTGTACTTCATTTCCAACTTTTTCATAAAACTCATAAGAAGCTTTTTCAAGCTGTAAAGCAATACCAAAAACACTTAATGCTGTTTTAGGATCTTCCCTATCTAAGTTTTTCCAATTAAAAATATCTGGTGATGGTGGTGCTTCTATAGAATCTAAAACCAATTTATGCTCTTTACCTTCTATTTTTTTATGTAAATCCTGTAACCATACCACATGTTTTCTTTCTTCTTCGGCTAATTCCAAATAAGTTTCTTTAATTAACAACTCTCTGGCTTGACCAGCTGCCATTCTATAAAACTCGTAACCTTCAATTTCATTAATAATCGCTTGTTTGATATAACTCAGTGTTTGATTATCCATAACAGCTCCTTAATAGTTGACTTCTTTCTTTTCAAAATAACCTTGTGGATGTTGGCAAGTTGGACATTCATTAGGTGCTGTTGAGCCTTCATGTACATGACCACATTTTCTACACTTCCAACGAGTTGGCTCTTGTTTTTTAAAGACTTCATCGGTCTCAATATTTTTCGCTAATTTCAAATATCTTTCTTCATGTTCTTTTTCCACTTTTGCAATATTTCTAAAAGTTCTTGCTACATCTTTAAATCCCTCTTCCTCTGCAATCCTTGCAAATTCAGGATATAATTCAGTCCATTCTTCATTTTCACCAGCGGCTGCGGCCTTTAAATTTTCTACAGTAGAACTAATTTTTCCAGCAGGATACATTGCCGTAATTTCAACAGCTTCACCTGATTCTAAGAATTTGAAAAATGATTTTGCATGTTGCTCTTCATTCAAAGCAGTTTCTATAAACAATGCTGAGATTTGCTCAAAACCTTCTTTTTTGGCTACTTTAGCATAAAACGTATAACGATTCTTAGCCTGTGATTCTCCTGCAAACGCTTTTAATAAGTTTTTTTCTGTTTTACTACCGACAATTGACATATAATCCTCCTTTTATAGTTCTCTCCATTTAATTATACCAATATACGGAAATATCTAATCAAATAATGTAGATAAAATAATTTAATTTCTAAAGATACTAATATTTTACTTGGATTAACTTTATTTATTCATAAGTCATATGTTATAATCTTCATATTAGCAATCTAAGGAGGGTCTCATGCACGATACATTAACACCAAATGTACTAAAAGTAGAATTTTCTAGAAAAGTTATACAAATAAGAGCACTAGTTGCATTAGGTAATAACCTAATGAAAAATAATCCAGAAAAAAAATATCAACTGCTACTGGTTACTTCTGCAGGTCATATTTCTGGTCAATATTGTGAATTATACTGTAGTGATGATTTAAGTTGTCCTTGTAATGATCATGAATTTGATATTTCTAAGGTAGATGAACTTGCAAACAAAGTATTAATTGATGCTGAATCTGAACTGGTTAATATCAAACTAGTAGACAATGCAGAATTTATCAAATTAATTGATGTTACAATTGAAAATAACAATACTAAAACTAAATTCCCTCAGCTTAACATCTACGCTGATCAGGTTATTGCATTTTCATTATTAGAAGTATAAACTAAACAACCGTTTGCTATGTATAAAATGCATCATACTAAAATTATAAGAAAAGGGGCTGTCTCAAATGACGAATTAGTTATTTGATCATCCTTAAATATGAATTTTAATAGATTCACCCTGAAACCAGTGGTTTTGGGGTGTTTTTTTACACTATTAAACAGAAGGTAACCCTTCT
>Ga0209379_10000517_pt1 | contig 31656 bp, 23 predicted proteins | sample tdDd001_FD_187124 | JGI IMG/M metagenome (GOLD analysis project Ga0209379, IMG submission 187124) | Marine sediment microbial communities from the Atlantic coast under amendment with organic carbon and nitrate - tdDd00.1 (SPAdes)... | ecosystem: Environmental > Aquatic > Marine > Coastal >...
GTAGATGTGGAAGAAGTGGCTTGTTATTACCCGCTATTTCACTGGGATTGTGGCACAATTTCGGACATGTAGATGTATACGAAAACTACAAACAAATTATTTACCAGGCATTCGACCGTGGTGTTACTCATTTCGATTTGGCTAACAACTATGGTCCTCCTCCGGGATCGGCAGAAGAAAACTTTGGTAAAATTCTAAAGGAAGATTTAAAAGCTTACCGCGATGAGATGATTATCTCGACAAAAGCAGGCTATTTAATGTGGCCTGGACCTTATGGTGAATGGGGATCGCGAAAATACCTGATTGCAAGTCTCGATCAGAGTTTAAAGCGTATGGGACTCGATTATGTAGATATTTTCTATTCGCATCGTCCAGATCCAAACACGCCACTAGAAGAAACGATGATGGCTTTGGATCATTTGGTTCGACAAGGAAAAGCATTGTATGTTGGAATCTCTTCCTACTCGCCCGATGAAACCAGAAAAGCTGCCAGAATTCTTCGTGAATTGGGCACGCCTTGTTTGATTCATCAGCCAAAATATTCTATGTTTGAGCGCTGGGTGGAAGATGGCTTGCTAGATACTTTAGAAAAAGATGGAATGGGTGCTATTGCCTTCTCTCCTCTTGCACAAGGAATGCTTACCAATAAATACATTAAAGGAATTCCTAAAGATTCTCGTGCTGCCAAATCTCATGGCTTTTTACAAAAAGATCAAATAACCGATAGAGTGATCGAAAAGGTGAAAGCTCTAAATGACATTGCTGAAAAACGAGGACAGAGTTTGGCACAAATGGCTATTGCCTGGTTGCTAAAAGATGAACGAGTGACTTCAGTATTGGTAGGTGCCAGCTCGGTAAAGCAATTGAATCAAAATATAGATAGTGTAAACAATTTACATTTTGAAGTCTTCGAATTGGAAGAGATTGAAGAAATTCTAAAATCATAAGAATATTACCATCATATGTTAAGCACTATTGAGGTGCTTAGCATCTTCTTTCATTATAGATAAGATTACTAAGTATTCAATTTACTTTTCTGGATTTTCATTTCCACTCCAAAATTATCCATTTTAGATTTATGTGAATGCTTACCATATGTTTTTCATTCTAAATAAAACAACCAACACAAACACAATTTACTATTAATCAACCAATACTTCATCAACAACAAACAACATGTTATTTTTTTATGCTTTATTATAGGAAGTGATGTTTGGCAGTCAAATCAATTTTGTTAATTTCACAAGGAGTAAATGTAATGCTAACTTTAAAACTAGAATTATGAAATTATTTAAACCCTTTGTAAACTTAACCAGGTCAGAATCTACCGGAGAATACACTTTAAATGCAGTAGTTTCTGTACCAAAAGATTATGCTTTAGGCTCAATAGATCAAGGTCTTCTTGTAAAAAATGAGAAAAAATCGTGGGCAGTTACGGCAAGTGTAACAACTAATGGCTCGATAGAGACCGATATTGTTGAATTCTCAGTTCCATTAAAGCAAGGACCTACTGAAGAAATTAGTACCGTTACAATGGTTATGGTCGAAACATCGAAAATGGATTCTGTTGCCAATCCTTCTGAAGACGACAGTACTGATGTAAATTATGATGATGCTGAAGAGACTCAGCCTTAAAAATTCATATTAGTATATTGAATGACAAAGCTATAATTATATACTTTGTCATTCATTTTTTATATCTTGAACCTAATTATATCATTGATTATCTTTTATGCGTCTAATTGCTTTCATTCTAATTTTATTCCCTTTTATTTCTTCTGCGCAAATTGTTGAAGAAGTTGAGTATTCATTAGATTCTATTAAAAGTATTCAAGATAAGATCGCTTATCTCAATGATTGGACAGGAAAAAATTACCGAAAAAATCCTAAGGAAGCTGAATATTACGCACTTCAAACGATAAAACTTGGGCAAGATTCAAAAAATTATTCTGGCATTGGAAATGCATATATTCGAATTGGATCAATATATAGAAGAAAAGGAAAATATGATCTCGCCTTACTAAACTATAACAATTCGATTAATAATTTTTCTCTTGCATCTGATTCTGCAGGAATGAACCTCTCTTACCTAAACCGAGGTTTAATTTTAAGAAAAACAGCGAAATATGATCTCGCTCTCAAAGATTATTATTCAGTTCTTAGATATTATGAAAAAAATTATAATGCATCCATATTATGTAATACCAATAATAATATAGGTATAGTATATAAAGATCTTAAAAATTATACTGAAGCTCTAATGCATTATAAAAAGGCTGCAGAATTTAGTGTGAAATTAAATAATACTTCATATTTATTTAGTGCAAACAATAACATAGCAGTGGTTTATACATTGCAAAAAAACTTTAAGGAAGCTTTAAATTTTTATAATAAAAATCTTATTATTTTAGAAAAAAAGCCAAACAAGTACAAATTAGCCCAAACCTATCACAATATTGGAAATTGTTTTTTTGCATTAAAACAATACTATCTGGCTCTGGAATATTATAATAAAAGCCTTAAACTAAAAGAATCTATTGGTAATAAAGATTTTATTACAACAACTCTAAACAGTTTAGGCATTACCTATTATATGACTAACAATCTAAATAAAGCTCTAATTTATAGCAAAGAAGCCTACAACTTAACCTTAATCACTAATAATCTTACTTATAGAAAAACTAGTTGTAAAGATTTATTTAAAATTTACTCCCATTTAAAAGAACCTGATAGTACAATATTCTATTTTGATCGGTATGAAGCACTTAAAGACAGTCTTATAAATCGAGAAAAATTAAGTCAAATTTCAATTCTTAAAACAAAATACGAGACTGAAAAAAAAGAAGCTCAAATTGCCATATTAGAGAAAGAGAACAAGAACAAAGTAATGCAACGAAATGGCTTAATGATAATTCTTGTTTTAATTGCTGCTTATGCTGCTTTTATCGTCAGCTCCTATTATCGCAACAAGAAAACAACTCGTTTGTTAAGCCTGCAAAAAACAAGAATAGAATGGTCTAAAGAGATTTTAGATCAGAAAAATAAAGATCTTTTGGTATCGAATCAAACCAAAAACAAGCTGTTCCAAATCATCTCTCACGATTTACGATCACCACTGGCTTCGGTATCAGGAATTGCCAAATTGATACAAATTTTCATACAACAAGGCAGATACGGCGAGTTAAATGATTCAAGTAAAGATTTAGGTGAAAGTGTTACACGAGTACTCAACCTAACTGACAATTTATTATCCTGGTCCTTAAATCAATCGGGTCGTTTGCCCTACACACCTGTAGTTCTTTCGGTAAACAAGCTATTGTCAGGAATATTCGAAACCTATCAGTCAGTAGCCCAGGAAAAAAGCATTCACATGGAGCTTACTGCCTGCGATTCTCTTTTCATTTATGGAGATCGTTCCATGCTGGAAACCGTTGTTCGTAACCTAATAAACAATGCCATTAAATTTACGCCTGATGGTGGTATTATAATGGCAGGTGCCAAACTAAAAGATGGCATCACCGAAATTTGGATTAAAGACAGCGGTAAAGGAATTCCAGAAGAACAGCTTTTAGACCTATTTAAATTGGACGATGGGAAGTCAAACCTTGGAACAAGAGGTGAACGGGGTAACGGGCTTGGATTAATCCTCTGTAAAGATTTTATCGCTCAAAACGATGGTGAAATTTGGGTGGAAAGTAAAGAAAATATTGGCTCCACTTTCCGATTTACCGTTCCCAATGCCGAAAAAGTATATCAGGAAGATTTGATTTCGAAACAATAATAACAATCTATCAGAGACACAAAGCATTGTGTCTCTACTATCATTTCAATTTTCATATTCTACAAATCTTAATACCTGATTCCGCTTTTTGTGAAGAATTATTACTACTTTTGCGCCCTGAATTAGCAAAATAAAGGATAACGTATATATATGATTTCGGTTTCAAACTTATCAATTCAATTCGGGAAAAGAACGCTTTTCCAGGACGTAAATATCAAATTTACACCAGGCAACTGTTATGGTGTAATTGGTGCTAACGGTGCAGGTAAATCTACCTTCCTAAAAATTTTATCGGGCGATTTAGATTCTACTACCGGTAATATAATGATGGAACCAGGTGAGCGTATGGCTGTTCTTAAGCAGGATCACTTCGAGTTTGACGAGTTTACAGTTTTGGATACTGTTGTTACAGGTCACGCAGAATTGTGGGCTATCATGCAAGAGAAAAATGCCATTTATGCAAAGCCTGATTTTTCGGAAGCGGATGGTATTAAAGCATCTGAGCTAGAAGAGAAATTTGCCGAAATGGACGGATGGAATGCCGAAAGTGATGCTGCAGAATTGTTGAGTGGTTTGGGAATTAAAGAAGCCATGCACTACAAAACCATGAAAGAATTAAGTGGTAAGGAAAAAGTACGTGTCTTGCTTGCTCAGGCATTGTTTGGTAATCCTGATAATCTTCTTTTGGATGAGCCTACCAATGATCTTGACCTTGAAACTGTAATGTGGTTGGAAAGCTATTTGGCTAACTTCAACAATACGGTGATTGTTGTTTCTCACGACCGTCACTTCCTGGATTCGGTTTGTACCGATATCGTGGATATCGACTTTGGTAAAGTGAAAATGTTCTCGGGTAACTATACTTTCTGGTATGAGTCTAGTCAGTTGGCGGCTCGTCAGCAGGCACAGCAGAACAAAAAAGCCGAAGAAAAGAAGAAAGAACTTCAGGAGTTTATTGCTCGATTCAGTGCCAATGTTGCTAAATCCAAGCAAACTACTTCCAGAAAGAAAATGATCGACAAGTTGAATATTGAAGACATTCAGCCATCAACTCGTCGTTATCCGGGTATTATCTTTCAACAAGAGCGTGAAGCTGGAGATAAGATCTTCTCATGCACAGGCTTAAGTAAAGTTATCGAAGGAGAAACAATTTTTAAAGATGTTGAGTTTACCGTTGAAAAAGGTGAGAAAGTAATTTTCTTATCTAAAGATCCACGTGCTATGACTTCTTTATTCGACATTATTTATGGAGAAGATAAAGCCGATAACGGATCGTTCGAATGGGGTGTAACCATTACTCCTGCATATTTACCGTTGGATAACTCTAGCTTTTTCCAGGAACCAATTACTTTGATCGATTGGTTGGCACAGTATTCTAATGATACAAGTGAAATTTACCTTCGCGGATATTTGGGTAAGATGTTGTTCTCGGGTGAGGACATCTACAAAAAAGCCAATGTTCTTTCCGGTGGTGAAAAAGTTCGTTGTATGGTTTCAAGAATGATGCTGAAAGATGCGAATCTTTTGATTTTAGATACACCAACCAACCACCTGGATTTGGAATCTATTCAGTCCTTCAATAACTCATTGATTAACTTTGGCGGAACGGTTCTAATGTCATCTCATGACCACGAATTTATTCAAACCGTAAGTACACGTGTTATCGAATTAACGCCAAACGGAATTATCGATAAATTAATGGATTACGATGATTACATTACTAGCGAAAAGATTAAAGAACAGCGCGAAAAAATGTACAAATAAGTCTATATAAACCTTCAATACCTTTCTCCCCCTGGCGTTCGCGCTTGGGGGATTATTTTTGCTCTACGGTTTGCATTTCGAATCTCTATTTATCTATAATATTAAGTTATTTTAACGCTTATAGATTTTTATTAAGCATTAATCATTGCACATTATTAATGCTTATATTACCTTTGTCGCACTACCTAGACAACCCATCATCTGTATTTTTCAAAATACATTAAAAAACACAAGTTTATGATTCCAAAAATTGAGCGTGCTACTATTGTAGTACTAGATAGCGCAGGTGTTGGATATTTACCTGACGCAGAAGAATTTGGTGATGTAGGTTCCAATACAATTGGAAATATTGCTAAACATTGCGGTGGCATTGATTTGCCAAACATGCAAAAATTAGGATTGGGTAACATTACCGATATTAAGGGTGTTGCTCCTGAAACGAATGCAAATGGTGCTTTTGGAAAAGCTGCTGAAGCTTCTAAAGGTAAAGATACAACCACAGGACACTGGGAAATTGCCGGTGTAAAGCTAGAGAAAGCATTTCCTACATATACACACGGTTTTTCAGAAGAAACCATTCGTTTGTTCGAAGAGAGAACCGGAAGAAAAGTAATGGCTAACAAACCTGCTTCTGGAACTGCAATTCTTGACGAATACGGAGAAGAGCAAATGAAAACCGGAAACTGGATTGTTTATACATCTGCCGATCCTGTTTTTCAGATTGCTGCTCACGAAGAAGTAATCCCATTAGAGGAATTGTATAAAGCTTGTGAAATTGCTCTTGAAATTTGTTCTGAACATGAGCCGGTTGCTCGTGTAATCGCTCGTCCTTATTTGGGAAGTGGAGAAGGAAACTTTGCACGTACTGCCAATCGTCACGATTATTCAGTAACTCCTCCAGCTCCAACCATGTTAGATCGTTTAAAAGAGAATGGTTTGGATGTAATTGGTATCGGTAAAACCAAGGATATTTTTGCAGGACAAGGAATTACAGATTCAAGAGGAACCAACAAAGACAATGTAGATGGTATCGAGAAAACACTTGTTGCTTTAGAAGAAGACACAAAAGGTTTGATCTTTACTAATCTTGTTGATTTTGATATGGTTTACGGTCACCGTAGAAATCCTGAAGGATACAAGGCTGCCTTAGAAGAATTCGACAAGTATTTACCACAAATTCAGGAGAAGCTAAAAGAAGATGAAATTTTGATTCTTACGGCTGATCATGGTTGCGATCCAACTTACAAAGGAACAGATCATACTCGCGAGTACATTCCAGTTATGGTTTACGGTAAAAATATCAAAAAGAACATCAATTTGGGAACAAGAACTTCTTTTGCAGATATTGCTGCGACAATTGAAGAATTGGTTCTTGGAAGCAAAGTTGATGGTAGTTTTGCAACAGAGCTGTACAACTAGAAAATTCTTACAAACCAGAATATAAAAAGAGCCGTTTCAAATTTGAAACGGCTCTTTTAGTATTTTATATACCTGTTATTTATTCAATCTTTTCAATAAGTGTTCATGTACGCCAATTTTATATCCATTAGATGTAAAAATGATCTCACCTTTTGAATTCAGTACCAATATCAATGGCTTTTGAATCTTTCCTATAATTCCTAATTCTGCTTTCACCTTAGAAAGTAAGCTATCTTTTGAATCTTTATACACCGAATAATTTTCTGGCATATTTTTAAAGAAGCTTTCTGTCATCGACTCAGACTGTATTCCTTCCGCCTGAAGCACCGCAATGTGTCCATTCCAATTCTCATATTTCGATTTCGCATCCTTAAACTCTTCCATTAAATGACGAGTTGGCTCCTTTCCTGGTTCTAACCACATCAATAAAATTGTATTTTGTTTCTTCAACTGCGATAAAGGAATATGGCTGGATCTTGAATCTAGAACTGTTTCATTCAGATCAATTTGTCCAAGAACCTTACTTTCCACTTCTGGATCTCTAAATACTAATGATACTATCTCCTTCTCCCCTTCTGCTATTGTAAAATGATTCAAATGGGTATAAACCGTTCCATCAGCACCGCGCTTACCTGTTACCAATCGATATCCTCCTACTTCTAAATCTAATTGGTTTGGTAATTCTGTAAACTTCTTGCCCCAACCGAAGTCAAGAGTTTCATATCTGCCATTCATCAATTTCCCAATACTAAAATGAACGTAGTACATTGGATTAAACTCTTTCGAATTAAATTTCAATTGCACTTTCCCCATTAATGGTTGACTATTTTTCTGTGCTTCAAAATAGACGTTGATCCATTTTTTACCATCGAAATATTGTGGTGTTTTCTCGGCTGGTTCCAATCTTGATGGAACTCCTAAGCTACGAGCTAAAGCAACAAAAAATACATCTCTCGACTCTGCATTTGCCATTCTTAACTCATAAACACCTTTAGGCGTTATGGGCAAATTGTAATAGTTTTCCGTTTCGTTAATTTGAATTTCTTTTAAAATCCAATCTTTAATCTGATCGACTATCTCGTTTCTACTTCCCTCAAACTTTCCAACAAACTCTTTTTGTAGAAATCCTCGATAAGCAATTAATCCTTCGTTCTTAATTCTCGGATTCAATATGTAGTTAATAAAAATATCTTTCGATGAGTAATCTGTAAGATTGAACTCGGCTAAACTATTGTTCAAATGATCCAGTAAAATGTCAGTTCTTGTATCACGTAAATCTTTCTTAGAAATTGATTCCAATAGAATAGATACATACTCTCGATTTGCATCATTAGTATTCTCAACAAATTTTTGAATTGCTTTCCAGTTTCCCTGACTCTTTTTGAATTTATCCCAAACAATATCCGAATCTAAGCCCTTTGATTTAGACAATTCAGATGATGAAACTGAATCAATAAATGTTGTTCGATAGGCAAATCGAATGCTATCCTCATAAGCCAAACGAATGTCGTTCTGTTTTTTCATGCTGGCATCAACCGAATATGGCTTTTTCTCTTCAGGAGGAACCATATTGAATTCAGCCTGCTTCTCTCCATAAAATCCTTTACCCAATTCCAACACCAAGGTATCTGTTGAAGATACATTCAGTTTATGACCTGCATATTTGCCATTTTTCTCTGCCCAAGCCAAAATATCACCATAACCAGTGGTAAGAAAGGTAAGACCTTTTTCATTTGTATTTTTGCTGGCTATTGGGTAGAACTCCGCATAGTTGTACAAGCCAAAATCTACTCTAGCATTCTTAACTGCTTTCCCTGATGTATCAATTACTTTTACAAATACCTTTTTTACATCAGCGTAGTTACTTACCACATTAATCTCAGTAAAATTATCCGATCGCTTTACCACTTCATCATTTCCTTGATAATCGCCAAATACTTTGGTATGTACTAACATTGCTCTTCTGGCTGGCTCTGTAAACCATCCCATATTCAAATCAGGCTCTGGTTCACATGCGCCCAAATAAGACCATTTTCCATCTGTCCATACTTCTACCCAGGCATGATTGTCATCGGAATGCGCCCAGCGTGGCGTATAAACTTGTCTTGCAGGAATTCCTACTGCCCGCAAAGCGGTAACCGTAAAAGTTGACTCCTCGCCGCATCTTCCCCAAGAGGTTCTTACCAAACTCAAAGGTCCACTTGTGCGAATATCTGTAGGTGCATAATTCACCTTTTCGTGACACCAATGATTCACTTCCAAGGCAGCTTCTTTCATACTCAAGCCTTGTAGTCTTGGTTTCAACTCTTTAAGAAATACGATTCTTGCAGAATCCAGATTTTCATTATTAACACGATATGGTAACACAAAATGTCTGAATAGCTCATTGGGAATTTCATTTCCCCAACTAAAACTATCTTTGGCTTCAAACGAAGCTCTCACCTGCTTAAAAAAAAACTCTCCATCATAATCTGCCAAATCGCAAAGTGGCATGTATGCGTATAAAAATTGCAATGCCTCTTTTTCTTGAGTACTCAAATCCTGATTGAATACATCAAATAACTGATGCGATCTGTTTTTTGCTAATTCCTTTCTATGTTCGAAACGTTTTGCAACTTTTGAACGATAATTCGCATCCTGAATAAAGTGTACGTCGGTACAGCCACAGAGAATACTGAGGCATAAAAGAAGAGTGAATAACTTCCTCATGAATATTTTAATTAGTTAACGGTCCTCGGCTTTTAGGATGGATACAATTTTACGAATTTTTTCTGAATCTGCCTCGTAATATTCAAATTCAGGTATACTACTCTCTCCCCCCATATTAATATTGGGATTCAAATATGTCATTTTACTTTTCACTAAACTTTTGGCAGAACAGTGAAACTCATTAGCTTTCGTTGTATCTGATAAAGATTGAATGTTTGAATGACTCACTCCGCTTCCAGGCATGATAATAATTCTATCTTTCGAAAATGCCACCAAATCCTTCAATAAATCAGCACCTTCATCGGCAGTTTGCATTCCACCAGAAGTAAGAATACGGTCAGTTCCAAGATCTATTAATTGTTCCAAAGCAAGTAAATGATCTTCCACCATATCAAATGCTCTATGAAAAGTAAAACTCAATGGTTTTGATAATTCTATCAACTCCTTTGTTCTTTCAGTATCAATTTTCCCATCAGGTAATAAAATTCCCGAAACAATTCCATTCACACCAATCTTTTTGCATGCTTCTATATCTTTTTTCATGCACTCAAATTCAATATCCGAATAACAAAAATCAGCACCTCTGGGTCTAATGATCACATTTATGGGAATAGTAACTAAAGTTTTAGCTAATTCAATTGTAGCCAAGCTTGGTGTTGTTCCTCCTTCGTATATTCCTGCGCACAACTCTATTCGATCTGCACCAGATTCCTCTGCGATAATTGCTGATTCAACAGAATAACAGCAAATTTCTAATAGTTTAGCTTTCATTTTATATGGTTTCTCAGATAATAAAGCCTAAAAGTATCCACTTACAAAACAATCCCCAAGTTTTCGAAAATAATTCTTAAAGAATCAATTTAACAATCTTTAAATCTAATAATTACGCTAACCATATTTTTTTCACTAATTTGTAACAATTGCAAAAACAAACAAAACCCACTTATGACCCTAAACAAACCCATCCTACTCTTAGGCTGCGTTCTATTCTTTCTACAAACGCTGGCTCAACAAAATAATATTCGATTTAAGCGTATTACCATTAACGAAGGTCTTTCTCTAAGTTCAGTTTACTGTATTTTTCAGGATTCTAAAGGCTTTATGTGGTTTGGAACCGAAGATGGTTTAAATCGATATGATGGTAAAAATTTCAAAATCTACAGAAGTACTCCTGAAAATGAAAACACCATTTCACACAAATGGATAGAACAAATACATGAAGATAGTAATGGTAAATTGTGGTTCGGTTCTAGGGGCGGCTTAACCCAATACGATCCTGTAAAAGAAAAATTCACACAATTCAGAGGTATTGGCAACAGCAAAAAACTTGTGAATGATACGATTACTACGATATTCGAATGTGAAAACAGGAAACTTTGGATTGGTACATTAAAAGGAATCAATTGTATTGATCTAGAGAATTTACAAATGTTAGAATTTAATAATTCCAAACGAATTCAAGATCGTGTAAATTGTTTTCATCAACTAGTAAATGGCAACATTCTCATTGGTTCTCAAAGTGGTCTTTACCATTTCAATTCAGCAAATAATAAATTCAAAAAAATAAAGTTTTCCGATAATGTATTAAGTGTTCAATGTATCACAAAGTTCCGTGATAATTTTCTTATCGGCAGTAATAATGGAGTTTATACTCTTGATTCGGAACTTAAAATTTTAGAACAAGCACTAGAAGATACAAACATTGAAAATATTCTGATAGACTCTTTGGCTACCATATGGATCTCAACAGATAATGCCCTACTAAGAAAAGGAGATAAGGTACTAGAATACAGTAAGGCAGTTAAATCATTTGAAGCTACTAATAGTCTCTCCATCAACACGAACAAACCTATAATTTATAGCAATTCAGGAGATATTTGGTTCGGAACATATGGGTCAGGAGTTTTTAGATTTGATGATAAAAAACATCACTATCAGAACAATTCTGCAGATCCTCAAAGCCTATCCGAGAATTCCATCAATTGTATTTATGAGGATAAAAATGGATTAATTTGGATAGGAACTTTTGGCGCTGGAATCAGTATTTACGATCCACAGGCACACAAATTCAACCTGATTAAAAATAACCCATTAAGTGAAAACAGCCTGCCTAGTAATTTTATTTGGTCGGTCTGGGAAGACAAGCAAAATAATGTATGGATAGGAACCAACAATAAAGGACTAAGCAAATACAATATCACTCGTGACAGTTTTGTTCATTACGATTTTAGAAAAAAAACAAAAAGAAATCACACCGCTATTCGAAAAGTTTTTGAAGATAGCAAGCAAAACATTTGGATAGGAACCGATGGCGACGGCTTAATCAAATTCAAGCCTAAAACTGGAAAACGAAAATACTATACAAATATCGCTAATAATTCGAACTCCCTTAGTAGCAATTCGGTTCGGGTAATTTTTGAAGATAGTGAAGGTTTACTATGGGTTGGTACTCAAAATGGTCTAAATTTATTTAATTCTAAAACAGAAACTTTCACACAATTTAAACATTCCGATACTGATCGGAATAGCATTTCGAGCAATTTTGTTTATTCGTTGATATTTGAAGATTCCAAAGGATTAATTTGGGTTGGAACATATGGTGGTGGATTAAATTCCTACAACAAAAGCACAAAGGAATTCACAAACTATCAGTTTTCAATAAATAAAGATAATGGAATATCAGATAATGTTGCCTTTTCGATGATAGAAGAAAAGGATGGTATTTTTTGGATTGGCACAAATAACAAACTAAATCGTTTCGATTCGAATACGGGTAATTTTGAACATTTTGGTACAGAACAAGGATTGCCCAACAATGTGATTTATGGAATACTCAAAGATGAAAACAATTCCCTTTGGTTAAGTACAAACAAAGGAATCTGTAAATTTTCATTGAAAGATTATTCCTGTGATAATTTTGATATCCATGACGGTCTCCAAAGTAATGAATTCAATGGAGGCGCTTTTCATAAAGGAAAAAGTGGAATCTTTTATTTTGGTGGTGTTTATGGTTTGAATTATATAAATCCCAACAAAAAGTACAAACAAGATGTACAACACGAAGTTGCCTTAACAAAATTAGAAATACACGGACAGCCTGTTGAAGTTTCTTCTGAATTGTCAAACACAAATAAAATTTTCTACTCGGAAGAAAATGACTCTTATTCCTTTTCAAAAAGTATTGCATACACCGATAGTATTGAATTGGATTATGAGCATCGATTTGTCTCTTTCGAATTTTCCACCTTATCGAATTTATCTCCTGATAAAATCAATTATGCATATAGACTAAAAGGACTTGAAAAAAAATGGGTTTACTCCAACAAACGAAATTTTGCCTCTTATTCAAATCTTTCACCAGGTACATATACATTTCAGGTAATCGTACAATATCCAAACGGAAAATGGAGTGAACAACCCAAAGATGTGATCGTACTTATTCATCCTCCATTTTATCTTACATGGTGGTTCATTCTATTTGAGATAATTATAGGCTTACTGTTTTTAGCATTTGTTTATCGCTTTTTGCTTCACCGAAAAACCAATAAACTCTTAAGTGCACAAAACGAACAAATTAAAATAGCCAATCAAAATTTAAAGGAGTCGGAAAAAAATTTAAGAGAATTGGTCGATACAAAAAACAAGTTCTTTAGAATTATATCTCACGATCTAAAAAACCCATTTACCAGTTTACTTTCCATTAGCGAAATGATACATGAAAACTATGAAATGGTTGATGACGATGAGAAACAAACTGGAATTCGAAAAATTCATGAATCGGTTAAGCACATTTTCACATTACTTGAAAATTTATTAACCTGGTCCCGATCACAAACCGGTAAAATTCAATTCATTCCTGAAGTGTTTAATTTATCCGATTTAATAAGTGAATCGGTGAATTTGTATAAAACATCTGCGGATAAAAAACAGATTAAACTAGTAAATGAATGTTGTGAAGAATTGTCTGTAATTGCCGATAGAAACATGTGTAGTTCAGTTTTAAGAAATTTATTGAATAACGCACTAAAATTCTCTTATGCCGAAAGCCAAATTACTATTAGAGTAAATCCCAAAGAGAATTTTCATGAGATACAAGTTATAGATCAGGGAATTGGCATTGAAAAAGAAAATATTGAGAAGCTTTTCAGAGTTGATTTAAAATTTAAATCAACTGGTACTTCCGGAGAAAAAGGCACCGGTTTGGGCTTACTCTTGTGTAAAGAATTTGTTGAAATTAATGGAGGACAAATTAAAGTTGAGAGTGAAATAAATAAAGGAAGTGTTTTTTCATTTACACTTTCAAATTCTTAAATGGCTTAGAATCTCTCAAAACATGGGTGTTTGATTTGAATTTCTCAATAATTTAAGGATATTTGCATCTGTATTTATCCAACAGATTAAGCAAAAATAGAATTGATGAGAGATAAAGTTCTTCAACTGGCAAAAGAGAAAAATGCTGTAATTTTAGCACACTATTATCAAACACCAGATATTCAGGAGATAGCGGATTTCAAAGGTGATAGTTTGGCACTAGCTCAGAAAGCAACTGAAGTGGATGCAGATATTATTTTATTTGCAGGCGTTCATTTTATGGCAGAAACTGCAAAAATTTTAAATCCAAATACCAAAGTGCTCCTACCCGATTTGGAAGCAGGTTGTTCCTTAGCAGAATCTTGTCCAGCGGAGGATTTTGCAAAATTCAAGGCTAAATATCCGGATCATATGGTCATTTCATATATCAATTGTTCAGCTGAAATTAAAACGCTTTCTGATTTAATTTGCACATCTGGAAATGCAGTGCAATTGGTGGAATCTTTACCAAAAGATCAGAAGATTATTTTTGCTCCTGATAAAAATTTGGGTCGTTACATTAACGAAGTAACTGGTCGTGATATGGTTCTTTGGGATGGTACTTGCGAAGTTCATGATATTCTGTCTGCTGAGAAGATCATGAAAATGAAAATCGAAAATCCAGATGCAACACTAATTGCTCATCCTGAATGTCCGCAACCTGTTTTAATGTTAGCAGATTTTGTTGGATCAACTACAGCAATGCTAAAATATACTCAAAATAGTGATGCTCAAAAGTTCATAGTAGCTACTGAAACAGGAATTTTACATCAAATGAAGAAAGATTCTCCTAATAAAGAATTTTTAATTGTTCCAGCCGATGAAACCTGTTCGTGTAACGATTGTGCTTATATGAAATTGAATACCATGGAGAAAATATATCTGGCACTGAAAAACGAAACGCCAGAAATTACGCTTCCAGATCATATCATGAAAAATGCAAAAGCTCCAATTGTTAAAATGCTAGACATGTCGAAGCAACTGCAGCTTTAAAGCAATAAAATATAAAATTGAAGCCATCACTATTGTGATGGCTTTTTTATTTTAAGTTAGTTGTATGCCAGCATTTTCACAAGCTTCCTCAAAATGAAGCTCTTCTACTGCTTTGTAAAGAACTGCAAATGCTGAATGAATCCATATTATGGAGACAAAAACTCCTACAAATAGGCAAATAAACCCAAGAATTAGAATGAAAAATGATAGAATTCCCATACCTAAAATAGTCCAAAAATATCCTTTGGTTAGGTAATAACTCAATTTTACGGCTTGAATTGGATCCACATTCTTTTCCATTACCAAATAAGGCACAAAAACCAATTTACAAATCATATAAACTCCAGGAATAATCAAAAGAACAATACCCAAGCCCGTAATACCTATTACTAATAGATGACTCAAAATCACAAATGAGTATTTCTTAAATCCGGAAAGTATTTCTTCAAATTGAGGATCCTTCTTTCTTACTGATTGCAAAAACATCCAATCAACACTATAATTAATTGGAGTTACAATTAGTATGTAATAGGCAAAACCAAAAATGCCCAACAAAGACATTCCCACCGAAAACGATTCTTTTTCCTGATTAAATATTTGTTCATATCCCATTGGGATATCAAGTAAACCGGCAACAATAACAGCAAGCAATAATATTAGAAAATTACTTCTTAAAATACTCCAGGCTTCCTGAAAGCAACCTCCTACCGTTGGAAATACTTTCAATACCATATCTTCTTTACAAAAATCTACTTTCATGTGGGATGATTAATATTATTGGTTCGTTAAATATAATCCATATTTATCAAGTAACGAAAATATAATTGCTCTTGAAATATTGTAGAATTCTCAATTAAATGAATTAATCGGAAATAAATGAAATTTTAGATAGGGTACATTTCATTCCATGCATCATAGATATAGAAACAGGAAATTTCGCGATCGTTATTCCATATTTTATTCAATAATATTCTAATTAAAAATATATTGCCATGAAAACAAAATTAACCTACAGATTTACGATTCTGCTTTCGGCACTTTTATTCTTATCAATTAACAGTTTTGCCGCTGAAGGTAACTTTAAAAGAAAGAAAGAGAAGAAAAAGGTACAACATGTGATCGACACATTGAAGTACAATGTTTACAAAGGAAAAGTTCAAGATAAAAAAACCAAAGATCCTTTAATTTTTGCCACAATTGCAGTAAAAGGAGTTAATGTTGCAACGGTATCAAATAACGAAGGAGAATTCTTATTAAAGGTTGCTAAAGATCTTCCAGTAAGTAAAATTGAAATTAGTCATATTGGTTATAAAAATCTTGAAGTTGACATTAGCTCACTTAAGCCAAAAAGAAATGTTCTTGCTCTGGAAACAGCAACAGTTCCTCTTGATCAAATCAATATTTACCCTTTAGATCCAGAACTGTTAGTACGTAGTATTCTAAAGAAAATCAGTCAAAATTACTCTATGGATCCTAACATGATGGAAGGATTTTATAGAGAAACAGTAAGAAAAAACAGAACCTACGTCGCAATATCCGAAGCTGTTGTTAATATCCATAAATCAGGATACAAGCAACTAAAAAATGATCAGGTGCAAATTTACAAAGGACGAATGAGTCAGGATGTTAAGAAAATGGATACCTTACTATTTAAACTACAGGGAGGTCCAAACACTACACTTTTACTGGATATCGTAAAAAATCCTTACAATTTATTGTCTCATGATTTTCTTCAAAGCTATGATTTTAGTCTAAACTCGATTACAAAAATCAATGAAAAACTTCATTATGTAATTGAATTTAAGCAGAAAAAGGACATTGATATTCCTCTTTATTACGGAATGTTATATGTTGAATCTAATAACTTGGCTTTAACAAGTGCAAAATTTAGTTTGAATCTTGAAAATGAAAAGGAAGCAAGTCGCTTATTCATTAAAAGAAAACCTTCAGGAGTGAAAGTTACACCAACATCAGCAAACTACATTGTGAATTACTATGAATCAGATGGGAAGTGGTACTTCAACTACGCAAGAGGTGAAATTAATTTCAAATGCAACTGGAAGCGTAAATTATTCAATACAAACTACTCAGCAATGACTGAATTAGCCATCACCGACAGAAAAGCTGACAATGTGGTTCGATTTAAATCTTATGAGAAGTTTAAGCAGAATCAGGTAATGGTTGAAGAAATTAGCAATTTCGCTGATAAAAATTTCTGGGGAGCTCATAACACTATTGAGCCTGATCAATCAATTGAATCTGCAATTCGAAAATTGAAGCGCAAATCAAGATAGTAAAAAAATAATAGGAACCTAAACTCATTATTTAAAATCAAAAGAATCGAAAAATCTTAATTGGGGAATTAGATTAATAATTCGATTCTTTTGGTTCTATTCTATAAATGAGTTATTTATCTAAATAAATACTTTTTACCCGGAATAACTTGAGCATATTACAAGGGTTTAAAGACTAAAAATCCTATCTTAGAAAGAACTTATACTTTATAAAATGGGAATACTATAACAGAATGTTGGAAGATACAAACACTATATTACACAGGATTCGAAAAGGAGATTTAAATGAGTTTGAAAAGGTTTTTAAACAATATTACCCAATGCTTTGTCATTACGCATTAAAGTTTGTGAAGGACTCAAGTCAGGCTGAAGAAATTGTTCAGGAATTATTCTGCAAACTTTGGGAAGACAGACAAAAACTTAACATTCATACTTCGTTAAAATCGTATTTATACAGGGCAACTTACTTAAATAGCTTACAACATTTAAGAAAAAAAGGCTTAAAAAATCAATACAAAGAATACGTTAAGAATAGTAGTTCCAATAATTTTCAAAACAATCAATTGATTGAAGAAAAGGAAATACAGAGTATTATTCAAAATACACTTTCAAATTTACCAGAAAGGTGTGGTAAGATTTTTAAAATGAGTAGATTTGAAGGATTAAAATACCAGGAAATTGCGGATAAACTTTCCATCTCGATAAAAACTGTTGAGTCAAATATGGGAAAAGCACTAAAAGCATTTCGAAAAAATTTAAAAGATTACGTTAGTATAATTGTGCTATAAAATGATAAACGAAACATCACATAACATTGAATGGGAAAAGATCTCAAAATACCTGAATGGTGAAATGAGTATCGAAGAGAGGATTGCGTTTGAAAAATTGATTGATTCGAATTCGGAATATGCACAAATAGTTGCGGCATCGGAAAAGGATCTTGATTTAATAGATGAATTAAAAGAAATTGAAACAAATTTTAATGCAGATAATGCATGGACAAGCGTAAAATCTAAAATTTCCAAAAGAGACTATAATCAATCAAACAATTCAATTAAAGCTAATTTTACTTTCAAAAAAGTATTGCAATTGGCTGCAATGATTGTAATAGTAATCGGTCTTGGTCTTGCTTCATTTTCAGCATATAATAAGTATATGTCCAGTTACAAATCATATGCTCTGGAAATGAATAGCAACAGCCAATCCATTACTCTACCCGATGGTTCTATAGTCACATTAAATGGTGGAGCAGAATTAAAATATCCAAGAGGATTTACAAAAGAAAAACGTCAGGTTTACCTAAGCGGTGAAGCTTTTTTTGATATCGTTAAAAACCCTAAAAAACCGTTTATTATTATAGCTGAAGGTGCTGAAATTAAAGTCTTAGGAACATCATTTAATGTAATTGCCAATAATAGTAAAGTTGAAGTTCTTGTTGAATCTGGTAAAGTTCAGTTCTCTGGAATTAAAAATCCAACCAATTCCTTAATTCTGGAAAAAGGAGATTTTGGTATTCTTTCTGAAAATTCCATTGAAAAAACAGTTATCAGAGATGATAATTATTTATCGTGGAAAACTCATAAAATGATTTTTAAGGAAATGCAATTAAAGGATGTTGCCAAAGTTATTGAAAGAACCTATCAGGTTAGCATTAAATTTGAAAACGATAGTATTGCAAAGAATCCTATTAACACCGCTTACGATAATGATCCATTGAACCGAGTTCTGGATAATATTTGCCTAACCTACAACTTAACGTACGAGAAAAATGGAAGTCAAATTGTAATTAAATCAAGAAATTAAGACTGATTTTAATGTATCAAAACAGATCAAATAGTAATTCGATACCACAAAAAGTGAGATACCTCATTCTCTCACTTACTTTGTGCTTGATACATATTACACTCTTGGCTCAAGAAAATATATTAGATAAAAAAATATCAATTCGGTGTTCGGATATTAGTATTGACTCTGCATTGGATAGTATTTCAAAAGTAAGCAACTGCTTTTTTACCTATAATTCTGATTTGTTTAAATCTAAGGAAAACATCAACCTTTTATCTGAAAATGAAAGCATTCGCACTATTTTAAGGAGAATAATTCCAGATTCAACACTTAATTTCCATACCGCTGACAGACATATTGTTATTGTGCCTGTAAGATTTAAAAACGAACAAACTATAACTGAAAAGCTTATTCCTTACATTTCTTATAAAAAAATCAAAGGAATTATATTTGATGAATCCGAAAAGAAAGCTCTGCCTTATGCAAGTGTTGGTATAAGAGGAAAACATGTTGGTACCATTACCAATCAGGATGGTGAATTTTCTTTAACCATATCGTCGAAAAATATTCATGATACTTTGGTCTTTTCATATGTAGGATTTAAAAATCAGGAGATTCCTGTTTCTGAAATTTCTGATAAGACCATTCAAGTATCATTAAAAGAGAATTTCATATCTCTCCAGGAAGTAATTATCAGGAATAATGATCCAATATCAATTATTAAAGCATCTGTTGGTAATATCTCAAAAAATTACCCACAAAAACCAACTAACCTAACCTCCTTTTATCGAGAATCTGTACTAAAGAATAAAAAGTACATGATCTATTCTGAATCAGTTCTGGATATCTATAAGAATTCTTACAAAAAAAATGATTTGTCAGACAGAGTAAAGGTATTTAAAAGTAGAAAAATATACGATGTCTCGCGACTTGATACAATTTCCTTTCGTTTAAAAGGAGGTATTCAAGGCTGTCTGCATTTGGATATTATTAAGAAATTACCTGAGTTTCTTGATCCTGAATTCATGAGCTTTTATCAATATCGCTTGGCTGATATTAGCACATTCAATAATCAATCTGTATACGTTATTGAATTTCAACCTAAACCGAACTTAAACACACCTTTATTAAAAGGAAAATTATACATTGAAACCAATAACTTGGCCATAATCAGAGCAGAATTTGGTTATGAGCGTCACCGCTTAAATGAACTTAGAAATAGATTTATTATTAAGGGAAGTAATAAAACTAAAGTAAAGCCTCAAGTAGTTGATTATATAGTTAGTTATCGTAACATCAACGGAAAATATTATCTGAATCACACCTTGGGCAACCTAAAATTCAAAGTGAAAAATAGAAAGCGACTATTTTCGAATACCTTTTCTACCTCATTCGAAATGGCTACCACTAATACAAAAACTGAAAATGTAATTAAGTACAAGAGTAGAGAAACCATTCATCCATCTACAATATTCTCCAACTACAAAAATGTTTATGATAAGAATTTCTGGGGAGATAAAAATTACATTCATCCGGAAGAAAGCATACAAGATGCTCTAAAAAGGATTAACAATAGCATGCAGCAAGTTGCATTGGGAAGTTCTGAAAGTAAATAGTTTTGAAACTCATTTTGTATATTCAACTCGAACAAATAAATTGTTTTTATGAGTTGGACATGTCCAAATTGCAAAAGAGTACTTTCTGGTTCCAATCAGTATCATTCTTGTTATATTACCACTAAAGAAACTCACACCGATAAGATGTCTTCAAAAATTTTGGAGACTTTTGAAATGCTTCATACTTATTTAAATACTTTCGAAAAAATTGAAATCCTTTATCTTAAGACCTGTATTCTATTTAAAATTGGTGCAACTTTTTTATCCATTTACCCTAGAAAAGATAGATTTATCCTTGAATATCAATTAAATCGGGAGGAAGATCAATTTCCTGTATACAAATGCAAAAGAATTTCTAAAAACAGAGTTTTACACAGTCTGGCAATTGAATCACCTGCGGAAATAGACAGTCAATTGAAAGCTTGGATTAAAGAAGCATATTTGACAATTAGAAAAATATAATTTCTATTTTTGCATACCATTTCTATACCTTTTCAGTTTATTGATATCACAATTCATGAGTAAATCATTCAAAAAAATACTTCAAAACTTAATCGGAATTTCAATTGGTGCAATCTTCTTATTTTTAACATTGCGAGAAAAACCCTTGACTGCCGTTTGGGAAAGCCTAGCCAATTCAGATTATTTCTTTATCCTATTAAGCTTTTTAATCTTATTCATCGTATTTTATTTAAGAGCATTACGATGGAAACTGCTCCTAGAGGAATCTGGAGAAAAACCAAAATCCGATAAAGTATTAACATCCATATTAATTGGCTATTTTGTAAATAGCTTCACTCCAAAATTGGGTGAAATACTTCGCTGTACATCGCTTCAAAAAAATTCTAAAATTTCTGTTTCCGTTTCAATGGGGAGTTTAATGGCAGAACGTGCTTACGATTTGCTAATATTAGGCTTGGGAGTTTTTACCATTTTCTGGATTGAATTGGATCGTTTACAAGAAATACTCGATTCTACCTTAGGGGGGATATCTCATATTTATGGTTATCGTTATATTTATGCATTCCCTATCGCAATACTTATTTTCGGAGCATTATTCGTTCTAAGTTTTAAAAGATTAAAGAAATCAGAAAAGGCAGTAATTAAAAAGTTTATTGGATTCTTACAGACCATGTTCGTTTCATTAAAACATGGCTTGCTATTGAAAAAGAGAATCAAATTTATTATTCTCACCATTCTAATTTGGTGTTCTCTGGTTCTTTTAAATTACACCTATTTACTGTGCTTGCCCGAAACGGCTTCCTACCCTATTACATTTGCCATTGTAATTTTATTTATTGGCGGACTTGGATGGGCTCTACCGAGTCCCGGTGGCATAGGAACAACTCATTTCTTTTTACTTCAATTATTTTTAGCTTATCAACTCGATGCAAATGCCGGCATTAGTTTTGGAATCCTATCTAATGGTCTTACATTTATAGGTACAATTGTATTGGGAGGATATGGCTATTTTCGATTTTGGAGTGAAATGAGAGAAGGAAAAAAATAATTCCTTACCAAATACATTTATCTAACTCATATTTTAGAATTATCTTTGCGCCCACTAAATAAGTAGCAAGTCATGAAATTTAATCAATATAGCTTTTCTCCAGACATCAAGAAAAACCTTGAATCACTTGGATTTAAAAGACCTACCGACATTCAATACAAAGCCATTCCACCCATTGTAAGAGGTGAAGATGTGCTGGCAATTGCACAAACCGGAACCGGTAAAACAGCAGCATTTGCCATTCCTGTGATCGATAAAATACACAAAAGCAAAAAAAGCAAGCGAAGCGAAGGCATCAAATGCGTGGTTATGGTTCCAACGAGAGAACTTGCCATACAGATTACCGAAGTATTTCAGGAGATTGCAAAACACACCAAAGTAAACAGTTTGTGTGTATTTGGTGGTGTTGATCAGGATCCACAGATAGAAAAATTAGAAAAAGGAGTTGATATTTTAATTTCTACACCAGGAAGAATGTTCGACTTGGTAAGTCAGGGATATATCAAACTAGATCAAATTGAAACGCTTGTTTTGGATGAAGCTGACCACATGTTGGATTTAGGTTTTATTAAAGACATTCAGGATTTAATCCGATTCTTACCAAAGAACAGACAAACCCTTTTCTTTTCGGCAACCATTACTCCAAAAATCAAGAAACTTGCTTATTCATTGGTTCGAAAAGCAATTCGTATACAAATTTCTCCAAAAGACCCTGTTTCTCGAAACGTAGAGCATTCCTTAGTTAATGTTGATATGGATGACAAACGTTTCTTTTTGGAACGAATGGCGAAAGAACACGAGGAGAGTAAAATTCTTGTGTTTGTTAGAACTAAAGTTCGTGCCGAAAGAGTTCACAAAGCAATGGAACGTGTTGGAGTTAAAACTCAGGTTATTCATGGTGATCGTGAGCAAAAAGATCGTTTGGTAGCCATGGAAGCTTTCAAGTCTGGCGAAGTGAAAATTCTAATTGCAACAGATGTAACTGCCCGAGGTATTGATATTCCGAATGTAGATTATGTTGTAAATTACGATTTGCCTGATGTTGCAGAAAATTACGTTCACCGTGTTGGTCGAACCGGTCGTGGTGTTCAAAAAGGAATTGCCATTTCATTCTGCTGCCCAACAAACGAAAAAGAGTTACTAGCCGACATTGAAGAATTTCTTGAAGGCGAAATTCAAGTTATGGATGTTAGTCACAATGAATATTCTGCAACCATCGATTTCTCTGAAGATTATTCGAAGAGTTTGAAAGAACTAATGGATGAAGCAGATGAGTTCATGGATAAACCCAAAAAGAAAAAATCGAAGAAAAAGAAAAAGTAATTCTTTATAAATCAGACATAAACCTCAAACTACTTAAAGTTTGAGGTTTTCTTTTTGCATTTAGCAAAAAAGAAAAATATATTCGTTAAACACTATAAAATATACACCTATGCAATCTTTCATCTCTCCTGACAATAACATTGTATTGTTTTTTGTGATTACAGGAGCTGCAGCCTTTGGGATTTACTCAGAACACAAAAAATGGTTTGGCAAATTATCAGGAATATTGGTTACCATGATATCTATGTCGCTACTTGCCATGGCTGGAGTGGTTCCTGTAGCTTCCAATCCAAACATTAAAGTTGAAGTATACGATTTGGTATTCTCCTACTTCATTCCCATATCTATTCCGATGCTGCTATTTAGCTCTAACATTGTAAAAATTGTGAAGGAGAGTGGAAAACTACTCGTCGCATATATATTAGGAGCAATTGGAATTGTAATAGGTTGTTTTATAGCTTTTGGACTAATTGGTTTGGGACCCGATTCTGGAAAAACTGCTGGTGTAATTGCAGCCACCTTAATTGGAGGTAGCGTAAACTTTATTGCAGCAGCTGAGGCTTTAAATTTTAGTACCAACCCGTTATTTACCGCAACCATTGCCGTTGATAACTTTGTATCCAACCTGTATACTTTGTTTCTCTTCTTAACTCCTTCTCTTCTATTCCTATCGAGATTTTTTGTGAAGCCTAAAAAAGAAAATCAGATCGAAGAAGTGAAGAGTGACAGTAAAACTTTTCCGATGACTATGGAACGTGTTGCGGTATCGGTTTTTATTGCAGCCTTAATTGCTGGATTGGGAAGCATGATTGCACCATTTCTGCAAAATTTATTGCAAACAGATATCAACCTAAGTATTCTAATTATTACTGTACTTGCTGTTTTGGCAGCCAATTTATTTCCTAAGCTACTGCGTCCACTTGAAGATACAGCCTTCTCGGTTGGACTATGGATGATGTATGTTTTCTTAGCCGTAATTGGTGCTGCAACCAACATACAACAGATATTTAGCATTGGTCCGGCGGTATTGGCATTCTATTTAGCCATTATGCTTTTCCATTTTGTATTTCTGCTATCCTTAGCAAAATTATTCAAACTTGATGTTTACGAAGTTGTAATTTCATCTGCAGCTAACATTATGGGACCATCAGTTGCGGCTCCTATGGCAGCATCAATGGGACAAAAGAAATTGGTAACACCTGGAATTCTAGTAGGAATACTCGGTTATGTAATTGGTACTTTTATAGGAGTATCTATTGCCATATATTTGAGTTAGATATTTAAAAAAAATATATTTTAAAGGCTTTGCAGTAATGCAGAGCCTTTTTTTTTGAATACAGTACGTGTGCTGTAAGGTATGATTGTCTTATATGTGAATGCAGGAAATATTGGAATAAAAATGTTAAATTAACCATCTAATAAATACCTGCTTGAAATATAAGGAAGCAAGGCGAATATAACAAAATCACACAAGCGCGATATCAATGACACAAAGCCCTACTACCAATTCTATAGAATTACTTACGGAAAAGCGAATTGAAGATTTATTTAAAGAACACTATGCGGTATTAACTGCATATGCGAATAAGTTTTTAACAGATTTGGATGATGCCCGGGAAATTGTTCAAAATGTATTTGTACAATTAATCGATCACAAGGATACGGTTAAGATTCATACTTCGGCAAAAGCACATTTGTATACATCGGTTCGAAATGCATGTTTAAATGTAATACGACAAAGAAGTACACATGCCAAACACCATGAAAATATCAAGTATTTAAATTCGGATTTGGGTATTGGTGCTGATAAAATTTTAGAGCAAACCGAATTAGAACATCAGTTGTATCAAGCCATTGATGAATTGCCTGAACAGTGTCAACGCATATTTAAATTGAATCGATTCGATGGCTTTACCAATCAGGAAATAGCCGATCAGTTACAGATATCGAAACGAACAGTAGAGACACAAATTAGCAAGGCATTAAAAACATTGCGCAATAAGATTGGACCAATGCTAGCTAGCTTGCTGATTTTATGGATCATGAAAGAAATGTGATTTTTTTAAATTCTTAAGTACGTGTGACAGTAAACTTACTTGTCTTACTAATAGAAAAGCGAAATGAACGAAAACAAACAACATATCGACGAGCAAATATTATTAAGCATTTTAAATCAAAAGGCTTCGGAAGAGGATGTAAAAACATTCGAAAAATGGATGGCTTCAAATCCTGAAAACAAAGAATCTTTTGAAAAGATGCGTAAGATTTGGGAAAAGAGTAAAGAAATTGAAATCTTTAATCAGATTGATGTTGAAGCGGACTGGAAACTAGTAAAGGCAAAAACTGCCCCTAAAGCTAAAGTCAGAAAACTAAGTGTATATATTCGCTATGCAGCATCAATTGTAATTCTGATAAGTTTAAGCTTTGCATTTTTGTATCAAACCACACCAGGCTTTGGCAAATTGGCTCAGCAAAAAACAAAACTGAAAAAAGATCAGGTTCTTTTGGCTGATGGAACACAAGTTCATTTGAACCAGAACAGTCGTTTGGTGTATCCAAATCAGTTCAATTCAAAAACAAGAAATGTAATATTGGAAGGTGAAGCTTACTTCGAAGTAGAAAAAAATCCATCCAAACCATTTATAATAACTTCTGGAAATGCGATTATTGAAGTACTTGGTACCGCCTTTAATGTTCGCAACGATGAGAAAGGAAGAACCATTGTAACTGTTAATTCAGGAAAGGTGAGTCTTACCGATCAAAAAACGAAGAAAGTTGTTTTCCTAACAAAAGGTGAAAAAGGAATCTTGCATGATTCTACCATCACCGAATCGGTAAACGATGAACCAAATTTTGATACCTGGAAGACTGGAGTTCTAAGATTCAGAAAAACACCAATGCCATTGGTTTTTAAATACATTGAGGACTATTATGGCATTAAAATCACAAACAAATGCGAAAGAATTGATACGCTGAATTTTAGCAGCACATTCAACAACCAACGTATTAATAGTGTGATATCTGAACTGGAATTACAACTTAATATAACAACAGTAAAAAGGGGAAAACATCTCATTATTTCCGAGAAGAGGAACTAAATCTCATAAAAGAAACAATGAAAAATAAAATTGCACTTATATCAATCATCTTATTACTTAGCGCTTCGTTTGTAGAGGCACAAAAAACAGTTGTTAAAGCCAATATGCTAAGTCCATTGGTACGAACCGGATCATTTTTTGTAGAACAGCAATTAAACGATAACAGTAGTTTGCAATTGGGTTTACTATACACTGGAAAAACCTGGGATGACACTAAAGTTAGAGGTTGGGGTATTACGCCAGAATACAGATTTTACCTTTCTGATTCGCCTGCGCCCGAAGGCTTTTTTGTAGCACCCTATGCACGATATTTGCACTTCAATTTGGAAAATGAAGCCAATGATGAAGCAAAAATGAACGGATTGGGAGCTGGTTTAATCATTGGTCAACAGTACATTTTCAAGAAAAGAGTCAGTTTTGAATGGTTTTTTGGACCTGGCTATACCAATATTGATTTAGATGTAGACTCTGGTGTAGAAGATGATTTTGATACCGGCAGCTGGAATGGATTTACGCTGCGAGCAGGTATCACTTTAGGTATCGCATTTTAAACAATCAAAAAAACGTATTTAGTACAGAATTTCTTACTCGATTTTTCGAGTGAATGGCTCATCTTATGCCTAAAAAACAAATAACCTATTAACAATAATAAAAAAAGATTACATGAAAAAGTTATTAATTATTGCAGCTATTGCATTCGGATTTTTCTCAACTTCAAACGCTCAAAAAGTAGAGTACAAAGTAATTACTTCAGTAGAATCTATTGTTCCTATGGGAATTGGCCGTTCTAGAATTATTGAAGAAAAAGATCCTATTGAAGCAGAAAATTTCACAACTGAAAGAACCGATGGTAAAAAAAGCAAGCAAAAAGCCGTAAAAAGAAAGGATGCCAAAGTAAATCTATTTTCGGAAACTAAATTGCTGAATTTCTACAGTATTGCAGGTATTAATTTCCAAAATATCGCTTCAAACGATGCGTTGCTATCATCAAAAATCAATAAACTTACCAGCGAAGGATGGGAATTGGCTTTCGTATCTAGTGGTGTTGAAAGTGATAGCGGTAAAGGTGATGGTAAAGGAATTTTTATCACCAGATATATTTTTAAAAAGACGAGTAAAATCTAATTAATTTCAACAAATCATATTGATTTTACATTATTATTCAAGTAAATTTGAATACCAAGGAAGCCAAAAAGGCTTCCTTTTGTTGTTTATGATAACAATGTGTAAATTTACGCTATAAACCAATCACATCTGCCAACATATGGTAAAATTTATTTTTACTCTATTACTCTTAATAGTCTCTTTTGCTTCTCACAGTCAGAATATTAATTTACAGCAGGAATTGCGCTTTCCAAAAAGTAATTATTTATTATCTGAATTGTTAGACGAGATTACAAATCAAAGCAATGCTCAGTTTAGCTTTACCAGTGAATTAAATACCAATAGAAACATTCAACTTACCGATTCTATTGCTACAATTAAAAGTGTCTTAAGTAAGTCCATCAACCAAAAAAACTTTAGAATACAATCAAAAGGAAATAAAATTTTTATTATATCGATACCTCCTGCCGAACGAAAATACAGAATAAGCGGATACATTAGTGATGAAGAATCTGGCGAAATGCTACTAAATGCAACGGTAGCCAATTTGAACAATTTTACCGGTACAGTGAGTAACAATTTTGGATTTTACAGTTTAAGTCTTAAAAATAGCACACACCTATTACAATTTTCGTTTGTTGGCTACGAAGAGGTTTTATTAGATGTTGAATTGGAACGTGATACAAGCATCAACATTGCGTTAAAACCAAAAACTATTCTTCAGGAAATTCAGGTAACCGCAAACGAAAGAGCGAATAATATCAATCATCTATTTGTAAGTACAAATACCATTCAGGCTAAAAACATGGAGCAAACAGGCGTTTTTGGTGAAAATGATTTGTTCCAAAACCTTCTCCATCTTCCAGGAGTTCAAAACAGCAACGATGGTTTGGGCGGCTTAAATATCCGCAACGGTTCTCCCGACCAAAATCTTGTACTTTTAGATGATGTTCCAGTATACTACTCTTCTCATTTAATGGGGCTGTATTCTGTCTTTAATCAGGATGCTATTAATCAGGTAAAGTTGGTTAAAGGTGGATTTCCTGCACATTATGGTGGTCGAGTTTCTTCTGTTTTAGATATCAGAATGAAAGATGGAAATACTAAAAAGCTACAAGGGAGCTACAGCTTGGGATTACTTACTGCAAAATTTAATTTAAATGGACCTATTAAAAAAGAAAAAACTACCTTCAATTTATCATTGAGAAGAACCTATCTTGATTTATTGGTAAATGGAATTCTAGAAATGGCAGAAAGTGATGTTAAGGCAGGATACTATTTTGGGGACCTGAACTGGAAAATTGTGCATCGTTTTTCTCAACGTGATAAATTGTATTTTAGCTCCTACTGGGGTGGAGATTTGGCAACAGTAAAAAGTACTGAAGATATTTCATCAAATATTAGAGAAAAAACAAGAAATAAATTGGGTTGGGGTAATTTTACCAATTCTCTGCGTTGGAACCATGTTTACAACAATCATTTGTTTGGAAATACAAGCCTTATTCTAAGTAGGTATACCTTTCTACTTAAAAATAAACGCAGCGAAAAAACTGATGGTTCTGATTATAAAGAAAACTACAATTATAATTTTAAATCAGGCATTAGAGATTTTTCTTTTAAAACAGAATTTGATTTTATACCGGATTATAAACACTATATGAAGTTTGGATTGGAAGCTTCTCTTCATCATACTAAGCCCGGAAGTGAATTTCTTAAAAACACCAAAGATGAAAATCGTAATATCTCAACCGACGAGATCATCAAATCGAAAGAAGTTAACTTATTTGGTGAGTGTCAGATTCGTTTTGGTAAGAAATTCCTGGTGAATATGGGAACCAGATGGAGTAGCTTTATAGTTGAAAATACCTATTACTCTACATTAGAACCACGACTTAATTCACAATACTTTATTACTCCTAAGTGGTCATTAACAGGGAGTTTTTCACAGATGACTCAATATCTTCACCTAGTTAGAACAAGTACTTTGAGTTTACCTACCGATTTATGGTTTCCGGTAACAAAGAAAATCAAACCAATTGATTCATTTCAATATACTGGTGGAACACATTACACTTTTAACAAATCGGTTCAACTGAGTATTGAATTTTATCACAAATTGAGTCGTAATTTGCTAGATTTAAAAGAAACTGCGTATTTCCAGGACATCACTACCGACTGGGAAAATTTAGTTGAAACCGGAAAGGGTTGGAGTAAAGGAATGGAAATAGGCTTGAGTAAATCACTTGGTAAAACTAATGGAAATATTGCCTATACTCTTTCTCGATCGAGAGTAAAATACAATGGAATAAATGGAGGTAAATCCTATGCTTCACCATACGATCGTCGCCATAATTTTTCTATACAGATAAATCAGCACTTGAGTAAAAGGACAAAATGCTCGGCTTATTGGACTTATGGCACTGGAGTACCTGCCACGTTATCCACATCTTATATCGAAGCAATTTCTCCATACGATCCAAATTCCATGCAAAGCAGACCTGTCTATTCTGCAAGAAACAGCTATAGACTTCCTGATTATCATCGTTTAGATTTTTCAATAAGTTTTACGAAAAAGAAAAAACGAGGCATCAGATCCTGGGATGTAAGCATTTATAATTTCTACAATAGAAAAAATACAAGTTACATGTATGTTTCCGCAGATGATTCATCGGAATCTGGTTACAAACTGAAAAAGATCAACCTCTTTTCGTTTATTCCAAGTGTTAGCTATTCTTATAAATTTTAAATATAAACTTATGAATCGTGTTAAATTTCTGTTCTGTCTGCTCCTATTTATTTTTCTCTTTGCATGCGAAGAGGAAGAAGATGTGCCACAGCCGAAAGGTAATCCAACGTTGACACTGAATTCATTAATTGGTGTTGATAGCTTAATCAGAGTCCATCTTTCTGAAAGTACTGGAAATACTATGGATACGAAAAATATTAATAATGCTACCATAACAATTGCCAAGAATAATAAGGAAATAACTCAGTTAAACTATTTAAAAGATGGAATTTATGAACTTTCCGATTCTTATCTTGAAGCAAATGCTACTTATAAAATATCTGTAACTCATCCAGACTATAACGACTTGCAAGCTGAAACGAAAACTCCGGAGAAAATTGTCATAGATCAGATCACACAGTTTAATAATTCTAATGATGGAAAAACTACATTCCATTTAAATTTTAAAGACAATAACACAATGGATAACTATTACATGTTATTGGTTAAAGGAAAATCTTATGGCACATCTACAATTGTCCCATACTATAGTGATGATCTAGTATTTGAAGGTAATTTAGCTGTAAATGCAACCGATTTTGAACAAAATATGCTTCGTGGAAGTCGCAGCTTTTCCGATGAAAATTTTAACGATTCGCAAATTGAAATCTCATTCTATTTATTAAATGATGAAATCAACCGTGAGATTTCTGAATTTAGAATAGAGTTGTATCACCTTACGGAGGATTACTATAATTATGAAAGATCATATGTTTCCATAGAAAATAGAGATGATCTACCATTTTACAATAAAACCAATCTATATTCGAATATTGAAGGAGCTTTCGGTATTTTTACTAGTTATGCTGTGGATTATAGTATTCTTCCCAGACAATAAATTAATGATATTGAAAGTTATTTCTCTTAAAATGAATTATTTTTAATGATTCAAAATTAAATACATTTCAATGTCAAGATATTTCCCAATTCTATTTATTCTATTCTTTTCTATAGCAAACCCACTATTTGCACAACAAACCTACCAATGGGTAAGTGTGAAAAAAGGAGAAGGATACAATGCCTTTCTACTTCGAAACAACTTAAAACCCAAGGAGTACTCTGCTAAATTCAAAGAATTAAACAAAGGTAAGTTTACCAAAACGGGACACTTAATTGCTGGAAAAA
>Ga0209379_10000518_pt1 | contig 31646 bp, 23 predicted proteins | sample tdDd001_FD_187124 | JGI IMG/M metagenome (GOLD analysis project Ga0209379, IMG submission 187124) | Marine sediment microbial communities from the Atlantic coast under amendment with organic carbon and nitrate - tdDd00.1 (SPAdes)... | ecosystem: Environmental > Aquatic > Marine > Coastal >...
CGTTGCCTCTAACTCTCTGATTATCTGGCGTAAACTAACTAACGCATTCTTCTTTTCAAGCACGTCGGCAAAATCCACTTCTACCGCTTTTAACAGGTGTAAAAGTGCCCATGTTGCACCACGCGCTTCATAAAATACGTCATCCAACTGCCACCAGCTGGTTTTATTTTGTAATGCACTGGGACGCGGTGTAGAGTTTGATGCCGCTGAGTCGCCGGCCAAATCAGTATTCACCCGTTCACTGCCAACACTGGCACTCAGGCGTTGCGACATACTGCCCAAACGCTTTTCAACCTGCTTTAACCATTCTCGTAAATTATCGGCACGGGTATAAAACTGGCTGTCGCCCTGGGCAGGGTCTGCCAATTCATTTCGATAGTCGGCTAAAAACTCAATGGCTTCTTGATATTGCGATTCTGCAGAAGGAAACAGCCAACTGCGGCTGTCGATATTGAACTTAGGCTGGGCTTTGATTAACTGTGGGTTTTCCAGTGATTGTGACTGAGAACGACTGAAATCCTTGCGCATCGACAGCGCCATGTCACGTACCATTTCCAGCGCGCCGAATTCCCAGCTTGGCATATTGTCCAGTAATACTGACGGTGGTGTAACGTCATTCGACAAATAGCCACCCGGTTTATCCATCAGGGTTTCTGCAACGGTAATTAAGGTAGCGGTAACAGTGTAGCCGGGCACATCTTCAGGCACACTACCGGCGGTTGTTGAGCTCAGTTGCGCTTTTGCATTTGCCCTGACATCGAACGTTGAAGGTTCGAAACTCCAATACACACCAATTAACCAGAAAACAACAATGAGGATGCCTGCGGTTAAACCTACGGACTTTGCATTGAGATACTGTTTCATAAAAATCCTTATTTGCTGCCGAAAAGTCAAAGAGGCAGAAACTGCCTCTTTTTTCAGAATATGCCGACTATGCTATTGCGTAACGCGTTCAATGTAAATCGCTTCGCGTTAATCACAGTTTTACAGCAATTCGCGTATTTTAGACTTAGTGAGCCACCGAATTTTTATTCCGGCCAACCAACATTACCACACCAATGATAAGTAACACTGGCCAAAACACACTCACGCCAGCAAACAGCAGACCAATTAGCGTAGCGACAATCGCAACACCAACCGCAGCTGCGACACTAATTGCAACAATGAAACCGACTACCACTAATAAAACGCAAACACCTGCCATCACTATCCACTCCAATGAACCACTCAATAAGTCATCTCCCATCATGATGTGTAGGTCAAAGAACTCTTCGCCAATACCGCCCAGAGCCTGACTCAACAACACCGCAATGAGTATTGCGATAATCAGATTTTTCATTACGACCTCCGGGGCAACAATACAACGGCTGCAATGTAAGCCGGCAACGTGATCATAGGTACGAACACTAGTCCCAGCGCGGCGCCTGCACGAACCCATACCGGGTCTACTTTGAAGTAACGTGCAACACCTGCGCACACACCTGATATAACGGCGCGGCTTAAATCCCGGGTAACTCTGTCGTTGTCATAAATCGTTTTCATGGCTTACATCCTCAGTGAATAGGTCAGGGTTGTGGCCCGGCACCTTGCCGGGCCTGATATCTGCTGCTTAAGCGACTTTTTTCGCTTTCAGCTCGGCTAATGCCTTATCGATATCGTCATCTTTCTTCAGCGCGTCAATTTCGGCCTGAAGTGAGCGTTTTGGCTCTGATGCAGTTAGGTCATAGGCATCTACTTTTGCTTCCAGCTCGTCCACGCGTTGCTCATAGTGTTCGAACTTGGCCATGACGCCTTCCATTTTGTCGCTGTGTGAAGCTTGCTTGGCCTGCATACGAACAACAGCTGACTCGCGACGCATTACCAGAGATTTTTGCTTTGCTTTGGCTTCGCTTAACTTCTCATTCAAACGGGCCGTATCGTCTTGTACAGAACCCAGGATTTCGTCTAATCGGGTCAGTTGCTCTTCCAAAGCCGCCTTCTTCGCTTCGATACTTTGTTTCTCGACCAGCGCAGCGCGGGCCAAATCATCTTTACCTTTACTCACTGCAAGCTCGGCGTTTTCCTGCCAGTGTTGCGCTTGCTTCTCAAGCGCCTCGACCTGACGGTTGAGCGTTTTTTGCTCTGCCAGGTGTTTTGCTGCCAGGCTGCGAATTTCTACCAGTGTTTCCTGCATCTCCTGAATGATCAGGCGAATCATCTTTTCAGGGTCTTCAGCCTTGTCCAGTAGTGCGTTGATGTTAGATTGGATGATGTCATTGATTCTTGTGAACATTCCCATGGTGTAGCCTCCAGTTTGATTCAATTCAAAATTACTTGATACTTGCTATAGGGATTACAATTCACGTGCCAACTTTTAACCTATTGTTTTTATTGAAAATTATTGATTCCCGATGTTCTAGCCGTTCCGTTTCATGCTGAATCGTTAAACAGATTAGTCAAATTGACCAAGCTATTAGCGATATTCACCAACGTATAAATTCGGCAGCTATTAATGAGAATTTGTGTGAGCTCACTCAGCGTAAACATGCGTAGCCAAAATTGATTTTGACCCAGCGCGTTCAGCTAATGGGTGCAAAGTGATATGCCTTCACGCAGCCGGGTTCTGGTTGGGATCCAGCAAAAACAGAGGTTAAAGAATGTGGGTGATCGAAGAGTACTGACAGGGAAGTTAACGAAGCAGCTTGCGGTTTCCGCACATAAAAAAACAGGTAACGTTTGACGGTTACCTGTACCTTCGGGAGAGTCCCAGATTGCCTGCATGTTTTGCAAAATGCGGCTTAATTTTTTGTTTTACCGTTGTTATCAGCGACAGCGCAAAAGCAAAGACACTGAAACTCACTACCGGCAAAAACAATACATAGCTGATGAGTAAGGGCTGAGCGTACATCATGCTTACCTTGGTACTTATTCGTCAGCCGTGTTGCTTTCTTTCACTTCTTCTACTTTTGCCAGGTCTTGCACAGACACAGAGCCTACCGGAGCGTCAGACAGTGACAAATGGTAAGTCACGTTTGCGATGTTTTGTTGAACGCTGTTTGAAATCTCTGCCTGTGTTGTACTGACTGCGCTTGAAATCAGGCTACCCATTAAACGTTGCAGGGCTGATTCATTAGCGTTTGCCTGAGCACTCATAGTTAAGCCTAAAGCGATAACTGAAGTCACAACGATTGATTTAAGTTTCATGATAATTTCCTTTTCAATAATAAATAAAAGATTAAGTTGCTTACGCTATAACTGATTGCGAAAGCTGTGCCAGCTTTGAAAAAACTCATAAACAACTGTTTTTATTGCGTTTTATTGAATTTTAAATTTTCTAGGACGTATTCCTCTAAACTAAACAAATCAACGAGTAGTGAAATTAACCACTCGATTGGTTAATTTAACCACAGCTAAAAATCAACGTGCCAGGCTCGCCACGGCGCTGCTGGGACTATTATGTAAAACCAGGCTAAAAACGTTGGAACAGGTTTGGGAATGCAATGGATAAACAGCGAATGGACTATGTGCAGAAGTGTGAAATCAGATAGGGAGGTTTAAAGCAATGAGAGCTAAATCTACAACGTTGTTAGGGCTACAAACAAAAACAGGTAACGTTTTTACGGTTACCTGTGCCTTCGAATCTGTCTTAATTTGCTGGTGAAGTGCGGTTTTATCTTTTGCTTCACGGTATTTACCAATGAGAGCAAAAACGCAAAGATACTAAATATCAACACCGGCAGAAACAGTACATAACTGATCAGTAATGGCTGTGCGTACATCATGCGCATACCAACCATTACTCTGCAGTGTTCTTGTCTTCCTCGCTCACCTCGTTAGAGGCAATTTCCTGTACCGACACTTTACCTACTGGCATGTCATTCAGTGACAAGTGGTAAGTAGTATTGGCAATGTTTTGCTGAACTTCCAGTGCAATCTCAGCCTGCGTAGCAGTGACTGCGTTTGAAATTAAGCTTCCCATTAAACGCTGTACCGCAGATTCTTCAGCATTTGCCTGAGCACTTACAGCAAGACCTAACGCAACAACAGCTGTCATAACAATTGATTTAACTTTCATGGTGGTTTCCTCTTCGTTTAGTTGAACAATGTCTATGTTGCCAACTTAATAGCGAAACCTGTGCCAGATCGTCTTTAAAATTTAACCGATTGTTTTAACTAGTTAATTTAGATCCCGTACCGAACCACCCAGACTGTACAAAAATCACACGATCCATTTTTTAGCAAATTAGACCAACCTTGTGGTTAAATTAACCAACAGAGGACGATTGATAGTCGTTAGCCCGTTGCGCAGTTTCTTTCATTGCTGCTAAGGCGTTCGTGAGCAGCTGGGGATCAGGCTGTTTGCCAGTGCCATTTTGACTCAGGTAACGGCGCCATACTCGTCCACCGGGCTGGCCCTGGAATAAACCGAGCATATGACGCACTGCGTGCCAAGGCTTGAAGTAAGGAGCGTCCTGGCGATCAATATACGACTGCATCGCCGCAACAATCTCCTCCCGGGTCAATACCGGCGTATCGTCCTGATAATAACGCTTGTCTACTTCAGCTAAAATATAGGGATTTGCGTAAACTTCACGACCAATCATTACGCCATCAACATGTTGCAGATGCTCGTCAGTTTGTGCCAGCGTTGTGATTCCGCCGTTAATGTCGATGGTGAGTTCCGGATGAGCCTGTTTGAGCTGATACACGCGCGGGTAGTTTAGCGGCGGAATGTCACGATTCTCTTTAGGACTTAATCCCTGCAGCCAGGCTTTGCGCGCGTGCACAATAAACGTATCGCAACCGGCATTGGCAACCACATCAATAAAGCGGCTGAAGTCCTCGTATTCGTCCATGTCGTCTATACCGATGCGACACTTAACCGTAACCGGAATATCCACTGCCTTTTGCATGGCGCTAACACAGTCGGCAACCACCTCCGGTTGTGCCATTAAACACGCACCAAAACTGCCATTTTTAACACGATCAGACGGACAACCAACGTTGATATTCACTTCGTCATAGCCGTAAGCCTGTGCTTTTTCAGCACAGCGGGCCATGTCGTCAGGGTTACTGCCGCCCAATTGGACGGCAACAGGATGTTCTTCGTTGTTAAAGCCGAGATAATCGCCTTTGCCAAAGATGATGGCACCGGTTGTCACCATTTCAGTGTAGAGCAATGTATGACGAGATATTAATCGCAGAAAATAGCGGCAATGGCGGTCAGTCCAATCCAGCATGGGGGCGACAGAAATACACCGGTTAATGGCTTGCCTGCCGATATTTTCCTTACTTTTCTCAACTTCAGACACTGCGTTTATCTCTCATATCTCAGGTTAACTTACAAGACGCAAACTGACACCAGCGGGCACAGTTAAATGCGGGGCGCGAATACTAGCACATTTACCTGGCGCACGACATGGTCAAAAAGCAGGCAATATGTCGCTACACCCCAGTAACATGAATGTGAGTAGGATCCTGTCTTTGGTTAGCGATCGCGAGCAGTTTTAGTAGTTGTTTTATCTGAAGTTGCATACCAGACATTGAATTCGTCGTGTTCTCTAACCTTGTCCCTAAACGTTCATAAAGCGCCTCACGCCCCTTTAAATCAACAAATCGTCCTGCATTCCGTATCCGATAATAATCATAGGCGAGTGTCATTGCCGGCATTTCCAGTGTTTTTTTATCTGCTATGTCGATGGATACTTCCCCGAATAAAAGCGTAATAACATCAGCGATTGAATGCTCAGAAATGTATTTTGCCAAAGGTTTCGGCCATTCTTTACCAACAAAGCGATGATGAACAACACCTCGTAAATGCGCATCGGTAAACATCAGGTAATCATCCGCTTCAAGTATGTCGGGCCACCAAGCTGAATCTGTGCTTATCCTAAGTTGCTCCCGTTCCTTCCTGTATATTGGAAACAGACTGTTGAACCCCGGAACTGAAGACTGAATAACAGTATCGACATCAGCAGAGTTGTCGCTGTTCAGGGTAACCAATGAATAACCCGGCACCCACGCTGCTAGAGACGGAACCTGAACATTTACCAGCCCTGTTGCGGATCCGGGCGTATGGGTGTCATATAAATGCATATGTCCGGCCATGTGAAGACGCAAACCCGTTTGCGCCAGCGCAGCTGTCGTCTCCGGCGTTGGCATTCGTTTCAACTGCATACTCGTTTCGCCGAATAAAGTCACCAGTTCATTTTTGGTGTCATCGTAGAAATCAGCCATGGGAAAGTGACTGAAAGAAACCAACCGTTTACCCTTTCGACGAGCTCGTTCAACGACACTTTTTATCCACTTTATAAGTTCAGGTTTGTAAACCATTAAGGCGTTATAGCCTGCATTTCCTGAGCCTTTGAATTTTCGGTCTGAAAGTTTCCCAACAGGTTCATAAACATTGGCATCTATAGCCAATAGCCATATGTCTTTTTGAGGCTCTACCACGTAACTCATATCGGGCATAAAAACACACGCATCGTCGCTGTCGTTCTCACACCACTGCCACCCTCTTTTATCCAGATCAGTTGTGCCAAAAGGCGTTTCATAATACTGATCTTCGGATGAGGGAGAGAATCCATGTTGAATCAGTGTGCGAGCAATTTCTCTATACCCCCACTCGCGAAACGCATCAGAACATTGCCAGGCAGTATTACTAATACACTTTGGATGGTCATTACTGGCTACAACGACCTCTTTACCGTGCTTGTCGAGAAAATCTACTTTACCACCTGGCCGGGTGAAAGGCCTGACAGGATCGTGATTACCGTTAATAGCAAAAAAGCGCATACCGTATCGAGTGTGATACTCATCAAGTAAATTGGCCAACGCTTCAATATTTGCGGGCTGACCGTCATCCGAGAAATCACCGGGGAGTGCGACTAACTCAACCCCCTTGTTAGCAAGCTCATCCAGGATCGCTCTAAGGACGAAATAATTTTCGTTAAACAGCCTGGTAGAGTGCAATTGCGCCTGCATACTGCGGATCAACACTGGCGACCCATTTGCAAGACGAGGTAGATCCGACGTATCCAGCTTTTTTGCACTGGCAACGACATCATGTAAATGGATATCAGCCAGAAAAGCGATTGTTGTTTTTGGCTGTTCTTCAATCCCCCCACTTAGTTCATGTTGCGGCTCTGCATTATCAATAGCGCAGCCAGTCAAAACAAAATACGAAATTGCCACATACAAAGTTCGAATCAAAATGCGTCCCATTTCTCATGCCCCAGATCACCAATAAAGCACTATCAGATACCCAAAAAGTACCTGCCCAACTAACATTGACTTAGGTATTCCAAAAACGGGGACAGCTGTCGCTGTATGTAATAAAAATTTAATCTCAAATATGACAATTTCATTAAAATTAATGATTTAGCAATATATACCTGTCCCCGAATTGGTATTCCGCTCCTCTTCCTCGCACATGACCTGTGAGGAGGTATTCATGCAAATTCCGACAATTCTGCTTTTTACTTTGAGCTTTGTTCACACTGTTAGTGCTGCAAGTTTGAATGACTATCAGTGGATTGGATCTCATAACAGCTACAAAAAAGCATTACCCGAATCGGTTTATCAGTATTTAGTAGGTTTGGATAAACATGCGGCAACTCAGCTGAACTACGGTCACATTTCTCTCGAGGCTCAGCTTGACTCAGGTCTTCGTCAACTCGAAATTGACGTTGTGAATGACGTACATGGAAACCGGTACAGTCATCCCGAGCTCGCCGTTCGTTTTGGTGAAAACTGGTTAAATGACCAGGAAATCGAACAGCTTTCAAAGCCAGGATTCAAAGTACTTCATATTCCGCACGTCGACATGAAGTCCCACTGTTTCGACTTAACGCGCTGCCTTTCCAAACTTGTTCGATGGTCCGATGACCACCCTAAGCACTTTCCCATTGTTGTCATAATGAATGCGAAAGAAAGCCAACCGTCATTTATTAAGCGCCCGGCGCCCTGCCCATTCACAGCGCAGACTTTTAACGACCTGGACAAGGTTATCCGTGAACAGATGAAAGATAAACTCATTACACCAGACGCAATCAGGGGCAGCAGAGGAACTTTGCGAGAAGCAATAGTCAATGCAGGCTGGCCGGACGTGTCGGTCTTGCGAGGAAAGTTTCTGTTTCTATTCGACGGCAACAAATCGCAGACCAAGCGTTTTATGCAAGGCCATGCCGGACTCGCTGGCCGCGCAATGTTCACGTCGTTGCCTGCAGACGACTCTGGCGCAGCCATCATGATTGTGAACGATCCTGTCATCAACCACGGCGAAATTCTTCAATTGGTGTCTGATGGATTTTTGGTACGTACCCGAGCAGATGCTGATTTTTCAGCCTCCAGACAGGAAAAAAGCAAACAAAGAAAGGCCGCGTTCAGCAGTGGCGCTCAAATAATTTCTACCGATTTTTATCCCGGTTCTCCCCAGGCTTTGCGAGACAAATACGAAGTCAGTTTTGCCAAAGGGGCAGTACTGCGCACAAACCCTTTTTTTACTAAATCCCAAACTCAACATTTAACTCAGGAAAAACGATGAAAGCTCCATTCAAAAAACACGCACTGGCTGCTTCGGTAATCAGTGTACTGGGCAGTGTCTCAGGTATCACTCTCGCACAAGAACAAGCAGGTGAAGAGATTATAGAAAAAATCGAAGTGTCCGGCTTCCGAAGCTCTCTGATTAAAGCGAAAGACTTAAAAAAGGACGCATTAGGCTCTCAGGACACAATACTCGCAGAAGATATTGCCGATTTCCCCAGTTTGAATCTGGCCGAATCCTTACAGCGGGTTCCGGGTGTTACCATCACGCGTGAAGCTGGTGAGGGACGTCAAATATCACTTAGAGGCCTCAACGCAGACTTTACCCAGGTCCAACTCAATGGCATGGAAGCACTGGGTACATCATCTTCTCCAATGGACAGTCGCGGCACTACCAACAACTCGAGGTCATTCGATTTTAATATCTTTGCCTCTGAATTGTTCAATCAAATCGATGTGAAGAAGTCATATTCTGCCGATATGGATGAAGGTGGTATAGGCGGAACAGTTGGGCTACATACCGCCAAGCCATTTGACTATGACGGATTTAAAGGGGCAATCAATGCTCAGGCCGGTCAGAACTCGAATACTGACGATACCAGTCCACGTATTGCCGCTTTGGTCTCAAACACCTGGGATACGTTTGGCGCCCTTTTTTCCATCGCCTATAGCAACCGGGATACCAGTGAACAAGGTTACAATACTTATCGTTGGCGACCTCGAGATGCACAAGGCTCAGATATTTCGGCCTTGTCAGAAGACGATCAAGCCGCCGTAAACAGCGGTAAACTGCGCTTCTCTCGGGGTAGCCGTTATTCGCTTTTCAACAGCGACCAAACCCGCATTGGTGCGACCGTTGCGTTACAGTATCGACCGTCTACCGAGCTGTCTTTTGGTTTGGATGCCCTGTATGGCAAACTTGAAAACGATCGGGCTGAATTCCATCTACAGAGCCGTGGCTCAAGCTCCACAGCTTTAGGATGCACAGGGCCCGACTATGATGAGGGGGCTCGCTACTATTGCTCTGCGCTTACCAACATTGAATACAATCAGAATAATGAAGTGATTTTTTCTGAATGGAGTAATACCGCATTGCATTCAGAAAGCCGTGATCAATCCGCTGAAACTGAAATTACCCAATTGGTATTTAATTCTGACTGGACTATTAGTGCAGATCTCGCAGTGTCAGCACTTGTCGGTCATATGAAAAGTGAGTATGAAGATAATAGCGCCAAGGTATATCTTGAATCATTTGCCAATATGACGATAGATTATCGCCCCGACCGCTTCTACGGTAAAAACACCTACATTGACGGCTATGACCCAACAGATATCAATGCATTCCGGTACCATGAAATCGATTTGTTGGAAAACTATGTAGAAAACAGTTTTGATGTAGCCAAAATTGACGCCGACCTATTCCTGAATGAGGACAGCAGTATTAAGTTCGGATTGTCGTACAAGCAATTCAAACATACCGACAATTATCTGCAAACCGATAACCTGATGCGTAGCGCTTGGCAGTCAGGCGACGTTGACGATGTCATTGATGCTGCAAACGTTTACGTTAACAACAGTCATGAACGCCAGTCCTGGCTGAGCACTGATGTCAATGCAGTGTTGTCTGATTTCAATATTGATCGCAATGGCACGATGAGCCGCACGCCTAACAATGTAGAAGAAGAAACCAAAGCTGCCTATGCACTCTATGATCTCGACATGATGTTAGGTGAAACGACTCTCCGAGCGAATATTGGCATTCGTTACTATGAAACAGACATATCTTCTACCGGACTGGTGAATGACACCAACTACGTCACGATAAACAGTAACTATGATGGCTTTCTGCCATCAATGAATGTTGCCTGGTATGCGAACGATAACCTGGTACTTCGCGCCAGCGCAGGAAAAAACCTGACCCGTCCGACGCTGAACAATCTGGCAGTAGGCGGTAGCATTAATACCGATCCTCTGGCTGGTTCAAGTGGCTTATCAATTAGCTCGGGCAACCCGTCACTGCAACCATTCGAAACACTGAACGTTGAAGCAGGCATCGAATACTACTTCGATGATGTCGGGTATGCTTCACTGTCTTATTTCCAAAAGAATATAGATAACTTTATCGCCACCGTTACTATACCAACGCCTTATGGTGAAACCGGCTATCCTTCTGCTTTGATTGAAGGTGCGGTAGACGAAAACGGCGACCCACAATCAGTCAGCACGCTGTATAACGTCTCTCAGCCACAAAACCTGGAAGACAGTGACTTTAATGGCTGGGAAGCAGCTTTCCAAAGAGATTTTGATTTTCTTCCCGCTCCCTTTGATAAGCTTGGAACGATAGCCAATTACACCTACGCCGATGGTGAGTCAGTCCACAATATTCTGGTAGACGGGCAGGCAGTTCAGGTTTCGCGACCATTTTATGGTTTATCTAAAAACACGTACAACTTAACTGTTTACTATGAGACTGACAGTTGGGGCGCGCGCGTATCTGCAGCGCATCGGGATGAGTACCTGACTCAGGTTGAAACATCAAGTAGTGACCAGGATGAAGCAGGTTTTCACGGCACAACGTATTGGGATTTTTCAGCGTTTTATAACATCAATGAGAAGCTCAAGGTTAGCCTTGAAGGCATAAACCTCAGCGATGAACGCGAAGAACAATATTCAGACTCAGATAACCGCTTATACAATACAACGCTTAGCGGTCGTACTTTTTATCTGGGTGTGACTTACTCACTGTAACCAGATTACGCACGCGTTAAAGGGTCTTATTTAAGGCCCTTATCTCAATAACAACGAGTTCCCACCGGCAATAAACAAATTCAGCTAGTATCGATAAGTTATCCCAACATAGTAATCTCTTCCACTTACAGCGGTATTGTAGGGGCGATGGGCTGAATCTGAATATTGAATTTCTCGCTGATTTGTCAGGTTTGTTGCCTCAAACCGCACTTCCCATTTATCGCCTATATGCCAGGCCACTACCGCATCCACATACATACTGTCTTCAAAACCTGTTTCATCTTCGTCCTGAAGTGTTCGGCTGTCCACGCGCGCAACATAGTCATCCCGATAGGTCACTGACAGCCTTACACTCAGGTCGTAACTTTCCCAATATGCAGTCAGATTCGCGAGCCAGGGAGATAAAAAGGGCAACCCTTTAACCGATAATAGTTCACCAGTGTCGGTATTGTAGTATCGTACTTTACCCCGTGTATAACTCACAATTCCAACAACACCAAAGTGATTTTGCGGATTCCCAGGCCAGGTCATGTCAATTTCTGCACTGGTTTCAATACCGTACAACCAGGACTGCTCTGCGTTTTTTGCACTCACCAGAGTGACTTCACCTGCATCTGGAAGAGATATACTTCCATTGTAAGCAGCTAGTTCAGAAACAGGCTTAGTTTCGTTGACATAAACAATGTAGTCGTCAAGAAACTTCGAAAATGCATTAATAGCGAATCGATTATTGTCAGATGCATATTCTTCCCACGCTATGTCCAGATTGTAAGCACTGTAAGGCCTGAGTTTTTCATTGTAACCATAGAGAATATTCTGTTCTTCGTCGTACCGGACGCTGGTGGTAAGATCGTCCAACTGCGGTCGCCCCAATGTTCTGCTCAAGGCTAACCGCAGCATGCTTTCCGCCGATATTGAATATCGAAGATTAAGAGCCGGAAGCCAATGTGTTCGGCTCAAGTAGCGATGCAATTCAGGCTCGGTATCTGATGCACTTACGGCTATGTTTTCGTGCTCAATTCTCAAGCTGGGATTCACCTTCCAGTTACCTGAACCTAGAGTTAAAGACGAAAACAGGCCCAACCTATGCTCGTTAATTTCATCCCGCTCTGCTCTCTGCTCAGCCCGCATAGCAACATCGGATTCCTTTAAGGCGCCTATATTGTTTGGCAACCCAAATGCATTAAACACGGCACTGGTGTCTAACGTCAGCCAACTCAGTCTCGGGTGCGAGTTTAGTGGACGACTCAATTCAATTGGTACAGTGCTCTTCAAGCTCCCTTTTTCCCAGTCATTCATTAACAGGTCCTGTATGTCAAACAGATCTGTCTGGTTGTTGAAAGACACCCAATCAACGCCTACCTTCCATTCTCTACTGACATCTTCTGCGTATGAAACTACGTAACGCGCATTGAAGAACGCTGTGGTCGCAAAATAACTCTCGGCATCCAGTTCTTTCATTCGCCAAAAATCAGCCTGAGTAAGATCCGCCTTGTAATTAATGTTGGCAAAACGTGAGTATTTTCCGCGGTAATCTACTGAAATATCAGTAGCGCCCTGCATGTAAGCCTTGTTACTTTGAGGCATATCGTAACGCGCTTGCTCCCAGCCAATAACGCCTTTACCTTTTAACGTCGGTCCCCACTGGTTAGTCAGATTTATTACCCATTGATTGTAATTGGTCGCCACCTGCTGATAACGGCTTTCCGTGCCCACTTGCCCGTTTAAATAGTCGGCATAAACAAGTTCATTTTTTTCATTAACAACAGCATCAACAACCCGCGTTTCATTTTCGATGACCGGAGTGGAACGATAGCCCCTTGGGTAGAGATGATATTCGAATCGCTCCCCACTCAGCCTGCCATAAAGCCAATCTAGCGAAACATGAGCAAAGTCAGATTTATATTCAATTGAAGCGCCAATGCCTGTGCGATCCATGTCGCTTTGCCAAACCGAATAGCGATTTCCCCGAGGAACGAAAAGCTCGCCATTCTGCCACTGTTCTGCAATGTTGGCGCTCAGTGCTGATATATCAGCGCCATCCGGTCTGATTTGTCGCCAGCGGAAGGTATTCGCCCCCATTTCCTGATAGTCGCGCGTCCCATAGACTACAGAAAATAGCGCGCCCCAGTGTCCACGAGTATTCGACACCATGGCAGATATTCGCTTGGACAAAGAGTTTACAAACTGATTATTCCCTCCCTGGGCAGACACATTCCAATGTAGTCCTGGATGATCAAAAGGATGGGCGGTTGAAAGTGCAACAATACCTGCCATGCCGCCAGTGGGAAGCTCTGCATCGTAGGTTTTTAACACCTGAATTTCACTAAACAGATCGGTAGCAAATAAATTCAGGTCGAATGAGCGATCTCTTTGCTTTTGCAGACGACTGTCCATAGGTGAATCATTGTTAGCGAGCACTGTCATGCCGTTTAGCATCACCAATGTAAAATCCGGACTCAGCCCCCGCAGCATTATTTGCCGCCCTTCACCAGCCTCACGGGTAATTGACATCCCTGGGATGCGTTGCATGGATTCGGCGAGATTACGATCGGGATAGCTTGCTAAATCACTTGAAACGATGACATCAGAAATAACATCATTACGACGCTTTTGTTCACGAGATGCCCCCAAAGATGCCCGAAGCCCTGTTACCGAAACCTCTTCGATTGGTGTTTGCGATACCGTATTTTCTGCACGTCCGACAATGACACCATTGCTGGTAATTCGATACTGTAAATCGGTAGGCTTCAGTAATATTTCTAGCGCCTGGGAGAGCGTATATTCACCACTAAGAGCTGGTGCGGTGACGGCGTTGTATTCGGCACTCTCTGTCATAACAGACTGCCCAAAACGCACTGACAATTCACGTAAGCTTTCGCCCAGACTTTGGACTCGAGTATAGATGCGCTTAACGGGTTGCTTATCGTTCGAAGATCCATTGGCATGTGGTGCCACTATGAAAAAAGCGGCGGCCAGTACCATCAAGAACAAACGATTTACACCGGCCCGCAATGAACACCTCTCCATTACAAGCCGGTCAGTCTGACACCGTTAGTACGAATATGTCGCTGCGCTCTTCCAGTGTGAAACCATCTGAGGCAGCCAGCAGTTTTAGACTTTTATCAGCATCTACTAAATTAAAACGTCCTGCTATGCGCTTTCCTGTTTGACCTTCGACACGGACAGGCTTTGAGAGATACCTTGAAAGTTGCTCAGCAACAACATCAACAGGTTGATTGTCTACATCCAGCCAACCACTGCGCCACTCCGGCAACAGTTTGTCATCGATACGAAAAGTATGATGCCAATTCCCATCCATAAGGACGACGCCTTCCCCTTTAATGACCGTCAGTGACTTGTCAGCAAAAACGCGTACCACACCTTCATAAACTCTAATCACGGTCTGGTGCGCCAACTTATCTATATCAAACGCCGTCCCCACAACCTGAATTTTAGTTTCATTGACATTCACGACAAAAGGTCGCTCTGTTGAATGTGCTACATCAAAATACGCTTGCCCTTTGTTGAGTCTTACTTCTCGTAATATCTCGGTGTGATTTACTTCAAGTGATGAATTTCCGCTGAGATAGACCACAGATCCGTCTTTTAATACGGTAGAGTTTGGCGATGCATTGGGAGTGAATAGCGTTAACTCCTGATTGTGTTGGGCTTTTTTTACCGGCAACGGCATGTCTTTGGTCGCCTCGTTAACTTCTCCCAATCCAACTATCAGCATAACGATTGCCGCACTGGCAGCCAAGCCATACCACACACCAGCAAAACGGCGTTTTCTGCCAGGCGTAGTAACAGCAACAGGCGTGTTCGATCCGTGCTCTGTGCCGATTTGCTTAGCCAACTCAATGGCCGCCAACGCGACATCAGGCTGCCCGATTGCAGTGGCAATACGGGTAAAAGCCAACTGATGCTCAGGTACAGTTAACCAGAGTGACAATTCCTGTTTGCCATGCTCATCCAATTCTTCAACGCGATCAAACCAGTCTGCAGCCTGTTCTAAATGATCCTTACTTGCCATCAGTGCCTCTGTTGCCCTATACCCATTTTGTAGAGGCGATTTTTCACCATTCGGGGACATAAATTAAAGTTATTCTGTACCATCAGCCCAACCCGCTTCTTCCAATCGCAAAGTGAGTTCAACCATAGCTCTGGTCAGGTGCTTTTTCACAGCTTCCACACTGATATCGAGTGCCGTTGCAATATCGTCGCGACTCATACCGTCGACCCGGCGCATGATAAAAACATCTCTGCGCAAAGCGGACATATTCGCTAAAACTGTTTCGATAAAAGCCAATTTACTCGCATTTTGATACTGGGTATCCGGGCTATCATTGGCGGCCTCCATATCTACGCAGTGCCACTCTACCGCATTCGGTACGGCTTTCCGTTGGAAATCATAAAGTACTGACTTGGCAACAGTAATCATGTATGCCAGAGGGTTTTCAAGCTCTGCAAATTTCACGCTTTTACTGGTGCGTAATAAAGTTTCTTGTAACACATCCTCTGCGACAACAGGGTCGCTCGTCAAACCACAAATAAATGCTTTTAAAGCATTTTGAGTCTGGTCTGTCGTTGATTTTACCAAGCCTTGCCAATCAGCCTCATTTGGGGAGTCTTTCAAGGTAGTCTTCACCCGAAAAATACAGAATCGGCAACATTAATACAGATTTGTGACAATGAGATGATCAGGGCTCTATGAAACCTCAACCTGTCTTGCCCGTTGCTCGATGCCACACAAAGTTTGCAATGCCGCCATGTAAATTTTATGTTATTCGATACCACTTTATCTTTTTCTTGTTTTACAGGCTGGTAACATTGCCCAAGTCGTCTCATCACTGCATTATGCCAAGCTAACATCAGTAAACATTCAGGGAGCGTGTTGTGACGTTTCAACATTCTTACAAATTAACTTTTTCCGCAGTAGTATCCGCGTTAGTCCTTAGTGCTTGTGGACCCGCTAACCAGGCAGAGACTGCTGCCAGTAGCGCAGCAGCGCCAGCTACACAAACAGCAAGCAAGGATAAAAGTGGTTTAGCCGAACCACTGGTTGAGCATATCTACACTGCCGACCCTTCAGCGCACGTATTCGAAGGCCGTCTCTACATTTACCCTTCACATGATGTGGAGTCTGGCATTCCGGAAAATGACAACGGTGATCACTTCGACATGCGCGATTACCATGTGCTGTCTATGGACGAAGTGGGTGGCGAAGTCACCGACCACGGTGTCGCGCTTTCAGTAAAAGATATTCCTTGGGCAGGCCGCCAGTTGTGGGCGCCTGACGCAGCCTATAAAGACGGTACTTATTATCTGTACTTCCCGTTAAAGGACAAACAGGATGTATTTCACATCGGCGTAGCAACCAGCGACAAGCCTGGTGGTCCGTTTACCGCACAACCAGAGCCCATTGAAGGCAGCTTCAGTATGGATCCCGCCGTCTATAAAGACGACGACGGCAGTTACTACATGTATTTCGGCGGCATTTGGGGTGGGCAATTGCAGCGCTATGAAGGCGGCACCTACAACCCAGAAGATGTATATCCGGCTGACGATGCGCCTGCAGTAAAACCGCGCATTGCCAAGATGGCGGACGATATGTTGTCATTCGCCGAAGCGCCAAAAGAAGTGGAAATTCTGGATAAAGACGGCACGCCTATTTTACAGGGTGACAACGACCGCCGTTTCTTTGAAGCCGCCTGGGTGCATAAGTATCAGGGTAAGTATTACTTCTCCTACAGCACCGGTGACACCCATAAAATTGTTTATGCCATTGGCGACAACCCGTATGGCCCATTCACCTATCAGGGCGTCATCCTAAAACCCGTACTCGGTTGGACAAACCATCACTCTATCGCCAAATTTAAAGGTAAGTGGTACCTGTTCTATCACGACAGCTCGCTATCTGGCGGTAAAACGCACCTGCGCAGTGTGAAAATGACTGAACTTACTTACAACCCGGATGGCACCATCGTGACCATCGATCCGTACCTGGAGCCGTAATCATGTTGGAAACGACTATGAATTCATCCGATACCACCACCAGCAATGACAACATTGGTTTTGTGGTATTCATTAGTATTGTTGCGACCATCGGCGGTTTTTTGTTTGGCTTTGACAGTGGCGTTATTAACGGCACGGTTGACGGTCTGCAAAAAGCCTTTAATTCGGCTAGTGCCGGTACGGGTTTCAATGTATCCAGTATGCTGTTGGGTTGTGCGGTGGGCGCGTTCTTCGCCGGTCGCTTTGCCGACAAATACGGACGTCGCACGCTGTTAATTGCAGCCGCGGTATTATTCATTGTGAGTGCCTGGGGTTCTGGCATTGCAACGTCGTCATTTGAATTTGTTATATACCGTGTACTTGGTGGCCTCGCCGTGGGTGCTGCGTCGGTGATGGCGCCGGCCTACATTTCCGAAGTCTCGCCAGCCCGTTATCGCGGCATGCTTACCAGCATTCAACAGATCGCAATCATCAGTGGCTTGTTCGCCGCCTTTTTGAGCAACTACTTGCTGGCGGGTGAAGCGGCTGGCTCAACCAACACGCTGTGGATGAATTATGAAGCCTGGCGCTGGATGTTCTGGATCGAGCTCGTCCCGGCGTTCTTGTTTTTCTTTATGTTGTGGTTCATCCCTGAAAGCCCGCGCTTTCTGGTATCCAGTGGTGCAACTGATAAAGCCACGCAGGTATTGACTAAACTTCAGGGCAGCGAGGCTGCCACACTGAAACTGGCGGAAATAAAGCAGTCTCTGGCTAGCGACCACCAGCCGCGTTTGTCAGACTTAAAAGAAAAGGCAACGGGTAAAGTCCGTCCGATTGTATGGGTAGGTATTGGCCTCGCCGCGTTCCAACAATTAGTGGGGATTAACGTGGTGTTTTACTATGGCGCGGTATTGTGGCAAGCCGTTGGCTTCTCCGAATCAGATGCTCTGCTTATCAATGTGTTAAGTGGTGCCATTAGTATTGCAGCCTGTGTTATCACCTTGCTTGTTATCGATAAAATTGGCCGTAAACCACTGTTAAAGTGGGGTTCGGTTGGTATGGCAATTACCTTGTCGGTAATGGTCATTGCGTTCCTGAATGCCAGTCAGTCACCTGATGGCAAACTGGTACTGGGTGACTGGGGCACCACAGCACTGGTAGCTGCCAATATGTACGTGTTCTTCTTTAACCTGTCCTGGGGACCTGTGATGTGGGTAATGCTGGGTGAGATGTTCCCGAATCAGATCCGGGGTTCAGGCCTGGCCGTCAGTGGACTGGTGCAATGGGGTTCTAACTTCGTGATCACCATTACTTTCCCAATGCTATTAGCGGGTATTGGCCTAGCGGGTGCTTACGGTTTCTATGCGTTGTTCGCACTGCTCTCCGTATTCTTCGTGGTGAAGTTAGTCAACGAAACCAAAGGCAAAGAATTGGAGCATATGGAAGGGTAACGACGCTCCTGTTTCCAAAGCCCGGCCATGATTTGACCCCATGCGCCGGGCTTTTTTATTTTCGCGTTCCGCCCGATTATAACGTTTCTATGTCATTATCGTATTTAAGGCCCAGTGTGTTACGGATACTATCCAGTGTATCCATGACACCCACACTGTCGGTATGAGACATACGTTTATCGCTGCTCTCCTGCTCAGCAATCAGTTGCATGGTTGCTTCTATTTGATATTCAAACCCGTTAGCACGATGGGTAAAAGGTTGTGCATCAATACACTCGTCATCCACAAACAGACTGCAACCGAGGCCTTCCCAGAAACGCCCGGGAATATGAATAAACCCTTTGCTGCCGTGAATGGTCATCACGTTACTGCACTGGGCATTAATGGTACTGACAAACTGGCTCACCGCACCAGAAGCATGCTGCATGGTCACAAATGTATTGTGGTCCACTGGTGCGCCTGCTGGTGTGGTTATAGCACTCACCTGAACAGGATTTTCCTCCAACAGGTACTGACTTATACTGACGCTGTATACCCCGAGATCCAGCAAACTACCACCTGCTAAAGCGGGGTTGAGTAATCGGTGCGTAGCGTCGCCACTGAATTCAAAGCCAATTTGCGAGGTAATGTATTGCAACTGGCCAATTCGCCCCTGTTGAATCCATGCTTTTACCATTGCGAAACAAGGCATAAAGCGGCTCCATAACGCTTCCTGGAACACGCATTTATGTTGTTCTGCCAACGCCACGAGTTCACGGGTTTGGGATGCATTAACCGTAAGCGGTTTCTCCAGCAATAAGTGTTTGCCGGCAGCCAGTACTTGTCGCGCGACCGGATAATGATGGCTATGCGGTGTGGCGATATACACCACATCAACCATAGGATCGTCCACCAATGCCTGATAACTGCTGTGCAGCACGCTTGCGCCATTCTTGTCGGCAAAGGCCTGACCACGTTCGGTATTTCTGCTAGCCACCGCGTAAAGCTCACCTTGCGGTAATACCTTTAACGCATCGGCAAATGTTTGGGCAATATTACCCGGGCCTATTACGCCCCAACGGCATGTCATGTTGAATTTCCTGTTCTGTTTACACCCACTAAAACACCAAGCTTACCTTGCCTTTTACCGGGAAAGGAAAAGGTCGGTTTCAGAAATTTCGTATTGCAATTACTTAATCTGCAATTGCCTTTTATATGTACGCCATGCCTGTATATTGGCAACAACTACTTGTATTACAAATGATAAAAGGAACAAGGCATGCCTGATAACACGTTTACCAAATGGCTGTGTGCTTGCGTCGCTATTATTGCAAGTTCTAGTCTAACAGCGTCTCCCCGGGAACGGGTAGACCTGAATAACGACTGGCGTTTTTACCGGTATGCCGACAACCAACAAGCCGACGCGCTAATCTATGATACACGTCCGGCGGTAGAGGGGTTTAACGATAGTCAGGCTGCCGATACGCGTCCCACCGATGCAGTCTCCATTTCCAGTCAGGCAGATATTTTAAAGCCCTGGATACTGCCATCCGGAAACGCATTTATTAATGATCCAGCCAAGCGACACACCCGTCCGGCAGGTAACCCGGGTGAGGATTTCCCGTTCGTTCAGCACGACTTTAACGATGCCGACTGGCAGGCAGTCACCTTACCCCACGACTGGGCAATAGCAGGTCCGTTTTACACCGGCGACAACCCAAAAGTAGGCGGGGGTATGGGGCGTTTACCCAGTCATGGTGTGGCCTGGTATCGCAAACAATTTACCCTTTCAGATACCGACAAAGGTAAGCAAATTTACATGCATATTGACGGCGCAATGTCTTATTCCATGGTGTGGTTGAATGGAAAATTAGTGGGCGGCTGGCCTTATGGATACAGTTCGTATCGTTTGGATCTTACCCCCTATGTGTCAACCACCCGCCCAAATCAACTGGCTATTCGCTTAGACAATCCGCCTCAGTCTTCGCGTTGGTACCCCGGAGCCGGCATCTACCGCAACGTGTGGTTGGAAAAAACCTCACCGGTACATGTTAGCCAGTGGGGCACACAAGTTATTACGCCCCATGTCACTGCTGAAAGCGCGGATATATCCATTAAGACCGGATTAACAAATAATACTTCATCTGCCCGCACGGTCACTATGCAACACGCCATTTATGAACTGTCCGTCGATGATCAATTAAGCCGCACACCAGTGCAAACGCTGACGTCCCAAATAGTCACTGTGCAGCCGGGCCGGGATCAAACATCAACCTCATTCACTAAGCTGGCTAATCCCAAACTGTGGGGACCTACCCCGCAACAAACACCGCATCGTTATGCCGTTGTCACCACCCTTAAAGAAAACGGCAACGTACTCGATCAGTACACTACGTCATTTGGCATTCGGGATTTGCAATTTGATCCGAATAAAGGGGTGTTTATTAATGGTGAGCACATTCCCCTGCAAGGCGTCAATCAACACCACGATTTAGGCGCTTTGGGCGCAGCGTTTAACTTACGTGCCGCAGAGCGTCAGTTAGAAATATTGCAGGAAATGGGCGTGAACGCGATTCGCATGGCGCACAATCCCCCCGCCCCAGAACTGCTAACGCTCACCGATAAAATGGGTATCCTGGTATTAAACGAATCCTTCGACAGCTGGTATAAGAAAAAGACCCCACTTGATTTTCATCTGATTTTTGCCGACTGGCACGAACAGGATCTACGCGCGTTGGTGCGTCGGGATAAAAATCATCCTTCCGTGATCATGTGGTATATCGGCAATGAAGTCGGTGAGCAGTACACTGGCGAAGACGGCGCAAAAGTGGCGCTGGCACTAAAAGCCATTGTAAAAAGCGAAGACCCGACACGCCCTGTCACTGCATCCATGAACTGGGCGAAAGCAGATTTTCCTTTCAGTGCAGCAATGGATTTAATCAGTCTCAACTATCAGGGCGAAGGAATACGACAGGCACCCGAGTTCGAAGGGACTAATCGCATTCGCACGCCCCCCTCTTACCCGGCATTTCACAAGGCCCATCCGGACAAAGTTATCTTGTCGAGTGAAACTGCTTCAGCTTTCAGTTCCCGCGGTATTTATTTATTCCCTGTTACACCGGAATTCAGCGCGCCTGTGCGCGACGGGCGAGGTGGAGACTCCCGTATTCATCAGGTCAGTAGCTATGAATTACATGCCGTCGACTTCGGCTCATCTGCCGACAAGGTATTCCGCTATATCGATACACATCCATACGTTGCGGGGCAGTTTGTGTGGAATGGATTCGATTATATCGGAGAGCCCACGCCTTACTATTCAGCGCGCAGTTCCTATTCGGGCATGATCGATCTGGCTGGTTTCAAGAAAGACCGGTTTTATTTGTATCAAAGTCAGTGGCGGCCAGACCTCCCTATGGCGCATATTCTGCCTCATTGGAACTGGCAGGGCCGTGAGGGCGAAATCACACCTATTCATGTATTTACCTCAGGTGATGAAGTAGAGTTATTTATCAATGGCGAGTCCAAAGGGCGTAAAAAGAAAGCGCCACTAGAATACCGCATTCGATTCGATGACATTCGCTACACACCTGGCATTGTGGAAGTGGTTGCCTATAAAGACGGGAAGCCATGGGCCCATGATCGGGTTGAAACTACTGGCCCTGCTGCAGCCCTTGCAGCATCTGCCGACCGCAGTGTTATTCATGCCGACGGTCGCGACTTGTCATTCGTTACGGTAGATATTGTTGATGAGGCGGGCCGCTTCGTTCCTACTGCGACCCACAACATTGCCTTTACCCTTAGTGGACCTGGGCGCATTGTGGCCACCGACAACGGCGATTCCACTGACTTTACGCCATTTGTGTCACACCAGCGCAATGCGTTTAGTGGCAAGGTACTGGTTATCATTCAGAGTGAAAACCACGACAGTGGAGACATCATTCTTACCGCGACCAATAAGGAACTGGGCACCACGTCACTGCGGATTCGGTCGAAATAGCCTGCACATGAAACAGAGGCAGCCACAATGATCGGTTTTTATAAGCGGGCTCTCTACGGCCTGCTTATATTACTTGTTACCAGTATTGTTCTGGTTCTGATTGCTCTCGACCAGACGTTTCTGAGCAGTCCGCTCATGCCTCGGCAAGCAAGCACCTATGATTGGTTCAGTGAGACGGATACCGACCAGTATGACGGCGGCAGTTCAACCGCTTTCCTCAGTGACGACAGCTTTTTACTGGATGCTGAATTGCGCTTGACCGAGACGATAGAACGCCCGTATACCGCCGTATCCATGGTTTTTCACGATGCCAACAACCAGCGTATACACCGTGATCTCAGCGCCTATCAACAAATCACCTTTCAAATAAAGTGCTCCACCAACACTGTATTGACGATGCTTGTGTACACGGTAGATCAGGTCATTACCCAGCCTCATAACTATCTGACTTACCGGGCACCCCATAGCTATTTCAACTGCAGTAGCCAATGGCAACCCGTTACTCTGGACCTTACCGATATGACCCTGCCGGCGTGGTGGCTCCATATGTTTAACCTGAATCTCGCCGATAACGGATATTCACTGGAGCAGGTCGCGAAAATTCAACTCGGCACCACGGCACAAAGCCCGCTCAACGAAACGATTCGGGTACAGGTAAATTCCCTGACCCTGCGCGGTGAAGATTGGCAAACGTTGTACCTTACAGCAGGCCTGTTGATACTACTTTGGCTGGGCTATATCGTTTGGTTTGTGCGTGCCCATGGCCACGCGTTGGTGTCGGGGTTACAACACAAAATCCTGAGCGAGCGCCCACTGGTTGCTTATCAGCAACTCTCGTTAGCCCCACATCGCAATACACCCAGCGATGCCATTATCCGGTATCTGGCTGAACATTTTTCAAACCCGGACCTCAATGTGGAAATGGCTGTTAATGCCCTCGGTATCAATCGCACCAAAATGAATGAGTTGTTAAAAGCTGAACTTGGTCTGACGTTTACGGGGTATCTGAACAAACTTCGCTTAGCCGAAGCCAGTCGCTTACTCTCGGAATCCGACAGCTGTAATATAGCCGATATTGCCTATACGGTAGGCTATAAAAACATCTCTTACTTCAACAAACTGTTTAAAGAGGAATACGGCTGCACACCGAAATCCTTTAAACAACACTTCGATAAAGCCAGCTCTCCCCAAAGCGAACAGAACAGCCACTAACACTAATCGCAAATAAACTAACATTATTTGCAAATCACAATAAATACAGTGAGCTACGTGTATGTTAAGACAACAACATTGAGTACCCTGACATCCTCATACCAACAAGTGAGTTGACATAAAAACACGAAACACAACTCGCCAAAACAATAATCAGAGGCCTGTTCCATGACATATCGCAGCGGTATTGTGCTACTCCTCACCCTGTTCCTCTTTGCCTGTGGCGGTGGTGGCGCGAGTACACAAACGCCTCCTACGCCTAATACGCCGGCTCCGTCCAATCCTGGCAACGGCGGAACGCCAGATACCTTGTATCCGGACTACAACACCACACCACAGCCTGCCGATATGACGGGCATGGAAAAAGATGCGCAGCAAATTGCCGCTGATATCAGACTCGGCTGGAACATTGGTAACACCATGGAGGCCACCGGTGGTGAAACGGCCTGGGGAAACCCGGAAGTCTCTGCTGCGCTCATTAAGCTGGTCAAAGACAGTGGTTTTAATGCCATTCGCATTCCTCTGGCGTGGGATCAATACGCCGATCAGGACAACGCAAAAATAGACGACGCCTGGTTAGACCGCGTGCATGAGGTCGTGCAAATGTGTATCGATGAAAATCTCTATGTACTGGTAAACATTCACTGGGATGGCGGTTGGCTGGAAAATAACGTCACCACTGAACAACAGGACAATGTGAATGCCAAACAACGCGCATTCTGGCAGCAAATTGCGACTAAGCTTCGCGACTTCGACCAAAAGCTCCTGTTTGCCAGCGCGAACGAACCCGCCGTTGAAGATGCTGAACAAATGGAAGTGTTACTGACGTACCATCAAACCTTTGTTGATGCCGTGCGCGAAACCGGCGGTAAGAATGCCTACCGCACGTTAGTGGTTCAGGGGCCCACTACCGACATAGAAAAAACTAACAACCTGTGGACTCATATGCCGGTCGATACCATTACCGATCGTCTTATGGCAGAAGTCCACTTTTACACGCCCTATCAATTTACCTTGATGCGCGAAGACGAAAGCTGGGGCGCACAATATTATTTCTGGGGCGAGGCTTATCATTCAGATACTCAACCTGAACGCAACGCAACGTATGGCGATGAAACGCTGCTGGAAGAACAGTTTGCGTTAATGAAAGTGCAGTTTGTTGATATGGGTATTCCGGTTATCCTGGGGGAATTTTCGGCCATGCGACGCACCAACCTGACCGGTGACGATCTCCAACGTCATTTAGACAGTCGGGCCTATTACCATCAGTACGTAGTTGAAGCGGCGCTGCGTAACGGCCTGCTACCCTTTTATTGGGACAACGGCAGTCTTGACGCCCTGAACTCAGGTATCTTCAACCGTCAGCAGAATGCCGTTTTCGACCAACAAACCCTGGATGCGCTGTTAGCCGGTGAACAAGCCGCCCCGTAATACCAGTTTGGGAAGGGTAACCCACCTGTGGGTTACCGGACATAGCCTGCCACGTCCTGTTGGCAGGCTATTTTCTTCGCAACGTTAAATTCACTCCACCGGGCTTTCAATGCTCTACGTTTTCAGCGCTTTGCAATCGAAACAACCTGCCCTCGCTGACTGCGGTTGCTATGACATACTGCCTCATTCAGGAAGCTTGGCTGGAAGCGCCGCGTTACCAGTCTAACAATCGGTTGTAATCCAGATAACCAAACTCCAGAGGGTAGCGCGCTTTATACCAGTGATGAATGTCGTCGCTGACCTGCCAGAAATTCGGGGAAGTCCTTCTTACACCGTATTGTTCAAACAACGTCTGCAGGTCCTGTTTATTTTTCAGGGCAGTGACTTGCTCATAAAACTGAGGAAGTTGCGTTTGTTTGAAGTGGAAGATCGCGTTCGGGTGGGACGTAGCGAACCCATACGCTACTGTTAACGTGTCTTCTTCCGGCAAGCGTCGTTCTTTCTCGGCAAGAATGTGAGAGATGTTGGTATAGGCGTTATTGCGCAGCAAAGTATAAACATGCACCTCTTCACCATTTTCGCTTTCAACCAACACAATGCTGCTTTGAGGTAAATAGGAAGCCGGCTTACCGCTGAACTGATTAAGAGAAGTCAGCGCCTTTAATGAATCCGTGTCGGTAAACCCATTTTCAAGAAGATGGGTACGACTAAGCACGCTGCCCAAATGTGTTTCTACCCGCTTATACAGCTCATTGAGTGGATTATTCGTTGTGTAAGTCAGCGCGGTCTCACCCAGTAATTGGTGTCCTTCTGCAACATACCTTTCTACCGAGCTCACATCGCCCCGATACCAATGATTCCATACTTTTTGCCGCTCCTGCTGGGGTAGCAGGGTAAGAAAATTAAACTCGCCTTCCATGCGCAGAAAATCCATATACATGCGGCTGTTTAACTGATGTCCCAGATTGCCGTAGACATCGTATCCCGCTACCAACAAGTAGTGGATTCGCTCAAATAACGGATAGGTGAGAATCCATGCCGTTTGCGGTTTATCTCCTACGAGGCCTTTCACCACGCTTGCCGCATCGTTATGGCGGAATATAGTCAGGCCCGCATTGTCGTTGTTGCCATCACCCTGCCAAATCAGATTTAAATCGATATTTACTGCTTTCAGCGCGTTATTTTTTATATAGTCGTTTCGCGCTTCAAGATAATCGTGTTCCTGTTTTGCGTAGCGGATCCAGTTTGTTGGTAAGGCGTTACTTTCTGCCTCCGCCGGCAGGCTTATATGGTGTCTCGCCTTGCGCAGGAACGCATCCTGCTGCTCAATTAATTCACTGGTTGGATTTAAAAACATCACCCAAAAATGATCGTTAATCACGTTTAGCGCTATCTGCCCACGACACACCGGCCCTTTAATAAACTGCATAATGGTGTACTGCGCTTCATCAATCATAAAACGGTATCGGGACGAAACCGGCAATTGAGCGAAGGTAACAAAGGGGTTAGACGCGACTTCAGGCTCGTATCCAGGCAGCTCTGTTACCGCATAGTCAGTCTCAAAGAACCATTTACGCCACTTTTTCATACGCTTGTTATCCAGCAAGATAGGCATATGAAGTTTACTTACCACCGTATTTTTAACCGGCATGAAACGGTAGTACACGCGCTGCGAATCTGCATTTTCGTCCTCATAGGGAGAGCTGAATGGGCGACGCGTAGCCAGCGGTCTAAATGGATATCCAGGCGGTGTTAAAGCTCGCTGCAATGAGTAAAAGCGGGTGTCACCTTGTTCATCCTTAAAGTAAATATGCGCGATGAATAAGTGCTCATACAGGTAACGCCCCACCAGCTGCCCTTTCAGCGATTCCTGATTTAAAAACGCTTCCCACTGTGAAATACCTCGTTCGTCAGCATCAGAGATCACCACAGGTTTGGACGCTGGTGCGCCATCCTGAAGCCATTGTATTAACGTGTTGTGTTCTGAATCGCTGATCGCCGGTAAACCATAAGGCATTCCCCATTCAGGATGGTCCTTCTGATACTGGCCAAACTCGTCAATAGTGGGGCACTGCAAATCCCGGTTTATGTCGAATTCGAACTTGTCTCCCAATGGTTGATTAGTATTGGTGGGATGAGACTTTTTTAATGCCAGCATAGAGGCAAGCACACTGTTATTCAGCTGATTGTTGCCAACACTGACTTCATCAAGCACCGGAAAAAAGTCTTTTTCCCGCCACTCTCCCGGTGTCAGGGCGTCTATAAATAAACGAGAGGGAGCGTCAGCCAATAAACGGTCGCCATGGTAAACCGGTGATTTGTTCGCACCTCTGGCGATACCGTCAAAGCTGCCTAGTTTTAGCTGACACGGCGCGTCGTAACAGGCATGGCATACCACACAGCGTTTGTCTAAAACGGGTTGGACCTGCTCGGCAAAACGATTGTCTTTATCGTAGGACGGATTGTCGTATGGGGATGCGGGAACACTGTCGGCAGAGAGTGTTGGGCTGCAGGCTGATAGTGTCAACAACGACAATAACCAGATTATTTTTATTGCTCTCATAGGCCGTGACTCATCGCAATTGATTATACTCGGGAAGATAGTAACTGTTTTTATAAGTAGTCCCTAACGTTCTTTAGAAGAACGGAAACCAACTTTGAACGTTATACCTTTGCCCCATTTCGGTTTTCCTATGCCCTTTCATGGGCATCCCACGTTCATTAAGCGTTTGCGTAATCCCAACACTTATTTGGATTCAAGCAGCTTAATCCAGTGCGGAAACACGCCCAGGTTTTCCAATATTATTTTTACACTCATCAGAATAGGCACCGCCAGAAGCGCGCCAACGACGCCCCAAAGCCAGCCCATAATGGCTATCCATAAAATGATAAGGAGTGGATTTAGTCGCATGCTTTTGCCTAACACGGAAGGGGTAATTAACTGAGACTCCAATACGTTAAGACAGAAGAAGGCGACAGGTGGCAAGAATGCCGTGCTGGTCAATCCATACTGCACGGCCCCCGCAACAAGCAAAATACTGCAACTCACCAGCCCGCCCAGGTAAGGCACAAAATTCATCAAGGCCACGAGTGCGCCCCAAAGCATTGCGTCGTCTATTCCCAGGTAAGTAAATATCACCGCCGTGCTCACGCCCAACAGAAAATTGATCATGCTAATAGTAACGATGTAAGCAGACAGTTCACTTTGAATTTGGCCCACCAGCACGACCGTGCGCTGTCGGTCGGTTACCACCGGGAAATCCCGAATGAATACACCGAAAAGCCCGGGACCGAATACCAGTAAGAAGAAAATCAAAATCAGACAGGCAAACACCTGAGCGATCAACAAAGGGGCGTTACCTAACATCGCGATGCCCATTTCAATACTGTTTTGCTTAATCTGTTCAGTGACCGAACTGTCGTCTTCCGGGTTGGGCTCAGGCTTTTCTTCATCGTTAAACCAACTGAAGAAAGAAGAACTCTCCTGCTTTGGCTCGGGCGGTGTGTTTTCTGCACCGGCTTTCAGCGTCTCGCTGATCTCTTCGATTTCTTCGGTTATTTGGCCTGCAATCTCAGGCAGGGAGTGCATCCAGCGCTCGGCGGGCTCCGCTAATTCCAGCCCCAAAAACGTAAAGGGCGTTACCAGCAACGCCATTAACAGTGCCGCAGACAGCGTGCGCGGAACATAATACTTTTTCGCCAGCGTCACCAACGGGCTTAACAACAGGGCTATAAACGCCGAGAAAAACAAAGGAATTAATAGCGACTTGGCAAGGAACAATGTATAGATAGCGGCCAATACCAGAAGCGCTTTGAGCAACCAGACCTGGCTGTTTTTGGTTTGCACCGGTATAGCTTGTGCTTCATGCTGCTCCTGATTCCCTGTCGTTTCGTTATCCATCTTTCTGCCTGTTAGTTGTTATCCGTTCACATTAACAGAATAAGTAATGTAGTCATTCATTTAATTAGTAGGGCAACATCCCCTGACAATTCAGAACACGAGTGAAATTTTGAGACAGATCTATTCACCCGTTAACCGGTTTTACCGCCTGGTTCGTCAAACGGCATCTGTGCTTTCAGCCAGTCGCAAAACACCTTGATTCGTTTGTGTTTTGGTGAATTTTTCAGGTAAACCAAGTGTGCTTTCCAACTCACCGGGTGCGGGAAGTCTACCGGGACCACCAGTTGCCCGGACTTCAGGTACTCCCCAACCATAATGTCTGAAGCCAGCATCACGCCATGCCCCGCCAACACAGCGCTTAACGCAAGATCGCTCGAGGTAACTTCGGTTTTACTTAGTGAAGTGTGATGTATATCTACGTGGGCAGATTCGAACCAGGTTTCCCAATTCACCCTATTTTCATGGGCAAGACTAAAGAGTCTTGCAGATAGCAGATCCTTTGGGTGCGTTGCAGATAATCTGGCCGCAACAGACGGTGCACAGACGGGGAATACCGGATTATCGCCTATTTGCTCAACCACGAGTGACGGTCTGTGTAAATGCGTACTGCTGGTACTAAAGCGAATAGCGACATCTATTTTCCCATCGTTGAGATCCTCTACCCGGTTTGAGCCCAGCACGTTGATATTAATGTGCGACTGCGCGGTGTAAAAGTCGATTAATCGCGGAACCAGCCACAAGGCGCAAAATGCCTGTGTAGAACTGACGGTTAGCGCACCTTCTACCGGCGCTTCCTGAACCTGATTCAGTCCTTCTACGATATCGGAAAAACCGCGCTGACAAGACGCCAGTAACACTTTCCCCTGAGCAGTCAGCGCCATATTTCGCGCTTGCCGGGTAAATAGCCTTACGTTCAGGCTGTCTTCCAACTGGCGCATTTTTTGGCTCACAGCCGCTTGTGAAATCGCCAGTTCTTCTGCTGCTTTACTGTAGCTTTGATGCCGCGCCGCTACCTCAAAACACAGCAGGTTGTTCAGCCACCTGAGACGCTTATCCATGCCACCTCAAAAATATAACCTGTACTTATATGTGATGTTAGAATTGATCGTTGGTGATGTAAAGGGCAAACCGCCACACTGTTCATACCGTAACCCTTACAAGGAATGAGCAGGATGAACAAAGAAAGCACCTTAGAAATAAAGCGCCGTGAGACAGAGTCTAAAGACAGCAGGGCCGATCAGCTGGTAAAAAATTACCGCAACCAAACAAAATTAAACTACTGGCTGAGTATCATTGGAAATAAGCTTAGCTTATCTTCATGGAGTGTTGTGAAATAATGAAACCCGGCAAGACAGCAAAGCGGGGATGAACACCATTACTGTTCCCCCCGTATTGGTTGCGCTTATAGTTTATAACGGCGTTCTAATGGGCCCAGGTAGCTGGGTTTAAGATCACCGGTATCCACTACCACTTTTTGCAACACCGCGCCCGGTGTCAAACCGTAAACCGTTAAGGTATAGCGTCCGGGTTTAGCAACGGGCAATGTTGAAGTAAGGGTTTTCACATTATTTAGCACGCCTTGCTCCCAGGCTTTCTTGTCTGACTGTTCAGGTAAACTCACTGTACCCAGCAGCTTATCATCCAATGCAATTGCCAATTGTATGCCGGTTGCCGCGTCAAAGGGCAACGACGGCGACAACTGCAAAGACAGTGAAAATTCACCGCTCGAGGTAAAATACAATGGGAATTGTAATGCTGGTGCGTTTCCGGTATCCAGTAAGGCATGGGGTTCGACAGCCGTACGCATCGCTGCTCCGGTGCGCCCGTGCAACGATACCCGGCGCCATTCGCCCGCCTCGCCATTCAGAATGGTTGCACTGGTGGCATTGGCTGCGATGTAACCGTCGCCTTCAATAAAGTCGCCAGGCTGCGGACTCTGTAACAGGTCGGGTTTAACCGCAACTACGTCAATACTTGCTCCACCCCACCCAGTGCCAGACACAAATACGCTGCCGGTGTGCTCGCCTGCGGGCAGTTTCTGCCAGTCAATGCTGACCGATACCTGCTCTTCTGCAGTTAACGCTCCGCCTTGTTTATCGACAAGAATCCAGTCGTGAGACGTTTTAGCTTTCCAGTTAAACGTCTTGCCCTGGCGGTTATACACGGTGACGGTGCGCGATGACTCGCCATAAAGGGTAAACGTGGGCAATGTCAGGGGTTTACCCTGCCCTTCGTTTGCCGGCCAGTACAAGCGGCTACCTTCCACGGCGACGCCCATATCAGACACGGCAGGCGTGGCCAACGCTTTGGTGTGAACAACCGGCGGCAGGTTTGCAGGAGGATTACGCCAGTGTACAAACCCGATATGCGGTTGCGACATCATGTGATTCCATTTGCCGCCTCTCAA
>Ga0209379_10000519_pt1 | contig 31643 bp, 36 predicted proteins | sample tdDd001_FD_187124 | JGI IMG/M metagenome (GOLD analysis project Ga0209379, IMG submission 187124) | Marine sediment microbial communities from the Atlantic coast under amendment with organic carbon and nitrate - tdDd00.1 (SPAdes)... | ecosystem: Environmental > Aquatic > Marine > Coastal >...
TTTATGATCCTGAAAGTTTGTATATCGATCAGAGTTATATGGAAGGTTTGTCATTTGAGAAAAATGGTGACTTTTATGAGTGTCTGATACCGAGTACATATTATACAACACCTGGTATGTATACCTTAAATTATGGTGTAGGTGAATTTGATCATGAATTAACTTTCGAAGTGCAAACAAGGGAATTTAATCTTCAATTCTTAACTGTCGATGAAAAAACAACTCAAACCACACAAACAGCAGAAGCTTATGCTGAATACAATAAGTATTATAAACCAGCACTTTTAAAAAATGTCTATAAATCAGAAGCGTCTCATTTAACCAATCAATCCTTTATTATACCTGCAACAGGGAGAATCACTACTGAGTTTGGTGTGCAGAGATATGTGAATAACAAACCGACATCATATCATCATTCTGGACTGGATATTGCCAATGATAGAGGTACTGAGGTTGTTTCAACATATGATGGTGAAGTGGTATTAGCCATGCCTTTGATTGTAACTGGTAATACCGTTGTGATCAGTCATGGCAATGGTATATTTTCTTCTTATTTACATATGGATTCACTTAATGTAGAAGAAGGGGATCTAGTTAAGATGGGTGAAACAATTGGTACGATAGGGAGTACTGGTTTTTCGACTGGTCCGCATTTACATTTTACAGTTTCTTATTATAAAATGAACTTGGAACCTGGTTATTTTATTTACGGTGAACCCGTAACATATGAGAATTACAAAACTTTATTTGAAAATTAAGAAATGGACACGTAAGTGTCCATTAATCATTTATATGATCATGTATTCTTTTTAATATCACTTCTGTTGATGAATTGGTAGCATCGACTACGAGCATTTTCTTTTTACCGTTAGCGTGATATTGAGCTGGTTGTATTTCCTCATAAGCTTCATCAATACCTGTAATAACTGTTACATCAGCGTCAAATCCAGCTGTACCATATTTGTAAACATCAAAGCCTTCCTTTTTTAAAGCTGCTTCTACTTCACTTAGCCCACTTTGTACCGCGATTTTATAGTTTTTCATTACAATCACCTCCATTACTTAAATACCCAAATAAGAGAACCATATGCAAAAAAAAGAATATTTATTTTTTTTCTACTCAAATTTTGTATCAGCTTTACTTTTATCATGTAATTAGATAAAATATAAAGGTAGAGCATAGGAGTAAATAAATGAAACAATATAAATGGCATTATGATAGATTAACAGCTTTCGCAGTTGCATTTTTAAATTGCAGTTTTGTTGGTTATATATTGATACGTATGTTAACGGATAATTATTTTCTATATACACAAACAGGATTTTATTTAAGTGAATCATTATTAGTTCGAGTTACTTTAACTGTAGTGACAGTCGCTTTAACAATTTGGTTAAATCTAAGATTTATTAGAAAACAACACCATGCGAGACTCTTTGTAGGTCTTATTCAGACGATTGGCATGGCATGTATCCTAAGAAATATTTTTGTTGGTTTTTCATATTTTGGATTTGGAATGTATGTTTATATGAGAAATGTTTTTGCTTTTATTGTTTTAGCAGTGTTAATATACCATACATTATTTTCAAAAAATATCAGAACATATTTCGAAGAAGCTTAATACGACTTTAAGCTTTTTTATTTAGAATTAATAGTAAGATGGATATAGGAGGAGTCATAATGAAAAAGGTCAATATATTTGAACGTATGATTAGAAGTGTTACAGATTTTAAGTTTTCCAATCAATTTATAAAGGACAGTACTGGAAAGGCTATCGGATTATTATTCTTTGGTTATTTATTATTTATAGTATCAATTGGAATTTTTATTATGATCAGTGTCGGTCCATTCTTTAACGAGTTAAATGATGGTTCAATTGAAGTGATTGATGAAATACCTGATTTTACTATTGAAAATGGGCAGTTTTCATTTGAGAATAATGCTGTTTATTATGAAAAAGAGTTTGATGGTATGATGATTCTATTTGATCTGGATAATAGAAATACAGATGAGTATTATGCTACAACATATAATAATTATATCTTAGTAAAAGAAAATGGTGTTTATCAAAATAATTTACAACTGTCTTCGTTTGATACACTCCAGACGAACATTGATAAATCAACACTGTATGATATTGCTAAACTTTTAAAACCTATGTTATTTATCGGTATGGGAATTGGTGCTGTACTTGGGATTCTTGGACTATTCTTTATGTCAGCATTGGTTTGGGCAATTACAATTATTATCAATGGATTTATCAAAAAAGATATTACTTCAGGAGAATGTTATAAAGTTGCTGTACATTCTATGGTTTTACCGGGGGTTTTGATGTTAGTTAATTGGATTTCACCTGTTGAAATACCATACTTTATCGTAATATATTTAGTTGTTGCAGGTTTATATGCTTATAAGTTTATGGATAACTATAACCCGGAAGAATTTGATATGGATTCATTATACGAGTAAAAAAAAAATGAGGAATGATCTTTTGATCATTCCTTTGTTATTACCTGATAGTTTTCATCAAATACAGTGATTTTGTCACTTAAATACGGTGTGATATAGATCTTATTATCTTTAGTTACAACAATTAAATCAACTGACAGTTCTGATGCTTTCTGAAAAGCTTTATCCAATCCCATATTAAAAAGCCCGGTAGATAATGCATCCCCATCTATGGATTCATCTGATATAACTGTTAAACTCAATAACTCGTTATCCATAGGATATCCTGTATAAGGATCAAATATATGGTGATATACCTTTCCATCTAATTCTAAGAACCGTTCATAAATTCCTGAAGTCACGACAGATTTATTATCTAAAGTAATTTTTAAAAGAACTCCAGATTGATTATTTAAAGGATGTCTAATGCCAATGTTCCAAGGGGCATCTTCGGTTGAAGAGCCTAAAGCAAAGACATTGCCACCTAAATTAATTAATGCCTTTTCAAACTGATTCTTATCTAATAAAGCTGCAATTTCATCAGCAATGAACCCTTTTGCAATGCCTCCTAGATCAATGGTAGCACCATTTATAAGTTCTACCTGATTGTTCTCTAATAACACAATGTTCTTAAAGTCGATAGATTCTAGTGCTTGTTCGATTTCTGAGTCTATTGGAACCTTGGCCTCTTCCGTACCAATGGCCCATAATTCTACGATGGGGTTGATAGTAATATCAAAGTAACCATCTGTGAACTCACTGTATCTTATGGCCTCTTTTATCAGCATATAAGTTTCTTCTGAAACCGTCATTGGACCATTTGATTGGTTTAACTTAGAAATATCACTAGAGAGTATATTTCGACTTAACATGTTTTCGTATTTTAGTATTAAGTCGGAAATTTCCTTTAAAATTTGATCATCATCAGTATCGTAAACTGTGATGTCGATAACTGTACCTAAATAAAAATAGGTTTTTGAAACTTGTTTGGTAGGTTGATTGTTGATCATGCTCATTACGATCATTACTATTAAAATTACAACACTAAAACCATATAAAATTTTTTTCTTCATAAGCACTCCTTTGTTGATATTTATGATTATATCACAACTAAATATGTTAAAATAGTAAAAGAAAGAGGTGGCTATGAAACGAGGCGATTATAAAATAATTATCATTATATTTGCGCTGGTATTGGGTGCATATAGTTATGTTATTTATAAAGGCATGAGTACGGATGACAAGATGTTAACGATTTCTCAAGATCAAGAAGTATTGTATGAATTTAAGATTGATGACTCTTACAGCAATACGATAAAAATAGAACAAGATGATCATTATAATGTTATATATATACGAGATGGTGAAGCATGGGTAGAAGAAGCCAACTGTTTGAATCAAGTCTGTGTTAAACATAGTCATATTTCAAAGATTGGTGAAATGATTGTTTGTATTCCACATAAATTAATATTAGAGATTAAGGGTGATAAAAACGCTCTAGATATTATAGTCGATTAACTGTTATTGGAGGTAACTATGAAGATTGATCTGAATTGTGATTTAGGTGAAGGTTTTGGTATATATGCTCTAGGAAATGATGAGAAGATTATGGACTATGTGACATCAGTAAACATCGCTTGTGGTTGTCATGCTGGTGATCCAGAAATTATGGAAAAGACAGTAGAACTGGCTATGAAAAAAGGTGTAGCAATCGGTGCACATCCTGGTTATCCTGATTTACAAGGTTTTGGCAGAAGAGATATGTCGATGTCAAAAGAAGCTTTAAGAGCTTCAATGATTTATCAGATTTCAGCATTAAAAGGATTTGTTGAAATTAAAGGTGGTAAATTGCAGCATGTTAAACCACATGGTGCACTTTATAATTTAGCAGCAAAGGATTATGAGGTTGCTAGAGTTATAGCTCAAGCAATATATGATATTGATCCTTCGATTGTCTTAATGGGGCTTTCAGATTCTGAAATGATTAAAGCTGGACTTGATGTTGGACTTAAAGTCGCTAGAGAAGTTTTTGCTGATAGAAGATACACAAAAGAAAAGAAATTGGTATCACGAAATTTAAAAGGTGCTGTTATAGATAAAGTAGAAGATAGTATTAGTCAATGCATGTCTATTATCAAACAACATGAAATCATTGACTATGATGGACATAAACAAGTTCTAGAAGGTGATAGTATCTGTATCCATGGGGATAATGCCCATGGTATAGAACTGGTAAGTCGTTTAAAAGAAACACTTACAGACAATGCAATTAAAATACAATCATTAGAGGTTTAATATGAATATTTCACCCATAAATGAAGAAAGTCTCTTAATCAGACTCGGTCATGATATATCAGAAAAAACGCATCATAAAGTTAAATTTTATTTTGATAAATTATCACATATAAAAGGAGTTTTATCCCTAGTCCCGAGTTACAATAGTTTGATGTTGTATTATGATCTATTGGAAATAGATTATCATACACTCAAAAAAAACATAGAAGAGATCCAATACGATGAAGCCATAATAAAACTAGAAAAACGCGTCATTAAACTCCCTGTATGTTATGAAATGGGGTTGGACTTGAAGCGTGTTTCTACCCATACAAAGTTGTCGATTGAAGAAGTGATAAAAATACACTCAGGCACAGATTATTTGGTTTATATGATTGGTTTCACACCCGGATTTCCTTATCTAGGCGGTATGGAAACATCACTTGAAACACCAAGATTGGAAGTACCACGTATAAAAATAGAAGCTGGTTCAGTTGGCATTGGCGGATTACAGACTGGTGTTTATCCTTTGGATACACCTGGCGGGTGGAACATTATTGGTAAAACCCCTATTCATCTGTTTGATAAGGGAAAGTCTAAAACTCTATTAAATATGGGTGAATATGTTCGGTTTGTACCAATTGATAAAAAGACTTTCGATCAGATTCAATCAGAAGTGAAAAAGGGGCTTTATAAAGTTGAGGTGATGACATGTTAGGCTTTAGAATTGTGGAACCTGGTATGTTTTCGACTTTTCAGGATCATGGTAGATTAGGTTATCAGAATCAAGGTATGCCGATCTCTGGTGCAATGGATATTGAGAGTTTAATCATCGCCAATAAATTAGTGGGTCAACAACAAGCTGTATTGGAGATGACTTTTACAGGAGCGAAAATTGAGTTTCTAAAAGAAATGTCTATTGCGATTACTGGTGCAGATATGGTACCGATGCTTAACGATAAGACTATAACAATGTATAAAACAATAGCGGTTAAATCAGGTGATGTATTATCTTTTAAAGGACTAAAATCAGGCTTTAGAAGTTATGTTGCTTTTTCAGATGACTTGATCTTAGAAGCTTTATATAACAGTACAAGTACTTATACTAAAATAGGTACAGGTGGTTATAAAGGTAGGGCTCTAACAAAAGGTGATGAGATAGAAGTAAACTCAAACACATTTGATGAACATTTTCAGGTAATTAAGTTGGAGACTTCAAAGTCTATTAGAGTACTGCTTGGCTATGAAGCTGATGACTTCAAAGAGACCAATGTATTATTTAATCATACTTATGAAGTAACAAATGAATTAGATCGTATGGGGATGCGCCTTAAGGGTGAATCTTTAATACATAAAACATCAGCTGATATAATATCAAGTCCGATTGTTCCTGGGGCCATTCAGATTCCTAAATCAGGTCAGCCGATGATTATGCTGAGAGATGCTCAAACCATTGGTGGTTATACAAGAATAGGTAGCGTTATTTCATGTGACTTAAACCGGTTGGCTCAAATGAAACCAGGGGATCAAATCTCTTTTGAATCGGTTACTTTAGAGCAAGCGATAAAGGCTAAAAAAAAGTGGTTAGATGATATACATAAACTGAATTACTCTGATACTAGAAGAAACTTTAGAGTGACTGTAAATGGCTGTATTTATGATGTTTTCGTGGAGGAGATATAATGAGTATTTTATTTTATTTTATAATTTTTTTTGCAAAAATAATTGAAGTGTCTTTGATGACTTTAAGAATTGTTTTTATTACCAAAGGTGAAAGAAAATTAGGTGCAGTTGTAGCTTTTTTCGAAGTCACTCTTTGGATTTTTATAGTAACTTTTGTTATGAATGATTTAATGGCGGATCCTATTAAAGCCGTATTCTATGCACTTGGATTTTCTCTAGGTAACTATTTAGGCAGTGTTCTAGAAGAAAAAATTGGTATTGGCTTATCACAAGTTCAGATTATAGTTAAAGCAGAACATGGACCACAACTTGCAAAAGATCTAAGAGCAGAACAATTTGCTGTAACAGTTGTCCAAGGTGAAGGTCTGAACTTTGAAAGAAATATCTTATTTATGTATGTTAAAAGAAGACGCGTGAGATTACTTTTAGATACTGTTAAAGCGAAACAAGAAAATGCGGTTATAACAGTTATGGATACAAAGCCACTTTATGGCGGATTTGGAATTAGGAAATAATGGGAAGAAGGATTTTACATGTAGATATGGATGCTTTTTTTGCTTCGGTAGAACAATTGGATCATCCAGAACTTAGAGGAAAACCTGTTATAGTTGGGGGTTCTTCTGATAGAGGTGTTGTAGCGACCTGTAGTTATGAAGCTAGAAAATTCGGTGTTCATTCTGCCCAGCCAACATTTATGGCCAAAAAATTATGTCCGGATGCAATTTTTGTAAGAGGGGATCATCACCGGTATTCAGAAGTGAGTAAACAAGTATTTGAAATACTTTATAGTATCTGCGATAAGGTACAAGTGGTCTCAATTGATGAAGCATATTTAGATGTTACTGATCTATTTTATGCGCCTATGTATATTGCGAAACATATAAAAAAGCGTGTATTAGATGAAATTGGTTTAACGTTATCTGTCGGTATTTCATATAATAAGTTTCTGGCAAAACTGGCATCAGATTGGAACAAACCAGCTGGCATTAAAGAAATCACTAAAGAGATGGTACCAGATGTTTTAATCCCATTACCAATAAGGAAAGTACATGGACTTGGAAAGAAGTCAGTTGAGAAACTCAATAAGATCGGTATATATACCATAGGTGATATGCTTAATTATGATAAAGAATTTTTTGAAAACTATTTAGGAAAAATGGGTTCAGAAGTTTATGACCGTATCAACGGCATCGATAATAGAGAGGTATCTTCTGAATCGGGTGGTAGAAAATCTATTGGAACAGAAACCACTTTAAGCAAAGATCTAGAGGATGTAGCAGATTTGAAACTTTACTTAACAAAATTTTCTAAGAAGATAGAAGAAATTTTGGAAGGTAAACATATCAGTGCTAAAACCGTCACCATAAAACTGAAAACATTTGATTTTATACAACATACCAGATCAAAGACTTTAAATTCTTATGTTTATAAAAGTTCAGATATAGAATCCGTAGCACATGATTTATTAGATGACTTTGGATTAGATACTGCTATACGATTAATTGGTCTGACGGTTTCTAACTTTGAAGACAGGCAACAGGAACAATTAACTTTATTTGATGATTTAATGAACTTTTTGTAGAGTTGATTGTCTGATAAGTAGAAAAGAGGAAATCATGAAAAAAATAATGCTATTACTGCTGACGATATTTTTAGTGGGATGTTCAAAAAATGCAATTGATGTGATGGGGAATGTCTCAGGTTATTATGAAGGATCAATTGATATCAGTGGTACAGCTTTGCCGCTGTCATTGGAGTTGGTCGCAGATAAAGATTTAACTGGTTCTATCGATATTGCAGTTCAGAATGCATTTGATTTACAGATTGAGGAAGTTGATTATGACGAGGATGAAATCAAATTCAGTATTCAACTCGGAGAATCAAGAGGTTATTTTGCAGGAATTATAGAAGAAGGAAATTATCATGGAGAATTTATTCAAAATGGTATCATTTATCCTTTTGAGTTTATAAAAACTGATCGACCTGATTTAACAGGAGTTGAAGGATTTAAATATGGGACCAACGGACTTACTATAGAAGGTGAGTTGATGGTTACTGACTCAGAAGAACCGTATCCTGTAGCTCTTATTATCGCTGGTTCAGGTATGACGGATATGAATGGTAATTCCAATTCAGGTGTTTTTACAAATAGTTATAAATACATTGCTGAAACACTTCAGGACAATGGCATTGCATCTCTGAGATATAATAAGCGCACAATTGGCAATCCTGTTGTGGAGTCAGAATTGTCTTTTGATGATTTTGTAGCTGATGCTGTTGGGATTGTTGAATCGCTAAAAAAAGATCCAAGATTTAGTGAAGTTTACTTGATTGGTCATAGTCAAGGCGCTTTGATAGCTCAACTGGTTACTAAAGAAACCGAAGTTTCAAAAGTAGTTTTAGTTGCGGGAGCAGGTCGACCGATTGATGAAGTTCTGTTAAGTCAAATGGAAGGCCAAGTAGATGAAAACACTTATAATGAGTTATTTGATATTTTAAAGCAAAATAAAATGGGTACTATAGTAGAAGAGATACCTGAAGAGTTATACGCATTGATAAGACCAAGTGTACAGCCCTTTTTAATTTCGTGGATGCAGTATAATCCTGTTGAAGTAATCACTTCTATGGAGAATGATATTTTAGTTATAAGTGGTTCAACTGATATTCAAGTCCCGGTATCGGATGGAGAAAAACTAGCTAAGGGCAATCCAAAGGCTTCTCAAGTGATACTTAATGACATGACTCACGTGTTAAAAGAAGCCTCTTCAGATCAGGAAGAAAATATTAAGACTTATCAAAACATTAACTTACCTCTACATGAAGGGTTTGTTGATGCACTTATAGATTTTTTAAACCAGTAAGGAGGAGTTATGTTACTAGTTAATACAGATGGAGTACCTGGCAAGGAAATTAAAGAAGTATTAGGATTGGTTCGAGGCAGTACCATTCAATCAAAGCATATTGGTAAAGATCTACTTGCAGGTCTAAAAACGATTGTTGGTGGTGAAATCAACGAGTATACTGAAATGTTAGAAAATGCAAGACAGATTGCTCTTGGTAGGATGGTTAAGGATGCTGAAAGCAAAGGTGGAAACGCTATTGTTAATATCAGATTTGCGACTTCAGCAATTATGCAAGGAGCTGCAGAACTAATGGTTTATGGAACAGCAGTAATAATAGAAGACTAATATTTTAAATTCCCCTTGAATCTGATATACTGATATTCAATAGGGGGATTTTTTATGACAATTTGGATAGAAGATATTGAAAATCGTATTACTGTACTCAATGAGAAGTTATTACCAGTTGAGATTAAGAGGTTACAATTAAATTATCTGATGACAGTTGCACTAAGACTAGAAAAAGAGTCAGCAACTTGTGAAAAATGTGAGTTCTTAAAGAATGATTTAACTGAAGCTTTGTCCATAATAGAAAAAGCGGAAGAAATTAAAGAGATTCAACGACGAGCTTACAATACTAGAATTAAAGGTATTATTAGTCATTTCGGTAAAGTACATGGTCTAAAATCTAAATCATATTATTCAACTCAGTACAGTCATTTAGGATTGATGGGTGGTGTGCTATCAGGAATTTGGTTTATGGATCATATTATCATTATGATTTGTATTGTATTGGCAGGACCTTTACTCGGTAAGATGATTGGATCCTATAGAGACTTAAAAAATGATAAAGATTTAATATAGGCAGTGTATACTGCCTATAAGTGTTTTTGAAGATACTTAAGATCTGAGATAACAGTCTTATGATAAGTTTGACAGGTTTGAGTCAGTAACTCTAAATTATAAGTGACGTCTAACTGCAAACTTTGTAAGATATCAATGGGAAACTGCTGTATGGATTGATGTTTTTCAGTGCCTTTACCATGGATATGTACATATTGAACTTGTTCTAAAAACGAATTTCTTAATGGTTCGTAAGATTTAAAATTATAATAGTCATGACATAAATCCAAACAAATTTTAAGTTTGGCATGATTAAACTCATTTATGATCTGAAGGATTTGATCTCGGCTACCAAAAGCAGCAGTCAGTGGTAATGTTTCTAATGTTAATGTAACGTCAATATTTTTTTGTTCTACAAAATTGAGTAGATAATCCAATCCTTTTCTTGTTTCTTCAACTGGAGTATGTGGATTGCTTGCTCCATGAAGAACGATAGACGGCCTTTTTACGCTATATTGACGTAGGGATTCTATAATGGAGAGAAATTTGGTATAATCCTTCTTGTAATCTTCATTTGAAAAATCATAAGCCTTTTCTTTAATGAAATAAGGTACATGGAAATTATGTGAAGGTAGTTTTTTTACCAATTTCTTATATGTTTGAATAGGTAAAATACGTTCGTCTGGTGCTATTTCCATACTGTCGATAAAAGGTATTTCATCAAAAAAGGCCTCTATAGAAGTGGTTCTTAATATTTTTTCGTCAAAAGTAAATCCAAGGGATTTCATAGTATCTCCTTTATAAATAAGATGTCTTAAATATAATTTAATGTATCCTATTTGTAAAGGATAATAAGGAGTTTTTTTATGATTTTAATGATTGATAATTATGATTCGTTTGTTTATAATTTGGTACAATACTTTAAGGTGTTGTATGAAGATGTTGTGGTTTATAGAAATGATGCCATTACCATAGAAGAGATTAGAACACTTAATCCGGAAATGATTGTACTGTCACCAGGACCTTGTACACCAAATGAATCGGGTATATGTATGGACATATTGAGAGACTTGAAAGAAGAATTTAAAATACTGGGTATCTGTTTGGGTTTTCAAGCAATGGCTCAAGCTTTCGGTGGTAAAATCATCAAATCACCAGAACCCGTACATGGGAAAGTATTTCCAATTATACATGATAATAAAGGACTATTCAAAGCGTTAAAGAATCCTTTGAATGTCACCAGATATCATTCGTTGATGTTAGATTCTGAAACTCTACCAGAATGTTTTAAGATCACAGCTCATACGAAAGAAGGGATTATCATGGGTATTAAACATAAAACATTAAATCTGGCAGGCGTTCAGTTTCATCCTGAAGCCATTTTAACTGAAGAAGGTTATGAACTCTTAAATAATTTTATAAAAAGTGAGTAGATATGATAATTAAACAATATAAAACAAACTTAACGAGTAATGAGCTATTTTGTCAATTTGAAAACCAAAAGCATGTGATGTTTCTAGACTCAGCAAGAGATAAAGAAACATTAGGACAATATTCAATATTAGTTGCCAATCCAAGATTAATTATTGAGTCTAAGGGTTCAGATATTCTAGTTGATGGTAAAAAAATTGATGAAGAGAATCCTTTTGATGCGTTACAAAAATTATTAGATACTTATCCTAAAAGTTACAAAACTGAATTGCCTTTTATAGGAGGTTTTGTTGGTTTCTTATCTTATGATCTAAAAGCTTTTATTGAGAAATTAAATGTTACTGTAAAAGATGATATCGATATGCCAGATATGTTCTTTGGATTATATGACGGAGCGGTTATATATGATCATCAAAGAGAATTGGTGTTTATGACAGATGCTATGATAGATGATAATGGTATTGATCGTATAGAAGCAATGATTAAAATCATCGAATCTAATAAGAATCAGATAGTACTTCATAAGCATCAAACTGAAAATGAAGTGACTTCTAATTTTGAAAAAGAACCTTATAAAGCTTCTATTGAAAGAGTAAGAGATTATATAAGAAGTGGTGATATATATCAAATCAATATGACACAACGGTTTGAAGCAGAGATGAGAGATGAACCGTTTGAGTTGTATCAAAAGTTAAGAACGATAAATCCTGCACCATTTGCAAGTTATATTGATTTTGGTACGGGACAAGTACTTTCCAGTTCGCCAGAGCGATTTATAAAGATAACCGATGGGATTATTGAAGCAAGGCCTATCAAAGGCACCATGCCAAGAAGTACAGATCCTGTTATTGACCAGCAAAACAAGGAGATTTTAATAAACAGTAAGAAAGATCAATCGGAACTACTGATGATTGTTGACTTAGAGAGAAATGATTTGAGTCGTATTGCTAAAACGGGTACCGTTGACGTGACTGAACTCTTCAAATTGGAAAGTTACGCTACCGTACATCATTTGGTAGCAACGGTGGTTGCAAAAGTAGATGAACAGTATTCTGTTACCGACTGTTTAAAAGCAACATTTCCTGGAGGATCCATTACAGGTGCCCCTAAAATAAGAGCGATGGAAATCATCGATGAATTAGAACCGACAGCAAGAGGCTTATATACTGGTTCTATTGGGTATATTGATCTTAATGGTAATATGGATCTCAATATCGTCATCAGAACCTATATCTGTAAAAATAACAAAGCATATTTCCAAGCTGGAGGAGGTATTGTTTGGGATTCAGATCCAGAACTTGAGTATCAAGAATCGTTAGACAAAGCATTTGCGCTTGTCAAAGCACTGAATTATGGAGTGGACTCATGAATGAAGGTTTAAAATTTGGATATGGATTATTTGAAACCATCTTATATGAACATAATGAACTGAAACATTTTGATAAACACATGGACCGTTTAAAGCGCTCTTTAAAAGTGTTTCATATGGCGTCTATTAACGAAGCTGATATAAAAGACAATGCTTTAAAAGAATTGAGAACAACAAATGATAATGCAATTCGGATTAGTTGTTACAAAGATGGTTTGAAACTTCTGATCACCTATGAAACACGTTTAAGTCAGAAAAAAGAATACTATAACATTGCTGTATCTTCTATAAAAAGATACTCTGATGATATATTATTACAACATAAATCATCATGTCATCTGAATTATTTTTTGGAAAAAAAATCACTAATTGAATCGGATTATGATGAAGCCATTCATTTTAATGAGAACGGACATCTAACGGAAGGCATCTATACCAATCTATTTTTCGTTAAAAACAATGAATTATTTACACCAGATATTTCCTGTGGTTTACTACCTGGTATTTCTAGGGATAATGTTATTGAACAAGCAAAATTATTAGGCATTCCAGTAAATATAGGCTATTATAGTAATGAAGTCATTCAATCGGCAGACGAAGTTTTTTTAACAAACGCTCTTATTAATATAGTGCCAGTTAAATCTGTTGAGACTCAAGTATTTAATCTTGAAAAGAATACCGTTACTCAGCTATTAATGAAGGAGATGTTATAGTGAATTATTATGAAGTTTTTTTAGAAGTCACAGATCAGCTAAAAGAAGAATCTTCTGTTGTTTCAATACTTTTAATTGGAAAAACAGCTAGAGCAAAAGATATGAATTTTAATCACCTAAACGATGTGGATTTATTAGTTATATATGAAAACAATAGACCTTTTGAACGTCAGATAGAACGTATAAAAGATGTGCCGTTTGATATATCTTATATTTCAATTTTTGATATGATCACTCAAGTAGAAGGGCGTTCTCTTATTTGGGTAAATATGATGATGGGCGCACAAGTCTATTTCTCGAAAAATGAGTTGATCTTTGGTATTATTGACCGTGTTAAAGATATCTATTTAAATGGAACCAATCAATTACAAGAAGAAGATATAAAGTTTATTCGATTTACTTTATCTCAGAAGTTAATCGATATTGAAAATAGAAAAAAAGATGTGATTCTGTCAGGTTTCTTGATGCAGCGATTGTTTAATCAAGTATTAGATGATTTTTATGCCATCAATGCGATTTGGCCACCACATCCCAAAAATACATTTGAGAATTTGGAAGTTGTGGATGAGGTACTTTGTAAATTAGCAAAAGACTTTGTTTACGAATGTACAATGAAAAGACAATTAGAATTATTAACATCTATAGTAGATCATGTATTAACGCCTTACGGGGGACGGTTAACAACATGGGAAAAAGGACATTATAATATTGCAAAATAAAGGAGTTATCATGGATAAGCCAAAAATTGAAAGAGCCATTAAAGATATTTTAGAAGCGATAGGAGAAGATCCTAATAGAGAAGGTCTTATAGACACACCAAAGAGAATTGCAAATATGTATGAAGAAATATTCGCAGGTTTGAATCAGGATGAGGGTAAACACCTTGATGTAATTTTTAAAGAAGATGATCATGAAGAGTTGGTTCTTGTTAAGGACATTCCTTTTTATTCAATGTGTGAACATCATTTAGTACCATTTTACGGTCGTGCACATGTAGCTTATATTCCTAAGAATGGCAAATTGACAGGTTTGAGCAAACTGGCTCGTGTTGTAGAAACGGTTGCTAGAAGACCGCAACTCCAAGAGAGGTTGACATCAGCTGTGGCAGATGCTATTGTTAATAAGCTAGAGCCGACGGGGGTTTTAGTTGTGGTTGAAGCAGAACATATGTGTATGACAATGAGAGGTGTTAAAAAAGCCGGAAGTCAGACCATTACATCTGCTGTTAGAGGTAATTTTAAGACAGATGCGAGAAGTAGATCTGAAGCTTTGTCTTTGATTAATTTTGGTAAGTAAAGGAGACTTAAGTGTTAACACAAAAGTCATATAATAAAAAAACATTGGAGTGTAGAGAATTTGATTTAGAAATTGGCTCTAGAACTCTAATTATGGGTATTTTAAATGTTACACCAGATTCATTTTCAGATGGTGGTAATTTTGTTTCTGTGAGTCAGGCCTTGAACCACGCTATATTGATGGTAAAAGAAGGTGCTGATATCATTGACGTTGGTGGAGAATCAACGAGACCGGGATCGGATGACGTAGAATCAAAAGAAGAATTGAAACGTGTGGTTCCAGTTATACAGGAATTAAAACGATTTATCAACAAACCGATTTCAATAGATACATATAAAGCCAGTGTTGCTGAAGCAGCATTAGAAGCAGGTGCAAATATTGTAAATGATGTATGGGGCCTACAAAGAGATCCTGAAATTGCATCAGTTATAGCAAAGTATAATGTACCTGTAGTTGTGATGCATAATCAATACAACACTGAATATGATAATGATATTATAGACTCTATTATTGAGTTCTTTAAGAAGTCAATTGCCATTGCTCATGAAGCAGGAATAAAAAATGAGATGATCATTTTAGATCCAGGTATTGGGTTTGGTAAGACTGTTGATCAGAATCTTGAAGTCATGAGACGTTTAGATGAATTACAAGTATTAGGATATCCAATTCTTCTTGGTATCTCTAGAAAATCTATTATCGGAAACACTATTGATGTACCGACACATGATCGATTAGAAGGTACTATTGCTTTGAATGCAATTGGTATCCAAATGGGTGCTGAAATAATCAGAGTCCATGATATCAAAGAGAATGTGAAAGCTGCAAAAATGATTGATGCAGTTGTAAGAGGTACTTATGAAAAAAGATAAAATTATCATGTCTAATATGGCATTTTTTGGATACCATGGTGTTCTGAAAGAGGAAAATGCAATTGGGCAGAAATTTTTTGTAGATGCAAAATTATATATGAATACAAAAGAAGCCGGACAAACAGATGATATGAACAAAGGTGTGAGTTATGCTGATGTTTATGATGTGATTAAAGTAATTGTTGAAGAAAAACAATTCAATTTAATTGAAGCATTAGCTGAGAACATTGCTAGTGAAGTCTTAGCGAAGTTTGAATTGTTAGAAGGCATTAAAGTGACGATTAAAAAACCAGAAGCACCTGTTGCGGGTATTTTTGATTACTTTGGCGTGGAAATTTATAGAGGTAGACATGCATAGAGTATTTTTAAGTCTTGGTAGTAATATGGGACAAAAAGTGGATTACCTTGATAACGCTGTGGATATCATTAAAAAAAATGAGTTTATCCACAATGTTAAAGTGTCTTCTGTGTATCAAACCGACCCAGTCGGGTATTTAGATCAAGACGTTTTTGTAAATATAGCTGTATTATTGGAAACAACTCTTGAACCGTATGACTTGTTGAGAGTATGTCAAGACGTAGAACAAGCGCTTAATAGAGAAAGATTGATCAGATGGGGTCCAAGAACCATCGATGTGGATATTATTTTATATGATGATTTGACATTAGACGATGAAGAGCTTACGATACCACATCCTAGAATGCATGAAAGAGCTTTTGTCTTGGTACCAATTTGTGAACTTGATTCTGAATTAGTTATTCAAAGTCAAAAGATTCAAACATTGATTGAAACTGTTGATGTTTCTGGTGTAAGGAAAATATAATGGACAGAAAAGTATTAAAAAAACATGAGAAAATAACATTTAAAATAAGAGACCTGGTGGTCGGTGGTGATAAACCTATTATGATTGCTGGACCATGTTCTGTAGAGTCTAGAGAACAAGTGATTGAAACTGCTAAAGCATTAAAAGCCATTGGTGTGGATATGTTAAGAGGTGGCGTTTTTAAACCAAGAACAAGTCCATATGCTTTTCAGGGTTTGGGTATAGAAGGCTTAAAGTACCTAAAAGAAGCCAGCGAAATAACTGGGTTACCGATTATCACAGAATGTATGGAAGAAAAGTATTTGGAAATTGTCAGTGAATATGCTGATGTCATTCAAATAGGTTCAAGAAATATGTACAACTATCCTTTGTTAAAAGCAGTCAGTAAAATGGATAAACCTGTTATGTTGAAGCGTGGCATCAGTGCTACGATTAAAGAATGGGTCATGTCAGCTGAATATTTGGCCTCAGAAGGCAAAAAGAACATTATCTTATGTGAACGTGGTGTAAGAAGTGTAGATAACTATACGCGAAATATGTTGGATTTAACTGCTGTACCAATTATGCAACATGAAACAGGATTACCTGTCTTTGTGGATCCGAGTCATGGTATTGGTATCAGAGAACTAATGTTACCTATGAGCAAAGCCGCAGTAGCCTGTGGCGCAGATGGTTTGATGATTGAAGTACATATCAATCCAGATGAAGCACTTTGTGATGGTGAACAATCATTAACAATCGAACAATATAAAGAATTATATGATGCCATTAGAGCCAGCAGATAATGCTGGTTTTTTAGTGTAATTTTTTTGTAAAATAAAAGCTATCCTGTTTGTGGTATATTAATGTAGGAGGATTATTATGAAGATTATTAAAGAACAAGATACCTCACATGAGGTATTCAATGGATTTACATTAGAAGACAACGTCTTAGAGATATTTAGATTTGAAGAACCCAGTGGATTTATGGTGATTAGAAGAGGTAAAACATTTGCTGTTAAAATATCATCAAAAGAAGATATTGTAATGAACGATGATCTAGCAAAAATTCTAGAACCTTATTTGAAAGCTGAAGTATATATGACATTGGATGCAAACTTAACAACTTTAGAAAGTCATATAACCAATAGTGGTTTTAAGAACTGGTTTGGTTATTACGAGATGAGTTTAACGCATTATGATGATGAGATGCAAGTCGGTTGTTTGAAAGGTTACTTAGGAAATGATAAAGAGTATGATCGGATTTTAGGAAAAGCTTTTGAACCGATGAGAACGCTTCATGGTTTTGAACCGTATGATTGGTATGGTACTAATCCAGAAGAAGCAAAAAAGGAATACACAGATGCTGATGAACAAGATAAGTTTTACAGTTATGAAATAGATGGTAATCTAATGGGTGTTGGTATGGTAATTGATAACATGATTGATGTTATTGCCATAGATCCCGAAAAGCAAAAGGGGGGTCATGGTAGAGAATTTTTAAAAGGCATATTATGTGATATGTTTAAAAAAGGCCATAAGGAAATTAAGATTGGTGTGGTTGAAAGTAATGATCATGTCTACAGATTATACAGTAGTGAAGGATTTAAAACGGACAGTCATAAAAGAATGTACAAAAACTATTAAAGGATCTCCTAGGAGATCCTTTAGTTTTAATTATTTGTATCAATTGTTTCAATTGGAGCTATACCATTTGAGAAGTATTGTAAGAATGGGTTATTCTTATCAATGTAGATTGTTGTATCAGCATCAAGTGCTTTATCATATGCTTCTAACATTCTCCAGAACTCATAGAATTCAGGATCTTTGCTAAACGCATCTGCATAGATCTGTACAGCTTCAGCATCAGCTTGACCTTTGATTTTTGCAGATTCTTCAATTGCAGCAGCTTCAATTGTAGCTGCTTCTAAATCTACTGATGAAATTGTTTCAGCGTAAATCTTTTGTCCGTCAGCTCTAAATCCAGCTGCAACTGCATTTCTTTCAGCATTCATCTTGTTGTATACCGAATCATAGTTACTTGCTGGTACAGCAACTCTATAAATTTCTAAGTCGTGGATATAAATTCCAGTACCTTTATTCTTTTCATTATAAATTGTTCTCTTTTCTTCTAAAGCTTGATAAAGTACTTCTTTATCTGTTAGGAATTCATCACTTTCTAAATTATTAATCAATGAAATGATATCAGCATATAAAGTTTCATCAATTCTTGAGTTTGTTCTTAGAATAGTACCATAGTTGTTTTCAAATAAACCTGGATGAGTAATCTCCCATTGTGCATACAATTGCACTTCAAATTTCACTTTATCTCGAGTCGTTACTTGACCTGTATTTGAGATGTAAGTTAACAATTTACTTGAATACTTATCAATCGTTGTTACAAAAGGTGTTTTAAAGAATAAACCTTTTTTATTAACAACTTCAACGTTTTTAAATTGTGGGTCTAAATCATTAGCTGCTAGAGCACTTTCATTTTTTACATCTACTATAACTCTCTTAGTTTCGTTGAATACTTTTACAACAGCAAGTTCATCTTCTTCTACGATGAAGATAAAGCTATTTGCAAATACTAAGAGTAAAACAACAAGTAATCCAAGGATTATTCTGACTACAGGTACTTTCTGTACTGGTCTAATAGGCTTTACATTATCTTTAAATGGGGCGCCTTTTTGACCAAAGTTTGGTGTATTGTTATCTGACATTTGGCACCTCCTAATTTAATGACTGTGGATTAAGTGGTAAATACTTAATCATATCGCCGTTTGAGTCTAAATCAATAATAAATTTCTTAGATGTTCTAGACATAACCTTTTCCATCATTTCTATATACAAACGTCTAGCTGTAATCTCTTTAGAGGTTTGATATTTCTCTAAAATTTGTTCAAATGCTAAAACATCACCTTTGGCTTGAGCGACTTTTGTTTCTTTGTATGCTTTAGCACCATTGATTAAAACAGTTGCATCTGCATTAGCTTTTGGTAACTTTTCATTTGAATATTTTTGAGCATCTAATTCAAGTGAATCTTTTTCGTTTCTTGCAATGTTTACACCATCATAAGCTTCTTGTACTGGGCCAGGTAATAAAACATCTGTAAGTTTTACACTGTCTACCTTAACACCTAAACCATAAGCATCTAGTTTTCTTTGAAGTTCAGGTAAAACTTCAACTGCGATATCATCTTTTTGTACTAAAGAAACATCTAAATCTTTATTCTGCATATTTCTTCTTAAAACAGATTCAAATGCTAATCTAATTGTACCTTCTGGATCATCACAATTGAAGATATAATCAGCAGCATCAACGATTCTGTATTGAACGATAGCACCAACATCAACAAGGTAACCACCTTTAGTTAGTACAATTCTTTCCTCATCTACATCTACATATGTAGCTGCATCTGTAGTTGTTGCACTTGTAGCAATTTGATAACCATATTGAACTGAGTATAAATTTTGAACATTTTGTGTCGTCACTTTATCAATCACTGGGATTTTAAAATGAATACCTGGTTCGCTAACAGTATTCACAACTTCACCGAAACGTTGAATTACTGCATGTTCTGTATTACCAAGATTATAAATGCCGTTTAATCCGATAAATGCAAGTAATGCAAGTATCACTACAATGACAACGACATTTGTAATGGTTTTTTCCATGTTTGCCTCCTTATGTATAAGTACTTTCCTCTTTTTATCTTATGATGTGTTCTATTAAATAGCAACAAAACTGCCATAACATTTATAGTCTTTTAATATGTCGTAAATTAGGGTAAAATTGGTATAAAGGAAGTGTTAATATGACTAAAAAAAATGTTGTGATAGATGTACTAAATAGATTCAAGAACCATCATATAGAATCCTTTGCTTCGCAAATCGCCTTTTATATGCTACTCTCTATATTCCCATTTTTAATATTATTATTGATGTTTTTAACAAATTTATCAGTTAGTTATGCAGATCAGATGGTTTATATCTATAGAGTGATCCCAGATGCAGCTTCAACAATCATTCAGGATTATTTGGATTACTCACAGCAATTTTCAAATTCGGTATTTTCACCCATACTGATTGTTTCAATTTGGATGTCTTCAAATGGGGTTATCGCCATGATGAAAGCAGTTAATGTCGCTTATGATTTAGAAGAAACGCGAAACTACGTGATTAGGAAGATAGTTGCGATTATATGTACGTTGATGTTTTTACTTCTGATAATAGTTGCTTTGGTAACTCCTAATCTAGGGATGCAGTTTATGAGCTTTATTAGGAAATACATTGAAATACCAGAAATGAATATTACACTCTTTAATACCATTAAATTATTGTTCAGTGTAAGTATATTTGTTTTTGTACTAGGGAGTCTATATTTTATTTTACCAAATAAAAAAGTGAGTTTTAAAGAAGTGATACCGGGCACTGTATTTTCATTTTTTGGATTGTTTATCATCTCTTATATCTTTGCTTATTTTGTACAGGAATTTAGTCAGTATTCGTTGGTATATGGTGGTTTAGCAGCAATAATCATTTTGCTGATTTGGTTGTTTTTGTGCGGTTTAATCCTTATGATTGGTGGCGAAATCAATGCCATAAAAAATCAAGGACTTAAACAAAATTAACTTATTTCATAAATATGCTTGACTTTGATTATTTATACTGATAATATCGGTTACAATATAAAAAATGATGATGGAGAGCATAAGAACAAACTTTTTAAGAGAGTCGATGGTTGGTGTGAATCGATAGAGTTTCAATTATTTCTCGCTCCGGAGTGGAATGTCTGAAATCAAGTAGGATGTTACGGGTAGTTACGTTAACGACTAATGAGTGGTAATGATTTACAATTAAGGTGGTACCGCGGGCAATGCTCGTCCTTTTACTAAGGACGGGCTTTTTTAGTACTCAGATAGTTGTAGATTATTCTTTTAACCACCTACTGGTAAAAAATCTTAAATAAGGAGGTATATGGTATGAAGCGTATTAAAATTTTTGACACAACACTACGTGATGGTGAGCAATCTCCTGGATGTAGTATGAACACAGAAGAAAAAGTAGAGGTGGCTAAACAGTTAGAGAAGTTAGGCGTAGATGTTATCGAAGCAGGTTTCGCCATCGCTTCTGAAGGAGATTTTAAAGCCATAGAAGCAATTTCAGAAGTCATTGAACATGCAACAGTAGCAAGTTTAGCAAGAGCGACAAAATTGGATATTGATAGAGCATATCAAGCAGTCAAGAAAGCCAAACATCCAAGAATACATACGTTTATTGCAACTTCAGATCTTCATTTAGAATACAAGCTTAAAAAGACAAAAGATGAAATCATTGATATCACAAAAGAGATGGTGAGTTATGCCAAGTCTTTATGTGATGATATTGAGTTTTCTTGTGAAGATGCTACTAGATCCAATCACTACTTTATGGTTCAGGTGATTGAAACAGCGATCGAATGTGGTGCAACTACAATCAATATTCCAGATACAGTAGGATACACAACTCCTAAAGAGTATTATGAATTGATTACGTATATTAAAAATAACACCAAAGGAATTGAGGATGTTTCAATATCGGTACATTGTCATAACGATCTAGGACTTGCAGTAGCGAATAGTATTGCAGCGGTTGAAGCTGGAGCTGATCAAGTTGAATGTACTATGAATGGTATTGGAGAGAGAGCTGGTAATGCTGCACTTGAAGAAATTGTTATGGCACTTAAGACCAGACATGATTATTATTCATATGATACAAATATAAACTCAGAGGAAATTGTTAGAACCAGTGAATTAGTCAGTTATATTACCGGTGTTAAAGTGCAACCCAATAAAGCAATTGTTGGTGCCAACGCATTTGCACATGAATCGGGTATTCATCAGCATGGTGTATTAAATAACAAAGAAACTTATGAGATAATGACACCGGAGAGTGTTGGTCTAAAACAAAACAATCTAGTTTTAGGAAAACATTCAGGCAAACATGCTTTTAAAGATAAATTAGATAATCTAGGCTATGACTTAACGGATGCAGAATTAAATAGAGCCTTTATTGAGTTCAAAGATTTATTAGATAAGAAAAAGAAAATTTATGATACAGATATAGTTGCCATAGTTAGAAATGAAACGATTCCATATGATGAAATTATATCGTTAGAAGGTTTTAACATCTCATCAAGTATGACAGCAACATCTGCAGCAATAAAGTTAAAAATCGATGATGAGTGTTTTGAAAGTGTTGAATTAGGTGATGGACCGGTTGATGCTGCTTTTAAAGCGATTCAACGTGTCATTGGTGTACAGATACCATTATCAAAATATCAAATCAATGCTGTAACTGAAGGAAAAGATGCTCAAGGTGAAACTGTTGTAAGAGCAAAATATGAAAATCTTGAATATACAGGTCATGGATTAAGCACAGATATTATTGAATCAAGTATTAAAGCGTATCTATCTGTTATCAATAAAATATTAAAAGACTCAGTGATCTACAATGAAATGAAAGAAAGAATCGAACAGGGTAAAATAGTGAAAGGAATTGGCTAATATGGGTATGACGATGACGCAGAAGATTATGGCTGCACATACAAAAGAAACAATCACACCAGGTGCATTTGTATATTGTGACTTGGATATGATCCTTGGAAATGATATCACTGCTCCAGTGGCGATAGAAGGTTTTAAGGAACTTAATAAACCGGTATTTGATAAAAGTAAAATTGCTTTGGTACCAGATCATTTTACACCAAATAAGGATATTAAATCAGCGGAACAATGTAAAACGCTTAGAAACTTTGCAATGGAACATGAGATTGAACATTACTTTGAAATAGGTCAGATGGGTATTGAACATGCACTACTGCCTGAAAAAGGTCTTGTTAAAGCTGGCGATATGATTATAGGAGCCGATTCACATACCTGTACATTTGGAGCACTCGGAGCATTTTCAACAGGTGTTGGTAGTACAGATTTAGGATGTGCGATGGGTACAGGGAAGTGTTGGTTCAAAGTACCTGAAGCCATAGAAGTAAAAATTACTGGAAAGAAACAAGCCCATGTCAGTGGTAAAGACGTTATTTTGTATCTGATTGGACAGATCGGTGTTGATGGTGCGAGATATCAATCCTTAGAATTTACAGGAACCGGTATTTCTAATTTAACGATGGACGATCGATTTACGATTTCCAATATGGCTATTGAAGCTGGTGCTAAAAATGGCATATTCCCAGTTGATGATATCACGAGAGCCTATATGGATGAAAAAGGTTTGAAATACACTGAATATTCTGCGGATGAAGATGCTGAGTATATTCAAAAAATTCATATTGATTTGGATACACTTAAACCTCAAATAGCACAACCACATTTACCTTCGAATACCATAGCAGTTGAAGCGATTGAAAAGACATATGTAGATCAAGTTGTAATCGGTTCTTGTACCAATGGACGGATTTCTGATATAAAAGCTGCGGCAGATGTACTTAGAAATAATAGTGTTCATAAAGGTATGAGATTAATTGTTTTCCCAGCAACTCAAAAGATATACTTGGAAGCTATTGAAGCAGGTTACATTCAGGACATTATTAAAGCAGGCGGTATTGTATCAACACCAACATGTGGGCCTTGTTTAGGAGGACATATGGGCATCTTGGCTTCAGGAGAAAGATGTGTTGCCACAACGAATAGAAACTTTATTGGAAGAATGGGTCATGTAGAATCCGAAATTTATTTAAGTAATCCTGCTATTGCTGCAGCAACAAGTATTGCCGGCTATATCACATTACCGAAAGGAGATGCTCATGAGTAATATACATATTTATGGTGATCATGTAGATACCGACATCATTATCCCAGCAAAGTATTTGAATGAACATGATCCAGAGAGACTGAAACTACATTGTATGGAACCTGTTGATGAAACATTTCCTGATAAGGTTCAAAAGGATGACTATATGGTAGCCGGTGTTAACTTTGGTTGTGGTTCATCAAGAGAACATGCTCCGATTGCCATTAAAGCATCGGGTATTAAATGTGTGATTGCAAAATCCTTTGCAAGAATCTTTTTTAGAAATGCAATTAATATTGGTTTACCCGTTATTGAATCTGAAGAGATTGTAAATGACATTCAGGCAAATGATGTTCTGAGTGTTGATTTTCAAGCTGGCATTGTAAATAATGAGACACAAAATAAGAAATATGATATTCCTAAATTTCCTGAATTTATGATGGCGATTATAGAAAAAGGTGGTGTCATTCCATTTATAAAGGAGTAGTTGAATAAATTATCTATTAACACTCACATTCGGTAAAATTAACCGGTTTACTTTAAGGAGGAAAGAATGTATAAAATAGCAGTACTCAAAGGAGATGGCATCGGTCCAGAAATTGTAGACGAAAGTCTAAAAGTATTAGACTATATTTCAAATAGATTCGAGTTTTCATATGAAATCAAAGAAGCCAACTTTGGTGGTGATGCCATTGATAAAGAGGGACATCCATTTCCTGAAACCACACAAAATATTATTGATCAATCAGATGCCATTTTATTGGGAGCAGTTGGAGGGCCTAAGTGGGAAAATGCAGCAGTTAGACCCGAAAAAGGATTGTTATCTCTTAGGAAGTATTTGAATGCTTATTGCAATTTAAGACCGATCATCTGTTTTGATCCGTTGAAGTCAATGTCTCCAATAAAATTGGATCCAGATAAAAAAGTAGATATCTGTTTTGTACGTGAATTAACTGGTGGCATCTATTTTGGTGAAAAAGGCATAGAGGAATCAGAAAATACAAAAGCTTATGATGTAGAAGCGTATACGGTTTCAGAAGTCAAAAGAATCTCAAAAAGAGCATTTGATTTATCTCAGACAAGAGACAAGAAAGTCACTTCAGTTGATAAAAGCAATGTGTTAGAAAGTTCAAAGTTGTGGAGAAGAGAAGTTATTGCAAACAGTCAAAAATATGACGTAACTTTAGAACATATGTATGTGGATAATGCTGCCATGCAGTTGATAAAAAATCCTTATCAATTTGATGTGATTTTAACAAATAACATTTTTGGAGACATTTTATCTGATGAGGCCAGCGTATTGGCAGGGTCGATTGGTGTTCTTCCTTCAGCTTCGGTTGGAGACAAGAAAGCTTTATATGAACCGATTCACGGATCAGCACCTGATATTGCAGGTGAAGGTAAAGCCAATCCAATTGGTATGATTCTATCTGTAGCGATGATGTTAGAAAACTCTTTTAATAGAAAGGATGTTTATAATTTCATTTATAATGCCATAGAAAAAACCTTAAATGATGGTTATGGTACTATTGACTTAAACTTAGCTAATATACAATCAACGAGTGAGTGGACAAATCAATTAATCGAAACCATGAGACAGGCTAAATAAACAGCTCTTAAAATGTTATGTTAAAAGAATGGAATTTCCATTCTTTTTTTTAGGAACATTAAACATTGTTAGTATTATAATTATATATTATTCCTATATATCCATGTTAGATGTAATTAATATAATCATTATAAGTCTGACTATAAAACATATGAAAATTGAGAGAACAAATATTTGGAGGTGGAAATTGAATGAGTAATCAAAAATGGGATACAAAACTTTATGATAAGAAACATAGTTTCGTTTCAGAATATGGGAATGAGTTATTGAATTTATTATCTCCAAGAGATGATGAGAACATATTGGATATTGGTTGCGGTACTGGTGACTTAGCAAATGAAATCTATTTGAGTGGAGCAAAAATAACTGGAATCGATGCATCTGAAGAAATGGTTATAAGTGCAAATGAAAAGTATCCCAACATAAATTTTTACGTAATGGATGCAAAAAATCTGAAGTTTTCTACCCAATTTAATGCTGTGTTTAGTAATGCAGTATTACATTGGATAAAAAGTCCAAAACAAGTTTTAAAATCAGTCTATTCAGTTTTAGAGTCTGAGGGTAGATTTGTTTGTGAATTTGGTGGTAAAGGAAATTGTGACATGATACTTAACTCTGTAATCGGTAATATGAAGAAAATGAATTATGACTATGATGATGATAAATTCCCATGGTACTTTCCTAGTATTGGTGAATATACAAGTTTGATGGAAGAAGTTGGATTCCAAGTTACATATGCAACTCATTTTGACAGACCAACAAAACTTTTGGATAAAGGAATCGGTCTCAGAAATTGGATATCGATGTTTGTTGGTAATCTTGTAAAAGAAGTAAAAGAAAGAGATTTAGAAATGATAATTGATAATGTAGAGAGCGAAGTCGAACATAAATTGTTTCAAAATGGAGATTGGTATGCTGATTACAAACGAATACGAGTAATTGGTTATAAGAAATAAATTTAATTCTTGATTGTATATCTACCTTTACACCAATCAGAGAAAGGTCCACAGATAATGACGTAATAGACGTTTATTTGGGTCATTGGTACGAAAGTCGTACCAATGCATATACATCACTCAATCCAAAGTTCTTGTGAAATCAAATTTAAGAATAAACATTTGTTAACGTGTGCATTGTGTGATATACTACGTTTGAGGAGATATTATGTCTATTACTATAAAAGATATTGCAAGACTTGCAAATGTATCACATACAACCGTTTCAAGGGCGTTAAATGGCAGTCCGTTGATAAGCGAAGCTACAAAAGACAAAATCAAAAAAATTGCTAAAGAAAACAATTATGTTCCAAATACAAGCGCACAAAGTTTAAAGTTAAATCGTTCTTTTAACATAGGAATATTCTTTACAACTTTAGCAAGAGAAACTTCTGCAAGTTTCTTTTACAAAGCAGTGATTGGAGCGAACAAAGTCATTGGAGATCAATACAATCTTGTTATTAGAGAATCTGACAGTAAAATGGATTATGAGAAGCTAACAAAGAAACATTTTGATGGCATTATTATGGTCAGTCAGAGTGAGCGAGATGAAATTCACATTCAAGAAATTGTGAAAAGAGACATTCCATTGGTTGTTATAAATAGAAAAGTAGAATTGGATAAAATTAGTTCTTTCATATCAAATGACTTTGAAGGTGTGAAGGAAGCCATTCAATATTTAATAGATTCAGGTCATAAAAAGATTGGATTTATTAAAGGTCAAAAAGGCTTTCAGAATACATATGAAAGAGAAAATGGTTTTAGATTGGCCATGTTAGAAAATGGTGTAGATGTTATAGAACCGTTTGTAGTTGAAGGGGATTATTCCTTTGAAAGTGGTTATAAAGCCATGAGTGCTTTGTTAATAAGCGAGGAGTTACCAACAGCCGTTTTTTCATCAAATGATGATATGGCTATAGGAGCGATGAAAGCCATTCATGAATCTGGTTTGAAAGTACCTGAGAATATCTCAATTATGGGATTTGACGAAGGTGAATCTGGTAAGTATTTAACACCATCTTTAACAACTGTTTCAAGAGATATAGAGTATATAACATATCTTGGAACACAAAAATTACTTGAGATGTTGAAAAAAAGAGATTTGAAATCAGAGATTGTTATGCATCCATCTCAATTGATCATTAGAGAATCAGTTAAGAAACTTTAGAGGAGCAATCCTCTTTTAATTTAAACATTATGCACACGTGAACATAGGAGGGTCAATGAAAACTATTATAAATGATGATTTCTTACTAAAAACCAAGACGAGTAAAGTTTTATATCATCAATATGCCAAGGAGATGCCTATTATTGATTATCATAGTCATCTGAGTGCTAAGGAAATTTATGAGGACAGACAGTTTGAAACAATTAGTGATATCTGGTTAGAAGGAGACCATTATAAATGGCGATTGATGAGAGCTAATGGCATTGATGAGAATCTTATTACTGGTTTAGATATGAAACGCGAAAAATTTAGTGCTTTTTTAAAAACGATTCCCAAAGCATTAGGAAATCCTGTTTACCATTGGTCTCACTTAGAGTTAAAGAGATACTTTGGTTTGGATGTCATGCTTCATCCGAAAAATGAAGATTTAATTTGGAATAAGACCAGTGAAAGACTACAAGAGGGGTTGTCAGTTCGAAAATTCATCAAAAATTCAAACGTGGTGTGCATTTGTACAACGGATGATCCTACAGATGATTTAAAGTATCATATTGAACTTCAGAAGACAGAGTATAAAATATTACCAACCTTCAGACCTGATAAAGGTATGGTTTTCAATGAAAACTTCATACTATGGTTAAAGAAACTTGAAGCTCTTATGAATACCGAAACAAAAGATTTCTCCAGTTATTTAGAACTTCTAAACAAAAGAGTTGAGGAGTTTTCTGAAATTGGATGTAAAATGGCAGATCATTCTTTGGAGAATTTTAATTATGTGCCAAGTACTATGGACGAGTGTCTTACTATATTTGAACAAGTACTTAAAGGAGAGATCATCAATGATATAGACTCGATGAAACTCAAGTCACAGATTTTGATTTCCTTAGGTGCAACATATAAGTCTTTTGGATGGGCTATGCAGCTTCATATTGGAGCTTTGAGAAATAATAACTCTCGTATGTTTGATAAGTTAGGTGTTGACGCTGGATTCGATTCTATGGATGATGGTGATATTTCTTCTACAGTTGGACAGTTAATGAATGCGATGGACAAGGACAATCAATTGCCAAAAACGATTTTATATAATCTAAATCCTAAAGATAACGTCACATTGGCAACTATGGCAGCAAACTTCCAAAGTAGTGAAACTATTGGAAAGATACAATTTGGACCTGCTTGGTGGTTTAATGACAATAAAAAAGGAATGGAAAATCAGCTAATTGACCTTTCTAGTCATGGTTTGCTTGGTAATTTTATTGGTATGTTAACAGATTCAAGAAGTTTTATGTCATTTACCAGACATGAATATTTTAGAAGAATACTATGTAATCTTATCGGACAATGGGCTGAAGATGGAGAAGTAATAAATGATACAGAAGTATTAGGTATGGTAGTTCAGGATATATGTTTTAATAACATAAAAAATTATTTGGAATTAGAGGTGTAATTATGAAAATGACATGGAGATGGTATGGAGAGGGCAATGATTCAATTACTCTAAATCACATCAAACAAATACCAGGAGTCGAAGGAGTTGTCTGGGCGTTACATGATCTTGCAGCAGGTGAAGTTTGGCCGCTCAATCGTATTCAGGAAGTAAAAAAACAAGCAGATCAATTTAAGTTTAACATTGATGTTGTTGAAAGTGTAAATGTTCATGATGATATAAAAATTGGTTTGGATACAAGGGATCAACTCATTGATAATTATATTGAAACCATTAGGAATTTAGCGACTGTAGGTGTTAAAGTAATTTGTTATAACTTTATGCCAGTGTTTGATTGGACAAGAACAGATTTGTATAAGCCTGTTGGAGATGGTTCCAATGCCCTTTTCTTTGAAAATGCAGTTGTTTCCAATCAAAGTGCTCAATCAATGATTGAAAAAGTACTTGAGGGTGCTGGTGATAAGACCATGCCAGGCTGGGAACCTGAAAGACTGAAGGATGTTGAAAAACTGTTTGAAAAATATAAAGATGTTGATGATGAAAAGTTAATGGAGAATTGTAAGTATTTCCTTGAAAGGATTATTCCAGTGTGTAAGGAAGTTGGTATTTCCATGGCGATTCATCCGGATGATCCACCGTGGCCAATCTTTGGTATTCCAAGAATCATTAATAACGCAGAGAATATTAGAAAGTTCTTAAAACTTGTAGATGAAAAGGAAAATGGATTAACCTTATGTACAGGTTCTTTAGGAGCGAATCCATCAAATGATATACCTGCCATGATTAGAGAATTTGGTGATCGTATTCATTTTGCTCATATCAGAAATGTTAAAACATTTGATAATGGAGATTTTATTGAAACTTCTCATAGAGAGCAAGATGGGAATGTGCCAGTTGTAGAAGTCGTTAAGGCATACCATGAAATTGGTTTTAAAGGATATATCAGACCGGATCATGGACGTCATTTATGGGGGGAAGAATCAAATTGTCGACCAGGATATGGTCTTTATGATAGAGCACTTGGTATTATGTATATTTTAGGTGTATGGGATACTTTAGAAAAGGAGATGAAATAATGGCTTATTTAGGAGCAGATTTAACAGATAAAGTAGCAGTTGTAACAGGTGGTAGTGGTGTACTGGGTAGAGAGTTTTGTTTGGCTCTTTTGAAGGCTGGTGCAAAAGTTGCTATTCTAGGTATTGATGAAAAGATGGGTGAAGAAGCAGTTGCTTATTTAAATGAACAAGGGTATGACCAAGTAAAATCAATCGAGTGTGATGTTTTAAATAAAGAAAAAATCGAAGCTGCTAGACTAGAAGTCAATAATGCATTTGGTACTTGTGATATCTTAATAAATGCTGCTGGAGGTAATCATCCCAAAGGAACAACTTCAAAGGAATTTTATGAATCGGGTGACGAAAACTCAAGTGATGATATCACTTCATTCTTTGACTTAGACGTAAAAGGAATTGATTTTGTATTCGCATTAAATTATATGGGCACTTTATTGCCATCTCAAGTATTTGGACAAGATATGGTTGATAAAGAAGTCGCTTCAATTATTAATATATCGTCGATGAATGCTTTTACACCATTAACTAAAATTCCAGCTTACAGTGGCGCAAAAGCTGCGGTTAATAATTTTACACAGTGGTTAGCGGTACACTTTGCTAATACAAATATTAGAGTAAATGCAATTGCGCCAGGTTTCTTTGAAACTGCACAAAATAAAGCTTTACTTCGAAATGAAGATGGTACGTATTCAGAGAGAGCGAATAAAATTCTTGTAAATACCCCTAAAGGTAGATTTGGAAAGCCTGAAGAACTTCTAGGCACATTAATGTTTTTAACAAATAATCAAGCATCAGGATTTATCACAGGTGTCGTTATTCCGATTGATGGTGGATTTAACGCCTATTCAGGAGTATAAATATCAATTGTGAATATCTAATTTAACACTAAAATGAGCAGAGAGATTTCTGTTCATTTTTTTTGTTTTTAATTCAGAATATTACAAATTTGAAGTGAATTCCAACATCTACTTAAATATTATATTAAATTAAGCTTCG
>Ga0209379_10000520_pt1 | contig 31624 bp, 32 predicted proteins | sample tdDd001_FD_187124 | JGI IMG/M metagenome (GOLD analysis project Ga0209379, IMG submission 187124) | Marine sediment microbial communities from the Atlantic coast under amendment with organic carbon and nitrate - tdDd00.1 (SPAdes)... | ecosystem: Environmental > Aquatic > Marine > Coastal >...
GATAGTTTGAATGTAACTGTTGTAGAGGACATTGCTTATTACAGTGAAATTGTTTGTGAAACACCAACAACTCTTATTATGCCAATTCATGCGAATCAGGTCTATTTAGGTTTTGCAACGTTTTACAAGAGAACCGCTTATTCTGATAGTGATATAAAATTCGTTTCAGGTTTATCAACTAAAGTGAGTTTTGCGTTTTATAAGAGTTTGATTTTTAAGGATTTACTTAATATTGTTACAAGCGGCTTGGCTGACTTAACAGAATCTAGAGATCCTGAAACAAAACGTCATCTAACACGTATGAGTATGTATTCTCAAGTGATTGCGAAAAGACTCTATGAAAAGGGAATGCATCTAGAAGTTATAGATGTTGAGTTCATAGAAAATATTTTGTTGGCAGCACCGATGCATGATATTGGTAAAGTTGCTGTGCCGGATCATATTCTTTTAAAACCAGGTAAACTTACTGAAGATGAATTTGAACAGATGAAAATGCATACATGTGAAGGTGCTAAAGTTTTAAAGGGTATCAATGAAAGATTTTCTAGATACAATATCATGTACTTTAAAATGGCACAGGATATAGCGCACTTCCACCAGGAAAAATATAACGGTTCAGGATATCCTGAGCAAGTGGCGCGTGAGGAAATACCAGTTGCGGCTAGAATCTGTACAGTTGCAGATGTATTTGATGCGCTGACATCAAAAAGACCTTATAAAGAAGCCTTTTCACTCGAAAAAAGCTATAGTATAATTAAAGAATCCTCAGGTTCTCATTTTGATCCTGATATGGTTAATGCTTTCTTTGAAAGCCAAGAGGAAATCGAAAAAATATATTATGAATACAGAGAGGTATAATATGAATTTTTTAGTAACGGGATATGATTTTACAGATGAGAAAGCTTTAGATAGAAGAATGAATGCCAGAGATGCACACATGGAAAATATCGTGTCTATGAAAGAAAAAGGAGAGATTCTTTATGCTGCTGCCATGTTAAATGAAGCAGGCGAAATGTGTGGTTCAACGATTATTCTTGAGATGGAATCTAGAAAATACGTTGAAGCGTATGTAGAAAATGAAGCATATGTGAAGCAACGTGTTTGGGAGAAAGTTGAAATAGTTGAATGTAAGGTACCACCACTATTTAAGTAGGTGTATATGAAATTGGAAGTAGGCAGAAAAGCGCCAGAATTTGAAATAAAGTCATTAGACGGTAAAGTATATAATCTAAAGATGATGAAGGGCAAGAAATTCATGTTGTCCTTTTATCGTTATGCTTCATGTCCATTTTGTAATTTGAGAGTGAGTTTTTTGATGGACCTTCATCAGCGATTGAATTTGGATGATCAAATGATAGGCATATTCCAGTCAACGGAAGAAGATATGATGACCTATGTGGGTCAGCAATGCCCTGAATTCCCAATCGCTTCAGATTATGAAAGAAAATACTATAAAGCTTATGGTGTTGATACAAGTCTTATGGCTTACATTGTTGGCGCAATGCGATTAAAAACGTTGTTGGAAGCTTATAGAAAAGGATTTCATATCAGTCGTTCAATGGGACCGAAAACAACTGTACCAGCAGATTTTTTAATTGATGAAAAAGGTATCATAACATATGCTTATTATGGTCATGATATTTCAGACCATCTTGATTTAGATATTGTAGAAGTATTTTTAAGTGCTCAATGAGCACTATTTTTATCTTCAAAGTGTGTATAATAGATGGTGATTAAACTAAACGATTTAGAATAATCAAGGAGATTAAATGAAAAAGAAAATTGCAATAGGCGTTGGACTACTTCTTCTTATTATTGTTTTTAGAGTAGCGGGTTTAGATACATATCTAAATACAAATTACATTTTAGAACAAAGAACAGATTTAATAGAGGCAGTTCAGAATAATTATGCTTTAACAGCTTTTATATTTGTACTTGTATATGTAGGTGCAGTAGCGTTTAGTGTGCCTGGAGCAGCTGTGTTGAGTATCACAGGCGGTTTATTATTCGGTTTACTACCTGGTATGATATTTGTTAATATAGGAGCGACTCTGGGAGCGACTTTAAACTTTATATTTGCAAGATATGTAATAGGTGATACAATACAAAAGAAACATGGTGATAAGTTAGAAAAATTCAATCAAGAGATAGAAAAAAATGGTAAGAATTATTTGTTGACATTGCGACTGATTCCAATATTTCCATTCTTTTTAATTAATGTTTTAGCAGGCTTAACAGCTGTTAAATTAAAGACATTTATTTGGACAACAGCTGTAGGTATTATTCCTGGATCGGTATTTTATGTTTATGCTGGTACAACGCTGAAAGAAGTAGATGCTTTAGCTGATTTCTTATCTTGGAGAACAACATTGCCACTGGTATTATTGGGTTTGTTAGCCTTCTTACCAGTTCTGTATAATAAATTTAGAAAGAGATCGAATGAATAAAAAAAAAATAGGTATAGTAATAGGCATGATAATCGCTTTTATTGCATTTAGATATTTTGAAATGGATGATTTTGTATCTGTTGATACACTACTTGAGAATAGGGAAAAACTGATTGCATTTACTGAAAGACACTACATTCCAAGTATTGTGATCTTTATGATAAGCAATATTTTACTTGGCGCTATTGGTGTACCGGTTTTTGCGGTTTATACACTTGCAGCTGGTCTGATATTTGGATTTCTTGAAGGTATGATTTTATCTATCTCAGCTTCAATTATCGGTGGGTATATCAGTTTTTATCTCTCACGATATGCTTTTTCAGCATATTTTAGAAGAAAGTATCATGATCGTTTAGAAAAGATTGAATCAAAATTACAACATAAACAATTTACTTATTTATTGGGATTAAGATTGTTACCCGGTTTTCCGTATTTTTTAACCAATATTATAGCTGGGTTATCACCCATTGATGAAATAACATTTTTATATTCTACGTTTTTAGGTATTATTCCAAGTACATTTTTATTTATTTATTGTGGTCATATTTTAAGGGAAGTGAGTACCATAAAAGAGATGCTAACGGTTAGGAATTTCTGGCCAGTAATCGGTATTGCTCTTATGGCAATCATTGCAATTATAATGAAACTAAGAAAGAACAAAGCTATTTAAGCTTTGTTCTTAGTATATAATCAAAAAACGTTGAACCAATACCATAGTTTACTTTAAAATGGATATGATGTAGATGGTGATGATGTTTCAGACTTTGAAACAAAGCTGTCTTTTCAATCCATATTTTTTTTGGACTGTGAAATAAATAATGCACACCTTCTAACCATAGAAGATAGAAGACTGCCCAAATGTAGATCCAGAAAGCGGTCGGTTGATTCATCAAAAGGAAAATGATTGTTACAGTTAATGCTAACAGGGATGAAACGAAAATATATCCCGGATTTGAAACAATATCTTTGATTTTATATTTTGGATCCTCATAATTTTCTTTGAATATTTTATGATGATGTGTAATATGACTGTGTGTGGCTAAATGTAAATAATAACGATGGAGCATGTATTCCATAAATGCTGCGGTAATAAATCCAATAATTAAAAACATATAGACCTCCAGAAAGGATTGACATGTATAGTATAGAGAAAATAACTAAACAAGTGAGTATTGACAATTTATTAGTTCACTATGATGGTGACAAAGTGGAGAACTATTGCAAAAACTGTCCAAACTATAATAAAATTTGGTCTTGCCCTCCTCATAATTTTAACACATATGACTACTTAACACAGTATAATGATGTTAAATTATATGCCGTTAAAATCATTTTTGAAGATGACACACTAACCAAAGAACAAAGACTCGATATTTTTCAAAAGGAAAGAAGACGTTTTTCGGATGAGTTAATGTCTTTGGAAAATGATAATTCTGAAGCTTTGATTTCAGGAAATTGTTATCAATGTGAAGTCTGTCAAAGAACAGTTGATAAGCCTTGTATATTAGAAGATAAGAGACGATATTCTCCGGAATCTCTAGGTCTTATTGTCGGAGAAGTCACTTCTAAGTTATTGGGAATTGAACTTGACTGGACTAAAAATGGTTTGATGAGCAATCTAACGACCGTAGGGGCACTTTTGATTAAAAAATAGAAAATGTTTATGCAAAGGTTTTCCTTAGTATACAAATATAGTTCTCTATGTTATCATGCTAAAAAAGGAGATTGACATGAAAGAGAACATTAGATCGGAAGCAAAGAGATGTCTGAAGTGTAAAAAGCCTAAATGTGTAGAGGGATGCCCTGTATCTACTAGTATTCCTGAAATGATGACGATGCTTTTAGATGGAGAAATTAAAGAAGCGGGTGCTATGTTATTTGATAACAATCCATTATCAATTGTCTGTGGCTTGATTTGTCATCATGAAGCACAATGTAAAGGTCATTGTATATTAAATCATAAAGGTAATCCAATCAATATTGGAGCCGTGGAAAACTATATATCAGATTATAATTTAGATCAATTACAACTAGAAATAGGGAAAAACAAAGGTCGTGTGGGTATCATTGGTTCAGGTCCTGCAGGTATAACAATAGCATTTATATTGGCTCGAAAAGGCTACCAAGTAACATTATTTGAATCACATGATAAAATTGGTGGCGTTATGCGTTATGGTATCCCTGAGTTTAGATTACCCAAATCAATATTAGAACGGATCAAGAGTAAATTAGAAGTCTTAGGTGTGAAGATTAGGCCTAATGTTTTAATTGGACCTGTTTTGACTGTAGATGATTTATTTAGAGATGGTTACGACAGTATTTTCATTGGAACAGGTGTATGGAATCCAAAGAAGATGCGTATTAAAGGAGAATCTTTAGGTCATGTGCATTATGCAATTGATTACTTAAAGAATCCTAGTGTATATGATTTTTCTGGTAGAGTTACAGTTATTGGTGCTGGTAATGTTGCAATTGATGTGGCTAGAACCGCTATCAGAAGAGGTGCTAAGGAAGTTGTTATTCTTTATAGAAAAGGAAAAGAAGATATGCCAGCAAGTTCTCATGAGATTATGTATGCAGAATTAGATGGCGTTCACTTCGAAATGTACAAGCAACCTTTAGAAATTGACGACACAGGTATATGGTATGAAGAAATGAAACCGGTTGGAGATGAGTGGGTTGTCAATTCAAAAGCCAAACATTTCCATTCAGATGCTGTCATTATTGCAGTCAGTCAAGAGCCTAGAAGTAATATTGTTTCTAAGTCAAAAGGCATTGATGTTAATAAATATGGATTTGTTGTAACCGATAATAAAGGTAATACAACACTTGATGGTGTTTTTGCTTCTGGAGATGTTGTTACAGGTGCTAAGACAGTTGTTGAGGCTGTGAAATATTCCAAAGTTGTTGCTGAAACCATGGAATTATATATGAATAACAAGTTGAAAGAAATGCAATAAGAGCATTTCTTTTTTTTGTTAGCATTTATATTTTAGTATGCAGTAAAACTATTGAAATTACTTTATTATATATGTTATGTACTAGAGTGTCTAAGACTCTTTTCAATGATGTTAAATAGATATAAAATCGATTGACCGACGGGTCGGTCGGGTATATAATATGTGTACATAGTATAGAGGAGGCAACATGAGAAAATTATTATTAATGGCGTTAATAGGTGTATTACTATTGACCTTTTTTGGTTGTGAAGCAGAAGTTGTAACAGAAAAAATAGAAACCGCAACATCTGTAGAAGTTCAAAATCCTATAGAAGGTAGTTTAACAAATGAAACGACTATCGTTGGGAAGTTACAAGCTTCAAATTCAGCAGTGGCAGTTGCAACTGTTATGGGTGCAGAAGAGATTATTGCAGTGAATTATGAAATTGGAGATTATGTAGAAAAAGGTGACATTATTGTTGTTTTAGATGCAGAATCGTCTGAAGATCAAGCGGAAAATGCCAGATTATCTTATATGACCGCAAAGAGAAATTATGAAGCAGTTAAAGAAAGTTTAGCATCTGCTCAAACGAATCTTGATAGAACTCAGAAATTGTTTGATTCAGGTGTGGTATCTCAGCAACAATTAGATGGCGCTAAATTACAAGCCTCATCGGGTCAGCTTAAAACAGTTGAAAGTCAAATGTTACAAGCGAAATTTGCATATGAAAATGCACAGGAATCTGTAGACCAAACAGTTGTTGAAGCACCAATAAGTGGTATTATTTCTTCACTGAACTTTGAAGAAAGCAATATGGCAACGAGCCAGAATAGTTTGGTTGTTACAGACTTAGAGACGCTTAAAATTGATTTAGAAGTTACAGAAGATGTGATTAATAGATTAACACCAGAGTCGACGGCAGTCGTGTCATTTGAAACCGTTGATCTTGAAAAAACAGGTGACATTGTATTTGTAAATCCAGTAGCTGATCAAAGAACGGGTTTATACAAGATATCTTTATCAGTTGATAATAGTAAAATGAACTTAAAGTCAGGTATGTTTGCACGTGTTAAATTTTCATTCGATAACACAGAAGCTTTTTTAATTCCAATCGACGCAGTATTATCTGAAGATGCTAATGCATATGTTTATATCGTAGTGGATAATAAACCATCAAAACAAGTTGTAGAATTAGGTGAAGATGATGGCGAAATTGTTGAAATCTTATCTGGTATTACAGCAGCTGACCTTGTAATAGTAAAAGGTCAAAATTATATAAATGAAGAAACGGACATTCAAGTGGTGACAGGAGGTAATTAATGAAAATATCAAATGTTTCAATTAAACGACCTGTTACCATAACTATGTTGATGTTGATTGTTGTTATTATGGGATTTGTGTCTTTGGGTAATTTATCATTGGATTTATATCCTGAAATCGAAATTCCGATTGCGATTGTTTCAACAACTTATAGCGGTGTAGGTCCACAAGAAATAGAAGGTTTGATTACCAAACCCATTGAAAATGTTATGGGTACAGTAGGTGGTGTTAGTGGTATTTCTTCTACATCATCAGAAGGTTCTTCCATTGTTATATTAGAATTTGATTTTGGAATGGACATTGAATCTGCAGCACTTGAAATGAGAGAAAAACTCGATATGATAAGAGATTTTCTGCCTGATGATGCAGGAAGTCCAGTTGTATTTAAAATCAATCCTAACTCATTTCCGATTATGGATTACAGTATCACCAGTGAAAATGGTCTAATAGAGGCACAACGTCTTGTAGAAGATAAGATTCAATCTCGTATCGAGAGAATTGATGGTGTCGCTTCAGTGGGTATCACAGGTGGTTATGAGAATGAAGTTGAGATTTTATTAAACGCATCAAAACTGGAGGGCTATGGTTTATCCAATAGCCAGTTGGCTAGTTTATTAAGAGCTGAAAACCTTAATCTGCCAGGTGGACAAGTGGATAAAGGAACAAAAAGTTTAACGGTTAGAACTTTAGGTGAGTTCCAATCGGTTCAAGATATAGCCAATATGCCAATTACTCTAAATACGGGATCTGTTATTAAACTTTCAGAAGTTGCAGAAGTTAATTTGAAGGAAAAAGAACTTCAATCAATTAACCGAGTGAATGGTAAAAGCAGTATTGGTTTAAGTGTTACCAAACAAACTGGTTTTAATACCGTTCAAGTTTCTGAAGCAGTTAGTAAGGAAATGATTAAACTCGCTCAAGAAGAAGATAGTTTAAACATTATATCAGTATATGATGCTTCACAGTATATCAATAGTTCTATTGGTAACGTTGCAACCGCAGGCCTTGTCGGTGGTGTTCTGGCTGTTATCATCATTTACTTATTCTTAAGAAATGTTGGTTCTACACTGGTAATTGGTATTTCAATTCCGGTTTCGGTTATAGCAACATTCTTTATGATGTATGGTGCTGGTGTTACGTTGAACTTAATGACACTTGGTGGTTTGGCCCTCGGTATAGGGATGCTAGTGGATAATTCCATTGTTGTACTTGAAAATATATATCGTTTTAGAGACATGGGGTATTCTAGATTTGATGCCGCTAAAGAAGGGGCACAAGAAGTAGGTATGGCTGTAACGGCTTCTACTCTAACAACAATTGCAGTATTTTTACCAATCGTATTTGTTGAAGGCATTACCAGTACACTTTTTAAAGAACTGGCATTAACCGTTACGTTCTCATTGGTTTCTTCATTGGTAGTTGCTTTGACCGTTGTGCCAATGCTTGCATCTAAATTATTAAAGATTGATCATAAAAAAGATGAGAAGAAACGTTTCTCTTGGTTTGATAAGATTTTCCATAAAGTAGAAGCCGGTTATAACAAATTATTAAAAAGAGCTTTAAAACATAAATTTATTACGATTTTAATTGCCATCTTAATCTTTGTATCATCTATTGGTGTAGGTGCCGGTCTGGGAGCAGAATTTTTACCGACTATGGATGAAGGTCGTATCAGTATCAGTATTGAAACACCTCTTGGGACACGTGTAGAGAAAACCGATGAACTGATTAGTGAAATTGAAGCTCTAGTTTCAGTTCATGAAGATGTATCTGCAGTCTCTGTAAGTATCGGTTCTTCCGGGATGATGTTTGTCGCATCTAATAACAATGCGGGTAGCATTAGTCTGATCTTAAATGATATGGATGTTAGAGAAAAAGCGACTGCAGTTGTTGCAGATGAGATGAGAGATATGTTAAAGGATTTTGCAGGAGCTGATATAACCGTTTCAGTCGCAGGGCAACAAGGCATGGGTGGTGGCATGAGTTTAGCCCCTGTTGAAATTGCTGTTAAAGGTGATGATTATGAAATGCTTAAACAAATATCAGATGATATTGCTGATATTGTAGAATCTGTTGAAGGTACTAGAGAAGTAACATCAACACTTGGAAAAGCAGCAGAAGAGCTTCAAGTGACGATTAATAGAGATATTGCATCACAATATGGTTTGAGTACATATACTATTTCTCAAGCGATTAGAGATGCTATATCAGGTATCACAGCAACACAATACAAAGTGGATGGTACTGAAATTGATGTCACTGTAAAAATGGAATCTAACTTAAGTGATAGTATCAACAACTTTGAAAAATTAATGATTCAGACACCAATCGGTGCAACTATTCCACTTTCAAAAGTTGCTAACATTAACATTGAAGAAGGTCCTGTTGCAGTTGAAAGGAACAATCAGGTTAGAGTGGTTAGAGTCACTGCACAAATCGCAAATCGTGACCTTGCCAGTGTGAACTCAGATATTGAAGAACAACTGGAAAATCTATATTTCCCTTCAGGTTATAATTATGAAATCGGTGGAGATTATGAAGAATTAATCAGTTCGTTCAGTAGTTTATTCTTGGCATTAGTTCTTGCTGTTGTATTAGTTTATATGATTATGGCATCACAGTTTGAATCGCTGGTTTATCCGTTTATCATTATGTTTGCTGTACCTCTTGCAATCTCAGGTGGTATCTTTGCTTTAGCAATAACGGGAAAAGTTATCAGTATGCCAGGTATCATCGGTGTGATCATGCTAACGGGTATTGTTGTAAATAATGGTATTGTCCTTGTGGATTATATTAACACGCTTAGAAAGAAGAATATGAGTGTAGAAGAGGCGATATTGAAGGCAGGTCCTACTAGATTAAGACCAATCCTAATGACAACACTGACAACGGTTCTAGGTTTACTACCGATGGCTATAGGTATCGGTGAAGGTTCTGAAGCAACTGCACCTTTAGCACTTGTTGTTATTGGTGGATTACTTTTATCAACTTTATTAACACTTGTTTTAATACCGGTGATGTATGCATTACTAAACAAATTGTCTAGTAAAAAAAGAGATAAAGTCACTTTTTCTGATGAAGTGAGGTTGTAATGAATGATAAACATCTAAAAATTATTATGGCCGCAAAAGACATTTTTGAAGAAGAAGGTTATCATGAAGCAAAAATATCTGAAATAGCAAAACGTGCTGGTGTTGGAAAAGGTACTGTTTATGAGTATTTCGATAGCAAACAAAGTTTATTTGAAGAAATGGTAGTATTTTTGATTGATATGGGTTTTGAAACGATGGAAGCTAAAATAAAAGAACAGAACAATGCGATAGACAAATTAAAAGTCATTGTCGAAATAGAAAAAGAGATCAGTTTGAATCATGGCAAACTTTTTGGACTGATCCTGGCACGACTCTCTAGTGCAAGTGATATGTTGAAAAACAAATTTTATGAGACTAGAGAAAGAGAATTAAGAAACATTGAAGATATTGTTTCAGATGGGATTCAGGCTGGTACTTTTAAAGAAGTTAACACACACTATTTTGCTCTAATCTTTAAAGGTGCGATCAGTCAAGCTCACATGAGTGTGAATTGTAATGTTGCAAAAGGATCTGAAATCAGTGAAGCATTACACATATCTGATGATTTATTTGAAGTTTTATTAGATTCTATCAAGTCCTAGGTTTTCCTAGGGCTTTATTTTTGATACAATAGGTAAGAAAGCGAGGGTCTTATGAATAAAACAGCAGAGAAAATACAATTAGGAAGATTAAAAAAGAATATGACGACTAAAGCACTAGGTAAGAAGTGCGGTCTTACAGCCAATTATATAGAGCAAGTAGAGTCTGGTAAAAAGATTATCAGTGAATCAATTGCAGAAAAAATATTCAAAGTATTAGAAATAAAACCAGAAGCTTTAACACAAGAAGCCATGGCGAGACAGCAAGAATACGTTAAGAAACGTCCCGTAGCAAAACCAGTAGAAAAAGTGAGACATCATGAAGTAGATTTAGCACCATCATGGTCTGGTGCATTGGATAATATTTTAAGAAAGTACCCTGTTTATAATGCCCATACGAAAAAAGAAGTCGGACAACGCACCATTCCAACTTTGGATAAAAAAGTAGAAGGGTATCATTGTGATAAGATTTCTTTTATTGAAGTTTTTGATAATACGATGTCAGGTTACAATATATTAGAAGATGATGTTCTGATGATGTTTTTAACTCAGGATATTACCAATGATAAAATCTATTATTTTGAATTTGAAAATACACCTTATGTTAGAAAACTTAGAAAAGAACAAAATAAAAAGATCAGCATGTACTCAGACAATCAAACTGAAACTGTAGATATGCAAAAAATTAAGTTAATTGGTAAGATTGTAAAACTTGAGAGATTGTTATAATGAAAAAGATTATTCTTCTTATCCTTATAGTAATGATTGCAATTGTTAGTATTTACAGTGGTACAGTGTTTTATAAGGGATATAAAATGTATCAAGAGACAATGGATGATGTTGACATAGAAGAAGTTGTTGAAGCTGTTAGAGCAAGAGAGAGTTATGTCACTATAGATTTGTTGCCAAATCATTTACTTAATGCAGTAATCGCTGTTGAGGATCACCGCTTTATGAGACATAATGGATTTGATATTATGTCATTTGGAAGAGCGGTCATAAGAAATATACAAGAAAACGAGTTTGCAGCCGGTGGTAGTACCATTACACAACAACTGTCCAAAAATCTATTCTTTAGTTTTGAAAAGAAGATGGAAAGAAAAGTGGCTGAACTTATAGTTGCCAAACAATTAGAGTCTTTGTATGAAAAAGATGAAATTTTAGAACTTTACATCAATGTTATTTATTATGGTGATGGTTTCGAAAACATATATGACGCTTCGATGGGATACTTCAATAAACATCCAAAAGATTTAACGGATGCAGAAGCAACATTATTGGCAGGACTTCCACAAGCGCCAAGTTTATATGCTCTGATAGAACATTTCGATAGAGGTGTTGAGAGAAGTATACAAGTTATTGATGCGATGATCGAACATGGTTATATCACAGAAAGTAATGGAGAAACATTAAAATTAGAACTCAAAAACGTAAAACTCCAAGTCAATTGACTCGGAGTTTTTTACTGGAGCTAACGATGAGATTTGAACTCACGACCTACGCCTTACCATGGCGTTGCTCTACCTGCTGAGCTACGTCAGCGAACCTGCGTATATATTATAAATCAAAACTGGTAAAAAGTGAAGTGAAAACTATATCTTGTAGCTGTTTTTTGTAGGAAATAATATTTTTCTATATCTAGTATGTCGAAAATATTACAGTTATCAGATTTTAAAGGGTTTTTCTTTTCAACTCACTAGGATTTGAGATATAATTGTGGTATGTAGTATAACTGTCTAAAAGTTAAATAAGAGTAAACAACAAACTGGTATTGACCGATAACTATTTAGAAGGTTACAACTAATACACGAGGTATTTTGATGAAGTCAGCAAGAGTTAGCGAAACACTAATTGGAAATATGATTGCTGAACCTGTTTTTTCTGAACAGGGGAACCTATTGCTTAAAGAAGGCGTGGTAATTAATGAACATGTGCTAGATAAATTATTGGTACATGAGATTGACTATGTCTATATTTTTGATGCATTAATGCAAGATATAAACCCTAAAGGATTGATTGAAGATGAAAAACTTCAAGAATCGGTTAGGGTTGTTAAGCATGTCTTTGATGATGTACTTCATAATGAAAGAATGGGTGTTAAGGCAAGCGTAACTGAAAATGATATAGACCTTGTTAAACATGTTGTTGAAGAATTATTAAAGGAACTTGAAAACGCTGAAGATATTTTATATACAGTTGTTGATTTAATAGGGACTGATGCGTATACATATAAACACTCTGTCAATGTAACTGTTTTATCTATTATTACAGCAAAAGCTTTAGGGTACGAACGTCCAGACATCAAAAACATTGCTCTTGGAGCTTTACTTCATGATATTGGAAAAGTTCGAGTTGAATCAGAACTTATCTTAAAACCAGGAAAGTTGACATTTGAGGAACGAAAACGTGTTGAGAAACATCCAGAGTATGGTTATGAGTTATTAGAAGCTATTGAAGGATTGCCTTTTACAACTAAACAGATTATCCTTTTGCATCATGAAAAATTGGATGGATCTGGTTATCCATGGGGACTTAGAGGGATAGAAATACCTGAATATGTTCGTATAGTAACTGTTTGTGATATGTATGATGCCATGACAACTGACCGTGTTTATAGAAACAAGATGCCTATTTATAGAGCTCTAGATATATTAATGGCAGAAGCAATTTATAGAATTGATCCAACCGTGTATTCTATTTTACTCAATAACATTGCTGTCTATCCGATTGGTACAGGTATTGTATTATCTGATGGAAGAATTGGTGTTGTTAAAACGTATCGTCATAAAAATCCAGCAAGACCTATTGTTAAGGTATTGAATAATACCAGTGGAAATGGTAATATAAAACTCGAAGATGTTGACTTAGAAAATAGTCAGGTCTTATTCATAGAAGATGTTTGGGATGTAGAAACCAAACGTGAAGAAAAAGCAGCAAGAAAAGAAAGAAATAAAGTCATAATTAATTAATTATGACTTTATAATATTTTTTTAGTTATGATTGTAACCGGTTACAACTAGTGAATGCAGGTGTTTGTATGAAGATGGATGATATTGCAAAATTAGCTGGAGTTTCTAAAGCCAGTGTTTCTAGAGTATTAAATAATAAACCGAATGTCAGTGATGTTTTAAGAGAAAAAGTAGAAACTGTATTAAAGGACTATGATTATCAACCTAATTTAATGGCTCAAGCTCTTAACACCAATCAAACAAAATTAATCGGTGTTTTACTGCCAGCTATTGGATTGGATATCTTTTCTGATATTGTCCATGGCATCAGTGATGTTCTAAGAGAACAAGGGTACGAATTGATATTAGCAGACTCAAAAGGAAACATTGATCAAGCTAGAAAATATTTAGAGATATTTAGAAGTAAACAAGTTGATGGTATTATTTACTTCCCAACGGTTCTAAATCCTGAACATATAAACTACATCAATCAAATAAAAATTCCAACTATTATATTAGGACAATGTCATAATGGCGTAGAAAAACCATCAGTGGCATTTTCGGATATTGAAGCGTCTAAAAAAATTGTTAATTATTTTCATGGATTAGGCTGTAAAAAAATCGTTCATATTGCGATGCCAAAGAATCATGCTATTGGTGAACTGAGAGAGTATGGTTATAGAGAAGCCATGATGGAACTTAATTTAGATCCTAGAATCATTTATGTAAATGATTTATCTTATGACTCTGGTTATGAGACGTGTCAAAAACTAATTGAAGCAGATGCATTATTTGTTGCGATGGATAGATTAGCTATCGGTGCTTTGAGGTATTTAATAGAAAACAACAAAAAAGATGTTTTAGTAGCTGGTATTGATAATATGGAGGTTTCAAGTATGATATCACCAAGTTTGACCAGTATTGATTTTGATTATTACCAAGGAGGCCAGATTTCTGGTCAAATGGTTTTAGAGCTTATAAAAGGACATGATGTGGTATCCAAACAGTTATCATATCAATTAATTGAAAGAGAAAGTACAAGGAGGCAACATGTATAATAAGGTAATGGAATCAAAAGAATTTATTGAGAAACATTTAAAAGCAGTTCCTAGAGTTGGTATTATTTTAGGTTCAGGATTAGGTGATTTGGTTAATGTAATTGAAGATAAGATTTACATTGACTATAAAGACATTCCTAATTTCCCACAATCGACTGTAAAAGGTCATGCTGGTAGACTTGTAAGTGGTACAATTAATGGTGTTCCTGTATTATGTATGGAAGGTAGATTCCACTTCTATGAAGGGTATACAATGAAAGAAGTAACTTATCCAGTATTCGTATTTAAGATGTTAGGTATTGAAAAAATCTTAGTAACAAATGCTTGTGGTGGTATCAATAGAGACTTTGAACCAGGCACTTTAATGATTATTAATGACTTTATTAACTTAATGGGTACTAATCCATTAATGGGTTCTAATGATGAAAGATTTGGACCAAGATTCCCTGATATGTCTGAACCATATTCAAAAGAGTTAATGGCTCAAGCAAAAGAAGTTGCTGATGAATTAAATGTTGCTTATAAAGAAGGTGTTTATGCAGGATTTACTGGACCTTACTATGAAACTGCTGCGGAAATCAGAATGATTGGTGGATTTGGTGCAGATGCAGTTGGTATGTCTACAGTACCTGAAACAATTATTGCTAATTACTTAGGATTAGAAGTACTTGGTATTTCGTGTATTACTAATATGGCAACTGGTATTCAAGAGATGAAACACTCTCATGATAGAGTTGTAGAAACTGCTAAAAAAGCATCTGTTAACATGTGTAAATGGGTTGAAGCATTAGTTGGAAAAATGTAATATCAAAGCTAGATCAAAATTGATCTAGCTTTTTTTTGATTATCAATCATATCAATAGAAACTTGATAATAATTTATTTTTCATATATTATGTCCTTATCAAAGAAAGATAGAATAAAGTAAATAAATTTGATTAAATATGGAGCTTATATATGGAAAAAAAAATAGCACTTAAAGTAAATGTATTAAAAGCAGCAGTAAAACTATTTGAAAACAATGGATACATTAATACAACAACTCGAATGATAGCTGAAGAAGCAGGTGTAGGACGAGGTCATTTATCATATTATTTTCCTAAGAAAGAAGATATTGTTAGAGAACTTACAAGCATGTTTATGAAAAAAGTAGAGACCTTCATCTACGGCAAAGTAGAAACCGAATGTAATGATCCATATGCTTATTTTGGACTGTTACTCAAGTGTTTTGAATACTTTGCTGATACAGGCGACTATTTTAAAATGATGATAATTGATGGAAAGAAAATGCAGTCTGTTTACGATTATTGTTGTGATAATTATATTCATATCATAGAAAAGAAATTAGAAGATCAATCTATTGTTTATGATGAAACTGTACTGGTTAGAGGTGTTGAAGTTGCGGTCTTGATATTTGATCATTTGATTATCAAAAAAATAAATAACGAGTTAGAAGGTACTGAAGAGGTATTTGCATCTGCATTAAAACATTTTCTTGTGGAATTTAATAAGGATGAGGCGTACACCAATCAGACAGTAAAAAGTATTTCATCTAGTTTCAATAAACTTGATTTAGTAGCATTTAACAAATATATAAATGAATATAACTATGAAGAAATATACTTGTCAGAATAATTGATGCTGATAACCAACTTATATTAAACCATTATCACTTGTATTAGTGATAATGGTTTTTTTATAATAAAGTCTATGATTTATCGTCTGAACCTCCGTATTATCAACCGTTTGTTAAGTTGTTTAGATTGTTTGATTAAAGAAAACCTGGTATAGATAAAATGACGTTTTTCACAAGAATTATCTTTTTAAGAATTTAAGATAACATCCTCATGATTATATGCAGTTATATAATTCAATCAGATTGGTATTAAATTACAAGTAGGATTTTACTTGACAAGGAGTTGTCTGAATAGTACAATAACTATAAATTGGGCGCGCCTAAATCAAAAGGTTTATTTTTTTAACATCATCTTGGGCGCGCCCAAAACGAAGAACGTTAACACTATTATTAGAAATTGTTTATCGTACATAGTAGTTAATTGAACATATTATAGGGGGAAACAAAATGTTTAAAAATGTAATTGTAAGAAGACCTGCACAGTCATTATCAAATGGCATCACATCTAATCCTCAGTTTGGAAAACCTGTTTATGAGAATGCTTTGTTACAACATGACAACTACATCAAAGCTTTAAAGTCATGTGGTGTTAATGTACATGTATTAGAAGCGGATGAACGATATCCGGATTCGTGTTTTGTTGAAGATGTAGCGGTTTGTACAGAGAAGTTTGTTATGGTAACAAGTCCCGGTGCTGAAACTAGAAAAGGCGAGGAAAAAGAAATCGTAGAAACACTTACAAATTTTTATGATGAGATTAAGTTCATACAAGCACCTGGAACGCTTGAAGGTGGAGACGTTATGATGGTTGGAGATCACTATTACATTGGACTTTCCGATAGAACCAATAAAGAGGGTGCAGAGCAATTAATTTCTGCTTTAGAATCTTATGGTATGAATGGTTCAGTAATTGATATGAAAGAAATGTTACATTTGAAAACGGGTTTGGCGTATCTAGAGGATAATATTCTTTTGGTAGCAGGTGAATTTATCAGTCATAAAACTTTTGATCAATATACAAGAATAGTAATTGATGAAGATGAAAGTTATGCAGCAAATTGTATCAGAGTGAATGATTTTGTATTGGTTCCTGAAAGATTCTCTAAAACTAAGGAAAAGATTGAAGCTGCAGGACTTAAAGTTATAACGGTTGATACATCAGAGTATATGAAAGTAGATGGGGGTCTAAGCTGCTTATCATTAAGATTTTAATCATCGTTAGATCAAGCTAATCGTTATTAAGGAGTGAAATTATGAATAGAGAAAGTATTAATAGTTTTATAGAAGATCGAAAAGAAGATTTTATAAAAGCTAATGATATGATTTGGGAATTTGCTGAATTGGGCTTAGAAGAACATCAATCCTCAGAATACCTAAGTAATCTTTTGCATGAAGAGGAGTTTGAAGTCAAGAAAAACCTAGCGGGTATGCCAACTGCATTTTCTGCTAGTTATGGTAGTGGAAAACCCATTATAGCCATTTTAGGGGAATTTGATGCATTACCTGGATTGAGTCAGAAAGCGTCAGCTTTTGAGAAAGAAGAAATGGTAAAAGATGGTAACGGTCATGGTTGTGGACATAATACTCTAGGAGCTGGCTCTCTTGCAGCTAGTGTTGCAGTTAAAGAGTATTTAAAAAAGAATCAGAAAAGTGGCACAGTTAGATACTATGGATGTCCAGCAGAAGAAAATGGTTCAGGAAAAACATATATGGTACGAGATGGTATTTTTGATGATGTGGATATTGCTTTGAGTTGGCATCCAATGGATACTAATAATGTTATGGGGATCAGAACTCAAGCTTGTATGAGTGCCTATTTTAGATTTAAAGGAGTCTCAGCACATGCAGCGGTTTCACCACATCTTGGTAGAAGTGCTCTTGATGCTATGGAACTGATGAATGTAGGTGCAAACTATTTACGTGAACATATCTCAAAAGATGCACTTTTACATTATGCCATTACAGACGGTGGTGGAAAAGCACCTAATGTCGTTCAGGATAAAAGCGAGGTTTACTATTTTGTTCGCGCTCCCAAAACCAAAAGCATGTTTGAAGTATATGATCGTCTACGTGATGTTGCAAAAGGTGCAGCACTCATGACGGGAACAGAAGTTGAAATTGAATTTGTAGAAGGATTAAGTGATTATATTCCAAATAAAATATTAGGTGAATTGATGAGTAATAATTTCTCCGAAGTAGGTTCACCCAAGTTTGATAGTGAAGATCACAAATTGGCAGATAAATTCAGGAGCACTTTCAGTGAACAAGAGATTATGAGTACATTAGGACAAATAAGTATGTTTGCAGGAGAAGAAGTTGCAAAATCTCTTGAAAACAAGTCAGTCAGTGATTATATTTCACCTTATATACATCTCGATATGCACATGCCAGGTTCAACAGATGTAGGAGATGTGAGTTATGTTGTTCCAACTGCACAATTGACAACTGCATGCTGTGCTTTAGCAACAACAGGACACACATGGCAGTTTACAGCCCAAATGTGTTCACCACTTGCTCATAAAGGTATGTTGACTGCAGCAAAAGTTATGGCGTTAACCGCTGTGGATATCATTAATACACCAGACATTACAGAGAAAGCTAAGACAGAATTGTTTAATCAAACTAGAGGCATATATAATTGTCCTCTACCTAAGGATAGTAAACCTATCAAATAAAGGAGAAAAGTATGGATTATATGAGTATTGCGAACAGCTCCCTTATGTACATCTTGATTATCATCGGTATCGGTTTTGTATTATTACAATCTGCGATGCATCTGAAAATGGCATTGGGAAGAGCTAAAGAAATTAAAATGGATAAACATCAAATTAAAAGCACGATGAAATCAGCAGCAGCATTTTCAGTTGTGCCAACATTACCAATTGTTGTTGCTTTGATTACTCTTATCCCTGTATTTGGAACACCATGGCCATGGTTCAGACTGTCTGTAGTTGGATCGGCTTCTTATGAATTGATGGCAGCAGATTTAGCTGCAAAAGGTAGTGGTACATCTCTCGCTGAAGGTTTAAATGCAGTAGCATTTGGTAATGCGATTATTGTTATGACTTTAGCAGTAACATGGACATTCATGTTGAACTTCATGATTAAAGGTGTCCTTAAAAAAGTAAAGAAGATGAAAAGCAAAAGCAATTTTGGCTGGTCTGCTATACTAATCAGTTGTCTGTTTATGTCGTTATTGGTCGTGTTTATCGGTCCGATGGTCGGCGGTGGAATGGTGACGTTAATGACATTGTTGGTCAGTGTTCTTTTGACTTTTCTACAGTCGTTACTTATCAAATATAAGAATATGGAATGGCTAAAAGGTTTTCAAATGTCATTCAGTATGATAGGCGCAATGGCTTTTGCAGTTGTATTCACAGGTATGTTGTAAGGAGGATTATATGAATGAGATAAAAAGATCATTTGATGACTATTTAAATGCAACACATCGATTGGGTAGAACATTTAGTGTTATAGCGATTGTTGTCATGATGGCTATACCACTAACCATTTGTACAGTATTTGATATCATGCCATCATTCATGATGGTATTAAGTAGTTCAATTGGTTTAATGGCATTTCTTGCACCGGCTACATTGGTTGAGTTATTCTCATATACACCGATGATGGGTGCAGGAGGATCATACGTGGCATTTGTAACTGGAAATGTAACCAATCTGAAACTGCCTTGTAGTTTAATGTGTACAAGTGCTGCAGGTGTTGAACCCGATTCAGAGGCAGGTGAAATTATTTCGACGATTGCAATTTGTATTTCTTCTTTTGTGACGACAGGGATAATTATTGTAGCAATAATACTGATACAACCTTTAGAACCTGTACTTAATAATCCGGTATTAGTTCCTGCTTTTGCAAATATAATACCAGCATTATTCGGTTCATTAGGTTTCTCTATGATTGTTGGTAGTAATGTTAAAGGATTATGGAAAGCAGCTTTATTACCTTTACTAGCAGTTATTATCATGACACTTACAGTTGGTTTCCCAAGTGGATTTGAAGGTGTATTCATTTTAGGTTTATTCCCAGTAATCGCAGCAATAGCAAAAAAATTCTATTCAAAAGGTATGATTACTGTTACCGGTTTAGAAGAATATGAAACAACAGAAGAACAAGCCCTTTAAGTAAGTAGTATACAAAAAAGTCGCTGGAAGTTATTCCGGTGACTTTTTTGGTTATAAGTATTTCATAACAATCTATTATATCCAAAAGTAATGTATAATATAGAATGTTCTTCAGGAATGATGTTATTTCTGATTTAAAATCAGTTTGTATTTGAACTGATTTTAAGAAATAATAAATATTATAAAACTTTTTGAGACTTTTTGACGTCTAAATCAGTCTAATTAGTGAAGTTCGAATTTGAATGTAAGATGAGAGGTAATTATGATCATAAAAAGTAAGAAGAAAGTGAAAAATCAGTTGAGAGAAGAAGCATTTCTATCCTTGATTCAAAAGAATCAGGACCGAATGTATAAAATCGCATACAGTTATGTTAAAAATAAAGAAGATGCTTTAGATATTGTTCAGGAGGCCGTTTATAAAAGTTACATATCCTACGATAAAGTGAAACAAGTGGAATATGAAGAAACATGGCTTATCAGAATTTTAATTAATGCGGCGATTGACTTTATTAAGAAAAACAGGAAAATTGTCACGTTGGATGTGGAAAACATGGAGGAGTTAAGCAGCAATGATAGTGAGCTTGTTGATCAGAAAGTAGCTGTTCAGGAAGCATTAGACAAACTCAATGAACATGAACGTGCAATTGTGATTTTGAGATACTTTGAAGATATGAAACTGATGGATGTAGCAAAACTTCTTGGAAAACCAATTAGTACAATCAAATCAACACTCTATAGAGCTTTAAAAAAGATGGAGATAGAATTGTCGGAGGTAGATTAATGAAAACAAATAAAATGTCAGAATATAAAAATGAGTATTTAGAAATTGAAACACCTCCAGAAATATCAAATGCTATCATGACAGGTATAGAAAGAGGGAAGAAAGAAATGACAAAAAATAATAATTCAAGAAGTAAGTTTTTAAAAGTATGTGCAAGTATGGTATTGGCTACATCAATTTTGACAGGAGCAATCAATGTGTCACCGACATTTGCGGAGACTTTAAAAAATATTCCTATAATAGGTGAAATAGTTAAAGTCCTTCAATTTACTGATGGTGAAGCAGAAGGTGGTATCATTACTGACGGTACGGATATCAGCGGGATTGATATTGTTGAAGAGGAAACTTTTGAAGAAATAGTAATTGAATTTTCAAATGACGGTGACAATCAAAACAATGTAGGTGCTTACAAAGTGGTTCAAGCTGAGTATCCAAGTACTATAACTTTTGAAATCGGTGGTGCTAGAAGATTCACTGCAATGGAAGATTTTAAAAAGTTGAATGAAAGTCAATATGTTAAAGATATTTACCCATTGATCACATTGGATGATTCTATGATGAGGTTTGTAGTTGTCTTTAATACACCTGTTAATTGTGAAATTACAGAAATGGAATCACCTGCAAGTCTTGTTATGCATATAAGTGAAAAAGAGTTATCTGAACAGCAAGAGATGTACTTCGTTAGAACTGAATCCATTCCAAGAGGCGAAACCTTTGGAATATTAGAAGAGGAATTTAAAAGAGAATACGATACTAGAGTACTCAAGGATGAAAATGAATGGTTTATCATTGAACTGAATTCTTTTGATAGCAAAGAAGCAGCTGAAGCCTTTGTAATGGAATTTTCTGTGTCGAGTGATAAGAAGTTGATTGTCGAAAAACGATTAGAAAATGAAATCCCAAAACATTATCCAAGTGAGTCAAATTAGATATTATTAAACTAATGATAACGACTTTCTGGATAAAGATAGTTATCTAGGATATTTGGAGTTATGTACAACAAACCAAATCACAATGAGATATTGAAACCACTTTACATATGTAGAGTGGTTTTATGTTACAATAGATTTGGATTTTATTTGAGATAGATTGGAGTTAGAATATGGAAGTCATATATTTTGCTGGTGGATGTCTTTGGGGTGTACAGGCGTTTATTAAAACTTTGCCAGGCATTAAGTCTACAGAAGCAGGACGAGCTAATGGAACAACGAATACACTTGATGGTGACTATGATGGATATGCTGAATGTGTTAAAACCACATTTGATCCACAAATCGTGACTATTGATGAGTTAATGGATTATTTCTTTGAGATAATAGATCCATATACTTTGGATAAACAAGGAAACGATATTGGTAAGAAATACAGAACGGGAATATATAGCGAAAATGTAAAACATCTAGATAAAACAAAGGCTTACTTAAGTAAGAGACGAGATAATAACAGGATAGTTGTTGAAGTATTGCCTCTTACAAACTTTGTTAGAAGTGCAGAAGAACATCAAGATAGATTAACAAGATGTCCAGATGACTATTGCCATATTCCAAAAGAATTATTAAATAAATATACCTAAGATAACTATCTAGACAGATAAGGGATTTCGTTTTATGGGATTCCTTTTTTAGTATCAGAAACAAGGGATGGTTTCTATCGAATCTTAGTTAGGTAATTAGGTATCACTTCGGACACTTTAACAGCTATAGTTGGTTGTATGGTATTCAGATCATAGTAGAAATCCTAAAAAAAAGTAAATCCTTTTGGATTTACTCTCTCAATATTATTTGTCCTATTAATCCTTCAACGTGCTCGAATGTTTCTTCTTGTCCTTCGTATAAGAAGTAGACACCATCATACCACTGGCTAAGTTCTGGCTGTAAAAAAGAGCTGGTTAAAGTCATATAAGTGACTAAGCCACCTGTCGAACCTTGAAAGTATCCATTGATCCATGAAGCATCATCATAATATCCTTTTTCATTTTGTTGATTAATCTCTCCCAAATTGATCTTTAATAACTTCATATCATCCATTTGCCATTCAGTAACATCAATCTTTAAACCTTCAAACATATACTCCGATAAGGTTTCTCCTATTGTTTTTGCATCTTCAAACATATTTCCAGTTGGTTCAATATATAGATGTGTTTTTAGTTCGTAGGTGTATACATCCAATACTTTTAGTTTGAGGATATTTTGTGAATCGACTAACGGTTCAAAAAAAGTACTTTGTTGTTCAAGATATTTAGATGTTGTTTGCAGTTGGGATTCCAATCTGCCTAAATAGTTTTCTTGCCATGCGTATTTAATTTCGATATCGTTTTCTAAAGACTCTAACTGTGTTTTCTGGCTTTCAATGATATCATTTTGGTTCAGCATTGTATTTTCAAGGGTTCTAATCTTCTCCTCAAATTGGACTTGCTCATCCTTTAATGCTTTTTCAGATGCTTCTTGGATTTCTAAGTTGTGATTACGAAGATAAATAATCCAGCTACTCAAGAGAACAATGATTATTAATCCCATGAACAACACAATCCGTGTCCATAAATTTCGTGTCATTTAAACCTCCAATAAATACCGATCTAGTTCAACCAAAACACAGCTGAAACCAACTTCCAGATCTGAACTTTCTACGTCAATAAGATTAATGGATTTACTTCATCAAATTAACAAAGAATTTACTTACTATTATCTATATATAACCATAAACAAGCTTTTTTATCATATTAGAGGTATAAGTTTTCTAAAATGATAAGATTTAATTCGAACCACTATCATATGTACAAGAGAAAATAAAAGACCACCAATTATAAGGAGGATTCAGCTTTTCTTCATAAGTATAGGCAATCTTGGGAAACATACACATGTAGAGATGTCACAATGTTTCGACTAAAGCATTAAGCTCAGACTTTAAAGTGAAGTAAGTATAGCTATAAAACTCAAATATTAAAAATACAGCTCTTTTGAGCTGTAATCTTTATTTTTATGAGTATTAAAACTAGATATTAAATTTGAAATGATGAACTAGTTTTTCTAGAGTTTCATCTTTAGTATCCAAATGAGTATTTTCGCGTAATATTGTATAACAGCCGCAATCAATGAATTGATCATATCGACTATCATGTGATTTGGATAAGATATTTTTAAAGTTAGTCATTGTTTTTTGTGGTGTTGGTCCATTTAAGATCTGTTCTTTTAAGAAAAGCTTTTCAGGATCCTCTCGATCAAAAAAGTTCTCTACTGATATTTGTTTTGATGTGAGCATCACAGCAATTTGATGATAATCTGCAATTTCTTTTAATATTTCAATAGGAATATTGGTATCAACAATAACTTTTCTATCTTGTGACAGTCTGATTAATTCTGCGACTTCAAAACCTGATATCTCATAATCGTTACCTCTTAACCAATTGCTATATTCTTCTGGTGTTCTATTTAAGAACTCTTGCCAATCTATTTTGCTGTTAAAGTAGTTTAAATTGGGCTGATTTCTTTCATCAACTAAACTAAAAATAGTTTCTGAGTTATAATTCTCTTCACAATGAGTCATATTGAATTTTTCAGAAAGCATTTTGCACATGGTTGATTTACCAGCATAAGCTGTGCCTGTAATAAAGTATACGTTTTTTAAGTAATGTTTAACAATGTTATTTTGTATATTCATATGTTATCTCCTTGATTATTGGAATAAATATTGTTGATTGAATAGTTGATGACAGATATAACTTTATCATAGTCTATAATGATTTTATAGTTTCATATTATCTTAAGTATATTATCTCAATAAAAAATTATGAAGGGATAGAACAATATAATCTAAAGATTACTGTATGACAAATTCGTTATGAGAGAAGTGCTTATACAAGATTATTAATTTGGAATGGCTAATTCAGTTATGGGTTTTGGAACACTTTTAGGAGCCCTTTTAACCGTACAGTTATAGGAATACTTTGTGGTGCTGCAGTGCCATTAGGACAAGTTTTATTCGGATTAATGGTAGATAGGTATGCTCGTGTTTTACCATACTGGCAGTCATTGCAGTGGGAGCACTCTTAATGATAGATAACGAAGAAATTAAAGAAATAAAAGTAGAAACTTCCCAAGTGAATTAAGTGTTAATAAACATATGCTGGGTATATAATTGACACTCCTGTAACTGGAGGTTGTATACTGTTTTTAGGAGGCATTATGTATAGTATAAAAACAAAAAGCGGAGAACATTGTGAAACAACAGCAACAGGCACACTACTATCTAATTTAGGTATAGAGTTATCAGAACCTATGTTATTTGGTCTTGGAGAAGGATTAGGATTTGGTGTGATCAACTTTGGCAAAATGCCGTTTCCATTTTTAGGAGGTCGTACAAAAACAGGTTTAATTACCGAAAAACTCTGTGAGAACTTGAATTTGGAACTCACTCAACTACGAACGACTTCTGTCAAGAAAGCTTGGTTAAACATTAAAGAGGATTTAGATAACGGTTTGCCTGTTGGTTTACAATTAGATAGTTATTATTTAGATTACTTCACTACAAAAGTACATTTTGCAGGGCATTATGTTGCAATCATAGGATATGATGATGCCCATGCATTTCTAGTTGATACTTTGCAACAAGGTGGGGTCGTATCAACATCACTTGAGAGTTTAGCGGAAGCTAGAAGTGTCAAAGGACCTATGTCTGATAAAAATATGTCTTACACAATTAAAGTAAAAGGCGATTATGACTTAAAAGATGTTTTGATAAAAGCAATGAAGAATAATGCTGTAGATTTTTTGAATCCACCGATTAAAAATTTTGGATATAAAGGTATAATAAAAGCTTCAAAAGAACTTTCAAAATGGTTTCATGAGTCATATGATCCTGAGAATGATTTTAAAACCATGGCTATGTTAATGGAAAAGGCAGGGACCGGTGGTTCTATTTTTAGAAATATCTATGGAGATTTCTTATATGAAGCATATGGTATTTTGAAGCTGGAACCTATTTTAAAAGCACATAAGCAGTTTTTAGAGTCAGCTAATTTATGGACTGAAGTTATAAACTTATTTGAACAGACTGGTGAAACAGAGGATGAAAAGTATTTAGAAGAAGCTTCCAAACTCTTAGTAGAAATCAGTAAGATAGAATATGATGCAATGAGTTTATTGGAACAAATATAAAAAAATCTCCTCGTATGAAGAGATTTTCTTACATTGACATATATTCATGTAGCTCTATTTGAGCACCAGCATGCCATTTGAGGTGTGGATGATCTGCTATCAAAGTCTTAGCTTCTTCTAAATCATCTGCTTGAATAAACGAATAGCCTAATATATTTTTAGTACAAGGTTCTTCTTTATCGGCATATATATTGGTGCCGCCAAATAAAATGCCACCAAAATCCACAAGTTTTTCACCTAAACCATCTCGCCATGTATGCCATGCTACCATACTAGCTTGTTGCTCTTCTTTAGTAAAACTTGCCATTGCAACTTTTGCCTCTTCATTATAATGATATATGAGTATAAATCTTTTCATATATACCTCCTTCTTTATAACTATCTGATACCCTGGAAGTACGCTAATAATCTTATAAGGATGACTTTATAAAAACTTAACTGTTTTAGTGATATATAGTTGGATTCACTAATGCCTTATCTATGCGAAAGCTTTCTAATTAGAAGGCTTCTTATGTTGAAATAGTTTAATATAAAGTAAGTATTGCATTTAATTATAGTTGTTGTATGATTAATATGTTGGCAATAATTCTGTTAACATATTGGTATTTCCTTTAGCCCTCAGAATCAGCATTTTAAAACGATTCGTTTTGAAATAAGCATATTCACTTTGCTTACATGAGGAAAAATATAGCTGATTTAGACTTTGAATAAGTCGAAGGAGAACAAATGAATTTAAAAGAACTATGGCAGGGTGATGAAAATCAATCTATAAAAGGTTGGGATTTTTCTCACATTAAAGACAGATGGTATGAAGAAGTACTACCTTTTGACTACAAAAAAATTGTAATGAAGTATTTAAAAAAGGATATGACACTTTTAGATATGGGGACTGGTGGTGGTGAGTTTTTACTGAGTTTAAATCACCCGCATCAAAATACTTATGCTACCGAAGGTTATAAGCCAAATTATGATTACTGTCTAGAGCAACTTCAACCACTTGGTATCACAGTAAAATATATTGATAAAAGCGGTGTGATACCTTTTGATGATGCTACGTTTGATATTATTATTAACAAACACAGCAATTATAATATCAAAGAAGTAAAACGTGTTTTAAAAAAGGGTGGTCTCTTTATAACACAACAAATTGGTTGTTACAATAACAGAGAATTATCCCAAGTATTCATTGAAGGATTTGAATTACCAGACAAACATAAACACCTCAATATTCAATCATCAAGGTTTATAGAAGAAGAATTCAAAATCCTTGAGTGTGATGAGTATTTTCCTGAAATTAGATTTTATGACATAGGTGCACTTGTTTTCTTTTGCAAAATAATTGTATGGGAATTTCCAGGTTTTTCTGTGAATAAGTACTATAACAAGCTTAGAAAACTTCACTCAATATGCCAACGAAATGGTTATATTACAAGTAAAGAACATAGATTTTTATTGGTATGTAAAAGTAAATAACGGTTATACCGTTAATATATGATACAAACTAGGGGGAAAAATGAATAAAAAATTTTTAGAAGAATTGATAGAATGTCCATCACCATCAGGAGATGAGATAAAGATTCAGAAACTTTGGATTGAAGAAATGAAGCCTTTTGCTGATGAAATCAGAACGGATTTTGCTGGTAATGCAGTAGCTGTTTTAAATCCTGAAGCAGAATTCAAGGTGTTATTAGCTGGTCACTGTGATGAAATTGCATTTATGATCACACACATCGATGACAAAGGATTTGTTTATGTAACAAAAGCCGGAGGCATTAATCCTAAATTAGCATTAGGGAGTCGTGTTCGTATATATGGTAAAGAAACCATCAAAGGTGTTATTGGCGTTAAAGCTGAGCATAAAGGTGGCGCCAAAGGTGAAATTAATGTAGAAGACTTAACAATTGATGTGGGTGCTTCAAGTAAAGATGATCTTAAAGATGTTATTTCTGTCGGGGATTATGTTTTATATGATGTAGATTATGATTACCTTAGAAATGATTTAATGGCGGCAAGAGCACTTGATAACAGATCAGGTACATTTATTGTTGGTGAAGTATTAAAAGCATTATCAAAGGAAAAAATAAATGTTGGTGTTTATGCTGTTAGTACTGTAAACGAAGAAACTAATATGGGTGGTGCGTACTTCGCAGCTGCAACGATTGAACCTAATATGGCAATTGCATGTGATGTGACTTTTGCTACTGATACACCAGGCGCTGAACCTAAAAAAGAAGGCACTGTAACTTTAGGTGGTGGACCTGTTTTAGCAAAAGGGGCTCAGATCAATTTTAAGATAAATGATATGTTAAAGAAATCAGCTGAAGCACTTGAAATTCCAATTCAATTGGAGTTAACACCAAGAACAACTGGTACAGATGCTGATAAAATGAGATTTACAGGCAAAGGTGTCCCTGTAGGACTGGTTTCATTACCACTGAGATACATGCACTCTCCGAGTGAAGTCGTGAGTCTAAAAGATATACAAAGTGAAATTGACTTAATGGTACATATGATTAAATCAATGACTGGAAATGAAAACTTAAAACCATTGGAATAATGATAAAACAGCTGATTTTAGCTGTTTTCTTTTTATTGTGATAAACTGTATATAACAACTGAAATAGTTTGATGATAAAACTAGACATATAAAAGACACATCATTGTGATATGATGTTAAGACCTGGTACTAAGTGGTGTTTTAATGAAATTCTAATTCTCAACACAGATACTTTTTATTTCAGTGTACTAAACTTGGTTTATAAGTTAATTATTAATAGAGCAAAAACGACTTGATAAAAGAGGCATAAGTGAAAGATAAATGGTTTAAATTAGATAATGCAGCCAAGATCTATCCCGCATTTGCATCAAAAAAAGATCCAGCCACCTTTAGAGTAGCAGCTGTACTTCATGAAGAAGTTCACTATAAAAGACTACAAGAGGCATTAAATGAAACCTTACCAATGTTTCCTTCAATGGCTGTAACTTTAAGACAAGGTCTGTTTTGGTATTACTTGGATGAAAATCCTAAGATGCCTATGGTAGAAAAAGAATCAAAGATGCCTTGTACCTATATTAATCTTAAAAAGAGCAACGGTTATTTATTTCAAATATATTATTATAAAAAAAGAATCTCGATAGAATGTTTCCATGCATTAACAGATGGTTACGGTGCGATGGAGTTCTTAAAAGCACTTCTCTATAATTATTTAAAACAGAAACATTCAATTTCTGCTGATGGTTTAAGATTAAATGGAAATTCTCCAGAAGATGTAGAAGACAGTTACAAAAAATATGCAACAGATGATTATAGTGATACGGACTCTGTTATAGTTAAACATATTAAAGGGACACCAACTCATATTGAAGGCGCATTTGTACATCACGGAGTGATAAATGCTTCTGAAGTAAATAGAGTGGCTAAAACATTTAACACAACGATTACTGTTTTTATAACAGCGTTATACTTAAAGAGTTTGATGTCTGTTATTAAAGATGGGCCGATTGTTGTAACGGTACCTGTTAATCTTAGAAAAATGTTTCCATCAAAAACTCTTAGAAATTTTTCTTATGTGATTAATGTTAAATGTGAAAGAGATGACTCATTAGAAAAAATGATTGAAGTTGTGTCTTCACAATTTATAGATCAATTAGATAAAAGCCATCTACAAGGTCAATTTAGTAAAAATGTAGATTTTGAAAATAATATGGCTTTAAAATTAACACCAAATGTGATTAAAAGTGTATTTTTAAAACAAGCAAGAACTTTTAAGAGTAAAAAAGTTGTTACTTCAATACTCAGTAACCCTGGGATTGTGATATTGCCAGAATCGATGATACCATATGTCAATCATTTTGAATGTGTCTTGTATGCTTCAACTCCTCATTGTCTCAATATGGGTATAGCGACATTTAATAATAAAATGGTCATATCATTATCAAGGAATATCAAAGAGAAACACATTATCGATGACTTTTACAGTCAGCTTAAGAAAACTACTGGCCTCGATATTGAACTGCATTCTAACGAAGGAGTTTAAATGGAATATCCTATATACAATAAGAAAAAAACAAAATCACTTGGTTTTGGTATCTTAGTAGCAATACTAGTAGGTGTTGCAATGAGTATCGTTTTACCGTGGTTCATTTATATTGAAGGTAGTTTTATTTTTATCCTGATGAGTATCTTTATGTATAAGAAATCCAGAGGGTTTAAACGTGTTTGTGGTATGTTTATCTCATTACTGTTTATGTTGATAGTCTTTGATTTTGTAGATTTAAATTTTACTTGGTCATTGGATTATGTGTTCCCATCATTTTTATTATTTATAATGATTACTTTGATTGTTACTGTTTTATTTAGAAAAAAAACTTGGACTAATAACTATGACACCCATATGTATACTTTGATGATTAGTGCATTGATGATGGGATTAATGTTCTTAGGTATTATCACATCGGTACCTCTTGTTATAGTAACATTATCTTTTGCAGTATTATCTATGATTGTTATACGTTTGCGTGTAGGTAATAGATACGAACGAAATATAGGAAAATTTATACACATCTAAATAATATATTAAATCAAATACAGCTGTTACGGCTGTATTTTTATTTGACAAAAGTTGTAACTTATTCTAAAATGTATACGAATGAGTGTTCGTATGTGATAAAACTATATGTTAGAGATATATGAGTATAGAGGAAAAAAGAGAAGAATGGATGTCTGTTATGAATTTTGTTGAAACTGCAAGAAACGATATTATAGAATTATCTAAAAAAAATAGTTTAACGACTGGGAAAGTTAGATCGATATCATCAAAACTATATAAAACATTGGAAAATAAGAATATTGAGTATGTGCTGAAAAGATGTGAGGAGTTTTTAGCAGAAAGAGACTGGGCTTTGGGTGTAATTGCATATGATTGGGCATTTAGAGTTAAAAAGCAATATACCAAAGAAACATTTATAATTTTTGAAAGTTGGTTAAAGGAGTATGTAACTGGTTGGGGGGATTGTGATGATTTTTGTACCCATGCATTTGGTGAATTGTTAAGTCAACACAATGAATTGTTCCCCAAAGTTCTAAAGTGGACGGAACATCCCGATTTCTTTGTTAGACGTGCAGCAGCGGTTATTCTAATTTATCCGCTGAAGAAGAATAGATGTGGAGAGATAAACCCTCTTTTAATTTCCGATGCGCTTATGAGTGATAAGGATCACCTTGTACTAAAGGGATATGGATGGATGTTAAAGGTCTTATCTGAAACAGATCCTATAACTGTGTATGACTATCTATTAGAACATAAAGCTACAATGCCTAGGGTATCGTATCGATATGCTTTGGAAAAACTGGATAAGACGATGAAATCTCAGTTAATGGAGGGGTAATATGCTGCAATTAGGTTCAACGTATATGATTACAAAAGATATTAATAAGTCTATTGTATTTTATGAGTCGTTACTGGAAATGAAAGTATCAGCACAAGCCTATGATAGGTGGGCACAATTTGATTTTAATGGACATTGCATTGCG